>Ga0182748_1000303_pt1 | contig 54926 bp, 46 predicted proteins | sample eDN3rd37CKraftOP_FD_128877 | JGI IMG/M metagenome (GOLD analysis project Ga0182748, IMG submission 128877) | Enriched Organic Plus compost microbial communities from Emeryville, California, USA - eDNA 3rd pass 37_C Kraft OP (version 2) (version 2) ... | reverse complement strand
GTCGACCGTGGCGGGAATCGTCGAAAGACGCCATACCCTGCCCATCCTGGCGAACATCCTCATGCGCAAGGAAGGCAACAAGGTCGCCTTCATTGCCACCGACCTCGAAGTCCAGATCACCACCCATGCCGATTTCGGCGTGGGCCAGGACAACGAATCCACCACGGTAGCGGCCCGCAAGCTGCTCGATATCCTGAAGGCGCTGCCCGACACCGGCGAGGTCAAGCTTGGCCTGGCCAACAACAAGCTGTCGGTGCAATCGGCAAAGAGCCGCTTTGCGCTGCAAACCCTGGCGGCCAGCGAGTTCCCCACCGTGGCGCAGCCCGAAAAATGGGACGTCTCGCTGTCGCTGCCGCAGCGCACGCTGCGCCACCTGCTCAACATGGTGCACTTCGCCATGGCGCAGCAAGATATCCGCTACTACCTGAACGGCATGCTGCTGGTGTTCGAGGCCGGCTGCGTGCGCGCCGTGGCCACCGACGGCCACCGCCTGGCGCATTGCGCCACCGCGGCAGACGGCATCACCGAACGCCATGAAGTCATCGTGCCGCGCAAGACCGTGCTGGAAATGCAACGCCTGCTCGAAGACTCCGACGAGCCCGTCGCCGTCGACGTGGCGCCGGGCCAGATTCGTTTCCGCTTCGGCGACGTCGAGCTGGTGTCCAAGCTGGTAGAGGGCAAGTTCCCCGATTTCACCCGCGTGATTCCCACCAACTACACGCGCCAGTTCGTGGTCAGCCGCGAGGCCCTGCAGGGCAGCCTGCAGCGCGCCGCCATTCTTACCACCGACAAGTTCAAGGGTGTGCGCCTGCAGCTGGCGCAGAACCAGATGAAGATCTCGTCTTCCAACGCCGAACAAGAAGAGGCGCAGGAAGAGCTCGACATCGACTACGGCCACGAGCCCCTCGACGTGGGGTTCAACGTCAGCTATCTGCTCGACGTGCTGGCCAACGTCAAAACCGAGAACATCCAGTGGTCGGTCATGCCCGATGCGAATGCGTCGGCGCTGCTTACCCTGCCCGACGACGACCAGTTCAAGTACGTCGTCATGCCCATGCGGATCTGATCCGCCCGTGGGTTTATGCCGCGCGGGCGCATGCCGCCCGCCGCGGTCCGGCCGCCAGGCCGTCTTTTGAAGTCTTAGCGATACCAACATGTCAGATCAGCAGAACAGCAATCCCGAGAACAGCGGCTACGGCGCCGATTCGATCAAGATGCTCAAAGGGCTGGAGGCCGTGCGCAAGCGCCCAGGCATGTACATCGGCGACACTTCCGACGGCACTGGGTTGCACCACATGGTGTTCGAAGTGGTCGACAACGCCATCGACGAGGCGCTGGCCGGTTACTGCGACGACATCGTGGTCACCATCCACACCGACAACTCGATTTCCGTTTCCGACAACGGCCGCGGCATCCCCACCGCCATCCACAAAGACGATGAATTCGGCCGCAGCGCAGCCGAAATCGTCATGACCGAACTGCACGCCGGCGGCAAGTTCGACCAGAACTCGTACAAGGTGTCGGGCGGCCTGCACGGGGTGGGCGTGTCGTGCGTGAACGCGCTGTCGGAATGGCTGCGGCTGACCATCCGCCGCAACGGCGAAGTACACCAGATGGAGTTCCGCCAGGGCGAGCGCGTGGCCCCGCTGGCGGTCACCGGCACCACCGACAAGCGCGGCACCGAAGTGCGCTTCCTGGCCGACCCCATCATCTTCAACAACATCGAGTACCACTACGACATTCTGTCCAAGCGGCTGCGCGAGCTGTCGTTCCTGAACAATGGCGTGAAGATTCGTCTGGTCGACCAGCGCCAGGGCAAGGAAGAGAACTTTGCGTTTTCGGGCGGGGTGCGCGGGTTCGTGGAGTACATCAACCGTTCCAAGACCGTGCTGCACCCCAACGTGTTCGCGGTGTCGGCCGAGTCCAACGCCGGCGGCGTGCCGGTGGGCGTGGAAGTGGCCATGCAATGGAACGACACGTACAGCGAAACGGTGCTGTGCTTCACCAACAACATTCCGCAGCGCGATGGCGGCACCCACATGACCGGCCTGCGCGCGGCCATGACCCGTGTCATCAACAAGTACATCGCCGACAACGAGCTGGCCAAGAAGGCCAAGGTCGAGACTTCGGGCGACGACATGCGCGAAGGCCTGGCCTGCGTGCTGTCGGTGAAGGTGCCCGAGCCCAAGTTCAGCAGCCAGACCAAAGACAAGCTGGTGTCCAGCGAAGTGCGGCCGGCGGTTGAGGAAGCCGTGGCGCGCACGCTGGAAACCTGGCTGTTGGAACACCCCAACGACGCCAAGGCGCTGTGCGGCAAGATTGTCGAAGCGGCGCGCGCGCGCGAAGCCGCCCGCAAGGCGCGCGAAATGACGCGCCGCAAGAGCGTGCTGGAAGGTGCCGGCCTGCCCGGCAAGCTGGCCGACTGCCAGGAAAAAGACCCGGCGTTGTGCGAGCTGTATATCGTCGAGGGCGATTCCGCCGGCGGCTCGGCCAAGCAAGGCCGCGACCGCAAGTTCCAGGCCATTCTGCCGCTGCGCGGCAAGGTGCTCAACGTCGAGAAGGCGCGCTTCGACCGCCTGATCGCCAGCGAACAGATCGCCACCCTGATCACCGCGCTGGGCACCAGCATCGGGCCCGATTTCAATATCGACAAGCTGCGCTATCACCGCCTGATCATCATGACCGACGCCGACGTGGACGGCGCGCACATCCGCACGCTGTTGCTGACGCTGCTGTACCGCCAGATGCCCGAGCTGATCGAGCGTGGCTACGTGTACATTGCGCAGCCGCCGCTGTACAAGGTGAAGGTGGGCCGCGAAGAGCGCTATCTGAAAGACGACCAGGAAGAAGCGCAGTTCATGCTGCAGCTGGCGCTGAAAGATGCCGAACTGGTGCCCGCGCAGGGCGCGGCGCCCATCACCGGCGAGGCGCTGGCCGAACTGGCGCGCCAGTACGTGCTGGCCGATGCCGTCATCGCCCGCCTGACCCGCTTGTTCGACGTGGATGCCCTGTCGGCCATGGCCGAAGGGGTCGAGATCGACCTGTCGTCGGGCGAGGCCGCCGCGGCTTCGGCCCAGCGCCTGTCCGACGCCATGCACGAAGCCGTGGCGGGCAATGGCGTCGAGGTGGTGGCCGAGTTCGACGAGGCCCACGAACAACATCGCCTGCTGGTGCGCCGCATGCACCATGGCAATGTGCGCGTCAGCGTCATCGACGCCGATTTCGTGCAGGGCGCCGACTACGCCGTGCTGGCCAAGTCGGCCAAGACCTTCCTGGGCCTGATCGGCGCCGGCGCGTTCGTGGCGCGTGGCGAAGGCGACAAGCGCAAAGAGCAGTTCGTGGCCGATTTCCGCGAAGCCATGCAGTGGCTGCGCAGCGAGGCCGAGCGCGGCATCTCGAAGCAGCGCTACAAGGGCCTGGGCGAAATGAACCCCGAGCAGCTGTGGGAAACCACCATGGACCCCACCGTGCGCCGCCTGCTGCGCGTGAAAATCGAAGACGCCATCGCGGCCGACGAGATCTTCACCACCCTGATGGGCGACGACGTCGAACCGCGCCGCGCGTTCATCGAAACGCACGCGCTGTCGGCGTCGAATATCGACGCGTGATGCAGCTCAGCGTAGAGCGGGAGGTTAGTTCGCACATATCAGGAATTATGAGATGCCAAACGCTTTGCATTGAATAATTCGCGTATGTAAGGAATAATTGGGGCGACTACGGCAGTCGCCCTTTTTATTCCTGAAATGTGAGAATTATGGCGCGGACGCTTACCAAACCCCTCGAGCAAAGTCCGCTGGCTCTGGATCTGCAAGCGCTTGGGCAGTTGATCCGAAACCGGCGCGCGCATTCGCTGCTGCGTATCGACGATGCGGCGGCGCTGCTCGGCGTTTCCAAAGACACGCTGTCGCGCCTGGAAAACGGCCGGGCAGTCGGCACCGACAAGATGATGGCCGTGCTGCAGGGGCTGGGCCTGGCCATCATCATCACGGACAAGGCATTGGCCAGCACCGCCTTGCAGGCGATCGAGGGCGAACCTCGAGTAAAGGACGCTGGCTGATGGCTCGTCACGCATTGAGCGTCATCGCGCCACAAGGGCGCGTTGGAACCTTGGTTTTCGAGTCCACCGAAGACCGGTACGAATTTATCTACGATCCGGCCTGGCCAGGCATCGCGCAGGCGTTTCCGTTGTCGCCGCATATTCCGCTAGCCGGGCCGCCCGCCGCTTCCGGCGTGGTTGCCCGATTTTTGCAAAACCTGTTGCCGGAAGGCCGCGCGCTCGATGTGGCGTCGAGTTTTCATCGCGTGTCCAAGGGCAATATTTTCGGGCTGATCAACCTGCTGGGCCGCGAGCCTGTGGGGGCGCTGAGTTTCCTGGCCGAGGACGCCGACGCGAGCCAAGCGGCGGCCGAACCGCGCCGGCCGATTTCCGACGCCGAACTGAGCGAGCGCATCCGCGCGCGCGACAGCGTGCCCTTTCCGGTTTGGGATGGCAAGGTTCGGCTGTCAGTAGCGGGGTTCCAGGACAAGCTTCAGGTGCTGCTGGAAGGCGATCAGGTCAGCCTGGTGGAGGCGCCCCTGGCCTCTACGCATATCCTCAAGCCGGAATCGCCCAACCCCGCCACGCCGTTCATGGTGGCCAACGAACATTTCTGCATGACGCTGGCCTTGCACATGGGCCTGCCGGTGGCACCGGTGCGCATTCGCCGCATTCCGGAACCGGTGCTGCTTATCGAGCGGTTCGACCGGACGGTGGAATGGGCGCAAGACGGGCCAACCGCGGTTGCGGTACACCGCCGGCATGTCATAGACGCCTGCCAGGCGTTGGACATGCCCGTCGCGCTTAAATATGAGCGCAATATGGGCAGCACCGAGCATGTCCGGCATATCCGGGATGGCGTGAGCTTCGAAAGGCTGTTCGCGCTGGCAGACGATTTTGAAAACCCGGCAGTCGCGCGCCAGTTCTTGCTGCGCTGGGCGATCCTGCAGTTGCTCATCGGCAACAGCGACGCTCATGGGAAGAATGTGTCGTTTTTCTTGAGCGGCGCGGGGCTTGCTCCCGCGAATCTGTATGACTTGGTCTGCGTGCATGCCTATGGCCAAGCCATCGAGCAGGAGATGGCCATGGGGTATGGCGACGAGTTTCGCTGTAACGCCGTCACGGCATTCGACCTGGCCGACTTCGCGCATCGGGCCGGTTTGCCCGCGACACTGGTTGCCCGCGAGCTGGCTTCGATGGCGAAACAGGCTCAAAATCGGGTGGCGGCCCTGGCCCAGCACGCGGTGTACACCCCGAATGAGCGCCAGCATGTGCAGGGCATTGCCGCGTTCGTTCTTGCCCAGGCCGAGCGGCTTCTCCGGATCGCGCCGCAGGTGCCCAAAGTCGACCCGGAATTGTTGTGACCGGCCTGGCCGATCCGGCGGTGTCAAACACCTGAACATCGCGGCGTACGCGGCGCGGCCTTGACCGGCGTGGCCCCGGCAAGGGGAACCGTCCCGGGCCACGCCGCCGCCACTTACTTCTTCTGTGTCAGCGTGGTGTAGCTGGTGATCAGGTTCCGGTAGTCGGGGATGTGGTTCGAGAACAGCGTGCCCAGGCCCTCGATGTCATTGCGCCAGTCGCGATGCAGTTCGCAGGCTGCGCCGAACCAGGTCATGAGCTGGGCGCCGGCCTTGCTCATGCGGTCCCAGGCGGCGTCGCGGGTCAGTTCGTTGAAGGTGCCCGAGGCGTCGGTCACGACGAACACTTCGAAGCCTTCTTCCAGGGCCGACAACGCCGGAAACGCGACGCACACTTCGGTGACCACGCCGGCGATGATCAGCTGCTTCTTGCCCGTGGCCTTGACGGCCTTGACGAAGTCCTCGTTGTCCCAGGCGTTGATCTGGCCGGGACGCGGAATGAAAGGGGCGTCCGGAAACAGGGTTTTCAGTTCGGGCACCAGCGGGCCGTTGGGGCCGTCTTCGAAGCTGGTGGTCAAGATGGTGGGCAGCTTGAAATACTTGGCCAGGTCGGCCAGCGCCAGCACGTTGTTCTTGAACTTGTCCGGGTCGATGTCGCGCACCAGCGAAAGCAGACCGGCCTGGTGGTCTACCAACAGTACAGCGGCGTTGTCTTTGTCCAGGCGGACGTAGGGCTTGCTCATGGAAATCTCCAGGTATATGCAAAGGAAGGTGCCCGGGACGGGCGGGTAGGCCGCGCGCGCCGCCGGCAGCGGCGGCGCGCGCGGAATCAGGGAGCCATCTGGCCGAAGCGGCCGTGGTTGAAATCGTCGATAGCCTGGCGGATCTCGGCCTGGCTGTTCATCACGAAGGGGCCGTAGCCGACGATGGGCTCGTCGATCGGCTCGCCGCTCAAGAGCAGCAGCGTGACGTCGTTGTTGGCCTCGATCTGCACCCGGGCGCCCTCGCGGGTCAGATGCACCAACTGGCCTTCGCGCACGATCTCGCCGCCGTTGATCTGCACCGTGCCGTGCAGCACCGCCAGCGCCAGCGTGCGGCCTTCGGGCAAATCGAAGGTGGCCGTGCCTTGCTGGCGCAGCCGCACGTCCCACACGTCCATCGGCGTGTGCGTGCGCGCGGGGCCGCGCCGGCCGTTGAATTCGCCCGCGATGACGCGCACCTGGCCCGCGTTGCCGGGCAGCCCGACGACCGGGATGTCGCGATTCATCAGAGTCTGGTAACCCGGCTGGGACATCTTGTCGCGAGCCGGCAGATTCACCCACAGCTGCACCATTTCCAGGGCCCCGCCCTGGCGGGTGAAGGCTTCGGAATGGAATTCCTCGTGCAGAATGCCGCCGGCCGCCGTCATCCACTGCACGTCGCCGGGGCCGATGTGGCCGCCCGCGCCGGTGGAGTCGCGATGGTCGACTTCGCCCTGGTACACGATGGTGACGGTTTCAAAGCCGCGGTGCGGATGCTGGCCGACGCCACGGGGCTTGACCGCCGGGGCGAACTGGGCCGGGCCGGCGTGGTCCAGCAAGAGAAACGGGCTGAGGTGCCGGCCATGGCTGTCGTAGCTGAACATCGAGCGCACCGGGAAGCCGTCGCCCACCCAATGGGGGCGAGGAGCGCTGTATACGCCAAGAACCTTTTTCATGGGTTTTCTCCACTGCGGGTTGCGACCCGTGCCGCAACCACCATGAAGAAACTATAGATTCAGGACAACGCGGGCGGTAGGCCCTAAAATTCGCGCTTACCGTTCTATTTGGTGAACGATATTTAGGCCGAATCTGGTGAGCGCTATGCCCGACTTGATGCCCGACTTGAACGACCTGTATTACTTCGTACAGGTGGTGGACCACGGCGGTTTCGCGCCGGCCGGCCGGGCCCTGGGCATACCCAAGTCCAAACTCAGCCGCCGCATCGCCCTGCTGGAGGCGCGCCTGGGAGCCCGCCTGCTGATGCGCACCACGCGCCAGTTCGCGGTAACCGACATCGGCCAGACTTACTACGCGCACTGCAAAGCCATGCTGGTCGAGGCCGACGCCGCCGAAGAGGCTGTGGCGCTAACCCGCGCCGAGCCGCGCGGCACGGTGCGGGTGACTTGCCCGGTGGCGCTGCTGGACGCGCGGGTGGCCGACATGCTGGCCGCCTTCATGGTGCAGTACCCGCTGGTGCAACTGCACCTGGAAGAAACCAACCGGCGGGTGGACGTGGTGGCCGAGGGCGTCGATGTGGCGATTCGCGTGCGGCCGCCGCCATTGGAAGACAGCGACCTGGTGATGCGGGTGCTGGCCGATCGCGGCCAGTGCCTGGTGGCCAGCCCGGCCTTGTTGCAGCACACCGGCGTGCCGCGGGCGCCCGCCGACCTGAGCGGCCTGCCCAGCCTGGGGCTGGGCTTGCCGCAAGGCGAGCATGTGTGGAACCTGCTGGGCCCTGACGGCGCTCACGCGGCGGTTCGCCATCAGCCGCGCCTGGTCACGCGCGGCATGCTGGCGTTGCGCGCCGCCGCGGTCGCGGGCGTGGGCATCGTGCAACTGCCCACCATGTTGCTGCGCGAACAGTTCAAGCGCGGCGAGCTGGTAACGGTACTGCCCGACTGGGCGCCGCGCCGCGAGATCATTCATGTGGTGTTCGCGTCGCGCCGTGGGCAATTGCCGTCGGTCAGGGCGCTGATCGATTTCCTGGCAGACCGCTTCGAGGCGCTGGACGAGGACTGAGCGGCACGGCCGGATAAAGCACGGACAGGTCCAGATGGCGGGCCGCCACGGCAGGATCGGCGTGCGCCAGGTAAGGCACGCAGCCGGCCAGGGGCGCTGGCAGGCGTTGCGCCAGGGCCTGCACATTGGCCAGCGCATGCGGCATGGCGGGGTCGACATGGTTGGCCACCCAGCCTGCCAGGCGCAGCCCGCGGGCGGCGATCGCTTCGGCGGTCAGCAAGGCATGGCTGATGCACCCCAGCCGGATGCCCACCACCAGGATCACCGGCAACCCCAGCTGTTGCGCGAGGTCGGCGGTGTCGCGGTTGTCGTCGAGCGGCACGCGAAAACCGCCCACTCCTTCCACGACCACTGCGTCCGCGTGGGCCGCGGCCTGCCGGTAAGCGTGGCGGATGGCGGCCAGCTGCAGTGTCACCCCTTCGGCCGCCGCCGCGATGTGCGGCGCCACCGCCTGCCGCAGCACATAAGGGCAGCGCACGGCTTCGGGCAGGGTCACATTGCTGGCCTGGCGCAGTTGTTCGACGTCCTGGTTGACCCAGCGGCCGTTGGCCAGGTCGGCGCCTGCGGCCACAGCCTTCATGCCGGCGGCACGCCACCCCTGGCGCACGGCGCCATGCAGCAGCGCGCACGAGACCAGCGTCTTGCCGATCTCGGTGTCGGTGCCGGTCACGAAATAGTCGGTGTGGCGAGCACTGGCGTGCCCAGGCGTGGGCGCGGGTGCATCAAGCATGGCAGGCCTCGTCGAGCTGGTTCAGGGCGGTGGCCAGCCGGTCCACGTCCGCCGGAATGTGCGAGGCCGACAGCGTCACGCGCAGGCGCGCGGTGCCGGGTGGCACGGTGGGCGGCCGGATGGCGGGCACCCACAGTCCCTGGCTTTCCAGGCCGGCGGCAGCGCGCAGCGCGTGCGCGTTGGCGCCCAGCACGATGGGCTGGATGGCGGTGGGCGTGGATTGGTGGCGCCACTGGCGCAGGCTGAGCCGCGCTTGCAGCTGTTGCGCCAGCGCCTGCAGGCGCGCGCGCCGCCGCCGGCCTTCGGGGCCTTCGATCAGGTCGAGGCTGGCCATCAGCGCATGCGCCTGTGCGGGCGCGGCGGCGGTGCTGAAGATGTACGGGCGGGCCCGGTTGACCAGCCAGTCGATGACGGTGGCATGGGCGGCCACGAAGGCTCCCGCCACGCCGGCGGCCTTGCCCAGCGTGCCCATCAGCACCAGATGGGGCGAGCGCAGGCCCGCATGTTCGAGCACGCCGCGGCCGTGTTCGCCCAGTACGCCGAAGCCGTGCGCGTCATCGACCACCAGCCACGCGCCATGGCGTTCGGCCAGCGCCAGCAGGTCGCGCAGCGGGGCGATGTCGCCGTCCATCGAGAATACGCCATCGGACACGATCAGGCGAGTCTGTGCCCGGCTGGCCGCCAGCATATCCGCCAGCGCGTCCAGGTCGGCGTGGGGATAGACCTGGACGCGGGCGCGCGACAGGCGCGCGCCGTCGATCAGCGAAGCATGGTTCAGGGCTTCGGAGAAGATGTCGGCGTCGCGGCCGCCCAGGGCGCCCAGCACCGCCAGGTTGGCCATGTAGCCGGTGCAGAAATACAGCGCGCGGGGCTGTTCCAGGTGCGGCGCCAGCATGCCGGCAAGCCGCTCTTCCAGTTGCGCGTGGGCGTGGCTGTGGCCGCTGATCAGGTGCGAGGCGCCGCTGCCCGCGCCGTAGCGCGCCGCGCCCTCGGCCAGTGCGGCCACGATGGCGGGATGGGCGGTTAGCCCCAGGTAGTCGTTGCTGCAAAAAGCCAGCATGTCGCGCCCATCGACGCGCACATGGGGCGCGCACGGCGATTCGGCGGTGCGCCGGCGGCGGCGCAGATGCTGCGCATCGAGCTCGCGCAGGGCGGCATCCAGGTTGTCCAGCAGTTGCATATCAGTGTTCCTCCAGCGCGTCGTCCAGCGCGGCCAGGGTTTGGCGGGCCAGCAAGGTGGCAGTGTCGTTGTCCAGTACGTAGGGCGGCATCAGGTAGACCGTGTGGCCGATGGGGCGCAGCAGCAGCCCGCGCGCCAGGGCCGCGGCGGCATAGCGCTGCCCGAAGCCTGGGCCGGCCTCGACGTCGAAGGCCCAGATCATTCCCGTGCGGCGGAAATGGCGCACGGCGTGGTGCGCCTGCAGCGGCGCCAGCGCCGCGTCCAGCCGCGCGGCGCGCCGGCGGTTGCGCGCCAGCACGTCGTCCGCCTCGAAGATGTCCAGGGTGGCCAGCGCGGCGCGGCAGGCCAGCGGGTTGCCGGTGTACGAATGCGAGTGCAGGAAGCCGCGCGCCACGTCGTCGTCATAGAACGCGGCGTGAATGGCGTCGGTGGCGAGCACCAGCGACAGCGGCAGATAGCCGCCTGTGATGCCCTTGGACAGCGTCAGCAGGTCGGGCCAGACGCCGGCCTGCTCGCTGGCGAAGAAGGTGCCGGTGCGGCCGCAGCCCACCGCGATTTCGTCGGCGATCAGGTGCACCTGGTAACGGTCGCACAGCTCGCGCACTTGCCTCAGGTACGAGGGCGCGTGCATGGCCATGCCGGCGGCGCATTGCACCAGCGGTTCGATGATCACCGCGGCGATATGGGCGTGGCGCGCGTCGAGCAGGGCCTGCAGTTCGGCCGCGGCGCGCCGCGCGGCGGCGTCCGCGTCTTCGCCCGGCAGCGCGGCGCGGGCATCGGGCGAGGCCACGACGTGGGCCTGGCGCAGCAGCGGGCCGTAGGCGTCGCGGAACACGGCCACGTCGGTCACCCCCAGCGCGCCCAGGGTCTCGCCATGGTAGCCATGGCGCAGGCAGACGAATTCGCGCTTGGCCGGGTGGCCCTGGTTGCGCCAGGCGTGAAAGCTCATCTTCAGGGCGATTTCCACCGCGGAGGCGCCATCGGATGCGTAAAAGCAGTGACCCAGCGCCGCGCCTGTCAGGGCCGACAGGCGTTCGGCCAGCTCGACCGCGGGCGCATGCGTGCAGCCGGCCAGCATGGCGTGCGGCAGCCGGGCCAACTGGTCGTTCAGGGCGGCGTTGATGCGCGCATTGGCGTGGCCGAACAGGTTGACCCACCAGGAGCTGATGCCGTCCAGATAACGGCGGCCATCCATGTCGACCAGCCACGGCCCTTCGCCGTGCGACAGCGCCAGCAGCGGCATCGAGGCCTGCCGCTTCATCTGCGTGCAGGGGTGCCACACGTGGCGCAGGCTGCGGGTCCGCCATTCGGCGGTTTTCGATGTGGGGGCGTGGTGAGGCATGCGCGGCTCCTGGAGCGATGACCCGGCCGGCGGCCGCGCTGTCGCGGCATGGGCTCGGTGAGCCGGCGGGCGGTTGAGCGGCGGATAGTAGGAAAGCCGTGGCGGCGCTTGCAATCCCCTGGAATTTGCGGGATTTGAGCGGGTGAAGCGCGATGATGTTGGAAATTGGGGGCGCGTTGGCGAATTCGCGTCGGCAACAGGCGCCTATTCGCCAAGAATTCGCGAGGCGGCTGAAATGAAACGTTTTGTGACTGGGGCGGCGAATGCCTGGACGTCGGTGTCTGACACCCTGCGGGAGTCAGACACCTGGCTGTCGTGGCAGGTGTCAGGCTCCGAAAGTGCCTGACAACGTTGTGTGCAGCGGCGGCTACAGGCGAGCGGAGTCCGGCACCCTGCGGGAGTCGGACACCTGGGTTCGCCGGGGATTCAGGCGCGCCGTGCCAGCGTCAGGCGCGTGACGTGGCGTTCGGGCAGCGGCGCCGCCGCATGCGCCTGGGCGGCGGCTTGTAGCGACTGCACGAGCGTATCGGGAAAGGCCTGGCTGCGCCGGGTGTCGAGGTTCACGTGCACCGACAGCTGTTCCATGGTGGCGGCCAGGTAGTTGTCGCGCGTCTGGAAGAGCTCCATCAGGCACAGCAGGCGCTTCTGGTCGGCGCCCAGCACCCGCAGGCGCAGTTCGAGCGGATCGCCGGCCAGCAGTTCACGGCGGTAGTTGACGGCGATGTCGACGGTGTAGATGCCGCAGCGCGTGGCCTGCGTATAGCTTTCGCCTACCCCCAGGGGCTCCAGCAACTGGAAGCCGATATGGTCGAACACGCGCACGTAGCGGGCGGCGTTCATGTGGCCGTACAGGTCGGTCCAGTCGGGCTGGACGACGAGCTGGGTGCGGGGCAGATCGGGATGACCGGGGTGATCAGGCATAGGGGTTTCCATCGTGAAAAACTACAGCTGTTCGAAGCGCGCATAGCGCTTGTCGGTGTATTCGCGCTGGGTGGCGAGGTCGCGCACGACGGCGGCCGGGGGGCCGCGGCGCAGCCATTCCAGCATGTGGTCGACCTGGTCGGGAGTGCCCTGCACCATGGCCTGCACGGTGCCGTCTTCCATGTTCTGCACCCAGCCGGTGACGCCCAGCATGTGGGCGCGCCGCACGGTGGCGTGCCGGTAGCCCACGCCTTGTACGACGCCCTTGACGATGACGTGCACGGTTTCGAGTTGGGGGACTTGCATGCTGCGATTCCTTGTGCGTAGGGCGCGCGTATACTTGCTACGCCCTTTTTGGCCTCTATTTTTCCAACAATAGTGTCCCATGAACAACGCGAACCTTGCCAAGATCACCTGCATTGAAGACCTGCGCATCCTCGCGCAGAAGCGCGTGCCCCGCATGTTCTACGACTACGCCGATTCGGGCGCCTGGACCGAAGGCACGTACCGCGCCAACGAGGCGGACTTCCAGGCCATCAAGCTGCGCCAGCGCGTGGCGGTGGACATGGAAGGGCGATCGCTGCGCACCACGATGGCCGGCGCCGACGCGGTCATGCCCGTGGCCATCGCGCCCACCGGGCTGACCGGCATGCAGCATGCCGACGGCGAGATGGTGGCCGCGCAGGCGGCGGCCGAGTTCGGCGTGCCCTTCACGCTGTCCACCATGAGCATCTGCTCGATCGAAGACGTGGCGCGCGCCACCGGCAAGCCGTTCTGGTTCCAGCTGTACGTGATGCGCGACCGCGAATTCGTGGCCAACCTGATCGACCGCGCCAAGGCGGCCGGCTGCTCGGCGCTGGTGCTGACGCTCGACCTGCAAATTCTCGGCCAGCGCCACAAAGACATTCGCAACGGCCTGTCGGCGCCGCCCAAGCCCACGCTGGCCAACCTGATCAACCTGGCCACCAAGCCGCGCTGGTGCCTGGGCATGCTGGGCACGCCGCGCCGCACGTTCGGCAATATCGTCGGCCACGCCAAGGGAGTGACCGACCTGTCGTCGCTGTCGTCCTGGACCGCCGAGCAGTTCGACCCGCGCCTGAGCTGGGCCGATGTCGAATGGATCAAGCAGCGCTGGGGCGGCAAACTGATCCTCAAGGGCATCCTGGACGTGGAAGACGCGCGGCTGGCGGCCGATAGCGGCGCCGACGCGCTGATCGTCAGCAACCATGGCGGGCGCCAGCTGGACGGCGCCATGTCGTCGATTGCCGCCCTGCCCGCCATTGCCGACGCCGTGGGTTCGCGCATCGAGGTGTGGATGGACGGCGGCATTCGCTCGGGCCAGGACGTGCTGAAGGCGGTGGCGCTGGGCGCGCGCGGCACCATGATCGGCCGCGCGTTCCTGTATGGCTTGGGCGCGTATGGCAAGGCGGGCGTGACCCGCGCGCTCGAGATCCTGTACAAGGAAATGGACGTCACCATGGCGCTGTGCGGACGCAAGTCCCTGACGCCGGGCGATCGCAGCGTGTTGTTGCCGGGCACGTATCCGACCTAGGAGGCCGGCGCCTTGGCCAGCTTCAAGATCCGCGACGCCGTCGGCCCGGCGCCGGGTCCGCTGGGCGATTGGGTATACCAGTGCGCGCTCAGCCTGCTGAAGTACCCGATCGACGAGGCAATTTCCCAAGTGCTGGCCCTCATGGGCGAGACAACGGATGTCGACCGGTCCTGGATGCTGGAGTACCGGCCGGACATGCTGCGTTTTCGCAATACTCATGAGTGGTGCCGCGGGCAAACCAGGCCGTACGTGACGGAACTGCAGGATGTCCCCACCACTTTGATTGCCTGGCTGCACAAATACATGGTGCAGGGCCGGGCGGTGGCGATCTACGATGTTCACAAACTGCCGCGCGCCGCTCGAACCCTGCAGGTGGAATTCATCCGCCAGGGCGACAAGAGCGTGCTGAGCGTGCCCGTCTTGAACGAGGGCAAGCTGTACGGCGTTATCGGCTTTGACACCACGGTGAAACACCGGGAATGGCCGGATGCCGAGGTCGAAGCGCTGTTCCAGTGTGCCGGCCTGATCGGCCAGGCCAAGTATGGCAATGGCCGGGGCCGGCAGCACATGCCGTACGACAGCCCGGCTGCCCTGGTGTATTTGAGAATGCGCGGCGTGGTCCAGGGCGTGCAGCCCGAAACCATCGCGGGTGTGCGGTCGGCGGGCAACTACAGTGAAATCTGGCTGGCGAACGGGTCGATGGTGCTGGACTCGCGCTCGCTGGGCATGTGGCTGACGCTGCTGCCAGAAAAAATCTTCTTCCGGGTGCATCGCACCGCCATCGTGAATGCCCTGCATGTCGTGGACATCGACCGGCGCGCCGAGCGGTGGCAGATTCGCATGCGCGCCGCCGAGCGCACCTGGCCCGTGTCGCGCTCGTATCGCAAATTGCTGCGCGAGCGGATGGGCATCTGAAAGACGGCCGGTGGCCGGCCTGCCATTCATCAAACCGGCATGTCGTTTCGTCCCGAGACGGTAGCGATTCTTGCGGTTTTTGGGATCATCACGCTTGCAGCGGATTTCCCAATTTCCTGGACTAGAGAGAATCGGCATGTTGGCGTCCCGCATTGTTTCGCGCGCTTGTACTCTGACCCTGGCCATGGCTTGCGCGCTTGGCTTTCACCCGGCCCGGGCGGCCGATCTGGCGCTTACCGACGCCGTGTCGATGGCCGGCATGCAGCTTTACCTGAACGCTGGCGCGCCGGCCTTGCTGATTGCCGTGGTGCGCGGCGATGACACGGTCATCCAGGCCTATGGCGAAACCGCGCCCGGCAGTGGCATTGAGCCCGACGAGCATTCGATTTTCCGGCTGGCGTCGGTGTCCAAGGTGTTTGCCGCGGACGTGCTGGCGTCGCTCGCCGTCAAGGGCAGGCTTGGTCTGACGGACCCCTTGTCCCAGTACGCGCCGGATGGCGTGCAGGTGCAATCCAATGGCCGGCCGATCACCCTGCTGGACCTGGCCACGCATTCGGCCGCGCTGCCGCGCGAGTTGCCCGACCCCGACGCCAAGCCGTCCGAAAATCCGTTCGCCGCGTTCGACCGGGCCTACTACTGGAAGTGGGTTGGCAGCAACACGCCGCCGTATGCGCCGGGTACGACCACGTTGTATTCCAATGCGGGTTATGGCCTGCTGGGCGACGCCCTGGCAAAAGCCGGCGGCGCGGACTATTCCACCGTGCTGGCCAATGAAGTGCTGGCGCCGGCGGGCCTGTCCGACACGACCAATGTGCTTAACGACGCGCAGCAGAAGCGCCTGATGACGGGCCTGGACCCGCTGAACCAGCCCGACCCCAATGCCATCGTGCCGGACGTCATGTATGCCAGCGCCGGCGTGTATTCGACGGCGGCGGACATGGCGCGCTGGATGAAATGGCATCTGGACGGAGCCCGGCGACAAACGCCGCAAGCCCTGTTGGCGCATCAGATGTGGTTGCCGTATGACGGGCTGAAGTCGGTGGTGGGCACCGAGGTGACCGACGCCGACGGCATGGGCCTGGGCTGGGTCGTGAGCTTGCCGCGCAACGGCACCCCCCTGCTGCTGGGCAAGAGCGGCGGCCTGGGCGGCTTCATGAGCTATGTGGCGTTGTCGCCCAACCGGGGCCTGGGAATTCTGGTCGTGGCCAGCCGCGTGAATTTCGCCATGTTCGACGGCATCCATGCGCAGGTGCGCGAACTGGCGGCCGAGCTGGCCCGGTGAACTGATTCGTGAGCTCGTCCGTGCAAAGCATTGCAATGAGCGGCCTGCGCAGGCTGGCCGCGGCGGGCATGACCGCGCTGGCGATCAGCGCGCCACCCGCCGGCGCTCAGGAGGCAAGGGACGTTTTCAAGACGGAAATCTTCCTCAGCCCCTACAGCGAATTGGGCGATGCCACCGACCAGTACCCCCGGTTCAACGGCCGGATATTGGCGCTGACCGGATATACCAATTACTTCGGCATCCGCGACGACAACGGGCAGATCCCGCGCTCGCACTGGACCAGCACGCAGCCACAGGTAGAAAGCGCCTTCGTGCTTCAACTGACGAACCGCTTTTCAATACGCGCCAAGGCCACCCTGGATTCCGCCACGGAGGAAACCAAAGACAATGCCTTTTCCGACCTGGGTGCGCAGCTGAACAACTTGTTCGCCGCCTACACGGCCGACCATTATGCGGTGTACGGCGGCAAGATGGACCTGGGGTATGGCGATGCCTGGCACGTGATCGACGGCTTGTATTCCGGTTTCACCGAAGGCTCGGAATACCGCGGCGCGATAGGCGTGGGCGGCCGGTATACGCTGGATACGGCGGCGGCCGGCTCGCACTCGTTTGCCGCCGTGCTGTTCAAGCGCGACGACGGCGGCCTGAGCCAGCGTCTGAGTTTCGACGACGGCCTGCTGAAGGCCGATGCGCCGCCCACTTTCAGCGACCGCATGCAGTCTTTCATCGTGTCCTATGACTTCCGCCGGCTGCCGGGGCTGGAAGGCATTTCGGGCGGCGTAGACGCTGGTCGGCTGCACGCCCAGCCCGGATACGGCGACAGCAGCAACATCGTGTCCGTGCGCCTGCGCTACGACGCGCCGTTGGGCCGCCGCTGGAATGTGGGCTGGTACAACGAGGCCACTTACGCCAGCGCGTTTCGTGGCGCCCCGGTGTCCAACGGCAATGGCGTGACGTCCGTGGCGCTATCGCGCGACCGCTGGCAGTTCGTGGTAACTGCCGCGGCGCGCAAGCTGTCGGGCAGCGACGAGAAGCTGGCGCGCTACGGCCTGCGCGGCGGCTGGGACTGGGCCTTTTCCGGCGCGGCCACCTACGTGCTGCCTGCCGGCTTTATTGTCCAGGCGGGGCTGACGCGCCAGCGCGACCAGTCGCTCACCATCAATCAGGGCGTGTTCCGCATCGCCTATCAAGCCGAGTTCTGAGGTGACCATGAACAGCAAGCCATTACGCATTGCCGCTGCCGCCGTGCTGGGCGCGGGTTTGGCCATGGGTGGCGCCACGCCCGCCGCATCGCAGGCGCTGACCATCGAGCGCGGCGCCAGCCCGCCAGCCGACGCCGTGGCGATTCCGAACGGCAGCCGGGAACGGGCCGTCCAGGAATTGCCTCGTATCATCGAACGCATCATGCGGCGCAGCCATGTGCCGGGCATGGCCGCGGCCGTGGTCATCGACGGCAAGACTGTGTTTGCCCAGGGATACGGCCAGCGCGAGGCGGGCAAGCCTGGCGCGGTCGATGCGCAGACGGTGTTCCAGATTGCGTCGATCTCCAAGTCGATCTCGGCCACGGTGACGGCGATCCAGATGACCCGGGGTACGGTGACATGGTCGGACCCGGTATCGCGCTATTTGCCAGGCTTCAAGTTGAGCGATGCCTATGTGGCCTCGCACGGCACGATCGGCGATTTCTTCGCGCATCGCACCGGCTTGCCGGGCACGGCTGGCGACGATCTCGAAGACCTCGGATTCACGCGCGACGAGATCATCGCGCGCCTGAGGCTGCTGCCGCTTGACCCTTTTCGCATTTCTTATCACTACGCCAACTTCAGCACGACGATCGCCGCCGAGGCCGTGGCCGCCGCCGCCCAAGCGCGCTGGGAAGACCTGGCCGATGCATCGCTGTTCAAGCCGCTGGGCATGGCTTCGACCAGCTATCGCTATCGCGACTACGTAGCGCGCGACAACCGCGCCGCATTGCATGCGTACCGGAACGGATCGTTCCAGGCCCTGGGCCAGCGCAACGCCGACGAGCAGGCGCCGGCCGGTGGCGTCTCGTCCAATGTGGTCGATCTGGCCGAATGGTTGAAACTGCTGCTGGCGAATGGCCAGCGCCAGGGCAAGCCGCTGATTGCGCCGCAGGCCCTGCTGCCGGCGCTGTCACCGCAGTCGTTCAGCGCGCCGCCGCATGCCGTGGATGCGCGGCCGGGGTTTTATGGCTATGGCTTCAACGTGAACACCGAGGTGGGCGGCCGCCCGGCCATGGGCCATTCGGGGGCCTTTCTGCTGGGCGCCGGCACGGCGTTCAAGATCGTGCCGTCGGCCGGGATCGGCATTGTGGTGCTGACCAATGGCGCGCCGATCGGCGCGGCGGAGTCGGTCGTGGCGGAGTTCACCGACGTGGCGCTCTACGGCAAGCCAAGCCGGGATTGGTTCGCCGCCTACAACGGGGTCATGCGAGGCTACTTCGTTCCGCAAGCGGATCTTTCATCGCAGAGCCGCCCGGCCCGGCCCCGGGCAAGCCAGCCGCTGGACAGCTATGTCGGCCGCTATGAAAACGCGTACTTCGGCACGGCCGATATACAGGAAGCCAATGGCGCCATGACGCTGACGCTGGGCCCGAAGGCCATGGCGTTCCAGTTGCGCCACTGGGACGGCGACACCTTCGCGTTCAGCCCGGCGGGCGAGGCGGAACTGGTGGATTCGCTGGCGTCGCTGCGGTTCAGGATGGAAAACGGCCGCGCCAGCGGCTTCGCCATCGAGTTCTACGACGAAAACGGCCTGGGAACCTGGGTAAGAAAGTAAGATGCGCCAGGGGCGGGCGGCGCTGTTTTACCCGTATCTTTGCCCATATCTTTACCCATATAAAACCGCAAGATGTGCAAAGCCGCCATCGCTACAGTGGAAGCCCTGGAGGACGCATGAAAGCCACGACCCGCATCCACTACGCCAACCGGCTGGAACCCGTGCTGCAATGGCTGGCCTCGCATCCCGACGCGGCGCCCGACCTGCATCACCTGGCTGACCTGGCATGCCTGTCGCCCTATCACTTTCATCGCGTGTATCGCGCACTAATGGGCGAGACGGTCAACGCCACGATGCAGCGCATGCGCATGCACCGGGCATCGGTGGATTTGGCCGGCAGCCGGCCCATGCCGCAGGTGGCGCGGCGCGCCGGGTACACCTCGCAAGCCGCGTTCAACCGGGCTTTTGGCGCGGCGTTCGGCATGCCGCCGGGCCGCTACCGCCATGCGCGCTCCAGGCCTTTCAACCCTCAGGAGCTTGGCATGTACCCTATCACCATCGAGCAGTTCGCCGGCGCGTCGCTGGCCACCCTGGCCCATCAGGGCGACTATCAAAACATCGGCGCCACGTTCGACCGCCTGTTCATGCTGGCCGCCGGCCGCGATCTGGTCGGGCCTGCCACGCGCTCGTTCGGCGTGTACTACGACGACCCGGCGCAGGTGCCCGCCGACCGGCTGCGTTCGCGCGCCGGCCTGACGCTGCCCGACGGCGCGGCGGCCGACCCGGTATTCGAGCCGTTCGCGCTGCCCGCCGCGCGCTGCGCCGTGCTGGAATACACCGGCCCGTACAGCGAAATAGAAGCCGCCTATAACTGGCTGTTTGCGCAATGGCTGCCGGCCAGCGGCCACGAGACGCTGGATTTTCCGATGTGGGAAGAATACGTGAACGATCCCAAGACCACGCCCGCGGCCGAGCTGAAGACGCGCATTTACCTGCCGTTGGCCTGACGCGGCGGGCGGCCCGGATGCGTTGCCCAGGCTGCTTCTATGGCGTGCTGGACTGCGGCGGGTTGTCGTTGATCTTGACGCTGAAGCTGCCATCCAGAATGGCCTTCTGGCGGGCCTCGACGCTGGCGACCAGCCCGCCGGGCAGCTTGCCCTCGAACGTGCCCAGCGGGGCCAGCATCGACCCCTGGTAGCGCATCTGCGAATACTTGCCGTAATCGTCGGCCTTGAAGGTGCCGCGCTTGACCATGGTGAGCGCCCGCTCGATGGTGGGTTCCATGTTCCAGAGCGCCGAGGTGACGACCGTGTCCGGGTACTGCGGCTGGGTGTCGATGACGTTGCCGATAGCCAGCTTGCCGCGCTTTTGCGCGGCCTCGGCTACGCCGAAGCGTTCGGCATACAGCATGTCGACGCCCTGGTCGATCATGTCGAAGGCGGCCTGCCTGGCCTTGGGCGGGTCGAACCACGATCCGATGAAGGCCACGTAGAACTGCGCGTCGGGGTTGATTTCGCGTACGCCGTCCATGAAGGCGTGCATCAGGCGGTTGACTTCGGGGATGGGGTAGCCGCCCACCAGGCCGATCTTGCCGCTTTCGCTCAGGCCGCCGGCGACCATGCCCGAGAGGTAGGCCGCTTCCTGGATGTAGTTGTCGAACACCGAGAAATTGGGCTGCTGGGGGCGCCCCGACGAGCCCATGAGGAATGCGGTTTGCGGGTAGTCGCGGGCCACCGCGCGCGCGGCGGCCTCGGCCCGGAAGGCTTCGCCCACGATCAGGTGCACGCCTTTTTCGGCGTACTGGCGCAGCACGCGTTCGTACGAGCCGTGCGAAACGTTTTCGGTGTATGCGTAGTCGATGTCGCCGCGCGTGCGGGCCAGGACAAGGGCCCGGTGCACGCGCGACACCCATTGCTGGCCGATAGGCACGGTGTACACCCCGGCCACCTTGACCGGACCGATTATCTGGCCGTACGCCCTGCCCGCCGCCAGCCAGGCGAGCCCCGCCCCGAGCCGCAGTATGGTGCTGCGCCGCAGCTGTCCGGCGGCCGACAGGGAAGTGCGGAATGGCATGGACGAGGGCTCCTGCGCAACGCGCTGAAGGTTGGGCGATGACGGCGCGGCGCAATGCATGCCGCGCGAAAGGATTATAGGCAAGCTTGTCCCGCGTCGGGCGCATTTGCGGGTGCATAATCTTGCGTAGTGTGCGCCGCCGGGTTGCGTGGCGCAGAATTCGGAGACTTCGATGCGATTGCTGTTTCTTGGCGCCGGCGGCACGGGCGGCTACTTTGGCGGACGGGCGGCCCAGGCGGGCGCCGACGTGACCTTTCTGCTGCGCGAAGCGCGTGCGCAAAAATTGCGCGCGCAGGGCCTGCGCATCGAAAGCCCGCGCGGCGACGCGGTGGTGGCCGCCCAGGTGGTGACCGAAGGCGAGCTGGAAGGCGCCTACGACGTGGTGGTGATCAGCTGCAAGGCCTATGACCTGCCCAGCGCCATCGCGGCCATCCGCCCCGCGGTGGGTCCGGATACGGCCATCCTGCCCATCATGAACGGCGTGCTGCAGTACGATACCCTTGACGCCGAGTTCGGCGCGGCCCGGGTGCTGGGCGGGCTGTGCCAGATCAACGCCACGCTTGGCCCCGAGGGGCAGGTGCGGCATCTGGGCCAGCATGCGGTGTTCGTCTACGGCGAGCGCGCCGGCGATCCGCGCAGCGCGCGTTGCGTGGCGCTGGAGGCCGCGCTGGCGGGTGCGGATTTCACCAACCGCCTGAGCAGCGACATCCAGCAGGATGTCTGGGAAAAATACGTGTTCCTGACCACCCTGGCCGCCGCGACCTGCCTGATGCGCGGGCCGGTCGGGCAGATCGTGTCCACCGACGACGGCGAAGCCATCGTGCGCGACCTGCTGCGCGAATGCCAGCAGGTGGCGGCGGCTTCGGGCCATGCCGTGCGCAGCGAAGCCGATGCCGCGGCGCTGAAGGTGCTGACCGACCGTCAGTCGCCCATGACCGCATCCATGTTCCGTGACCTGAGCCAAGGCGCGCGGGTCGAGGCCGACCACATCGTGGGCGACATGGTGCACCGTGGGCGTACCCTGGGCCTGGACACGCCGGCTTTGCGCATGGCCTACGCCCACCTGCAGGTGTACCAGGTCCGGCGCGCCATTGGTGCATGATGTGCAACTGACTATCGCGCGCGACGGTGTTTGCGCGCGCGGTCCGCGGGGCTAGCATGGAGCATCCTCATTGCTTCTGGAGCACTTCATGAACATTGCACTAATTGGCATCACGGGCCGCGCGGGATCGCGTATTGCCGACGAATTGTTGCGCCGCGGTCACCAGGTCACCGGCATTGCCCGCAACCCCGCCGAGGTGGCGGCGCGGCCCGGCCTGACCGCCAGGCAGGGCGACGCGACCGATCCCGCCGCGCTGGCGCCGCTGCTGGCCGGCCACGACGCGGTGATCAGCGCGGCCCGCTTCGTTTCCACCGACGCCAAGCCGCTGCTCGAAGCAGTGCGCAGCGCAGGCGTGCCCCGGCTGCTGGTGGTGGGCGGCGCGGGCAGCCTGCGGGTCGCGCCCGGGGTCATGTTGATCGATACCCCCGATTTCCCCGACGCGTACAAGCCCGAGGCCCGCGCCGGCGTGGTGTTTCTGGACGCCCTGCGTCGCGAGACGGCGCTGGACTGGACCTTCCTGTCGCCGTCGGCGCTGTTCGCGCCGGGCGAGCGCACCGGCAAGTTCCGCATCGGCAGCGATGAGCTGCTGGCCGACGACGAGGGCAAGAGCTGGATCTCCATGGAAGACTACGCCATCGCCCTGGTCGATGAGCTTGAATCGCCGCGCCACCCGCGGCGGCGCTTCACAGTCGGCTACTGACGCCGGCCGCCCTGCCATGAAAACCGTCTACCTGGCTGGCTTCGATGTGTTCCGCGCGGACGCGCTGGCGCATGGCGCCTGGTTGAAGCTGCAATGCCGCAACCATGGTTTCGAGGGCCTGTATCCGCTGGACAACCAGGCGCCGGCAGGTTTGCCGGGCCGTGCGCTGGCGCAGTGGATCTATGAAGCCAACACGGCGCTGATTCGCCAGGCCGACGCGGTGATGGCCAACCTGAATGCCTTCCGCGGCGCCGAGCCCGATTCGGGCACGGCGTTCGAGGTAGGCTATGCGGTGGCCCTGGGCAAGCCGGTGTGGGCGTATACCGACCACGCCGACTCGCTGGTGCAGCGCCTGGCCGTGGCCCAGGCCGACGACCCGCCGCGCCATGTCGACGCGCAGGGCTACACGGTGGAAGACTTCGGGCTGAGCCTGAACCTGATGCTGGCCTGCAGCGCCACGGTGGTTAGCGGGGACGCCGTGCAATGCCTGGCGCACATGGCGCAGGCGCTGGACACCGGTGTGCCAGGCGCGCGCGAACCCTGACATCGGCCCGGCACGGCTGGCGGCCGGTGTCTGACACCTTCGGAGTCAGACACCTGATCTGAGGCAGCCGGACTCAGGCCTCGAGAATCAGACACCTGATCTGAGGCGGCCGGGCTCATTCCTCGAGAATCAGACACCTGATCTGATACACCCGGGCTCAGGCCTCGGCCAGGGCTGGTTGCGCCGGGGCCTGGGCGGCCAGGCGCTGGCGGTGCGTGGCCAGCTCGGCGATGGTCAGCGCCACCAGGCCGTGCTCGGCGGCGTAGCGGGCAATGCTGGGCCCGCGCGCCATGGTGCCGTCGGCGTTCATCAGTTCGCACAGCACGGCGGCCGGGCGCAGGCCGGCCAGCACAGCCAGGTCGACCGAGCCTTCGGTGTGGCCGCGCCGTGCCAGGACGCCGCCGGGCTGGGCCCGCAACGGAAACACATGGCCGGGGCTGACAATGTCGGCGGCCTGCGCGCCCGGGGCGATGGCCGCGCGGATGGTGGTGACGCGATCCGCCGCCGACACGCCCGTGGATACGCCGTGGCGGGCTTCGATAGACACCGTGAACGCCGTGCTGTAGCGGCTTTCGTTGCGGGCCACCATGGGCGGCAGCTGCAACTGCTCGAGCGTGTCGTCGGTCAGGCACAGGCAGACGATGCCGCTGCAGTCGCGGATCAGCTGGGCCATGACCGGCACGGTGAGTTTGTCGGCGGCGACGATCAGGTCGGCTTCGTTCTCGCGGTCGAAGTCGTCCATCAGGATGACCGGGCGGCCCAGGCGCATATGGTGCAGCGCGCGCGCCAGGCGGGCCTCGAAGGGCTGCGCGGTGAGGTCGGGGGGAAGATAAGGTACAGAAGAAATGACGGCGGACATTGAAACGCTCTCGCAAGTGATAGTTGGCGAAAAACGTTTCAGGGCTTGTGACAGCCAGGCCCACGCCCCGCATGCACAGGGGGCGCCCCGGCAGGTCGCCGCGGCGCGCACCCCGCCTGCTGGCGGGAATGGGCAGGCACATCTTCTTTCATCCGGACTATGACCGTCGGCCCTGGCATCGCACCAGATCTGCTGACCCCGGCCAAGGCTGGCCGGGCGCTCGCGGGCTGGCCGCATTGCGGCTTACCGCCGGTGGGGAATTTCGCCCCGCCCTGAAGACGTACTGCTATGGCCGCGCGGATGGCACGGCCATGCCTATTGTACGCCCCGGCGCGACGGCGTCCTATTTCTTCTTTTTCTTCAGGGCCAGCATGGTGCCCCGGCAGGACGGCGTGCCGCACAGGCACTGGTAGGCAGCCTTGAGCTTCTTGGTGATCTTGCCGTCGAGCACCAGCCCGTAGTCGTAGAACAGTTCTTCGCCGCGGGCGATGTCGCGCAGCGCCGTGATGTAGACGCGCTTGCCGTGGCGGCCTTCCTGGGCTTCGCAGTTGGGCTCGCAGGAATGGTTGATCCAGCGCGCGTCGTTGCCGTCGTCGCCGCCGTCGATCACGCGGCCCGAACTGAGCGAGAAGAAGAAGGTGTGGAACGGATCGTCGGGGTTGGTGGGGTGGCGGCGGTCGGCTTCCTTGGCGCTGATGCGCTTGCCGCCGTATTCGATGATGCGCGTGCCGGCGGGGATTTTGCGCGCGGCGAACACGCCGTTGCCATGCAGCTTGGAGCGGCGCACGACGTGCCAGGGCTTGGAGGGATCAGCAGCAGTGGTCATGAATGAGGGCTGGAAGGCATATGGCAAGGCTGCGGCGATTATATCGGTGCGGGGCGCGCGCCGTGATGACAGGCGGCGGATTCATTCGGCGGGCGGCGGGTTCAGCGGCAGCTGGGTTTCTTTCAGGCGGCGCAGCACGAAGCAGGACTTGCTGTGGCGGATGCCCGGGATGCGGTAGAGCTGCTCGCGCAGCAGCCGCTCGTAGTCGCGGGTATCGCGCACCGCGATGCGGATGTAGTAGTCGTAGTCGCCCGAAACCAGGAAGGCTTCCAGCACTTCGGGAATCTGCGCCAGCGCGCGGCCGAACTCGTACAGCGTTTCCTCGCTGTGGCTTTCCAGCGTGATGTGCACGATGACCGTGTCCATGAAGCCCAGCGAGGCGGGGTCGATGTCGACGGTATAGCCGCGGATGACGCCGGCCGACTCCATGCGCTTGATGCGGTTCCAGCAGGGCGTGGACGACAGCCCGACCTCGGCGCCGATGTCGTTGAGGCTGGCCCGGGAGTTCTGTTGCAGCGCCTTGAGAATGGCCAGGTCGAACTTGTCCAGTTTCATTTTCTTGGTTTCCGGGTAAAGAAAGACAAATTTACTGGAAAACTGGGGAAAACGTAGAAAAGAAGAGAAATCTTCTTTGTAGAAGGGCATACCATATTCAGTATGAATGACCGCCTGCACGCCTCCGCCCTCGCCGCCTTGCGCCACGACACTCCTTCTGCCCGCAACGGCGCCGAGATTCTGCTCGATACGCTGATCGAACGCGGGGTCGACACGGTGTTCGGCTATCCGGGCGGCGCGGTGCTGCCGCTGTACGACGCGCTGTACGCCGAACCGCGACTGCGCCATGTGCTGGTGCGCCACGAACAGGCCGCGGTGCATGCGGCCGAAGGCTACGCGCGCACGACCGGGCGGCCGGGCGTGGTGTTCGTGACCTCGGGGCCGGGCATGGCCAACACGACCTCGGGCCTGCTCGACGCCATGTGCGACTCGATTCCCGTGCTGTGCATCAGCGGCCAGGTGGCGACCTCGGCCATCGGCACCGATGCATTCCAGGAATGCGACGCCATGGGGATTTCGCGCTCGGTCACCAAGTGGAACACGCAGGTTCGCGCCGCCGAAGACGTGGCTACCGTGGTGGGCCGGGCCTTCGACCTGACCCGCCAGGGGCGGCCCGGGCCGGTGCTGGTGGATTTTCCGAAAGACGTGCAGCTGGCCCGGCCGCTGCAGGCCGAAGCGACGCAAGCGCTGGAAAACCAGCGGCTGGCGGCGCTGCGCGCGCGCCGGCAAGCCGGCAAGGCGCCGCTGAAACTCCCGCAGACCGCCGTGCGCCGCGCCGCGGCGCTGATCGCGCAGGCGCGCCGGCCGGTGTTCTATGGCGGCGGCGGCCTGGTCAATTCCGGTCCGCAGGCCTGCCAGGCCTTTACTGAACTGGTGCGCCGCACGGGCGCGCCCTGCACGCTGACGCTGATGGGCCTGGGCGCCTTCCCGGCTTCGGACCCGCAGTTCGTGGGCATGCTGGGCATGCACGGCACGCTGGAAGCCAACATGGCCATGCACCATGCCGACCTGGTGGTGTGCATCGGCGCGCGTTTCGATGACCGCATCACGGGCAAGCTGGCCGAGTTCTGCCCGCATGCGCGCAAGATCCACATCGATATCGATCCGGCGTCCATCAACAAGGTGGTGCGCGTCGACGTGGCGCTGGTCGGCGACTGCCTGCCGCTGGTCGAGGCCCTGCGCGGCGCGCTGGAGGCCCTGCCATTGCCCGACGGACGGCTGGCCGGCTGGTGGCGGCGCATCGACGCCTGGCGCGCCAAAGACTGCCTGGCCTGCCCGCCGGCGCAAGACGCCATTCTCCCGCAGCACCTGATGCAGCGTTTGAACGCCGCGCTGGCCGGCCGCGATGCCATCGTGTCCACCGATGTGGGCCAGCACCAGATGTGGGCCGCGCAGTACCTGCGTTTCGATCGCCCCAACCGCTGGCTGACGTCGGGCGGCGCGGGCACCATGGGCTACGGCGTGCCGGCGGCCATTGGCGCCCAGGTGGCGCATCCGGACAAGACCGTGGTGTGCGTCAGCGGCGATGCTTCGGTGCTGATGAACATCCAGGAACTGTCGACCGCCATGCAGCACGAAACACCGGTCAAGGTGGTGTTGTGCAACAACGGCTACATGGGCATGGTGCGGCAATGGCAAGAGCTGATCCACGGCGGACGCTACAGCCACAGCTACAACGCGTCGCTGCCCGATTTCGTGGCGCTGGCCAAGGCGTTCGGCTGGGGCGCGGCGCGGGTCGATGACCCGGCGCGGCTGGATGAGGCGCTGGCGCAATGCCTGGCGCACCCGGGGCCGTATTTCCTGGACGTGGCGGTGGCGGCGCAGGAAAACTGCTTTCCCATGATGCCGGCCGGCGAAGGGCATCACCGCATGATGCTGGCCGATGGCGTCTGGTACGAGGACGATACGGCCTGATTTCCCGGCTTAGAGCGTTTCGAACGCTGCCTTAGAACATTTGAACTGGACGCGCCGAGGGGCGCTTCCTAGACTCCCGGTCACGCAATGACGATGACCGAGGAGACAATGTGCTGAGCCGGGCGCTGGACAATATTCGCGTGCTGGATCTGTCGCGCATCCTGGCCGGGCCATGGTGCACGCAGAACCTGGCCGATCTGGGCGCCGACGTGATCAAGGTCGAACGCCCCGGGCAGGGCGACGACACCCGCAAGTGGGGACCGCCGTATCTGCAGTCTCGCGATGGCCAGGAGACGCTGTCGGCCTATTTCACGTGCTGCAACCGCAACAAGCGCTCGATCTGCCTGGACTTCTCGCAGCCGCAGGGGCAGCGCGCGCTGCTGAAACTGCTGGCCACCTGCGATGTGCTGGTCGAGAACTACAAGAGCGGCACGCTCAAGCGGTATGGGCTGGACTACGACAGCCTGAAGGCGCTGCGGCCCGACCTGGTGTATGTGTCGATCACCGGCTACGGACAAGATGGCCCGCGCGCGGCGCAACCCGGATACGACTACATTTTCCAGGGCATGGGCGGCCTCATGAGCCACACCGGCATCGCCGACGGCGAACCCGGCGCGGGACCCTTGCGCGCGGGCATTCCCGTGGTGGACATTTCCACGGGCATGTATGCCACGTCGGCCGTGCTGGCCGCGCTGCTGCAGCGCACCCGCACCGGCCAGGGGGCGCACCTGGATATCGCGCTGCTGGATGTCGCGGTGGCCATCAATGCCAACCAGGGGGCGAACTTCCTGGTGTCCGGCCGCAACCCCAAGCGCAGCGGCAACGCGCATCCTAACCTGGCGCCTTACGAGGTGTTCGCGGCGCGCGATGGGTTTTTCATCCTGGCGGTGGGCAACGACAGCCAGTTCGCCAAGTTCTGCGCACTGTGCGGCGAGCCCGCCCTGGCGCAAGACCCGCGCTTTGCCACCAATGCGGCGCGCGTGCAGAACATGCCCGCGCTGCGCGAGACGCTCAGCCGGATCATCGCCACGCAGGACCGCGCCTATTGGGCCAGCGGCCTGGAGGCGGCCGGTATTGCATGGGGCCCCGTCAACGGGCTGGACGAAGTTTTCGCCGATGAGCAGGTGCGGCATCGCGCGATGCTCAAGCACGCGTCGCATCCCCGCTTCGGCGATATTCCGCTGGTGCGCAACCCCATGCTGGGCCGCGAAGATACCTCGCCGATGCGCGCCCCGCCCCTGATGGGCGAGCACACGCGCGAGATATTGGGCGAGCCTTGAACCGGCGGCTATGACGGCCATGCAGCCATGGCCGCCGTGGCAACGCTTTTTTTTCACAACTCGACATGCAGCACGATACAGGAGACAAGAAATGAAGATGACCTTCCGCGGCGCCGCCGCTACCGCCGCAGCGCTGGCGCTTTGCGCCGCCAGCGCTACGGCCCGCGCCGCCTATCCGGACCGCCCCGTTACGCTGGTGGTGCCGTACGCGCCGGGCGGCACCACCGATCTCATGGCCCGGGTGGTCGCCCCCAAACTCGGCGAACTGCTGGGGCAGACCGTGGTGGTGGTGAACAAGCCCGGCGCGGGCGGCGCGGTCGGCAGCGGCTACGCGGCGCGCGAGCGGCCGGACGGCTACACCCTGGTCATGGCGGTGGAAAGCTCGCACGCGGTGAACCCCAGCGTGCACGCCAAGCCCCAGTACGATCCGGTCAAAGATTTCGCGCCCATCAGCAACCTGGCCAATGTGCTCGGCGTGCTGGACGTGCCCGGCGATTCTGACATCAAGACCTTCGACCAGCTCATCGCCCGCCTGAAGGCCAACCCCGACCATTATTCGTTCGGCTCGTCGGGCAGCGGCGGCTACAGCCATTTGTTTGGCGAACTGTTCCTGAGCTCGACCGGCACGAAGATGCTGCACGTGCCGTACAAGGGGCTGGGCCCCGCGCTGGTGGGCCTGATGGCCGATCAGGTGCAGGTCGTGTTCGACAACCTGCCTTCGTCGGCCGGCTTTCTGGCCTCGGGCAAACTGCGCGCGCTGGCGGTGGCCTCGCCCAAGCGGATCGAGAGCATGCCCGATGTTCCCACTTACGCCGAGGCCGGCTATCCTCAACTGAACACGCCTTCGTGGTTCGGCCTGGCCGCGCCGGCAGGCACGCCCGACGCCGTGCTCGACCAATTGAACCAGGCCGTGAAGCAGACCCTGGCCGACCCGAAGGTGACCGCCGACATCGAACGCCTGGGCGCCGTGCCAGACTACACCTCGCGCGAGCAGTTTGCCGGCATGATCAAGCGGTCCAACGCCGTGTGGCAGAAAGTCGTAAACGACATCGGTTTCGAAAAACTCTAGGATCACCATGGCCATCGAAATTCCCACTCTTGCCCACGCCGCTTTTTCGCTGCGGGACGACGGCGTCGGCACGCTGGAGATCCGCGATGCGGGCAAGCTGAACATTCTGAGCGCCGCCGTCGTGGAAAGCCTGATCGCCATGCTGGCGCACATCGACCAGCGCGACGACGTGAAGGTGCTGGTGCTGCGCGCCGAGCAAGAGAAGGCCTTCGTGGCGGGTTCCGACATCAAGGAGATGGCGTTCTTCGACCACGCCAGCGCCATCGCGTACATCGACCGCCTGCGGCAATTGTGCGACGGGGTGCGGCTGTTGCGCGCGCCGGTGATCGCGCGCATTCCCGGCTGGTGCCTGGGGGGCGGCATGGAGCTGGCGCTGTCGTGCGACCTGCGCATTGCTTCCGACCAGGCCCGCATGGGCATGCCCGAAGTGAAGGTTGGCGTGCCGTCCATTATTCACGCCGCGCTGTTGCCGCGGCTGGTCGGCAAGGCACGCGCGAACTGGATGCTGCTGACCGGGGAAATCGCCGACGCGCGGCAGGCCGAGGCCTGGGGCCTGCTGGACCGCGTGGTGCCGGCGGCCGGGCTGGACGCCGAAGTCGAGCGCGTAGCGAGTATGCTTGCCGGGCTGGGCCAGCGTGCGCTGGCCCAGCAGAAGCGCCTGCTGCGCGAGTGGGAAGACGAGCCGCTGGACGTTTCGTTGCAGAACGGCGTGCTGGAGTTCGGCGCGGCGTTCGACACGGGCGAGCCGGGGCGTTATATGCGTGCATTCCTGGACGAGAAGGCGCGCAAGACGGGCGCCTGATCCGGCATGGCGGGGCCGCCGCGCGGCGGCCCCGGACGGCTGTTCCGCCCTGCCCGCAACCCGGCGCACACGGAGGAATCGATGTCGTATGAGCTGAAAGACCTGCGCCTGTTCAAGGCCATTTTGCAGGCGGGCAATTTGTCCGCCGGCGCGGCCATGATGCACATGACGGCGCCTTCGGCCAGCTACCGCCTGAAGAACCTGGAGTACGCGGCTGGCAGCCCGCTGTTCGTGCGATCCGCCCGGGGCATGAGCCTGACGCCGGCCGGCGAGGCGTTGGCGCGCCATGTCGACATCGTGCTGGACGACCTGCAGGCAATGCAGACCGAAGTCAGCGCCTACGCGCGCAACCTGAAGGGCAGCGTGCGTCTGCTGGCCAACAGCAGTTCGCTCAATGGCTTCATCATCCCCAGCCTGGCGCGCTTCCTGATTTCAAACGCGCATATCGACGTCAACCTGAAAGAGCAGGACAGCCTGTCCATCGCGGGCAAGATCCAGCGCGGCGAGGCTGATATCGGTATCTGCGCGGGCAAGGTCGACGACGCAGACCTGCGTTGCGAGCTCTATGCCATCGACCGCCTCGTCTGCGCGGCCCCCGCCGACCATGCATTGGCGCAACGCGCCAGCGTCGCCTACGCGGAGGTGCTGGCGCACGGGCAGGTGTGCATGGACCGGGTCAGCAGCAATTTCCATTTCGTGCAGACGCAGGCCGAGCGGCTGGGCAAGTCTGTCAGTGTGCGCGTGCATGCGCACGATTTCAGTTCGGTGCTGTACCTGGTGAGCGCCGGCGTGGGGGTGGCGGTCGTGCCGGCCAGCGTCGCCGAACCGCTGGCGCGCGAGGGCGCGATCATGGCCATTGCCTTGCAGGATGGCTGGGCCTTGCGCGACCTGCACCTGGTCACGCGGCAGGATGCCGAACCTTCGGGCCTGGTGCGCCAGTTCGCCGAAGTGCTGCTGCACGACCCGCAAGTGGTCGCGGCCCGCACCGGGAAGAACTGGCGGGAGTGAGATGGCCGTGGGTCCGCATCGGTGCCTGACACCGAGGTTGAGGGCAGTCGTTGCCCACGTCGGTGTCTGACACCCTTCGGGAGTCAGACACCTGGTCAGTCGGAGTAAGATGCCTGGTCTGTGGGAGTCAGGCACTTGGCCAGGGGTCAGGCTCCGCAGGTGCCTGACCCCGAGGTGGTGAGGCGGTCGTTGCCTGCTTCGGTGTCTGACACCCTTCGGGAGTCAGACACCTGATCGGTCAAAGTCAGACACCTGGTCCGCGGAAATCAGGCACCTGGCGTGATTGCTCAGTCGTGCTTGATCGAGATGGTCTTGAGCACGGTGAACCCGTACAGCGCTTCGAAGCCCTTCTCGCGGCCATGGCCGCTGGCCTTGACGCCGCCGAAGGGCAGTTCGATGCCGCCGCCCGCGCCGTAGTTGTTGATGAACACCTGGCCGCTGCGCACCTTGCGCGCGATGCGCAATTGGCGGGCGCCGTCGCGCGTCCAGACGCTGGCGGCCAGGCCGTATTCGGTGGCGTTGGCAATGCGCACCGCGTCGGCTTCGTCGTCGAACGGGATGGCCGCCAGCACCGGACCGAACACTTCTTCCTGGGCCAGGCGGTGGTCGACCGGCACGTTGTCGAGCAGCGTGGGCGCCTGGTAGTAGCCTTCAGCGGGCGCGCCGTCGGCGATCTTGCCTTGCGCGGCGGTGGCGATGCCGTCTTGTGCGGCGGCTTTCAGGAAGTTCTGCACGCGCTCTTGCTGGGTCTTGCGGATCAGCGGCCCGCAGTCCAGGTCCATGGTGGCGGGGCCGGCGCGCAGGGCCGAGAAGGCCTGCGACAGGCGTTCGAGCACGCGGTCGTAGGCGCTGCGTTCGACCAGCAGGCGGCTGCCGGCCGAGCAGGTCTGGCCGGCGTTCTGCACGATGGCGTTGACGGCCACCGGCACCAGCGCGTCCAGGTCGGCGTCGCCGAACACGATCTGCGGCGACTTGCCGCCCAGTTCCAGCGTGACCGGCACGTGGCGCTCGGCCGCCACCTGGGTGACCAGCACACCGATGCGCGGCGAGCCGGTGAACGAGATGTGGTCGATGCCCGGGTGCCGCGTCAGCGCGTCGCCGGCCTCGTGGCCGTAGCCAGTGACGATGTTGATGGCGCCTGGCGGGAAGCCCACTTCGGCCGCCAGTTCGGCCAGCCGCAGCAGCGACAGGCAGGCGTCTTCGGCCGGCTTGACCACGCAGGCGTTGCCGGCGGCCAGTGCGCCGCCCACGCTGCGCCCGAAGATCTGCAGCGGGTAGTTCCAGGGCACGACGTGCCCGGTGACGCCGTGCGGCTCGCGCAGCGTCAGCACGGTGTAGCCATTCTGGTAAGGCAGCGTTTCGCCGTGCAGCTTGTCGGCCGCGCCGCCGTAGTATTCGAAGTACCGCGCCACCGCCGTGACGTCGGCGCGGGCCTGTTTGGTGGGTTTGCCGCAGTCGCGGGATTCGATGTCGGTGAGTTCGTCGGCGCAATCCAGGATCTTGACCGACAGCTTCAGCATCAGGCGGCCGCGCTCGGCCGCGGTCAGCCGCCCCCACGCGCCTTCGTCGTAGGCGCGCCGCGCGGCTTGCACGGCCAGGTCGATATCGGCCGCGTTGCCGCGCGCAATGCTGTCGTACTGCTGCCCGGTGGACGGGTCCAGCACCGGGATGGATTCGCCCGAGGAACCGGGAACTGCACGATTGTCGATGAAATGCTGCTTCATGCCGATGAACCTCTGGAGTGTCGTTGCATCATGGTAGGCAGGCTGTTCGGCCCGGCGGCTGGGCCCGGCGCTAGAACAGGATGGACAGGCCTCCGTCTACGGCCAGCACCTGGCCATTGACATACGAGGCTGCCGGCGAGGCCAGGAATACGGCGGCGCCGGCGATTTCTTCGGGCCGGCCCCAGCGGCCCATGGGGTTGCGGGCCGCCATCGGGTCGTGCACCGCGGGGTCGGTCACGTAGGCCGCGTTGGTTTCGGTGGCGAAAGTGCCGGGCGCGATGGCATTGCTGGTAATGCCCAAGGGCCCGAATTCGGCCGCCAGGGCACGCATCATGCCGGTAAGGCCCTGTTTGGCGGCCGGGTAGACGGCGTCGCCCGCCCGCGCCAGTTCGCCCGCCACCGACGTGATGGCGATCAGGCGGCCCGAGCCCTGGCGCACCATGCGCTCGGCGGCCAGCTTGGCCAGCAGCATGCCGGCCACCAGGTCGGTGTCGATGAGCGCGCGGATCTCGGCCGGCGAAATGGCCTGCAGGGTTTTGCGATTGCGCGCCCCGACGTTGTTGACCAGGATGTCCAGGCGGCCGTGCTCGGCGTCGATGCGCGCGTAGGCGCGGTTCATGGCCTCGTCGTCGCTGACGTCGAAGGCCAGGGCCGAGGCCGCCAGCCCGTCGTTGCGCAGCATGGCGACGGTGCTCTGCACCGACTCGGCATTGCGGCCATTGATGAGCACATGCGCGCCGCAGCCGGCCAGCGCCCGCGCGATGCACAGCCCCAGGCCGCGCGCCGAGCCGGTGACCAGCGCCACCTGGCCCGCCAGCGAGAACTGCTGCAGGTAGGCTTGGGTGGGCGGTACGGCGGTCATGGCGAGCAGCTTCAGGCGCTTTTCTTGGCGGCGGCTTTCTTGGCGGGCGCCTTCTTGGCGGCGGTTTTCCTTGGCGCGGCCTTCTTGGCCGCGGTTTTGGATGCCGCTTTGGTGGCCGTCTTGGTGGCGGTTTTGGATGCTGTCTTGGTAGCGGTCTTGGTGGCGCTCTTGGCGGGCGCGCGGCCCGTCTTGGCGGCGCGCGGCTCGAACTCGAAGCCTACCTTGCCGTCCGGCTGGCGCACCAGGAAGGCCTTGAACTTGCGGTTGGTGCGGCTGGAGACGAAACCGTCGAGCAGGTCGGTGCGGCCGTCGGTGAGCAGCTTGTGCATCTGCTCGCGCGAGATTTCCTGCTGCAGGATGATCTTGCCCGAGCGGAAGTCGCAGGTCTTGTCGGGGCCGACCGATTTTTCGCAGACGTAGCTCAGGCCGTGCTCGAACACGCGCGAGCTGCACTTGGGGCAGGCGCCCACCGGCGTGTGGCCGGAGAAATCGACCGGTTCGCTGTCGTCATCGTCGTTCTGGCCGAAGTCGAATTCCAGCTTGTATTCGTCGCTGATCCGCAGAATGGCGGCGAACGGCCGGCCCATCTTGCTGATGAAGCCCTGCAGCGGGCCGATTTCGCGCTTGGCCAGCAGTTCTTCTACTTCAGGCAGTTCGAAGGTGCGCCCGCCCGGATGCTTGCCGATGGAGAAGTCGCACTGGGTGCAGGCATAGCGCCGGTAGTTTTCCTTGACCACCCCGCCGCACTTGGGGCAGGGCGTCTGCAGGGTGGCGTAGTCGCCGGGCACCGTGTCGCGCTCGTATTCTTTCGCGCGCTTGACGATGACCTGGGTCATCTGGGCGATTTCGCGCATGAAGGCTTCGCGGTCCAGCCCTCCTTGCTCGATCTGCTTGAGCTTGTGTTCCCATTCGCCGGTGAGTTCGGGCGAAGTGAGTTCGGTGACGTCCAGGCCCGACAGCAGCGTCATGAGCTGGCGCGCCTTGGCGGTGGGCACCAGGTCGCGCCCTTCGCGGCGCAGGTAGCCTTCGCCCAGCAGGCCCTCGATGATGCCGGCGCGGGTGGCTGGCGTGCCCAGGCCGCGCTCGGACATGGCTTCGCGCAGTTCTTCGTCGTCGACCAGCTTGCCGGCGCCTTCCATGGCGGACAGCAGCGTGGCTTCGTTGTAGCGGGCCGGCGGCTTGGTGGACAGGCCCACGGCCTCGACGTCTTCGGTGCGCACGGTTTCGTTGTCGGCCACCGGCACCAGGTTGGCGTCTTCGCCCTGGGCTTCCTTGCCATAAACGGCCAGCCAGCCCGGCGCCACCAGCACTTTGCCCTCGGTCTTGAAGCGGTGCCCCTGCACTTCGGTGATGCGGGTGGTGACGCGGTATTCGGCGGCCGGGAAAAACACCGCCAGGAAGCGCTTGAGCACCAGATCGTACAGCTTGGCCTCGGCTTCGCTCAGGTCGTGCGGGATCTGCAGGGTCGGAATGATGGCGAAGTGGTCGGACACCTTCTTATTGTCGAAGATGCGGCGGTTAGGCTTGACCCAGTTCTGCGCCACGATGGTGTCGGCATGGCGCGAGAGCTGTCCCACGGCATTGGAGCCGCCCTTGGCCAGGGCTTGCATGGTGTCGCGCACGGTGCCCAGGTAGTCTTCGGGCAGGTAGCGCGAATCGGTACGCGGATAGGTCAGCGCCTTGTGGCGTTCGTACAGGGTCTGGGCCAGCGCCAGGGTGGTCTTGGCCGAGAAGCCGAAGCGGCCGTTGGCGTCACGCTGCAGCGAGGTGAGGTCGTACAGGGCCGGCGACATCTGGGTCGACGGCTTGGATTCTTCGGTGACGCTGCCCGGCTGTTCGCGGCAGGCGGCCACCACGCTTTGCGCGGCCGCCTGCGACCACAGGCGCGATTCGCGCTTTTCGGGGTCGCGTTCGTCTTTCTTGAAGTCGGGGTCGATCCAGCGGCCCTGGTACAGGCCCGCGGCGGCCACGAACGTGGCGTGCACTTCCCAGTAGTCGCGCGGCACGAAGGCGCGGATGCGTTCTTCGCGCTCGAACACGATGGCCAGCGTGGGCGTTTGCACGCGGCCCACGGGGGTTTTGAAGAAGCCGCCGTCTTTGCTGTTGAAGGCCGTCATGGCGCGCGTGCCGTTGATGCCCACCAGCCAGTCAGCCTCGGCGCGCGAGCGGGCCGCGGCCTCCAGGGGCTTGAGCTGGGCGTCGTCGCGCAGGTTCGAGAAGGCTTCGCGGATGGCGGCCTGCGTCATGGATTGCAGCCACAGGCGCTTGATGGGTTTCTTCACGCCCGCGTACTGGATGATGTAGCGGAAGATCAGTTCGCCTTCGCGTCCGGCGTCACAGGCATTGATGAGCGCGTCGACGTCTTTGCGCTTGGCCAGCTTGACCAGCAGCTTCAGGCGCTCGGCCGAGCGTTTGTCGGCGGGGCCGAGCGCGAATTCGGGCGGAATGACCGGCAGGTGCGCGAAGCTCCATTTGCCCTTGACGGGATCGTTGGGCGCGACAAGACCGAGCAAATGCCCGATACTGGAAGCGAGCACGTAACGTTCGCTTTCAAAATAGTCGCCCTCGCGCGCGAAGCCTCCGAGGGCGCGTGATATATCAAGGGCTACCGAGGGCTTCTCGGCAATAATCAGCGTTTTGCTCATGGGTATCCAGTGGCGGTAGACCCGCCGGTGTAGCGCGGATGATACGAGGGGAGATTCGCCGCATGCAAGTCGGGCCTACAGGACACGCGGGATCGGAACTGCACGCTTGGCGGCAATTTCTGGCCCGCGGCACCCTATGGTTGGGCGTCTGGCTGCTGGGCAGCGCCGTCATCTGCTGGGTGGCCGCCAACTGGCAAGACATGTCCAAGTTCCAGCGCTTCGCCGGGGCGCAGGCGCTGCTGGCGGTGTGCGTGCTGGCCGCCGCATGGGCCGGCTGGCGCCTGCGCGCGGCCACTGGGCCGCGCCGCCATGCCCCCGGGGCGTTGCTGGCGCTGGCCGGACTGCTGCTGGGCGCCCTGCTCGCCCTGCTGGGCCAAACATACCAGACTGGCGCCGATACCTGGGAACTGTTCGCCTGGTGGGCCGCGCTGCTGCTGCCATGGGCGCTGGTGGCGGCCAGCCAGGCGGTGTGGCTGCTGTGGGTGGTGGTTGTCAATGTGGCGGCGCTGCTCTATCTAGGCGCTTTCGGGGGCCTGTTCTGGTGGGCCATCGGCCCCGGCCTGCCCACCTTGCTGCTGGCGGCCCTGAACCTGTTGCTGCTGGCCGCCTGGGAATGCGCCGCCTGGCGCTGGCGGGCCGGCACCCGGGTCGGGCCGCGCGTCCTGGCGGCCCTGATCATCGGCACCCTGGTGCTGGCGCTGACGTTCGGCGATTCCGTGTTGCGCGGGCTGGGTTCGATTACCGGCGCGGCCTGGGTGGCGGTAACGCTGGGCCTGGGGTACTACTATCAACGCGCCCGCCGCGACCTGCTCATCCTGGCCATGCTGGCCGCCGGCGCCATTTGCGTGTCGATGCGTCTGGCGGGCGAATGGCTGCTTAACCTTGAGCCCGGCGTGTGGGCCATTTTGCCGCTGGCCGGCCTGCTCATGGCCGAGGCGGTCTGGGCCGCGCGCTGGCTACGCAGGCTGGCGGCCGAACTGCCCGCGGGCCGCGCGCTGGCCGATGCCGAGCCGGCTGGCGCGTCGGCCGGCAACGCCGTGGCGCCGGCCGATCCCGGCACGCCCGTGGCCGCCCTGGCCGACCCCGACGCCGAGCCGCAATTGGGCCCGGCCTGGTATGTGCAGGGCCTGCTGGGCCTGAGCGCCTGGCTGGCCACCTTGTTGCTGCTGTTGTTCCTGGCGGTGTCGGGCCTGGTCCAGACCCAGCAGGGGGCCATGGTGATGGGCCTGGTGCTGTGCGCCGCGGCGGTGGCCGTGCTGCGCACCGATGCCGGGCCATTCTGGCGGCAATGCGCTACGGCCATGGGTTTTGCCGGGCAGATACTGGTGGCGTTCGGCCTGTCGCAGTCGGCGTCGTTGTCCAGCGCCTGCGCCTTTGTGCTGCTGCTGGGCGTGGCGGTGTACGCCCTGGCGCCCGACGCGCTGCTGCGCTTCCTGAGCGCGTGGATGATTGCCCTGGGGCTGGCTGGCCTCATCTGGCTGGGCCTGGTGCCCGGGCTGATGAACGATGGCCTGCTCGACATGTGGCTCGATTTCGACACGGTGCGCGCCACGTTCGTCTGGCTGCCGGTGGCGGTGGCCGGCGCCTGGACGGCCGCCGCGGCGTTCTGCGTGGGCCACCGGCTGGCCCGCACTCGGCCCAATGTGCTGCTGCCCCTGGCCTGGGCCTTCGTGCTGGCCGTGCAGGGCATGGTCTGGATGGCGGGCGGCGTGTCGCTGACGCAGTTGCCGGTGATCTGGCAGCTGAACCCGGTAACGGCCCTGCTGACCGTCGCGGCGGTGCTGTTGCCGGTTGCTTGCGCCCTGGCGGTGTTGTGGCCGCGCCGGCGGCTGCTGACTGCCGGCGTGCTGTGGGGCGTTCCGTTGGGCCTGCTGGCCCTGGCGCTGTGCTGGCTGCCCAGCCCGGGCATCGCCTTTGCGCTGGCCTGGATGCTGTTGGGCTTTGGCCTGAACCGCTCTCGCCTGACGATATTTGGCGGCCTGAGCCTGCTGGCGTACCTGGTGGTCTATTACTATCAATTGCAGGTGCCGCTGCTCGACAAGGCCCTGTGGCTGGGCGGCGCCGCGTTGCTGATGTTCTTCCTGCGCGCCCTGGTGTGGCTGGTGCCGCGCCTGACGCGCACCGCCGAACCGTCATCCGCCGCCATGGCGGGCCCGGCGCCGGCGGCGCTGCGCTGGCGCACGGCGGTGGCGCTGGGTGGGCTGGCGCTGGTGCTGGCCGTGGTCAATGGCGCCATCTGGCAGCGCGAGGCGGTGCTGGCCAATGGGCGTATCGCCATCCTGGAACTGGCGCCGGTCGATCCGCGTTCGCTGATGCAGGGCGATTACATGGCCCTGCGGTTCGCCGCCGGCAACGAGGTCATGCAGCGGCTGGCGGCCGACCCCGAGGCCGCGCCGGTGCCCGATGGTTACGTGGTGCTGGTGCCCGATGGCGACGGCGTGGCGCAGGTTGCGCGCATCCAGGCCGGCGCGCAGCCGCATGCCAGCCAGGAAATCGCCTTGCGCTACCGCATGCGGTCCGGCCAGGTGCGTATCGTCACCAACGCGTATTTCTTCCCGGAGGGGCAGGCGGACCGCTATGCAGCGGCGCGCTATGGCGAAGTGCGGGTCGGCGAAGACGGCACGGGGCTGCTGGTGCGCATGCTGGGAGCTGATCGGCAGCCGTTGTAGCGGTGCGAGCGGCGTCCCTACGAAGGGGGGCGTGTTTTGATTTTGCAGGGGTTGATACGGCTGTGCCGTTTAGTGCGCGGTCTGGCGGCATCCGGCTGGGCGGCGTCGCCGCACGTGCGCCGGGCTCGGGCGCACCCACGCGCCCTCGGCCTGCTGCGCAGGCTGCCCCGCCGCCCAACGCGCCGACACCGCCCAGCCGGATGCCGCCAGACCGGGACGGGTGAATGCATATGTCGTTTACGGCCGAAGCGCGTCAAGCCTGGGCAAGCCAGGTTTCTGATTTCGCAGGCGTCAGACACCGTTGCGTGCCGCGGTTGCTGCCCTCGGGCGGTGTCAGGCACCCTGGCGGGAGCCTGACACCTGTGCGACAGGCTCACTTATGCCAGGTGTCTGACTCCGCAGGGGTCAGACGCCGTTGCGTGCCGCGGCTGCTGCCTTCGGGCGGTGTCAGGCACCCTGGCGGGAGCCTGACACCTGTGCGAGAGGCTCACTTATGCCAGGTGCCTGACTCCGTAGGTGTCAGACACCGTTGTGTGGTGCGGTTGCTGCCCTGGTGCGGTGTCAGGCACCCTGGTGGGAGCCTGACACCTGTGCGACAGGCTCACTCAAGCCAGGTGTCAGGCTCCGCGGCGTGGTGCGGCAGGCGAGACCGGAGAGGGTGAATGCATCTGCCGTCTACGGCCCGAAGCGGGTGGCCCAGCGGGCAGTGGCCTGGGCCAGGAAGGCGGCGGGCGTGTCGGCGGGGCACGGCGGGAATTCCAGGGCCTGCCAGGCCTGCGCCAGCATGGCCAGGGGCTGGGTGGTGTCCAGCGGCGGCGCGCTGTTTTGCTTCGACAGTTTCAAGCCGGTGGCGGGGTCGGTGATCAGCGGCACGTGCATGACGCGCGGCGGGGGAAAACCCAGCAGCCGCGCCAGCACGCGCTGGCGCGCGGTGGAGCTGAGCAGGTCGGCGCCGCGCACGATGTCGGTGACGCCCTGTTCGGCGTCGTCTACCACGACGGCCAACTGGTACGCCCACAGGCCGTCGGCGCGGCGCAGCGCAAAGTCGCCCACCGCTTGGGCCACGTCTTGCTGCTGGGGCCCCAACCAGCGATCGGTGAAGGTTTCCATGCCGGCCGGTACACGCAGGCGCCACGCGCGCGCCTGGCGGCCCGGCGGCAGGCCATGGCGGCACGTGCCTGGGTATGGTCGCTCGCCGTCGGCGCCGGGGCCCGCGCCGCGCAACGACGAGTCGGCGATCTCGCGCCGGGTACAGCCGCAGCCATATACCAGGCCGCGCGCGGCCAGCGCGTCGAAGGCGCGCTGGTAGGCCGGGCCGCGCTGCGATTGCCACAGCACGTCGCCATCCCAGTGCAGCTGCAGCGCGCGCAGTTGGTCCATGATGATGCCGGCCGCGCCGGGCACGGTGCGAGGGGTGTCGACGTCTTCGATGCGCAGCAGCCAGCGCCCGCCATGCGCGCGGGCGTCGAGCCAGCTGGCCAGGGCGGCTACTAATGAGCCCAGGTGCAGTGGCCCGCTAGGGCTGGGGGCAAAACGACCGACGTAGCTCACGGCTCAGTGGAGCCGGCGCGCACCGTCGTCGTCGAGCAGTTCTTCGAGAACCAGGTTGTCGATCTCGGCTTCCTGGCTCCAGAGGACCATCAGGGCGATGATCTTGGTCTTGGCCAGCGACACCGGGGTTTCGGGGGCGGCCAGGGCACGGTCGATGACGATTTCGCGCAGGGGCGCGGGCAGTACGCCAGCTGATTCGAGGAAGGCGATGAAACCGATGGATTCGGTGCCGAGCTGCTGGTATTCGGAGTCGGTGTAGATGCGGATGCCGGAACTGGGCGCCTGGGCGAGATCGACGCAGCGTTCGGTGGTTTCGGCCAGGCCGTAGAGCCAGCCCAGCGCGTCGTCGATGTCTTCGTGCTCGAAGCCTGCCGCCGCGAGGCGCTTGGCGAGAACGTCGGCCGCGGGACAGGCTTGCGGCGTGTAGTAGTTTTCGAACAGATAAACGAGGATGTCGAACATATGGCGCAGTGTTTGTGCCAGTTTGCCCAGTCGGCCCGCAGATCGGCAAACCAGCAAACATGCATTTAACTGTACGCTGAATCGTCATCCGGGGCAAACGCGGTTGCCCCGGGTTGGCGATATACAACGGATCGCGCCACGGCTTGCCGGCGTGGCGCGATGATCCGTCCCCATAGGGGTGAAACGCCCCCTTTTTCAGGCCGCCGGCAGGGTTTTTTCCGCCTTGAGTTGCGTCAGCTGGCGGATGAACACGGGGATGCAGACTGCCAGGCCGACCAGGCCGGAGCCCAGCCCGGGGATGATGGTCAGCAGCGCCCCCACCACGCACACCCACCGTTCCCAGGGTTTCAGCGTGACCAGCAGGTAGCGCGACAGTGCCGCCGACAGCAGCACCAGGCCGATCATGCAGCCCAGCAGGGTGACGAAGAAGGCGTACCACGAGAAGCCCTGCACCGAAATCAGCAGCGATGGCGAGAACACGAATACAAACGGCACGATCAGCTTGGTGATGCCCAGCCGGAAGGCCGTGTTGCCCGTCTTGAACGGGTCGCTGCCCGCCATGCCGGCGGCGGCATAGGCCGCCAGCGCGACCGGTGGCGTGATGTCGGCCAGGATGCCGAAATAGAACACGAAGAAGTGCGCCGCGATCGGCTGCACGCCCAGCTGCACCAGCGTGGGCGCCGCCACGGCCACCATGATCAGGTAGTTGGCGGTGGTGGGAATGCCGCAGCCCATCAGAATGCACACGATGCCGGTCATGACCAGCGCCGCGATCAGGGTCAGGGTCTGCGTGTTGGCGATGATGTCCGGTATGACGGCGCCCACGCCGCCGGCAATGGCCTGCGCCGCGCTGATGACGATGTACGAGACCTTGAAGCCCACGCCGGTCAGCGTGACCACGCCGATCACCAGGCCCACGGTGCCGGCCGCCGCGCCCACGGCCAGCGCATACTTGGCGCCGGTTTCGAACGAGTCGTACAGGTCACGCAGCTTCAGGCGCTGGTACGGGTTGAGCAGGCCCACCAGGATGCAGCCGGTGATGCCGGTGAAAGCCGCCAGGTAGGGGGTGCGGCCGCTGGCCAGCACGGCGATCAGTCCCACCAGCGGCAGCAGCGTGGGCCAGCGGCGCTTGAACGAGTCGCGCAGGTTGGGCATTTCGTCGGCGCGCAGGCCGCGCAGCCCTTCGCGCTTGGCCTCGAAGTGCACCTGCATGAACATGCCGAAGAAATACAGGAAGGCGGGGAAGATGCCCGCCACGATGATCTGCTGGTACGGGATGTCCAGGAACTCGATCATCAGGAAGGCGGCGGCGCCCATGATGGGCGGGGTGATCTGGCCGCCGGTGCTCGATGCGGCTTCCACGCCGGCCGCGAAGTGGCGCGGGTAGCCGATGCGGATCATGGCGGGAATGGTCAGCGATCCGACCGTGACCGCGTTGGCCACCGACGAGCCTGACAGCATGCCGAACATGGCCGAGCCGAACACCGATACCTTGGCGGGGCCGCCCGCGTACCGGCCGGCCAGGGTCGAGGCCACATCCAGGAACAGTTGCCCCAGGCCGATGCGGCTGGCCAGCACGCCGAACAGCACGAAGTGGAATACATAGGTGGCCACCACGCCCACGGCCACCCCGTAGATGCCCTGGCTGGTCAGGTACATGTGGTTGACGATCTGCGACCAGCTGTTGCCCGCGTGCTTGAGCAGGCCCGGGAAGATGGGGCCGAAGGCGGCGTAGGCCAGGAACACCAGCGCGATGATGGGCAGCGGCCATCCCATGGCGCGCCGCGTGCCTTCCAGCAGGCCCACGATCAGGATCGTGCCCATGAACACGTCGAGCGGCAGCGGGTTGCCGACACGGAAGGCCAGGTCTTCGAAAATGTACGGGATATACAGCACGCTGAAGGCCAGCGCGATGGCGATGATCCAGTCGTACAGCGGCACGCCGCCCGGCGTCAGGAAGGTGGAGCGCGGCTCGCGCTGGTAATGCGCCTTGCTGAAGCCGAACACCAGGAAGATCAGGCTAAGCACGAATGCCAGGTGCACGCCGCGGTGCGTGGCCTCGCGCAGCAGGCCGAAGCCCGCGGTGTAGTAGTGAAACAGCGACAGCGACACCAGCAGGATCGAAACGATCCAGGTGGCGGTCTTGGCCAGGGGGCGGAAGCGGATTTCGGAATCGAATTTTTCCGCCAGTTTCTGGGTTTGTTCGTGATCGATTTCCATTGCTGGCCTTATCGGAAATACAGTGCGCGGAAATGCAGTGCGCCGGGCAGTGCCCGGCGCGTCGTGCGCATGCGGCGCGAGGTTCGCGTCATTGGTTCATGTCGCCCCGCGGGGAACGCTTCCATGGAACCGCCGCGCCGAATGAAGCAGGTGCCGCTCAATCGGGGACGCCGCGGATCCGGCCTCGCCGGTCCGCTCGCGTCGCCCCCTTGAGGGCCAAGCGCGTAGCGCTTTGGGGGCGGGTCACAGCAACCCGGCTTCTTTGTAGAACTTCTCGGCGCCCGGGTGGAACGGGATGCCGGCGCCCTTGACCGCGTTTTCTTTGGTGATCAGCTTGCCCTTGGCGTGGCCGTTGTCCAGCACCTTGCGCGTGGCGTCGCTGTACAGCGCCTTGGTGATGTCATAGACCGTCTGTTCCGACAGCTTGGTGGACGTGACCATTTGCGCGTTCACCGAGATGGTCTTCACTTCGCCAATGCCTTGGTACATGCCGGCGGCAATGGTGTCGGGCGTGAAGAACTCCTGCTGGCTGCGCAGCTTGTCGATTTCGGGGCCCACGATGGGCACCAGCTCGATGCCGGCGCCGCTGGAGGCCAGTTCGGCAATGGCGCCCGCCGGGGCGCCGCCCACGAAGAAGAAGGCGTCCAGGCCGCCATCTTTGAGCTTGTCGCCGGCCTGGTTGGGTTTCAGGTATTCGGCGTCGATGTCTTTGTCGGTCATGCCGAAGGCGCCCAGGATCAGGCGCACGTCGACCAGGGTGCCCGAGCCGGGTTCATCCATGGATACACGCTTGCCGCGCAGGTCGGCCACCGACTTGATGCCCGCCCCCTTGCGCGCCACCAGGTGAATGCTTTCCGGGTACAGGGTGGCGATCAGGCGCAGGTTTTCGGCCTTGGGCTTGCCGTCGAAGGTGCCGGTGCCGGTAAAGGCCCAGTACGCCACGTCGGATTGCGTGAAGCCGGCTTCCAGCGATCCGCCCAGGATGCCGTTGATGTTGGCCACCGAGCCGTTCGAGGCGACCGCCGTGGCGATGAGCTTGCCGGGCTGCGAGATGGCGTTGGCGATCATGCCGCCCACCGGGTAATAGGTGCCGGCCGTGCCGCCGGTGCCGATGCGGAAAAATTGCTGTGCGTGGGCGGGGCCGACAGCGCCGGCGCTGGCCACGGCCAGCGCCACGGTCAGGGTCTTGATCCAGTTCTTGAAGGACATGAGAGCTTCTCCAGGTACGGCGCTGTTGGTTTATTTACGCCGCTTGCGAACCCTGAATTTTGTCACGCGCCGACATCGCCGCCTGCCTAGGGTTTGCCTGGGGATACACTACGTTTTTCCGTGTGCCGCCCCGGCCCCTGGCGGCCGGCATGTTCGTACGAAAAGGAAGCGCGCATCCATGGCCAACCACCCCGCCGCATCGGTTCCGGCCCTGCCTCCCGCGGCCGCGCCCGGCGATCCGCTGGCGCGGGTCGACACGCCCAGCCTGGTACTGGATCTGGACGCGTTCGAATCGAACCTGCGCCAGATGCAGGCCTGGGCCGACCGGCACGGCGTGGCCTTGCGTCCGCACGCCAAGGCGCACAAGTGTCCCGAGATCGCGCGCCGCCAGCTGGCGCTGGGCGCGCGCGGCATCTGCTGCCAGAAAGTCAGCGAGGCGCTGCCGTTCGTGGCGGCCGGCATTGACGACGTGCACATCAGCAACGAAGTGGTCGGCGCCGCCAAGCTGGCGCTGCTGGCGCAACTGGCCCGCGCGGCGCGCGTCAGCGTCTGCGTGGACGACGCCGGTAACCTGGCCGACATCTCGGCCGCCATGGTGCGGGCGCAGGCCCAGGTCGAGGTGCTGGTCGAGCTGGATGTGGGCCAGGGGCGCTGCGGCGTGCCCGATGCGGCGGCGGCCGTGGCCCTGGCGCGCCAGGCGCAGGCGCTGCCCGGCGTGGCCTTCGGCGGGCTGCAGGCCTATCACGGGTCGGTGCAGCATGTGCGCGGCCATGCCGAACGCGCCGCGGTGGCGGCCCGCGCGGCACAGGCGGCGGCCGAGTGCGCGCGCCAGCTGCGCGGCGCGGGCATTCCCTGCGACCGCATTACCGGCGCGGGCACGGGCAGCGCCGAGTTCGATGCCGCCAGCGGCGTATATACCGAAATGCAGGCCGGTTCGTACGCGTTCATGGACGGCGATTACGGGGCCAACGCCTGGTCCGGTCCGTTGGCTTTCCGCCACAGCCTGTTCTTGCTGGCCACGGTCATGAGCATGCCGGCCCCCGGGCGGGCCGTGGTCGACGCCGGCCTGAAATCCACCACGATCGAGTGCGGGCTGCCGCAAGTGGCCGGCCGCGCCGGGCTGCAGTATGCCGCCGCCAACGACGAGCACGGCGTGCTGAAAGTGGCCGCCGACGCGGCGCTGCGCCTGGGCGACACGCTGCTGCTGATCCCCGCGCATGTCGACCCGACCTTCAACCTGCACGACAGCCTGGTGGCCTACCGCGACGGCGTGGTCGAGGGCGTGTGGGATATCTCTGCCCGCGGGCTCAGCCGATGACCGGGCCGGCGCGGCGCGCCGGCCCGCCAGCCGCACCGATACGGTGCTAAATTCTTTGTTTTCCTCCCCTTGTTTTTCCCATTCCGTAGGAACCGCCATGGAATTCAGCCAGTTCAACGTCAACGCCCTGATGGAGATCACCTCCCGCCCGGACCTGGTGTTCGTGCGAGGCCAGGGCTCCTGGCTGGAAGACCATGCCGGCAAGCGATATCTCGACTTCGTGCAAGGCTGGGCCGTGAACACGCTGGGCCATTGCGCGCCCGAAATGAAGCGCGCTTTGGTGGAACAGGCCGACAAGCTGATGAACCCGTCGCCGGCGTTCTACAACCAGCCGTCCATCGACCTGTCGCTGCGCCTGACCGGCGCGTCGTGCTTTGACCGGGTGTTCTTCGCCAATAGCGGGGCCGAGGCCAACGAAGGCGCCATCAAGCTGGCGCGCAAGTGGGGGCGGGTCAAGCGCAACGGCGCCTACAAGATCATCACCATGAACCACGGCTTTCATGGCCGCACCCTGGCCACCATGTCGGCCTCGGGCAAACCGGGCTGGGACACGATGTACGCGCCGCAGGTCGAAGGCTTTCCCAAGGCCGAGCTCAACGACCTGGATTCAGTCCGCGCGCTCATCGACGCCCAGACCGTGGCCATCATGCTCGAACCCGTGCAAGGCGAATCCGGCGTGATCCCGGCCACCCCGGAATTCATGAAGGGCCTGCGCCAACTGGCCGACGAGCACCAGCTGCTGCTGATCGTCGACGAAGTGCAGACCGGCATGGGCCGCACCGGCTCGCTGTTCGCTTACCAGCAGTTCGACGTCGTGCCCGACATCATGACGCTGGCCAAGGGCATCGGCGGCGGCGTGCCGCTGGCCGCGCTGCTGGCGCGCCAGGAAGTCTGCGTGTTTGCCCATGGCGACCAGGGCGGCACCTACAACGGCAACCCCCTGATGACCGCGGTGGGCGTGGCGGTATTCGACACCCTGGCCGCGCCCGGCTTCATGGACACGGTGCGCGCCCGCGCGCAGCAGCTGTCCGAAGGCCTGCTGGCGTTGTCGGCCAAGTGGGGCATGGGCGGCGAGCGCGGCATGGGTTTGCTGCGCGCGCTGATCCTCGACCGCGAAGACGGTCCGGCCATCGTCGAGGCCGCCCGCAAGCTCGAGCCTCAGGGCCTGTTGCTGAACGCGCCGCGCGGCAACCTGCTGCGCTTCATGCCGGCGCTGAACGTCAGCGAGCAGGAAATCGCCCAGATGCTGTCGCAACTCGACGGCGTGATCGGCGCGCTGCGCAAGAGCTGAGCCACAGGTGGCCGGGTGTCGGGCTCCGAAGGCGCCTGACGTCGAAGAACGCGCCCACTTGCGCGGGTCGTGCGGTGTCTGACACCCTCCGGGAGTCAGACACCTGGTCAGTTCGTCGCGGGAAACAGGCTCTTGGTCAGTTCTTCGCGGGAGCCAGATACTTGGTCGGATCTCCGAGGGAGCCAGATAATTGGTCGGATCTTTGCGGGAATCAACGCTTGGTCAGGTGTCAGGCTCCGGCAGGTGCCTGACACCGGAGATAGCAGACACTCGCTCCGAGTAAGTACGGTGCCTGACACCCTGCGCAAGTCAGGCACCTGATTGCGGGTCCGCATCCGCCCGGTTGCCCAGGGCCGCTGCCTGGCCACGCAGCACGAATTTCTGGATTTTGCCGGTGGCGGTCTTGGGTAGTGGGCCGAACACCACGGTGCGCGGCACCTTGAAGCGCGCCAGGTGCTCGCGGCAATGCCGCAGCACATCGTCGGCCGTGCAATGCGCGCCGTCTTTCAGCGTAACGAAAGCGCATGGCGTTTCTCCCCAGGTGGGGTCGGGCCGCGCCACCACCGCGGCTTCCAGGATGTCGGGGTGCCGGTACAGCACGCTTTCGACTTCCACCGTGGAAATGTTCTCGCCGCCCGAGATGATGATGTCCTTGGCGCGGTCCTTGATCTCGATGTAGCCGTCGGGGTGCACCACGCCCAGGTCGCCCGAATGGAACCAGCCGCCGGCGAAGGCCTCGGCCGTGGCGCCGGGGTTGTGCAGGTAGCCCTTCATCAGCGTATTGCCGCGCAGCACGATCTCGCCCAGAGTGGCGCCGTCGGCCGGCACCGGCTGCAGGCGGCCGTCGACCACCCGCACATGCTCGACGTTGAGTTTGCGCACGCCGATACGCGCCTTCAGCGCCGCGCGCTCGGCCAGGGGCAGCTCATCCCATTCGTCGTGCCAGGCGCAGCTGACCGACGGCCCGTAGGTTTCGGTCAGGCCATACAGGTGCGTGACGCCGACGCCGAGCTGCTCCATGGCTTCGATGACGGCGGCCGGAGGCGCGGCGCCGCCGGTCAGGGCCTGCACGCGATGCGTGGCGCGATGCTGCACCTGGGACGGCGCATTGATCAGCATGTTCAGCACCACCGGCGCCGCGCAGAAGTAGCCGACGCGATAGCGCCGGATGGCGTCGAAGATGGCCGCGGGCTCGACGCGCCGCAGGCAGACATTGGTGCCCGCCAGGGCGGCCAGGGTCCAGGGAAAGCACCAGCCGTTGCAGTGGAACATGGGCAGTGTCCACAGGTATACGGCGTGGGGCGGCATGCCGCAGGCCAGCACATTGCCGGTGGCGTTCAGGTAGGCGCCGCGATGGTGGTAGACCACCCCTTTTGGATTGCCGGTGGTGCCCGAGGTGTAGTTCAGGCAGATGCTTTGCCATTCGTCGGCGGGCCACTCCCATGCGGCGTCGGGCGGCTGCGCGGCCAGCCAGGTTTCGTATTCGGCGTCGCCCAGCGTGCCGTGTTCGCCCGTGTATTCCGTGTCTTCGATGCGCACCGTGCGGGGCGGCGCGGCCAGCCGGCCCAGCACGTCTTGCACCAGGCTGGCGTATTCGCTGTCGAACAGCAGCACCGTGGCGCGGCCGTGTTCCAGGATGAACGCCAGCGTGGCGGCGTCGAGCCGGGTGTTCAAGGCATTGAGCACGGCGCCAGCCATGGGCACACCGAAATGCGCTTCGTACAGGGCGGGGATATTGGGCGCCAGCACCGCCACCACGTCGCCGCGCTGCACCCCCCAGGCCCGCAGCGCCGCCGCCATCTGCCGGCATCGCTGCTGGGTGGCGCGCCAGCTCTGGCTGCGGTCGCCATGCACCAGCGCCGGCCGTTGCGGATACACCTCGGCCGCCCACTGCAGGAAACCCAGCGGGGTCAGGGGAACATGGTTGGCGGCATTGCGCGGCAATTCATCATCGAAGGGGGTCGTCATGGGGATGGCTCCGGCTAGGGGGCGGATTCGCGGCGGGCGGCCTGCCAGCCCAGTTCGGCCAGCGGCGCTACCCGCGCGCCCATTTCGCGCGCGTCGGCGGCGGCGGCGTTGCCGGCCTGGGCGCGCGCGTATACGCCTTGCAGAATGGCTGCAATGCGGAAGAAGCTGTAGGCCAGGTAGAAGTCCCAGTTGGCCGGCGCGGCGATGCCGCGCGCGCGGCAGTACGCCGCCACGAACGCCGCTTCATCGGGAATGCCCAGCGCCGGCAGGTCCAGGCCGGCGATGCCGCGCCACAGGCTGGGCGGAATGCGCCAGCACATGCAGTGATAGGCCAGGTCGGCCAGCGGATGGCCCAGCGTGGACAGTTCCCAGTCCAGCAGCGCGACGGCGCGCGGCGCATCGGCGGCGAACACCAGGTTGTCGATGCGGTAGTCGCCGTGCACCAGGCAGACCTGGCCGTCGTCGGCTGGCAGGTGCCGCGGCAGCCAGTCGATCAACGCGTCCATGGCGGCGATGGCGCCGGTCGAGGTGTCGCGATACTGCCGGGTCCAGCGCGCGACCTGCCGCGCGAAGTAGTCGCCGGCGCGACCGTAGTCGCCCAGCCCGATCTCGCCGGGCGCCACCGCGTGCAGCGCGGCCAGCACCCGTCCGGCCTCGGCGTAGATGGCGCCGCGCTCGGCCGGGGCCAGTTCTGGTAGCGCCGGGTCCATGTACACGCGGCCTTGCGCATAGCTCATCAGGTAGAACGGCGTGCCGATCACGGCGCGGTCTTCGCAGTAATGCAGCATGCGCGGCACCGGCACGGCCGTGTCGGCCAGGGCGGACATCACGCGGTATTCGCGATCGACCGCATGGGCCGAGGGCAGCAGCGTGCCCGGCGGCTGTTTGCGCAGCACGCGCAGCCCGTGGGCATCCTCCAGCAGGAAAGTGGGGTTGGACTGCCCCCCGGCCAGCGGCCGCACGCGCAGGCCGGTCGAGTCTGCCAGCCCGCGCGCCGCCAAGTACGCCGCCAGCGCGGGCAGCCACTCGGGCTGCGCGCCCGGCTGCGTTTCTGGTCGATGGCCGGGCGCGTTCATACCAGGGCCTTGCGCGGCGCGTCGGCGTCGTCCCAGCGCCAATACGCGTCGCCCTCGTCCATCAGGTAGCGGGCCAGCACCATCTTGTGCACTTCCGATGCGCCGTCGACCAGACGCGCCTGGCGCGCGTAGCGGTAAATCCATTCCAGCGGCGTGTCTTTTGAATAGCCGCGCGCGCCGTTGAGCTGCAGCGCGGTATCCACCACTTTGTGCAGGGTTTCCGACACGACGATCTTGGCCATGGAGATTTCTTTGCGCGCGTAGTCGCCCTGGTCCAGCCGCGCCGCGGCGCGCATGGTCAGCAGGCGGCCGATCTCGATCTGCATGGCGGCATCGCCCAGCAGCCACTGCACGCCCTCGCGCTCGGCCAGCTTCAGGCCGAAGCTGCTGCGCTGCCCCACGTAATCGACCGCCACCGCCATGGCGCGGCGCGCCAGCCCCAGCCAGCGCATGCAGTGCGTCAGCCGCGCCGGGCCCAGGCGGATCTGGGTCAGCTTCAGGCCGTCGCCGACTTCCATCAGGCGGTTCTCGTCGGGGATTTCCAGGCCGTCGAAAATCAGTTCGCAGTGCCCGCCGTGTTCTTCCGGCCCCATGATGGGAATGCGCCGCTCGATGCGCCAGCCAGGCAGGGCGGCATCGAACAGGAAGGCGCTGAGGCCTTTGCGCGCGTCGTCCGAGGTGCGGGCGATGAGGATGAAGTGGCGGGCCACGCCGGCCCCGGTAATGAACCACTTGCGGCCGTTGACGATCCACTTGTCGCCCTGGCGGGTCGCGGTCGTGCGCATCATGGACGGGTCGGAGCCGCTGCCTGGGCTGGGTTCGGTCATCACGAACGAGGAGCGGACCTTGCCGTCGATAATGGGCTGCAGCCAGCGATCTTTCTGGTCGGGGCGCGCCACCTGGGCCAGCACGCGCATGTTGCCGTCGTCGGGCGCGGCCGCATTGAAACACACCGGCCCGAATATCGAGCGGTTCATTTCTTCGTAGCAGGCGGCCAGGCCGACCATGGGCAGGCCCTGGCCGCCGCGCTCGCGCGGCATCTGCAGGGCCCACAGGCCCGCTTCGCGCACTTTGGCGCGGGCGCGCTCAAGGACCGGTTCGGCAATGTTCTCGTGGTCATCGAAATTGCCGGGGTCGGCTTCGAGCGGAATCAGTTCTTCATCGACGAAGCGGCGCACGCGGCTCCGGTAGTCCTCCAGTTCGGGGGGCAGAGAAAAGTCCATGCAGCATCTCCATGCAATGTGCCGCCATCGGGCGGCTATAAGGCTGTGTTCAAAGCGAGCTGGCCAGGTGGCCGCCGTCGACGTCGATGACCGAGCCCGTCATGAACGCCGAGGCGTCCGAGGCCAGCAACAGCAGCGGTCCGTCCAGGTCTTGCGGCTGTCCCAGGCGGCGCTGCGGCACGCGCTTGATCAGCGCTTCGCCCGCCGGGGACGCAAAGAACTCGCGATTCAGATCGGTGGCGATATAGCCCGGCGCCAGCGCGTTGACCCGGATGCCGTGGCGCGCCCATTCCAGCGCCAGGGCGCGCGTCAGGTGCAGCAGGCCGGCCTTGGCCGCCGCGTAGGGCGCAACGTGCGAGGCCACGCGCTGGCCCAGGATCGAGGCGATGTTGACGATGCTTCCGGGCCGCCCCTGCGCGCGGAAGTGGCGCGCGCTGGCCTGGGCCACGCGCCACGCGCCGTTGAGATTGACGTCGATAAGCCCGGTCCAGGCCTGCTCGGAAATATCCAGTGCAGGCTCGCTGAGCGCGACGCCGGCATTGTTGATCACGATGTCCAGCGGGCCGAGTTCGCTGGCGGCCGCGTCGATGGCGGCCTGCACGCTGTCGGGCCGGGTGACGTCCATGGGCACGACGCAGGCCTGGCCGCCTTGTTGGCGGATGGCCTCGGCCACTTCATGGCCCAGTTCGGTGCGGCGTCCGCACAGCGCCACGCGCGCGCCGGCGCCCGCCAGCAGGCCGGCGAAGTGCCGGCCCAACCCGCTATAGGCGCCGGTGACCAGCGCCGTCTTGGACTTCAGGTCTTCGAACATCCGCTCTCTCCTCGCTGCTCACTGGCCTTGGTCTGTTTTTGGTCCGCGCAAGAGCGGCGCCAGTGTGTCGGGCACTTCGAGTTCTAAACGTAACACAGCGCTGGCCAGGGCCTTGCCGTAGTTGTCGATTGCCAGGCTGCGCGAAACGCCGCCGCCCAGCGCGCCTTCCAGCACGAAGTTCAGTACGCCCAGTCCATCGACTTCGTAGCGCGTGATGGCGCCGCGCACCGCGGTTTCGTTGTAGATCGTGCGCAGGGCGTCGACCGTGACGGCCCGCTTGATGTACGGGTAGAACGCCGGTTCGTAGGCAATCACGGCGATGTTCGACGTATTGCCTTTGTCGCCTGACCGGGTATGCGCGACGCGCCGCAGGCTCACGTGCATGATGTCTCTCCTTTTCTTGCCGGGCCGCCGGGCCTAGACGAACTCGATCGTGCAATCGACCGAGTCGCGCGGCACCAGCGTCGACCACAGGCCGATGACTTCGCGCACACGGTCTTGGTGGGGCACGCGCTTGCCGGTGCAAGCCAGCCCGCAGACTGCCATGCCATCGACTTCGCGGCCGATTTTCTCGGCCTGGGCACGGGTGGCGCAGCGCGCGGCGATGCGCACGGCGATTTCCACGGGCTCGCAGGCCGGCGCTGCCGACGCCGCCCCATGTACCGCGTTGGCGCCGATGAAATCAATGCGCAGATCATCGGCCTGCAGCCCGGCCAGGCGCAGGCGTTCCCGCAGTATGGTCTCGGCCAGCCGTGCCTTGTCCAGGCAGCCGGGGCCGGCGAAGAAGAACATGTCTTCGCCGATATAGCCCTCGGTGCAGCCCATGGATACTTTCAGCGTGTCGGTGCGCGGCCGGCCCGAGATGCCGCCGACGCGCACCCGGTCGGGCCCTGCCTGCTCCAGGCGCGCAGTGGTGAAGTCCACCACCACGTCGGGCGTGATGTAGCGGGCCGGGTCGTGCACTTCATAGAACATCTGTTCCTTCACTGTGCGCAGGTCGATGCAGCCGCCGGTGCCGTCGACCTTGCCGATCTCGGCCGTGCCGTCCGCCTCGACGTCGGCATACGGGAAGGCCAGGTTCCAGGGATCGGGCACGTCTTTGTAGCCGGGGTCGCCAAAATAGCCGCCGGTAACCTGCGCGCCGCATTCGAGCAAATGGCCGATGCCGCTGCCCTGGCCGAGCCGCGCCCAGTCGTCGGCGCGCCAGCCAAAGTGGTGCATCATCGGCGCCAGGAACAGCGACGGGTCGGCCACGCGGCCGGTAATGACGATGTCGGCGCCCTGGTCCAGTGCCCGCACAATGGCTTCGGCGCCGGCGTAGGGTTCGGCCGAGATCAGCGTGTCGGCCACCGACGCCACGGGCGCGCCGCTTTCCATGATGGCCAGTCCGCTCGTGCCGATGCTGCCGCTGAGGTCGGTGGCGCTGACGGCAGCGACCCTGGCGTGTTTCCAGCCGGCTTCGGCGCACAGCTCGGCCACGCGCCGGGCCGCCGCCAGCGGGTGAATCCAGCCCTGGTTCGAGACGATGCGCGTGCCGTTGGCCATGCAGTGCGGCAGCACCGCGCGCATGCGATCGTCCAGCCAGGTGTCGTAGCCCGGAAAGCCCGGATCGCGGCGCTTGCGCACCTGGGCCGCCGATACCGTGGCTTCGGCCATGGTCTCGAAGCACAGGAAGTCGAGCGCGCCGCGTTCGGCGTTCCAGCGCGCCGGGTCGATGCGGTCGCCCCACCAGCCGGCGCCCGAGCCGATGCGCAGCGTGCCTGTCTTGTGAGTCATGTCGGTCTCCTTCGCGATGCCATGGCCGCCTATTGCGGTTGGATGCCTGCGCGGCTGATGACCTGCCGCCATTTTTCGGTGTCGGCGCGAATAGTGTCGCTGAAGGCCTGCGGCGTGTCGGCCACCGGGATCGCGCCCAGGTTTTCCACCTGGCGGCGCGTGTCCGGCTCGGCCAGCGCCTCGGCCACGGCCGACTGAATGCGCGCCACCACGGCCGCCGGCGTGCCGGCCGGCGCCAGCAAGCCGAACCATGCATTGACTTCATAGCCCGGCAGGCCGGCCTCGGCCACGGTCGGCACGTCCGGCAGCAAGGGCACGCGGGTGCTGGTGGTGACCGCCAGCGCGCGCACGGCGCCCGCGCGAATCTGTCCCATGGCCGAGGGCAGGTTGTCGTACATGATCTGCACCTGGCCGCCCAGCAGGCCCGTCATGGCCGGCGCCGACCCCTTGTAGGGCACGTGCCGGATGTCTACCTTGGCCAGGCCGTTGAACAACTCGCCCGACAGGTGCGGCGAGCCTCCGAGACTGGTCGAGGCGAAATTCAGCTGGCCGGGCTCGCGGCGCGCCCGCTC
>Ga0182748_1000302_pt1 | contig 55007 bp, 53 predicted proteins | sample eDN3rd37CKraftOP_FD_128877 | JGI IMG/M metagenome (GOLD analysis project Ga0182748, IMG submission 128877) | Enriched Organic Plus compost microbial communities from Emeryville, California, USA - eDNA 3rd pass 37_C Kraft OP (version 2) (version 2) ... | reverse complement strand
TGCATTACAGGTCTCATTCTTTATATCTACGGCTTCTTGTTATAATCGATATTGCCACAGCACTGGACGCGATGTATACGCCATTCCAGGAATGAGCGGATAACGCTCCTATGATCCTGCTCAATAGATATTCCCCTCTTATCTTGAGAAAATAAAAAAATTGCGCAACTAAATAGTTACGCGTGTATTTGCAACCGATGGGTTTCATATTTTAATTATGCAACGAGATATTTTTCAGACAACTGCAGATCCAACACCATGAGCTATTATTACACTTATGGCGTTACACGCAATGACACCGAATGCAATTGCGACGAACTTTAAAATAACACGACAGGCAGTGTCTAAGCCTTTGCGTATTCTTACCGAATGCCAACTGATCAAACGTTAATATAAAGGAAGAGAAATCTATTATTCGCTCGAAATAGAAAAATGAAAGAATTCGACAAGGGGCTGGCACAATTCCGAAAACTATGGGAACCTCGATTCAGCCAGCTTGACGACGTTCTGCAAACCATGAAAAACAAAAAACTATGAGCACGTAATCTATTTTTGACTTCATCGCCAACAAAGAAACACGCACGGTAAGCATCGAGTGCAGTTTTGCTGCAGTACCGGATCTGGGTTAGCAGGATTGGACAAAACCTGAAATGCTGAACACTTTATTGACCAAAGTAACATTACGCTGGTGCATATATGTATAATAAATCTCCCGAACCAAATGATTGAAATGAGCTTCAAAAAGGGCTTCACCATGGTGTTACACGAACTGGACTCCTTATTGCTCCACTCAAAAAATAAAAATTATGAAAAACCTCCTTCTCCTATTGCTTGCTGCTCCCTTTATTTTGAGCTACAATAACTCAAACCAAAATTCTAAAGCAAATCAAAAAAAAGATACCTTAGCTTACAAAACCCACATCACAACTATGAATACACAAAAAATCACCCCCTGTCTTTGGGTAGAAAAAGATGCCAAAGCGGTAGCCGACTATTATCTATCGATTTTCCAAGATGGCAAGTTAAAAGAATACCACCATTACGAAAACACTCCAGAAGCTGTAGCTATCAGTGGGCAAGAAACTTTTGAAATAGCCATCATTCAAATAGCAGAAATGGAATTTCAGATATTGGCAGCCGGCCCGTTTTTTAAATTCAATGAATCCATCTCTTTTGTAATCAACTGTAAAGATCAGGCAGAAGTAGACTACTACTGGGAAGCGCTCACCTCCAACGGTGGTGCAGAAGGCCAATGCGGATGGTGTAAAGACAAATACGGACTCTCTTGGCAAGTGGTACCTGTCGAATATTACGAGCTGATAAGTAGCGAAGGTCCATCCGTAAGAGCCAAAGTCATGAAAAACACCATGCGCCAGAAAAAAATCATTCTGTCAGAGCTTAAACAATCATAAGCTTCGCATTTTGAAACTTACTAGGAATAAAAGTTAAAAGCTCTATATACCTACCCAGGCTTTCCACCCATTTATTCGCTCCCTTATTGGATAAAGTTTTGTCGCTTTCAATAAAGGCCACAAAACTTTTTCTATTTTCCCCAAAATAGGTCATATAATAAATCGTTATTTTAGCCTGGAATTAATGTTTAAACATTTAACCTACTCAGATCATGAAACCAAAATTTTTATTGACACTGCTTTGGCTGATGGGCCATTATTATTTGTATGCACAAAAAATAGCCTCGGAGATTCTGGGTAAATGGGATGTTTGGATCCCAGGTGCGGTAACTTATGTAGTTACCAATGACAATCGTACCAATATGGTATATCAGCACGGTGCCGCCATGAATACCCTAACCATTTATAATAATGGTAAATATACTTGGGGAGAGTATTCGGACAACATTAAAATCGTTAGCCCATGGTATGCACAGGAAGGCGTTACCTATTATCGCATCTCAGATGCACGAAAAAACACCTATGATTTCTGGTATAAAAAAGATACAGACCAACTGATTTTTTTAGCCGGAGAAGTAGGAGGCCACATAGCAACCGGAACTCGTCTTAACGGTAAAGCTACAGCTCCCTCAGAAATCAAGAAACCTGTACCCACAAAAGAAAAGCCAAAGGCTGTACCTGCTGCTTTCAAAACTGGCCAGGAAGTGCTGGTAGAATGGTCAGGCAGCTGGTATAATGCCAAAATTTTGGACTACAAAGATGGTCAATATAAAATTCACTATATCGGCTGGGGAAGTACCTGGGACGAATGGGTGAAACCCTCCCGTATTAAAGCTAAGGATAAAAAGTAGCATACATGGAAAAATAGTTGTATTGCCCTTATCCAAACTAAAAAAGCTAGCAGGCCTGCCCTACACCTTTGGTCTGTTAGCTTTTTAAAGATGCGATACACACCCAACAAGTCCTCTTCATAAGCAATAACTTGAGATTCTTCATCCCAATAAAAATAGTTCGGGAGCTTTGTTGGATATTCGCTAATTCTATCAAATGCATGCGTTTCTTATAGTTCGTAGCAAGCATTTGGCTATTGCTTGTGGAAGATTTTATCCGAACGGCAGTACTAAAATCGTTAGCCAACAAATGTTCTATTGGCTTCTCTAACAATACCTATTGGATGTAGGTATCTTGTAAAGAGAGCTATAATAATCCCTCAAATCAATGAAGACATGTCGATATATCTATTATCGGGATAAGTTCTTCCTCTCCTATAGAAAGTGGATAAGGTAATATAGTGCTCCTTGCTATTTTAAATAATGATGCTCAACCTAATATCCTATCTCCACCATAATCCAACATACACAAAAGAGCAACTTAAATCCGCAAATAACTATCAGCCCATAATATTTATTAATTTTCGGTTATAATTACAATGTATATATTGAAATCAATCCCATAACCTCCAAAATTACCATGACTAGAATACAAATAATAATGGGAGATATCACCCAATGCAATGTAGACGCTATAGTAAATGCAGCCAATAGCTCATTAATGGGTGGCGGTGGTGTAGATGGAGCCATACATAGAGCCGGAGGATCTGCAATTCTAGAAGAATGTCGGAAAATTGTCGCCCGCCAAGGTGGCTGTAAAACCGGGGAGGCCGTTATTACCACTGCCGGTAAATTACCGGCAAAATATGTAATCCATACTGTCGGCCCTGTTTGGCATGGAGGCGATAACGATGAAGCCACTTTGCTCAGAAATTGTTATATCAACTCACTAAAGCTAGCGGTAGCACATCAATGTAAAACGGTGGCCTTTCCATCTATCAGTACCGGAGTATATCGTTTCCCAAAGGATAAAGCTGCAGTAATAGCGGTTACAGCTATTATAAACTTTCTGAATAATGATAAGCAAATACACAAAGTGATACTAGTTTGCTTCGATGAAGAAAATTATCGGCTATTACAGGCTGCAATGTCGGAAATCACAGCTTCATGAATATGGAGCAAAATGCTTTATAAAAATCCACTCTACTTTTTTTTCACATTTCTTTTACTTTAGTATATTCACATACAATTTTGCATGACCTGTATATGGCCTGTGCTTTTAGTTTGCAATATAAAATTGCTATTAATAAGCTTAAAATGCATATACGGAAAAATACCAAAACCTGCTTTAAATTCTGATTTGTAATATTATGACTTCAGAAAATCCCATCAATCAAACTAACCAGAACTACCAGTTAGAATTTTTCGGAAAAGGTTCTGAGTATTTTAGCATTATGATCGTAAACTGGCTGTTGACGCTGGTTACTTTGGGCATTTATTATCCCTGGGCCAGAGCTAAGAAATTGCAATACATTTATGGGCAAACGGCCCTGAATGAGGAACGATTTCATTTCTCGGGCACAGGCAAGGAAATGTTTCGCGGCTTTATCAAAATCTTCATTTTTTATATCGCCGTAATTTCCATTTTCTTGCTGCTAATGAAAATGGTCAGTACCTTGGCTGGTATTTTGTTCTTCTATCTGGCAATCTTAAGTATTATTCCCTTTGCCATTCATGGTGCATTCCGATACCGACTCAGTAGAACCACCTACAGAGGTATTCGCTTTGGTTATCGCGGCGACCGACATCTCTTTGTGGGATATTTTTTCCGTTGGCTGCTTTTCACCGTATTGACATTTGGTATCTATGGGGCATGGATGGCGATGAATATCCGCAGATACACACACAGTAATATCCGTTACGGCGATGTAGCATTTTCCAATGACGGAGATGGCGGGGAATTTCTCGTATTAAACCTTAAAGGCTATATTCTCAGTCTGCTTACACTGGGCATTTATATTTTTTGGTGGCAACGCGACCTGTTTAATTATTACATCAACCGCATGCGCATGATCAAGGGCGAACAAAAAATACAATGTTACTCCACAGCTACGGGTAGAGCATTTTTTAACCTTATGGTAGGAAATTTATTGTTAGTCATCTTTACTTTAGGTTTAGGTACAGCTTGGGCAGAAATGCGTACCCTCCGATTTATCTGGAACAATATTAAAATGGAAGGTAACATTAACTTAGAAGAAGTATATCAAACAGAAGATGAATACAACGACGCATTTGGAGAAGATCTTCTGGATTTCTTTGAGATAGATATTGCTTAACCATGAACAATACCACTCAAGCTGCAAAATATTTCAATGGACTCATAGCCGCATCCCAGGCAGCCTCTGTTATTATAAATGAGTTCATGGGCGAACTCCATATTCGTACTTCAAACGGAAGCGTAGCTATCTGGCTTTTACAAGATCTAGAATCTAACGACTATGGTCCTATAATGGAAATTCGAAATAAAAAATATCCGGCTGCGGTATTAAAAATAGAAGACAAGCGCTTTGCACAGCAGTTTTATAATACAATGAAACAATACAAGCGTGCAGACATCCATACACGTTTGTTGCGTCTAGGATTTAGTAAAATCACAGCCATAGCCATTGGATTATTTCTACTAATCGCAATTGCCTATATCTATATTTTACCAACTATTGCTGAAAAAGCCGCAACGCTACTTCCCGATAGTTTCGACAATAAAATTGGAGAACTTTTCATGGATAGTTTTGTAGGAGATCGCAAAATAGATTCTACAAAAACATCCTATCTACAAGCCTTTGCCGCAGAACTAGATTTAAAGAATAAAAAACCTCTACATTTTACAGTAGTGAAATCCAAACAGGTAAATGCGTTTGCACTACCTAACGGACAAATAGTGGTATATAGTGCCATCATTGATAAAATGAAAAACGCTGAAGAATTAGCTGCACTGCTAGGACACGAAGCCTCACACGTGAACCAGCGACATTCCACCAAAATGCTGTGTCGTAATCTGGCAGGTTATATGATTATTTCATTATTGTTTAACGATGTAAACGGCATCATGGCTGTTATGGCCGAGAATTTCCATCAGCTACACACGCTCTCCTACTCGCGTAAGTTTGAACAAGAAGCAGATGAACTGGGATTAAAAATTTTAATGGATAATCATATAAATCCCAATGGCATGATTCGTTTGTTTGAGGAGCTGGAAAAAGAAAACGAATTTCAATTACCCGAAATACTCAGCACCCATCCGTTAACCAAAGAACGAAAAATACATATGCAACAAATTATTTCAAAATCACCTTATCACACGAATACTCCTATACGTCTCAATGATCTTTTTGAAAAAATAAAAAAACTAAACTCGCCCCATGACAAAAATGCGTCACTACAAATTAGTACTACAAATTATAAATCGATATACAATATGTCCATTAAAACAAAAATTCTTATCCGTGCTACTTTCCATCTTAATTTTTCTTATCTTAGTAATAAGATACCGTGGACAAGGATATAGCCCTATAAACATTTCTATTAATATGTTAACCAGACAGAAAATCATACACATTATCACCATCATTACTACGTTCCGGAATTCTAAATAATCTATCGCATGAAATTACTATTGCTAGCCTTAGCAATTTTACTTACAAGTTGCTGTCATGCACAGTCTCCAATCAATAATATTTTCACTAAGTATAAAAAAACAAAGGTGTATCCGTAACAGTGTACGAAACAGATCCGTTACCGCCGATCTCCGAGAAGACTCCCGTAACATTTTCTACTAAAACATTAGAAGTAGAAAATGATGATAGCAAAAGACAACAGCGTGTCATCAAAAAAATATTAGCCAATTGTAATCAAGTATTTAAACGTAGAAAATATGTTTTGGTAGGAAGGAATAATGATGATGGAATGATTCATAAAGTATACAAATATACTAAACCCGGCATAACAGAAATTTGCGAGCTTGAACAAGAGAGAGCGCATCTTATCCTTACTGTAACCACCTTTAAAAGTACTAATACAGATGAGGAGTTCAATGTGGATTTCAAAAATTACAGCGAGGTACAGCCTTCAGCAAAAAGCAAAATCCATAAGCAGTTCTGATATCATAGCACTTTCATTCATCCACCAATACTTATTGTCGTTGATTTGCCCTGAAGCAAAATGATATTGCATTGTGCCTTTCATACATTATTTTTGCTGAAACAAGCACTATCTAAAACCAAAATTAATAGTATGAAATACAATTATTTATAAATCAATTCTCTAACCACGAAGCACCACTTGCTAAATTCTGATATAATGAAAACAACCATCTGTTCCTTGCTGCTCTTATTATGCGGCCTTAGTAGGCATGCGCAAAACTTGTACTCCCGCGCTTTTGGCAATCCTAATAACCAAGCCGTCGTCTTTTTGCATGGTGGTCCGGGATATAATTGTGCCAACTTTGAAGGTACCACTGCCCAAGCCCTGGCCGACAAAGGATTTTATGTAATCGTGTACGACCGTCGAGGTGAAGGTAGAAGCAGCAGTGAGGGTGCGGAATTCACATTTAAACAAACGTTTAATGATTTGAATGAGCTGTACAGCCGGTATGGCATACAAAAGGCTATGCTGATTGGGCATAGTTTTGGCGGCATAGTAGCCTTGCTGTATACCAAACAATTTCCGGAGAGGGTGCATAGTATTGTATTGACTGGAGCACCCCTATCCTTGCAAGAATCATTTGCACAGATTATCGAGCGATGCAAGAAGATATATCAAGCGAAAAATGATAGTACTAATTTGAATTATCTTTCCATGCTTGAAAAGATGGACAAGAGTACGCTTCAATACAGCTCATTTTGTTTTGCACACGCAATGCAGAACGGATTTTACTCCCCACAGAAACCTACCGAGGAAGCATTGAAGCTCTATCAGCAATGGAGAGAAGATACCACACTGTCACAATATGGCTCGCAAATGACACCTCAAGCTCCACAAGGCTTTTGGCAGAACGAACACTATACAACGCTCGATCTTACCGAAACCGTGCAATCGCTCAAACAAATGGATGTAAGCATTTATGGAGTTTATGGCCAAGACGACGGATTGTACTCCGAAGCACAGATTGAAAAACTAAAATCTCTGATTGGTGCATCCCATGTATTCTATTGGGAACAATGTTCGCACAATGTGTTTATAGACCAGCAGAAGAAATTTATAGATGCAATTGGAATATGGGGACAATAAAGCATAAGAGCTCATATCTATATCAAAAGCCACATTTGCTTGTTGGTTAGGCCATAAAACCTCTTCTGAATTCCAAAGGGCTCAGCGTGGTTTTGGCTTTGAATAATTTGCTGAATGATTGCGGATGCTCGAATCCTAATTCGTAGGCAATTTCGCTTACGCTAAGTTGGGTTGTGGATAATTTTTCTTTAGCCTTATCGATAATGAATTGCTGTATCAGCTGCTGGGTGCTTTGTCCACTAACCAATCGCAACATTTTACCCAGATAACCGGGAGATACATGCAAGGCATTAGCGAGATACTGAACAGACGGAAGTCCGTACAGTGTTGCCTGTTCGGTATTGAAATATTCTTCAAGCTGCTTTTGCAATTGATCCAGCAAGTCGTGATGCTTCTTTTCGCGTGTAATAAACTGTCTATTGTAAAATCTTTCAGAATAACTCAACAGCGTTTCGATATGCGATAAAATAATGGGCTTGCTAAAAGCATCGATATTGGCAAGATATTCATCACGTATATTGCGTACGATATCGTTTAAAATTTTTTCTTCTTTGTCGGAAAGAAACAAAGCTTCGTGAATTTCGTAGTCGAAGAAATCATACTCGCGGATTTTCTTTTGCAGATGGGTATTCCATAAAAAATCCGGATGAATCAAGAGTAACCAACCCGAACGAGCTTGCGCATCGTTCAGGTTTCGGTTTACTCTGAGCACTTGGTTGGGAGCCATAAAATACAAAACGCCTTCATCAAAATCATACTCCTGCCTGCCATAGTACAACTTATCAACACCTCTTTTCAGCGATATCACATAGATACCTAATAGCAACCGATCAATATCTCCATAATATTCACGACTCAAATCTGCATAATCCACAATACTCACCAATGGATGAGCCGGTTGCGATAAGCCATGCAGCCTGTGAAACTCCTGAATGGTTTTGATATGATATGGCTCTTTGGGCATTTAGATTGGGTTAAGATTCAAAAACAATGGACATTCGTCGATAAAATTACAGCTTATAGCGCAAGTCCGCCCGAAACTTCTATGCGCTGTCCGTTTATCCAATAAGCATCATCACTACATAGGAAAGCAACGACCCCTCCGATATCTATAGGTAAACCGGCACGTCCCAATGCTGTTACGGCTGCGATATGTGCATTGATTTCTTTGTTATCTCTCGTGCGGCCTCCACCAAAATCGGTTTCAATGGCTCCGGGTGCTACTACATTCGCCCGAATTCTTCTTTCACCAAGTTCTTTAGCCAGATAGCGGGTAAAGGTTTCCACCGCTGTTTTTAATGAGGCATAAGCCGAAGAACCTGGAAAGGTAGTACGGGTTAATCCTGACGAAATATTGACGATACCACTACCATTATTCATTAAGGGTAATACTTTTTGCGTAAGGAAATAAACGCCCTTGAAATGAATATTATAAGCGGCATCTAATTGTTCTTCGCTTACTTCTTCCACCCTACCGTACAAAGCAGTACCGGCATTGTTTATCAGAAAATCGAGCTGCTGATAGCCCTCTTTATCCAGATAAGATTTTAGATTTTCGACAAATGCGTCAAAACTTTTTGTATTGCCGGTATCCAACTGAAAAATGGCTCCTTTTACTCCTTTGGACTGTATCAATTGTAACACATCCTCTGCTGCCTGAGCTTGTGTGTGATAGGTGATGATAACATCCAGCCCTTTATCAGCCAATCGAAGTGCAATATCTCTTCCGATACCGCGACTACCGCCTGTTACTAAGGCTACTTTGTTTTTTGTTTCCATAATATCATTTGTTTTAAAAGACAAAACGAAGGTATTTTCAAATGAGCTGGTAGAACTAACTCAATCGCTCCGTTTTGTAGCCGTATCGGTAGTAGAAGAACATTACACACCACCAGGCACCTCAACATTGAATCAAAGGTTGCACCTCCGCTTAAATACGCACAACAACTCGTTTACCACTTGCATCAATACACCACGCGTCTTCTATATTCTCCAATGTATATTCAAGAATATCCATTTTGATTTTGTTATCCGCAGCAAGGCGAAAGGTTTCCGGAAGCAGATCTCTCAAAAAAAACTTCATTTCATCATCTCTCCATGTACCTAATCCAGAGCCCAATAGCGATATATCGGTTCCTCTTAATGTAGAAGAGGACAGAGTTATCTTATCTCCTGCAAGTGCGCCCACAGTAATAAAACGCGTACGATGCGAATAACCGATATTTCCCGAAAGTGCATGAAGGATGTGCTCAGCACTTGCTCCCCACAGATAATCCAACACAACATCGACAGGGCTTTGCTGATGCAAGCGTTTTACTGCAGCTGTAAAATCAGCTCCAGAACTATTCAAAGAAATTACTTCATCCGCTCCTAGGCTTATCAGTTCATCAAATACTTTTTCATTTCTTCCTGTGGCCACCACTTTGCGAGCACCATAATATTTAGCTAATTGAATAGCCATCTTACCTGTGACGCCAGTAGCTCCGTTAATCAATACCACCTCACCTTTCTGCAATTTGGCTCTGCACAATAAGACTAATGAAGACCCCATCACAGCATTGGGTAAGGCTGCAGCCATAGCATCACTAACTCCGTCGGGCAATATCAATACCTCATCCTTAGGCACAATAGCCTTCTCTGCCATCATACCGCTCAACCCTATTACGTACACTCTTTGACCATTCTCTAAATGCCCCACCCCATCGCTTCCTACAATAAATGGCTTATCAATTTCCTTTACAGAATAGTGATTGCCGCTGGCTCTCAACTTATCCAAATTCTTAATGGCCGAAGCTTTCACCGAAATGATAAGTTCGTGCTCTTTACTTAATATCGGTTCTTCAAAGTCTGATGTATATTTTGGTAATTCACCTTTTTGAAATACTACTGCAGCTTTCATTGGATATTTGGTTTACAATTCTACAATAGCTCCCACCAAGAATGACTACACGTTTTGTATTTTCTGGAATCTTTCGATAGAAGCTTTTAATTCTTCTTCAGTTTCGGGCAGTTGATATTTCTGATTTTGGATAATACGCGATTGAATCTCTTCCGCAAAAGGCTTATGCTGCTCTTGATATTGCGCAAATGCAATTTGATGATCAGCATGAGCAGCTAATGATTTTGCGAGACAAGTCGCCCCAATCATAGCCAGGCTGGTACCCATGCCGGTAAAGAAACTTGGAGCGTGTGCCGCATCACCAACCAAGGCTACCCGTCCTTTATACCATTGCGGAACATGTACCTGACAAACCTCATCAAAAAACAAACTATCTGAATGCAACATGGCATCTAAAATCTCCGGCACTTTCCATCCTTTCTCATTACCAAAGTTGTCTTTCAAAATCTGTTTGTGTTGTTCCTTGTTACGATAGTCCCAATCCAGTTTGGGAGAACGAAACATCAACACACCATTCGCTCCGTTTAAGAACTGATAGATAAGGGCTTGTTTACCTAATGAGCGATACATGACTCCTGTATCTTTAGTTCGTCCTGTGTCAATATCTTTAGTTTCCGCAAAAGCAAAATAAGCTCCAAAGAATTGAGTAAACTGATGTTCCTCTCCAAACACCAATCGTCTAACTGTAGAGTGGGTACCATCTGCACCAAAAACATAATCGAATGAATGGGTACTTCCATCTTCAAAAACAACTTTTACTGCATCATCTAGTTCTTCAAGGGTAGCAATACTAGAATTGAATAAAATTTTTACGCCATCCTTCGGAAGTGCATCATAAATGATATCTAGCAAATCACCTCGGTGGATTTCTATATCGCCTAAGTATTCGGGTTGCTTATTCAATGAAAATCGAACCAGCGTTTCTCCTTGATCATTTACAATTTCATCGGTATGAATAAATTCTTTTGCTTTAACCTGATCTCCAATGCCCATTTCCTGAACAATGTCCAGGGCTTTACCCCTGATGTCAATGGGGGAACCTCCCCGTCTCAGTCCGGAAGCATATTCCACCACAGTAACATCAAAATCGAACTTATTCAGCCAATAAGCTAAAGTCAATCCCGCAAATCCAGCTCCGGAAATTAAAACTTGCTTTTTCATCATCGGATGGTTTAAGGTAGATAATGAACGATATGCGTAGGGATATAAATGCAGATTTTTACGAAAGCAAAACTATTCATACATTTAGGAATAAAATAGTCCGAGATTGGATAAAAAATAGTCCGAAAAATGAATACACCATCCAATAATGATAAGCAATTATTCAAAGATTTTGTACAAAAGATTGGTTATGAATTTGATGAAAACACATTAGAAAACTTTGAACTGAAGTTTCAGAAAGCTTACACTTTCCTACCCGAACTCGCCATTTTTGCCGGTTCTTATTTGGTGAGAAAAACAACACAAAGAGTGACGCATCCTCCTAAAAAAATCAAAAACAATATCAGGATCTTCTTTCACAATATCATCCATACACATCAGGGCACATCAGGCAAAGAAAAACAACTTCCCTCTGTGAGGATTTCATCAGCATCAACACCGCAAACAACTATCTTCAGACAAGGCACAGAAGCCAATATTGTTTTGGTGATTATTGATGCAGATTATTTGAGAAGCTTTTTGCAATCCGATGCTGAAAAATTTGCTTTTCTATGTCATCTCGATGAGCATTTTTTAATTGAAGAAATGATGACTGACGATATTCTTCGCACCGTCAATGAAATTATTTCCGAAGGCAAAAAGCAAAAGTTGAAAGATTACTTTTATAAACTAAAGACCCTAGAATTACTGTACTATTTGTTTGAAAGTTTAAGCCAGCGTGATAGCACTAAACCGGTATTAAAGTGGAGTGAACGTGATATCACAGCAATTTACAATGTGCGCAATGCCATTGCAGCGGATTTATCGCAAGCACATACCATTAGTGAGCTCAAACGGATAGCGGGAATGAATGAACTCAAGATGCGTCAACTTTTCAAGCAAATTTTTGGCAAAGGAATATACGAATACTACCAACATCTGCGCATGACAGAAGCCGCAAGAATGCTACGCGAAGATAAACTATCGGTCTCCGAAGCCGGCTATGCCTTAGGATTCGAAAACCTCAGTCATTTCACCCGCTTATTCGAACAACACATCGGAATGAAACCGAAGAAGTATAGTAGTCAGTTTTAGCTAAAGGGAAGATTCCTCCCTGCTTGGCAATTAAAAAAGAATAATAGTTTTCGTTGGGCTTGGTGCTGAAACGAAATGGGATTATTTCAATTAATATAGATAATCACTAAATATCCACTGAGGATATTAACTTTGAAACCAATAAATTAAGACAAAAAGGCAACATGTTCGAACAAACTTTTAAAAACATAGACGACATACTTTACAAGGACGCAGGTGCAGACAGCGAATTGGACTACATTGAACAAACTTCCTGGGTTCTGTTCTTGCGTTACTTGGATCAATTGGAAAGCGAAAAAGCAGACGAAGCTGCTTTGGAAGGAAGAGCGTATCAATACATTTTGGACCAGAAATATCGTTGGCCGAATTGGGCGATGCCTAAAACAGCAGATGGGAAACTGGACCATCACAAAGCTATGACTGGTCCGGATTTGGTTCAATTTGTTGACCATAAGCTTTTTCCTTATTTGGCAAGCTTCAAACAAAAAGCAAGTGATAATCCAAAAACGATTGAATATAAAATCGGAGAGATTTTCAGTGAGCTGAAAAACAAAGTAAAAAGCGGTTACAACCTGCGTGAAATTATAGAAATGGTGGACGAACTACCTTTTGGTAGTTCCAAGGACAAGCACGAACTCAGCCACTTGTATGAAACGAAAATCAAAAACATGGGCAATGCCGGACGCAATGGAGGTCAGTACTACACCCCACGTCCTTTGATTCGTGCCATGATTGAAGTGGTGAACCCACAGATTGGCGAAAAGGTCTATGATGCAGCTTGTGGTAGTGCGGGCTTCTTGTGTGAAGCATACGCCTATATGTATGAGCGTATGGAGAAGACGACCAAAAATCTGAAAATCCTTCAGGAAGAAACCTTTTACGGAAAAGAGAAAAAGAACCTGGCCTACATCATTGGGGTGATGAATATGATTTTGCACGGCATCGAAGCGCCAAACATCATTCACACCAATACGCTGACGGAAAACATCAGAGACATTCAGGAGAAAGACCGTTACCACGTTATCCTAGCCAATCCTCCATTTGGCGGTAAGGAACGAAAAGAAGTACAACAAAACTTCGATATCAAAACCAGCGAAACCGCTTCTTTATTCTTACAGCATTTTATCAAGAGTCTGAAAGCAGGCGGACGAGCAGGTATCGTTATCAAGAACACATTTTTGAGCAATACCGACAATGCGTCTATTTCATTGCGCAAGTATTTATTGGAAAGCTGCAACCTGCACACCATTTTGGATATGCCGGGAGGGACATTCTTGGGGGCAGGTGTAAAAACGGTAGTCTTGTTTTTCACCAAAGGCGAACCGACCCAAAAAATCTGGTATTACCAGCTCGACCCGGGTAGAACCTTAGGCAAAACCAACCCGCTCAACGATGCGGATATGCAGGAATTCATACAACTGCAAAAGGAAAAGACCGTTTCTGAGAAAAGCTGGATAATCGATATTGCAGACATAAACACGAGCACCTACGACCTCAGTGTGAAAAATCCCAATAAGAAAGAGGAAGTCAAGCTCCGCTCACCACAGGAGATTTTAGCAGAAATGGAGATGCTCGATAAAGAAGCCGAAAATGTCCGAACCTTGATTAGTAAGATTATTGGATTACCTGGTTAATTCAGTAGTGATGAAAGAACAAGAGCTTACACATAAAATCATTGGGGCGGCTATGGAAGTGCATAAGCACTTAGGCAATGGCTTTCAAGAAGTCATTTATCAACGAGCTTTAGCCATTGAGATGCAAATGCAAAATATCCATTTCGTTAGGGAGCAAGAAATGCCTTTACAGTACAAAGGCTATGATGTGGGAACCAGGCGGGTTGATTTTTTTGTGGAAGACAAAATAATGGTGGAGATAAAAGCGGTTATCAATTTAGAAGATGTGCATTTGGCTCAGGCTATGAACTATTTGGAAGCATACAATTTAGAAATCGGACTTTTAATAAATTTTGGAGCGAAAAGCTTACAGTTTAAAAGAGTTCATAATAATAAAAAGTCTTGAATCATAAGTAAAGTCTTGAACCATGATTCAAAAGAATTAAAGAATTACCATGATTAAAAAAAAAGTACAAAATATAAAATCAAGCCATCAAGCGAATCTTGAAAATCAAGGTTCAGACAATATGAAGCAAGGTTGGGAAATAAAAAAGTTGGGTGAAGTTTCGGAAATTCTGAACGGAGGAACACCAAAAACCAATATTGCTGAATATTGGGACGGAGAGATTTATTGGATTACTCCTGCGGATTTAGGAAAATTGAAAAAGCCAACGGTAGATGATACGACAAGAAAGATTACAAGGTTAGGGTTAGAAAAATCCTCAGCTAAATTATTTCCCGAAAATTCAATTATACTTTCAACGAGAGCACCCATTGGACACTTGGCTATTAATGAAGTTCCAATGAGCACCAATCAAGGTTGTCGTGGAATTGTGCCAAGTAAAAAACTAGATACTTGGTATTTGTATTACTTTCTTAAAAAGAATGTTGAGTTACTTAATAGCTTAGGAACAGGAGCAACTTTTAAAGAGCTTTCAACAAAAGCACTTGCAGGAGTTGAAATCCCCCTTCCCCCTCTTCCCGAACAACAACGCATTGTTTCCATCTTAGATAAAGCCTTTGCCGCAATAGACAAGGCAAAAGCCAATGCCGAACAAAACCTCAATAACGCCAAAGAACTTTTTGAAAGTTATTTGCAGGAGGTGTTTAAGAATAAAGGTGATGGTTGGGAAGAGAAAAAGTTAGGGGAAGTCTATGATGTTCGTGATGGAACACACGATAGTCCCAAATACCATAATCAGGGTTATCCATTGGTAACTTCAAAAAATTTAAAGAATCACAAGCTCACTTTTGATAACATAAAGTTTATCTCTGAAACAGACTACTTAAATATTAACAAGAGAAGTAAAGTTGATGTTGGAGATGTTCTTTTTGCGATGATTGGAACTATTGGAAATCCAGTAGTCATAGAAGATGAACCAAATTATGCAATAAAAAATGTTGCTCTATTCAAGGTAGGAAACAATCAGAATAGTTATTTTTTAAAGTATTTCCTTGATTCCAAGCAGACTATAGAAAAAATGATGCGAGATGCTAAAGGAACAACTCAGAAGTTTGTTGGACTGGGATACTTGAGAAGTTTTCCAATTCTTCTTCCACCACTCAAAGACCAACAAACCATCGTCCGCCAATTAGATGCCCTGCGTGCGGAAACTCAAAAATTGGAAGGGCTATATCAGAAAAAAATTGATAATTTGGAGGAGTTGAAAAAGAGCATTTTGCAGAAGGCGTTTAGTGGAGAGCTGAGCGGTGGGGAGCCTATCGAATCAATAACTGAAAAACTTGAAATTGTGTAAATGGAAGAAAATAAGACCATAGACAAGAAGTCACTAAAATTCCTCAAAGGAAAAAAAACAGACTGGGATGAATTGGCAAAGGACTGTGTTTCTTTTGCAAATGCTATGGGAGGCTCTATTTATATAGGAATAGAAGATGGTAAGGATCTGCCTCCGGAAAATCAAATCGTGAGTGATAGAAATTTACCTGATATTATAATAAAAAATATTACTCAAAGAACTACTAATGTAGGAATAACTGTTACCATTGAAACTGCAGCTAATAAGTCGGAATACATTAAAGTGCAAATATTTAGAAATGCACAATCCATAGCTTCTACGACAGATGGCAGATATTATATGCGGGTGCATGATGAGTGCAAACCTGTACCACCAGATGAAATGGCAAGACTTGCCGCAGATAAAAACGCTTTTGTATGGGAAGTACAGACGAATAAGAAAATTCCTACCCATCAATTTGATGAAGAAAAAAGAAGAAAATTTTTAAATGATATCAGAACATCTCCAAGAGTAAGCAATTTCATCAAAGAAATGAATGATGATGAAATACTTGACTTTTACTTTTTTCAAAAAAATGGATATTTAACCAACTTAGGAATCTTGTGGATTGGAAAAAGAAATGATAGAGCTACATTACTTTATCCTCCAGCTATGCAAGTAATCCGCTTTGATGATAAAGATGAAAAAGTCTGGAAATTATTATTAGATGATTATTTTTCTAATCCTAAAGAATTGCTTGAAAAAGTAATAAACGAAGTTCCTGATTGGCAAGAAAGTATAGAAGTATCAGAAGGAATGTTTCGTAAGAATATTCCTTTTTTTCCAATTGAAGTTGTAAGAGAATTAGTCGTAAACGCATTGGTTCATCGTACTTATACTACAAGAGGAGACATATTCATTAATATTTTCCCAGACAGGATGGAAGTTCATAGTCCCGGTAGACTTCCTTTTGGTGTAACCCCTCAAAATATATTAAGCCAATCCGTTAGAAGAAACGAACATTTGTCAAAGGTTTTTTATGATTTGGGGCTGATGGAAAAAGAAGGAAGTGGCTATGATTTAATTTATGCTAAACTCTTGGGTACAGGAAAACCCTTACCAATTGTAAAAGAGACTGATGATAGGGTAACTGTAATTGTGAAAAAGCAATTTGTAAGTAAAGAAGTTGTCCGATTAATGGACAAAGCAAGCAATGAATTTACTCTGAAACAAAAGGAAATTATTTCATTAGGACTGTTGGCGCAACAGCAATCCTATACTGCGGTAGAAATATCAAAAATACTTAACCAAAATGAAGAGGTGGGTTTAAGAAATTGGTTGGGAAGATTAATTGATTTGGAATTAGTTATAAAATCGGGTAAAGGAAAGGGCACCCAATATTCTGTCAATCCGGAATTTATTCGTAAAATAAATTTCAAAGGAAAAACAAACCTTAAGAATATTGAGGATTATCGTCTAGAAGAGTTGATTTATAAAGACGTGACTGCTTATCCCAAAAGCGCTTTCAGGGAAATCCATCAAAGGATTGGGACAGAAATCAATAAGCATAAAGTACGTAGAATATTAAAACAGATGGTTGATAAAGGCAAGTTGAGATCAGAGGGAGTGAAAAAATGGACGAGATATTCTATTGAGCAAAATGTGCAAGAAAACTAATAAATGCTCAATAGAGCGCTCAATATAAAAAATGAAAACCCTATTTAAATAAAGTGGAAGATATTGTATAGTGGAAGATTATTTGATAATATCGAAATAATGAACGAAACCGAAACCAGAGCAGAACTTATAGACCCTGCCTTAAAGGCTGCAGGATGGGGCGTTGTAGAAGGAAGTCGCATCCGTATGGACTTTCCTATCAACAAAGGTCGTTTAATTGGTCACGGGCAACGTTCCCGCCCGGACAAAGCCGACTATGTATTGCAATACAAAAACAGAAACCTGGCGGTTATAGAAGCCAAGTCGCGTGATAAGCACTACACAGAAGGGGTTGCACAGGCTAAAAGTTATGCGGAAAGGTTAAAGGTTCGGTTTACGTTCAGCACCAATGGTTTACAGATCTACCGCATCGATATGCAGAAAGGACAGGAAGGAGAAGTATCTTCCTATCCTACGCCCGATGAATTGTGGGAAATGACTTTTGGGGAAGAAAACCAAAGCAAACCCCAAACAGCCTATTGGCGCGATAAGTTACTTTCCATCCCGTTTGAAGACCGTGGCGGTACCTGGCAACCACGATATTATCAGGAAAATGCTATTACAAAGGTTTTGGAAGCTGTTGCTGACGGCAGACAACGTATATTATTAACCCTCGCCACAGGAACAGGAAAAACTGCCATTGCCTTTCAGATAGCTTGGAAATTGTTTCACGCAAAATGGAACATCCAGAAAGACGGCCAAAGAAGCCCAAGAATTTTATTCTTAGCCGATAGAAATATTTTGGCCGATCAGGCATTCAACGCTTTTTCTGCATTTGAAGAAGATGCGTTAGTGCGCATCAGTCCAAGTGATATCAAGAAAAAAGGCAGAGTGCCGAAAAACGGAAGTGTGTTTTTTACCATTTTCCAAACCTTTATGAGTGGGCCAAACGATACGCCGTACTTTGGCGAATACCCAAAAGACTTTTTTGATTTCATTATTATAGACGAGTGCCACCGTGGCGGAGCCAATGACGAAAGCAGTTGGCGTGCCATTATGGAATATTTCAGCCCTGCCGTTCAGCTTGGTTTGACAGCCACACCCAAACGTACCATCAATGCAGATACTTACAACTATTTTGGTGAACCGGTTTATGTGTACTCACTCAAAGAAGGAATCAATGACGGATTCCTAACGCCTTTTAAAGTCAAACAAATTGACACCACCATCGATGAATATATATTCACCCCAGACGATACCGTATTGGAAGGCGAAATCGAAGAAGGCAAACGATACACCGAAGCGGAAATGAACCGCATCATTGAGATTAAGGAACGAGAAGAGTATCGGGTAAAGATATTTATGAGCCTAATAAACCAAAACGAAAAGACTTTGGTTTTCTGCGCTACACAATTACACGCTTTGGCAGTTCGGGATTTGATTAATCAATATGCTACGTCTAAAAACCCTAATTACTGCCACCGAGTTACCGCACATGACGGGAAATTGGGTGAACAACATTTAAGAGATTTTCAAGACAACGAAAAAAGCATTCCAACCATTCTCACCACTTCACAGAAGTTAAGTACGGGAGTAGATGCTCCAGAGGTGAGAAACATTGTTTTGCTTCGTCCTGTAAACTCCATGATTGAGTTTAAACAAATCATTGGACGTGGAACAAGATTGTTTGAAGGAAAAGATTACTTCACAATTTATGACTTTGTAAAAGCACATCATCATTTCAGCGACCCTGAATGGGACGGAGAACCCGAAGAACCTGAAACACCCACACCAAGACCACAGCCCCAACCTTGTGATGTTTGCGGACACAGACCATGTATTTGTGCTCAAGAACCACCACCAGAACCTTGTCCTGTTTGTGGTTACTCTTATTGTCGTTGCGACAATCCACCAAGACGAATGATAAAAGTGAAATTGGCAGATGGAAAGGTGCGTCAGTTTCAGCACATGATTAGTACATCTTTTTGGAGTCCGGAAGGCAGACCGATATCGGCTGCAGAATTTCTGGAATCCATTTATGGAACATTGCCTGAATTGTTCAAAAATGAAGATGAATTAAGAGAAATATGGAGTAAACCCGACACGAGAAAAAAACTGCTGGAGGAACTTTCTGAAAAGGGTTTTACTAAGCAACAGTTGACAGAATTTCAAAAATTACTAAATGCCGAAAACAGCGACTTGTATGATGTACTGGCATATATCGCTTTCAATTCCAATATTTTGGAACGTAAAGACAGAGCTGAACGGGCTAAAATTTACTTGAACAACTACGACCCTAAGCAACAAGAGTTTTTAAACTTCGTTTTAAATCAGTATGTAAAACAAGGTGTTGACGAACTGGATGAAACCAAAATCGGTGATTTGCTTGTATTGAAATATCACGCAATTGCAGATGCAAAAAAAGAGCTGGGAGATATAGCCACGATTAGAAACACGTTTATTGGTTTCCAGGGTTATTTGTATGGTAATAGTGTTGCAATATGACAATTCCCATTTTATATATCATCCTCTTCATAAAACCCAAAAGAGGTTGCCACACAACCTCTTTCTTATTCCTAAACGAATAGCTTCTTCCACATGGGTATACCCCTCATCACTACCCATAATGCACAATTCACCTTTTAATCAGAAAAGCGGGCATTCCCTAATTTCGGGATTTTAGCCTCGATCTACTTGTGCGGTATGTAGCAACTTACCGAGGTAAGTTGTGAGTAATGTATTCTATATCATATCATCTACTGCCAGAACAAAGAAATTTGTATTTCTTTCTGGAGTACCCCCAATGAGACAAATGATTTTTGGACACTATGCATAAACCATAATCTTGAGATTTCAAGGAAAAACGAAGGACTATTAGCTATGCCTTAGGCTTCGAAAACCTCACTCATTTCACCCGCTTATTCGAACAACACATCGGAATGAAACCGAAGAAGTATAGTAGTCAGTTTTGACAATGATATATAAATTTTTCCAACAATCATCCACTCATCAATATATAATAAAAAACAACGAAAGCATTAGAGTGCTTTGTGTTTCGTGCCCCATTTTCTCAACTCATTAATAAGTGGCTTCAGAGCATAGCCGATGGGTGTCAGCTCATACTCCACACGAGGAGGAATTTCGGCATAGACTATACGTCTTACAATTTTATTTTCCTCGAGCTTGCGCAGCTGTAAGGTTAGCATCCGCTCCGTAATGTTGGGAAGACATTTTTTCAGTTCACTAAAACGAAGCTTTCCATTAATTAAATAGCAACAAATAGCTAGCGCCCATTGTCCACCGATAATATGTGATGCATATACTTCTACACACTCTTCTGCTAAAGCTTTTTTATTAGCATAGTTAGTTGAAGTCACTTTAATTTTTGACATTACTTACAAAATTTATAGTACCTAACAATTGGTTGCTTACCAACAAAAGTAAAGGTTGTGATGTTAGTTTCGCAAACCAAAATTTAAAACGATCGTATTATGCAAAAATTAGTTATAGTAATTCATCCCAATATTGAAAATTCACAGGTCAATAAAAGATGGATAGAAGAATTAAATAAATATCCCGACCAATATTATGTTCACCAATTGCACAAAGCATATCCCAACGAAAATATAGACATCGCAGCCGAACAAAAACTGGTAGAACAGTTTGATACGATAATCTTTCAGTTCCCTTTCTACTGGTTTAACTGCCCGCCCTTTTTTAAAAAATGGCTGGACGAGGTGCTTACCTATGGTTGGGCTTATGGGAGCAAAAGTGGCTACAAGATGGGCGGCAAAAAAATTGCACTAGCAATATCTGTCGGTATCGACGAACACGAATACCATCCTACAGGAAAGTACAAATATACTCTAGAAGAACTAACTCGCCCCTTTGAACTAACATTTGAATATATAAGAGCCGATTATCGTTCTTTCTTTGCCTATTATGGGATTGAAAGAAACAGTACCCAAGAGTGGATCGAAGCCAGTGTTGCGCCATATATTGCTTTCTTGGAGAAGCTGTAGCTAAAAGGCAATTTCACTCCTAATCTAGGTAAGATAAATTCTTAGGGCCCCTATAAAATATAATCCCATATCACACTATCACACATTACTAAAGAATCAACAGGTATTACAAGCAAACCCTAAAATGCCAACAAACTATACATTTTATTAGGAAAATTTTATGCAGTGCTTAATTTTGAGGTGTTATTAATAATATAGCTAACGATACCTCAGACACGAAATGATAAAAATATCTGACCATGGTAATTAGTATATCATGCTTGCACTACCAATCGGAAGTGAATATAACTATATAATGAGAAAAAGGAATAAGTTTTAAAATATAACTATGAAGAAAACACACCACTACCAAACTACACTAAAATGGACAGGCAACCTAGGTACAGGCACCAGCTCTTATACCAGCTATGAGAGAGCTTATACCATCAGTATTGAAAACAAAGCAGACTTGTTAGGTTCTTCAGATCCGGCATTTCGAGGCGACAAAACCAAGCATAATCCTGAGGAGTTATTAGTGAGTTCTCTATCTTCATGTCACATGCTCTGGTACTTACATTTATGCTCTAGAGATGGTGTTATCGTTACTGAATATAAAGATAGCGCCACAGGGATAATGGTAGAAACGGAAGATGGAGGAGGATATTTTAGCGAAGTAACCTTAAACCCGGTAGTTACCGTTGCTGAGACATCCATGATAGCAAAAGCCGAGAAACTGCACCAAGAAGCTAATAAATTGTGTTTTATAGCAAACTCCGTAAAATTCCCAGTACATCACAAGCCTTTAATCAAAACAAAATAAACACCACCTCTTATTATAATAAATGGGGATGCTAAACCCTGTATGCATGCCGCCATACAGGGTTTTTATATAGCTATACCTAAATCATATGATTTGCGAAGATGCCAAAAGTATCCCAAATCATACGACCACTTTTACACTCCAATACTAAAATTAAAATAAACAACGAAGAGGTACTCCACGAGGGTTATGCATTATCCTGAGCCTATCAAGTATTGCTATGCATACAATTCTAATACGCTTCAATGTACATTTTTACCGTTTCACTGATTTTATTATTTACAAAAAATACCAATCGTATTTTCTTTGTGCATTATGTTTCACTAAAAACTCTTATATGAAAAAGACATTCATTGCGATTTTAATAACACAAACACTATTAGGCAACGTTTCAGCCCAAACTAATAGAGCTGATAGCTTTAAGGCTGATAAAGAAGAAATGCAAGCTATGATGATAGCCTATAAGGAAAAGCTCAATCTCAGTTCGGAACAAGAAAGAAAAATGGAAGCGATAAACAAACAATATATAGCAGACTTAAACGCAATTAAAAGCTCCAATGCAACGAAGTTAAATAAGTTAAAAAAACTCAGAGCCGCTAATGAGCGAAAAGATCAGCAAATGAAAAAAATACTCAATTCCCAACAATACGCGATTTATAAAGCTGAGCAAGAAAAAATAAAGCAGAAAATAAAAGAAAATAGAAACAATTAATCCTACTCACAAAAACAATGAACGCTAAAATTTTCTTAGGACTTTTAATTCTGTCAATATCCAGTTTTACCTACATAGCCTGCAGCAAAGACAAAGGCCTCGATGTTCGTTATAAAGAAACCATTGTAGTTGATGGCATCACTCGAACCTATATTGTGAGAGTTCCTTTCAACTATCACCAGAATGATGCGCCTCTCCCCTTAGTCATCGGAATGCACGGAGTGGGTGGAAGCGGTGAGCAATTTGAGAAAGATTACGATTTTTCAAAAAAAGCCGACGAAAGCAATTTTATTGCAGTCTACCCCGACGGGGTTCAAAAAGCTGATGGGTTGCTAAAAATTCGCTCTTGGAACTCCGGAGGCTGTTGCGATTATGCGATGAATCAGAATATAAATGATGTAAATTTCATTCAAACACTCATAGAAATTCTACCACAACGATTTCGAATCAATTCAAGAAAAATTTATGTGGTAGGAATGTCTAATGGTGGTATGATGGCATATCGCCTGGCAACAGAGCTTTCTCATAAAATAGCTGCAGCAGCCAGTGTGAGTGGGAATATGATGAATACACCTGACTCCTCTCTTAGCGGCCCCATTCCCATTTTACACATTCATTCTAAATTAGACACAAAAGTGCCTTTTTCAGGAGGTGTGGGTATTGGAGAGGTACATTTTAAACCTGTAGAAGAAGGATTGGCATACTGGCGCAATAGAAATAATTGTCTATCAGAAGCTGACAGTATTCAAAAAAGCAATTATACAATTCAATCATGGAAAAACTCCGATGGTAAAATAATGCTTCAGTTATATCTGACAGTCGATGGCGGGCATTCCTGGCCAGGTGCAATGAAAATGCGGGCCATCGGAGACGATCCATCGCAGGCAATTAAGGCAAATGATGTAATTTGGGATTTCTTTAAAAACTATGAATTACCCTAAAGGGAGGCTCAAAGTGAAAAATTCTAATGTCGACCAGTAAAGAAAAAATCCTATTCTGTTTGCTTAGTGCATTGGGAATAGCCTTTATATTCTCCCTTCCGAGAGTAGTAATTGCGCTATACATACAATTCAACTATGGGAATAACATCAGCGCAGATACTCAAAGTAAAATAATAGACCATGCTATAAAATTTTCATACACCTACGTTGTTGCCCTAGTTTTTTTATGGCTAAACACAACACGCAAAACATGGCAATATTATTCCATTAAAATTAACACCCACAATTTCTACATCAGGCTACTACTAAATATCATACTATTTATAGCGGTAAGATACATCAGTATCAATCTTAATATGCATCTTGCCGCTATTCCCATGGTTCCTAAATTTCATTTTTTCCTATTTCATATATCGCTAACTCTGGAAGTACTATTCTGTCTATTTATTGCGGAAATCTATATGCTCATAAAGCGCAATCAACAAATCTCATTAAATAATGAGATATTACTTAAATCACATGCTGAGGCATCCTACGAGGCTTTAAAAAATCAGATAAATCCTCATTTTCTATTTAATTCTTTCAACACCATTCAATCGTTAATAGACGTCAACTCACAGGCAGCAAAGCAATTTATTAGCAACCTGTCTACCGTATACCGCAATATACTTAACAGCTTTCACAAACCAGTAATAAGTCTGAACGAAGAATTACAGTCGCTTCGCGCCTATCTGGACATGATGCAAGAGCGCCATAACGGGAATTTGCAGGTAACATTAAACATACAACGGCATCATCTGGATAAATTCCTCCCTCCCATTTCGTTGCAATTATTAGTGGAAAATGCCATAAAGCACAATGAAGTATCGAATCGACGCCCCTTGACAATTATCATCGAATCGGAAGACAAATACATTCAAGTAAAAAACCAACTACAACCCAAAAAAACAGCAGAACCCTCTACAGGAAAAGGACTATACAATCTCAATCAACAGTATCAGCACATCTGCAATCAATCCATACAGATTCGCAAAACAGGTGAATGGTTTATAGTAATTTTACCATTATTACAACAACAGAATATAAGCTAAACTCATTGCGACAATGAACATAGCAATAATAGAAGATGAAAAACATGCAGCGGAAAGATTAATAAAAATGATTGCAGAAATACTGCCTCAGGCAAATTTTTACCCACCGATAGATAATATTGATGAGGCAATAAGCCTCTTAAACGCTTCTAAACAAATCGACCTAATTTTTCTAGATATACATTTAGCAGATGGCAATGCTTTTGAAATTTTCAAATCCGTGCCCTTGCACTTTCCTATTATTTTTACAACTTCCTATGACCAGTACGCATTAAAAGCATTTGAATTAAATAGTATTGATTATTTATTGAAGCCGATACAAAAGGAAAAACTGCAGCAAGCTATCGACAAGTTTCTTAACAGAAAAGAAAAATTCATGCTCAATCAGCTCATAGCCGAGCAGCTCAGTAAAATGATTACATCAGCCCCACCTATATACAAGGAAACTTTTTTAATTAATTTTAGAGACAAATTAATACCCGTCCCTGTAAAAGAATTTGCATTATTTGAGATTAAGAACGGAGTAATATATGGATATTGCGAAAACGGCAAAGTTTACACACTGGAAGAACGTTCCTTAGATGAATTATCCCAGCAATTAAATCCAAAATATTTCTTTCGAACCAACAGACAATTTATAGTAAATAAAAAAGCTATTAAAGAGGCCTCCCATTACTTCAACGGAAAGCTTTTACTGAACATCTCCATAAACTTAAAAGAAAAAATTATTATAAGTAGGGAAAAGGCCGCGGAGTTCAAAAAGTGGATGGAGGAATAAACCTCCATTTTAGAAAACATACTGAGTTTAATACAATACTCAGTAGGACTAATGATGGCTTAAGTAGTTTCTTCCACTATTTTCTTCAATCCCTCAAGAACTGGCAGCCAAGTGGCTTCTGCATGTTTTCTTCTTTCATCACTGTCCAGATTCTCTTGCGTGATGCTTAGCCTTACTCCATTTTCTACTTCAGTAAGCTCGTAAGTCAAAAGTTGATAAAATTCAGGAGTATCAGGTAATCCACTCATAGAACTCCAATAATTATACACTAGCTTGCTATTCGGCTCGAATTGAAGAATAGTACCTTTATCTTCATAGGAGGTACCGTTCCATTCCCCTCTGAAAATAATAGGAGCCCCAATTTCCCAGCTAGAACTTAGCTTAGTACGATAAAAGTACTTCTCCACTATTTCAGGTGTAATTAATGCATGCCATACCGCTTCCCGAGAAGCTTTAATAAAAACGTCTATTCTTGCTATATACCCTTTCATGTAATAAAAATTTAGGCTTAGAAAGCATTCATGCTCTAGTAATTTTATCATATAGGGGTTTTCTTGAGCACGATTCAACATCAATGCTAGATATTGAACCACGAGTCTACAGTAGGCTTAAATACTGCTACTAAGTTTAGCAGTCAAAAGATTCTTATAATGTTCCTTATTGCTATATATCAGAAATAAATTACAAAACAGCATGATAAGCGCCAGAAGTAGACCTTCCGGCGCGATAAAGCAATGCACCAGGAAAATATTAATAGTAATAGGTAAAATGGCAATTGATGCTAATAAAACATATCTATTTAGTAAAAAAGCTATACCACATATCAGTTCCACTGCCTTTATAAAAGGCATTAAATAAATGGCAGCATTAATACCGTCATTAAAAAGTTTCATACTGCCTACTAACTCTGCCTCAGGCGTTAGCTTTAAAAAAAAGGGTACGGAACCAATTAGTAAAATGACACCCAACAGGATTCTGAGGATTATTATAAGTTTTCGCATATCGTACAGGGTTTTCAACTATATGTAATTCCGTTTCGAAGGAATATCGCACTTCAAGATACTATTACTCTATTCTGCGATATTTTATCTTTAAAATAAAGTATCTTGATTGTAAAGATAAATATTTTTAGCATTTGAGCAAAAATTTTTCGAAAATATTATGATAAGGGTGGTATTATCGTGGTAATACACATGCCGTCATTGAGCATGATATTAATTGTACGAGCCTAACTTTTTACTACTTTTGATAATAATCTTCAGATAGGTATCGTTAAGAACCTATGAATAGCATCCCAATACTTAGTAGAAGACGTATATCTTTAGAGAATATAAAATATGTAATAAAATACACAACCTCTAAGAAATGAAACACCAAATCATCGCTCCTCCTCAGCATCTTTCTGATTACATTAGAATGTTCTGGTTCTTGGAGTTTGATGCTTCACCCGAAAACATTTTCACCCATCTTTCGTTCGCCTATCATTGCTGTGAAATCACCTTCTGCTATAAAGGTCAGTTCAAAGTTCAATCTGCTACTAACCCAACCAGCATATTAGCCTCCGGCATATACGGTCAAACACTTCATAACAGCACAATTACCTAAGACCAAAGCTTCGGTATTTTTGGTATTTATCTTTATCCCTATACGTTAAAGCAATTGCTGGGAATACCGGCTTGCGCATTGACAAATCAAATGCTAGACATGAGAGCCCTTTGCGGGAAAACTGGTGAAGAACTAGAAGAAAAGATAATGCTGGCTACTAATAATCAAGAGCGGGTAAGTATCGCTATCCGTTTTTTTGAATCTTTATTAAAAAATATTCAATCTGAGAATACGGCCATTTGTAGATCCATTAAGACACTTTCGAACAATTACAACTTAGTATCGGTAAACGCTTTGGCCAACAATCATTATTTATCACTCCGACAATTTGAGCGAAAGTTCAAAGAGCTTACAGGTTTTGCTCCACAGAAGTTTCTGCGAATTGTCAGATTCAATGCTTTATTAACAAAGCCCATTTTAAATAATAGACTTATTGACATTGCCTTAGACTTCGGCTTTTATGATGAAGCACATTTTAGCCGTGATTTCAAAGAACTTTCAGGTCTCAGTCCTAAAAAATACTTTAAGACAGCATATAAGGCTGCTAGCGACAGGGGTATTGTGCAAGTTTTGTAGAATGTCGTTTTTATACAAATTTTTATTGTCGCCTAAAAATAGCTTTGCCATAAAAAATAGATATGAAAAACCATATTGCAGCCCTGATGATGATCATCCTATTGCTATGTACCATCGGACAAGTATCCTCTCAAATAACCGATAATCCGTAACTATTCAATGAAGGAGGCTATGTAAAAGGGATTACGGTAGCAAGAGTATTCGGGCTGACAGAATTCATACTGGGAATATCTGGGCTCGTATTAAGCATTCGAGCTAAGAGAACAGGCAGGAAAAAACTAGTTAATATTGGATTAGTGTTAAGTTTATCAGCCGTTTTATTTAGCATCATTCATATTTTCGTAACGGCAGGAGCAGTATTCGGTTCCGGTAGCGGAAAAGCAGGATCGTTGTTCGCTTCCATTATAGGACTTATCGGTATTATTGTTGCTACACAAGCTCTGCGCTCTCAAAAACCAAACAGCTCTGCAGGCACTGCATCTCGATAAATATTATATGAGTACGTGTAAAACTACAAATGAAATATTAAGAAAAAGGGTAAGTACACACAACTTAAAACGGTTTCTCGTCTTACTGTTCATAACTTACCCTTTTGATATTCCTGCATTTTACTCCAGAGCCAAGTCTACAGCAGCTAAGGAATGAATTTTAGTAGTATCAAAAACCGGAATATCGATATCATCCTGTTTAATCAGCAAGGGAATTTCCGTACAACCCAAAATCACACCCTCAATTTTATGCTGATCTTTTAGGCGTTGTATAATTCCCAAATACTCCTTTTGTGTTTCGGGCTTGAAAATACTACGTCCCAACTCATTTTCTAAAGTATACGTAATATACTCCCTCTCCTCTTGAGAAGAAGGCACTACTACTTCTATACCCATATTTCCGAGTTTGGAACGATAAAAATCTAGTTCCATGGTAAATTTCGTCCCGAGCAACCCCACTTTGCGAAGGTTGTGGTTCAAAATTTGCTTACCTGTTGCCTGGGCAATATGTATAATTTTCACTTGTGGAAACCGATGCTGCAGAGGATCGTATACAACATGTGCCGTATTGGCTCCTAAAAGGATAATCTCTGCACCGGCATTAATGAGCTTTTCAGTAATCTCGGAAAAATATATAGTGAGATGATCCCAATCATAATTTCTCAGGTAGCTCTGAAACTCATGAAAATTGACGGAATAGAGAATAATTTCAGCCGTATGTAATCCTCCGCGCTTCTGATTTGCATACTCGTTAATAATCCGATAATAGTCAATTGTAGATACCCAGCTGGTGCCGCCTATTAGGCCTATCTTTTTCATAGCTTATAATTATATCGATGCAACCAATACACGATTGGCAAAGTACATCTACAAAATACAACAAAATGTTATGCTGATTGTTGCAGCAGATAACGTTTTACATGCTGAATCTGGTGTATATGCCTCTTCGTGTGATCTATTTGCAACTGTAGCCATTCATAACGGGTTAGCTTCCCTATAAATGGAACTTCGAAGTTTTCAATCAATAAACTTAAATCATTGTTTTTAGAAAAGATCACAATCTCATTCGCAATATATCTCAATGCGGAGATCAGCTCAGCCTTATCAATAGGTTCTAATCTAGGATAAGTGGCTTCACCTTTTTCCTGCTTGTACTTCACATTAAAGTTGAGGAAAATGGCACTAATTTGAGCGACCTTCTCATCTGGCAAACGATTAGATGGCACCGCATGATCACGCGCTAATGCGAGCGTTTGTAAGGTCTTTTGTATATGATCGCCTATTTGGGCAACTGACCAGGTTTCTTCATCAGGTTGTTTATTGAGTAGTGAATCAGGAGTGGTCTCAATAAGACGAATAAACTCCTTCATCGTAGTATCAAAATTATCAATTATTGAAAGGTCCATTCTTGTCAAATAAATTTATTTATCGGCTTGGCTGATACTTTAAAACAGCTATACCACATTCAAATTTTATGGCATCGGCTAGTTGAAAATGCTTGAGGGCATTCAATGCTCCGAAAATAGAAAGCCCCGAGCTTATGGCAGCAGGATTGATAAAGAGATGATATTCGTCTATTAAATCATGCGCAATTAAAGAAGATACAAAGCCCGCTCCACCATATGCTATGATATTTTTTCCATCCTGTTGTTTTAGCTCATTTACTTCTTGAACTAAATCGGCTTTAGCTATAGTGGTATTATCCCAAGGCGACTCCGTTAAGGTTCTCGAAAAAACAATTTTTGGAGTTTCTGTAAAAATCTTACCGGCCTCATATTCGGGGTTATTGGGATCTGCAGCTACACTTGCCCAATGCGGGATAAAGCCTTCGGCCAGTTTGCGACCCAGCAGAATAGTATCCATTGAGTTGGTAAGTTCCGTTACATAGGCTATGATATCTGGAGTCCAGGCAAAAGTCACCCAATCCATTTCTCCATTAACACCTCCAATAAAACCATTAATGGTACATTGGGTTTGCAATACTAATTTTCTCATTTACTTGTAATTTAAAAAGGTTTTGTAATGCTCGAAATTATTTATTCATCTATACAATCCATCCTTTTGCTTTAAAATATTTCCAAATGGCCATGACATGCCCATGTCCCAACTGGTAGTGTTCGGCCAACCATCTACACAAAATAGAAGCTTTCATCTGAGGACTAAATGTGCCATCAACTTCCATCCCTTCTTTAAAAGCCTCAGGGGTACTTCCTGTTTTCTTCTTGATGTTATCAATATATGCTTCAAAAGACATATGCTAATTGTTTTTTAGTGCGAAACTTCTAAAATTTATATTTCGAAAAACTCAGCTGCTACCATCAGTATTGCAAACACAACTAGAAAAGATATGCCCCTTCACCGCTCACCTCTTGTACCATCACAGCACCTACCTAATATGCTAATAACATACACAGACACCATACAGCCACTTCAATAAACATAAAATAGTGGCGATAAAGAGATATAAATCTAGAGGGCCCCAAACAGATTCGGGAAGACCAAGAGCAATGGATCTTTTCACAGACTTGGGGTGCATCATCAATTTCATAAGTCCGCCCAAAATTAAAAACCGGCAAATAATCTATTTTATAATTTATCAACCCTCTAAACGGGTTGAGAAACTGCCCGTCATTCCATGGTTTAAATTTTCAATCAAAACTACTACTGTCCAGTATGCAACATGAGGTACGTAAATGACATAATTGGGGCATTTTGCGACATTTCTCCTAACTTTACCTTCAATTAATATAAGTTATGGCAAATATGAAGCATGTAAGCATTCTTGTGCCCCAGTCTGCGGTCATACAGGCCATAGCGGATCCCAAATACTGTTTTGACACCGTAAATCGCTTTCTAACGGAACAAGGCAAGAAGCCTTATTTCATAACCGAATTGGTAGGACTTAAAAATAATGTGAAGCAGTATGACGGTACGTATACCATTCATACTAATAAGTTAATTCAAGATGTAAGGAAAACGGATCTGATTATTATCCCTGCCCTATCTGGCGATTTGAATAAAGCTATCGAGCTGAATAGAGCGTTTATTCCGTGGATTATACAACAATATCAGCGTGGTGCAGAAATTGCAGCTCTATGTTTAGGTGCTTTTCTGTTGGCAGAAACAGGCTTGCTAAATGGGAAACGTTGCTCTACACACTGGAATTTTCAAAATCTGCTACAGCATCGATATCCTGAAGTACATGTTCAAAACGGACATATTGTAACGGAAGAGAAAGGCATCTATTCAAGCGGTGGGGCTCATTTTTACTGGAATTTGCTATTGCATATCATTGAGAAATATACCAACCGAGAGCTTAGCGTACTTGTGGCTAAATATTTTGCTATTGGCTTAAATCGCGAAAGTCAGTTAGCCTATAGCATCTTCCAGGGTCAGAAGGAACATCAGGACGACTCCATAAGAGAAATACAGGAATATATTGAGCAACATGTGGATCAACGCCTTACAGTAGAAGACTTAGCCCAACAATATGCATTGGGCCGCCGCAGCCTGGAACGCCGATTTAAGGCTGCTACAAACAATACCGTTCTTGAATATATACAACGTGTGAAAATAGAAGCCGCAAAACGCCTTTTCGAATCAAGTAGAATGAGTATTAAAGAGGTAATGTTTGAAGTAGGTTATACCGATTTAAAAGCTTTTCGAATCGCATTCAAAAAAATTACCGGCCTTACACCTATTGAATATAAGCAGCTATATAATAAGCTATTTTCATTCGCTAACTGAGAATGCCTATGAAGATAATAAATATGACAGAATATTTACCATCCATCTACCACCAATGAAATCCAGCGCCTTAAAAATGCTGCAAAACTCTTTGAGATGGGTCTTATTTTGAAAATTGGTCGAGGATATTTTTACTGAATAGGCCATAATGAATGCTTTTCCAATTCCTACAAATTTCTCTGTTTTAAAAAAGGCTAACTGCCTAAAATACCTTTGTCAAAAATATTAAGAATATGAGGAAATCAACAGTATTTATTCATTGGATAGCATTTGCTGCAGTAGTTATTATTTTCGGATATGCAGGTTTACGCAAAGTAATACTTGAAAATACAATGGTCCAAGCAATGGACGAAATGGGCTTTAACGTTCCCTGGACACTCGCTATAGGTATAGCCGAAGTTCTAGGTGTACTATTTATGCTATATGGCATCAAAAATGCTCGTTGGAAAAGCATAGGCGCATTATTATTGTTACCCTTCGCCATAGGAGCTTTTACTACGCACATGGCACATAATGAATACCATCACTATCAACAATCGCTCTGGATGTGCATTCTAATTCCCATAGTATTAGCTACTACCAAAGGTTTTCGTATTATACTGGCCCAAAATCAATGATTTTTTACAATGCAAGAAAGAATTTTAAAGGGAACTTTGCTGTAAAACTTAATCGTTGTATGAAGACACTCCATTTTGCATTACTGTTCAGCATAGGTTTGTTAATTCCCTATGTATCATTCGCACAAACCCACCAAAATCATCAGCCCATGAAACATTTTAGTTTATTGGTAAGAGTGCCACTCTCCTATAGTACGGAAATTGCAGCGAAAGCATTTCCCCAGTGGCAAGCATTGATAGATGACTGGAAAGCTAAGGGAATCTATGTGTTCAGTTTTGCTTTTCCGGGGGAAGGTTATACTGTTACCGGCCCCGCTAAAAACATCAAGAAAGAATCAGTGCTATCCGACAATCGACGCGTAGTAAGTCAGGTTGTAATTCGCGCAGAAAATATAAACCAGGCGGTAAAGCTAGCCCAAGATATACCGGTATTGCCCTACGATGGCGCCGTTGAAGTGCGCGAAATCCCTCAGCCGCTGACCTTCGTTAAAGAATAACTATCAATAGCTAATGATTGAATAGGCTGTCTCGGTTAAACAGGACAGCCTATTATTATAAATTTCACTTTATTTAGATGCCGCATTAAGAAAAGTCTATTTGGGCAAGTTATCACATGCTACTAAATGAATCGCAATATCAATTTGCCGTTTTTTCTTCATACACATCATATCCTCGCTCTATGGCCATATATACTTCAGGATGGGCTGGAGCCTTAAAGCTAAATTGCGCATAAAGTCCATGAGCGTCCCGGGTAGCCAACATCACTCTACGTAGCCTTTGTACAAAATCGAGTTTGATGATATGCTGCATCATTTTCTTGGATAATCCGCATCCTCTGTATTCAGGCAATACATATACATCGCATAAATAAGCAAAAGTAGCATAATCCGTTACCAGACGTGCAAAGCTTACTTGCTTAGCATTATCGAAAAATCCCAAGCAAAAAGAATGCGCTAAGGATGTCTTTACCATATCGAACGGGATGCCTTTAGCCCAATAGCTATGCTGACTAAGAAAATGATGAATGGCTTTCACATCCATTTGCTCATACCCTACTCTTAAATCCAATTTATGATATTTTTGTTCCATTACTATTATGTATTACAACGAAAAGACACCTAGCATCCATATAATTTTCTGTCAGGAATTAGGTACAGCACTACCTGAAAGCATCAATTCCATTTTGGTATCTGCCCTCTTATATTTTCCAACTTCAATAGGAACATCCTTAAAACCTAATCTTCTATAAATAACTAACGCCGTTTGTAGCGAGCTTTGCGTATACAAGATTATTTTTTTTACACCTATTTGTCGGGCTTTCGTAATGGCTGTTTCACATAATAGCTTACCGGCTCCCAATCCCTGAAATGCCTCATCCACGGCCATTTTAGTCAGTTCCATAGTGGTATCGTCAATTTTCTTCAGTGCCACTGTGCCTATAATTTGGTGATCATATGCAGCAAATAAAATCACTCCTCCATCTTGTAGAATAGCTTCTTCGGGGTGGTACAATACATATTCATCAACTGGCTCCATTACAAAAAACTTTTCAATCCAGGCTTTATTAAGAGCAGCAAAATAGTGCCTCCATTCAGGCCGATAATTTTCAACACAAATCTGTTTCATACTACTATTTGAAATAAATTAACCTCAATATTATTATAGTGTTTCGGGAGATGACTTTGTGGTGGTAGCTTTCTACGCCCCACCCACTGAAATCCCAAGCGCTGATAATAATTGGTCAACTGCTTGTTTTGCGCCCAAGTATCCACCCGTACGAATTTTTTATGCAGCTGTTGGGCCATTACAATTGCCCAGTCTATTATTTTTCGAGTCAGCTGCTGACCACGATATTGATTGCAAATTGCCATACGATGTAGATAAATCGCTTCGTTGCCTTTTGTATCGTTCCATATTTCCGGTTCCTTCCATACGATAGAAAATACAGCGGCCAACACGCCCTGCCCATCATCTAAAACATAATGCCTATTCTCCAATATCTCATTTTCGATAAAAGCACGCTCAAACACCGGCCAGCTATAACCACTTTGCAGTAACTGATAGGCCCGAGCTTCTGCATAAATAGCTTCTACCAACGGTAATTCTGAAATCAGGGTATTTCTTATATGCATACTGCCAACATTTAAAGTCAGCAACAAAAGAACGAAAAAACATTATATGGATACAGATACAATTTTTGTATTTTTGATAGATACAGTTTAAAGCAATGAAAGAATTATTATACCGAAAGATTGCCACTACCTTAGCCGAAAAAATAAAAAACGGAACACTTCAGACAGGGGATAAAATGCCTTCTCTCCGGGTTTTACATAAAGAATATGGCGTAAGCTTGAATACTGTAATTCAGGCCTACTGGGAGCTAGAAGCGCAGGGATTGATTACTTCGCGTCCGCAGTCAGGATTTTATGTTAGTTATGAACCTTCGCGATTGTCCGTTCCATCGGTCAGCCGGCCTTCGGGACCTAGCGAAGTAGATGCAACGGAAAAACTGATTGCAAAAGTATACGCGCGTATCAGTGATGAAAGCATCACGCGATTCTCATTAGGTGTACCGGAAAATGAATTATTACCCATCGCTAGGCTTAATAAAGAACTGATGCATGCCATGCACAGTCTCAAAGGTGGAGGTACTGAATATGAAGAAATACAGGGCAGTATCGAGCTACGCAAGAATATTGCTTGGCTCACTTACACCTGGAACGGACGTATGCATGAGGATGATATTGTTACAACAGCCGGAACCATGAATGCGCTTTCTTTTGCGCTCATGACAGTTACAAAGAAAGGCGATACCATTGCGGTTGAAAGTCCGGTTTACTTCGGTATTTTACAACTGGCCAAAAGTCTGGGACTACACGTACTTGAACTTCCTACACATCCTGTAACAGGAGTGGAAATAGAGGCATTGAAAAAAGTGCTTAAAAAAATAAAAGCATGTGTTTTGGTATCCAACTTCAATAATCCTTTAGGCAGTTGCATGCCCGAAGACCACAAGAAAGCTGTAGTGGAAATGTTAGCCACACAGGGCATTCCGTTGATTGAAGATGACCTTTATGGTGATTTATATTTCGGAAGTAGTCGCCCCAAGCCCTGTAAGGCTTTCGATGAGGAAGGATGGGTATTATGGTGTAGTTCCGTATCCAAAACTTTGGCACCGGGTTATCGTGTAGGTTGGATTGCACCCGGACGTTTTAAGGAGAAAATTATTCATCAGAAATTTACACACTCCGTTTCTTCTACTACCATCACCCAGCAGGCCATTGCACATTTTTTAGAAAAAGACAGATATGAACATCATTTGCGTAAACTAAGAGCTGAACTGCATGCCAACAGTTTACAATTCATACGAGCCGTATCGGAATATTTTCCTGAAGACACAAAAGTGAGTCGACCACAGGGAGGTTTTATGCTTTGGATAGAGCTGGGTAAAAATATCAACACCGAAGAACTTTACGATATAGCTATTCGTCAGAAAATCAGCATTGGGCCGGGCAGAATGTTCTCTCTACAAAACCAATTCAACAACTGCCTACGCCTAAGCTATGGACAACGGTGGTCGGAGCAAATAGAAGAAAAGCTAAAGCGATTGGGAAAGTTAGCGAAAGGGTTGATGAAATAATCTCCTAGTGCCATGGACGCATAGTATCCCACAAAACAGCGATTGCCATATAAATCCAACACTAATTTTTAATAAATTCGAAGCCCAATAGTATTCATACCAAAACAAAACTCTCGAAAATGCAAAACGCTATTAACAACCTTCTACAAGGTATCGATACCGTTATTATAAGAGTTAGCAACTTCACCGTTTCAAAAGAATGGTACATGGAAAAGCTGGGCTTTAGTGTATTGTTTGAGGATGCAAACATGCAACTAGCAGTCTTAGATACCCAAAGTGGTGTAAGCCTTACAATTTGGGGCACTCAACAAGCTATCGTAGTAAATAAAGACACAGCCAGCTACCCTATTTTTAAAACACCTGATGCCGCTGCACTACGCCAGGAATTGGTCAACAGAGGTGTGAAAGCAGATGAAATTATCGAGGATGCTTACACCAAGTATTTTATGTTTTACGACCCGGACGGGAATGTATTGGAAGCTTGTCAGGTACATGATTGATATTAGTTCACTTCATACTCATTCCTACTGCAATAAAAAACCCCTTCTGTCAGAAGGGGTTTTTATTGTGCCCAAGACTGGATTCGAACCAGCACGCCGTTTTACCAGCACTACCACCTCAAAGTAGCGTGTCTACCAATTTCACCACCTGGGCAACCAACTCGATTAAAGTATTAAGAACTTTGGGAGCGCAAATTTAATAAAAAAGATGATTTTTCAGCAGCAAAATGTTTTTTCTAATACATCATTCCTAAGCGGGTTTACACCTACTAATCATCCAACTTCAGTACTGCCAAGAAAGCTTCCTGGGGCACCTCCACATTTCCTATCTGACGCATCCGCTTTTTACCTTCTTTCTGCTTTTCCAACAGCTTCCGCTTACGGCTGATATCTCCACCGTAACATTTAGCGGTTACATCTTTCCGTAATGCAGAAATATTTTCCCGGGCTACAATCTTAGCGCCAATGGCCGCCTGAATTGCAATCTGGAACTGCTGACGCGGTAATAACTCTTTCAATTTCTCGCAAAGCTTGCGTCCGAACTCTTGCGCACGACTACGGTGAATCAACGCACTCAGTGCATCTACTTTGTCACCATTCAGCAGAATATCCATTTTCACAATATCACTCTCTCTGTATCCTAGCGGATGATAATCGAATGATGCATAACCGCGAGTCTGTGATTTTAGTTTATCGTAAAAGTCAAATACTATCTCTGTCAACGGCATTTCAAACACCAGCTCTACACGGGTGGGTGTCAGGTAATTTTGATTTACCAGAATGCCGCGCTTGCCCAAACATAGCGTCATAATATTACCGATATACTCGGGCTTGGTAATGATTTGCGCTTTAATATAGGGTTCCTCGATCCGATCGGTTTTCACTGGATCAGGAAACTCCGACGGATTATTTACCACAATGGTTTCGCCCTTGGTAGTATATGCTAGGAAGCTTACGTTAGGAACAGTAGTGATCACCGTCTGATTGAACTCTCGCTCCAAGCGCTCCTGTATAATTTCCATGTGCAGCATGCCGAGAAAGCCGCATCTGAAACCGAAACCTAACGCCTGCGAAGTTTCTACTTCAAAAGTGAGAGAAGCGTCATTAAGTTGCAGCTTATCCATGCAGTCGCGCAATTCCTCAAAATCATCAGTATTCACAGGATAAATCCCGGCAAATACCATCGGTTTTACCTCTTCAAAACCTTTAATAGCTTCGGGGTTGGGATTATTGGCCATTGTAATGGTATCCCCCACCTTCACTTCCTTAGCGTTTTTAATACCGGTAATGATATACCCCACATCGCCGGCCTTTATCTCTTTTTTCTCGGTCATCTTGAGCTTCAGAATACCCACTTCATCCGCTTCATATTCCTGACCGGTACTAACGAACTTAATTTTATCACCCTTTCGTATAATTCCGTTCATCACACGGAAATACACGATAATGCCGCGAAAACTGTTAAATACACTATCAAAAATCAGTGCTTGGAGCGGTGCATTTTCATCGCCCTCGGGAGGTGGAATTCTTTGCACAATAGCTTCCAGAATTTCATCTACCCCCTGCCCGGTTCGTCCACTCGCCAGCAAAATATCTTCAGGCTTACAGCCGATAAGATCAATAATCTGATCCTTTACCTCTTCGATCATGGCACCGTCCATATCGATCTTATTGATTACGGGAATAATCTCCAGATCGTTATCAATAGCCAGATAGAGGTTGCTGATAGTCTGCGCTTGAATACCCTGAGTAGCATCTACCAACAATAAGGCGCCCTCACAGGCTGCCAGTGCACGGCTCACCTCATAGCTGAAGTCTACGTGGCCGGGCGTATCGATCAGATTCAACACATAATCCTCACCTGCTTTCGACCGATAGTTAATTTGGATGGCATGACTTTTAATAGTAATACCTTTCTCCCGCTCTAGATCCATGTCGTCCAAAACCTGGTCCATCATTTCACGGTCGCTAACAGTATTGGTAGACTGCAATAAACGATCGGCCAAGGTACTTTTACCATGGTCAATATGGGCAATTATGCAAAAATTTCTAATATGCTTCATATACTAAAATCCCGCAGGGCGTGCAAAGGTAACAAGAATTTATGATGTATAAGGTAAGATATTCAGATTGTTATTTATTGAAATCGGAACTAAAAAATCATCCAAAAATAGGACAACAATTACCTTATGCTCGGTTATACGTCAGAATCAGCAAAAATCTCCGCATAACCGATTGCTGATGGCTAATTTTTCTCTACTTTACGCCCCATTTTTAAAGCAAGCTTATGCAGTATTTTGAAGGATCGGCTATTACACATATTTGTTTACATCGCGTAGGAAATCAGGTAGAAAGTGAGTTTTTGACTCTATCCAAAAAAGAGCTGGCATTGACTCCGGAAGTAAAAGAGTTATTGGTCAAGTACTTTTTAACACCGTTCAAATCGGAGGAATATTTTCAGTTTACGAGCGAAGGCCATATTAGCAACAATGAAGTGTGGAAATCCGTTTGTGCCATTTTTGACAAGCCCGAACAAACATTGGCACAGTCAAAGCTGCTGGCACAACACCTTTATAATCAAAGCAGCCATCCTAATATCAAAGGAGGCGATTTTTTTGTAGTATATTTTAAGGAAGGATTGCTTAATGGAGACACGGTAGATGCAGTGGGCCTTTTCAAATCGGAAAATAAAGAACCATTCCTCAAAGTTTCTCCTATTGAAGATAATTTTGAGGTGGATAGTGAAGAAGGTATTAATATCAGCAAATTAGATAAAGGATGCATGATTTATAATATTGATAGAGAAAATGGTTTTGTGATTTCGATTGTAGACGGAAAAGGTAAATCGGCCGAAGCCCGTTATTGGACAGACGCATTTTTGAAAGTGGAACAGCGCAAGGATCAATACTTTAATACCGAAAGCACGATGACCCTTTACAAGTCATATGTAATAGAGCATTTACCAGAAGAATACAATGTTACCAAGGCCGATCAGGCCGATTTGCTGAACCGCAGCCTGAATTTTTTCAAAGAGAAACAGCATTTCGATCAGGAAACCTTTAATAATGAAGTGTTATTTCATCAGGAATATATCGAAAGCTTCAATCGTTATAAACAGCACTATGAAGCGGAGAAAGCAATCAGCATTGAAGATAGCTTCTCCATATCGCCAGCAGCAGTAAAACGGCAACAGCGTCATTATAAAAGTGTGATAAAGCTGGACAAAAATTTTCACATTTACATTCACGGCGACCGTAGCAAAATTGAGCACGGCGAAGATGAAAAAGGAAGATTTTATAAGCTTTACTTCAACAATGAGGAGTAATTCATATCAACCATAATAATAAAGCCCGAAGCAGTAGTTTTACTTCTTCGGGCTTTTCATTGAGAAAAACCTAGGCTGTTATTCCATAATTTCTTCCAAGTGAGCCAACTTTCCATCTACCGTCATTCCTTCAATCACCACGCGGAAGGCATCAGTAACATCATTATTGTAGAAAGACAACACAATTTGCTTGGTATTCGGGTTTACCGTTACGTTCGGGTTCCAATATAAAGTAGTACGCACATCCCTCTCGGCTCCGGGATCTTCCTCTGGGCGTAGATAACGAGGAGAATAAAACTCACGAATTTGCGTATATCCAAATACTTTGCTGTTAGGAATACCCTGACTCTCACTCCTAGCCTCATCTCCTCTTCGGGTATAAATGGCTATAGCCCCGTTTCCTCCATTAAATCCGCCCATGAACGGAGGTCTGAAGGCTTTAATATAAGCCACATCATTAATGTTGATGGATGAAAGCATTTGTACATCGGTAGGAACTTCATCCAAATACAACTGCGGCGCACCACCCCGCCAGCTTAAACTAGCATTAGAGCCTTGTCCGCTTATTTGTAATCCGGCCACTTTTCCCTGCAGATAAGTAAAGATATCGCCCACCTTTCCAAAGGGATCGTTTAATACATCAAATTGGATAGCATCACCCCCGCTAAACAATCCCGTAGCATATTTTTCATCCAATAGCTCCACGGAGGATTTTGTTCTAGCTTTCACCGTCACAGCTTCCAGCTCTTTATATTTTGTCTTCTGAACATTCTCACTATGTTCCAGAGCCAGCATCAGGTGACGGGCCAATCCAGTAGTATCGGGAAAAATTTCATCGGCATAATTCTTACCTACAGGAGGTACACGCAATTTATTGGGGAAAAACTGTATAGTGGCACCTTCTAAACTCTTATCCTGAAATTGATAGTAAATCTGGGCAGTATCAAATAAAACAACAGAAGGATCGTCAAATGTTCCGTTGCGATTTATAGGCACCAAATACATCTGATTTTCCTTGTCTTTCTGTTTTACGATCATCATGGCCATCGCACCATCCCCCAAAGAACCCGGAACAAAACCTTGCACAATACCCGAAAGCGTCATATACGATGTATCCCTCGGATAAACGATGTTAGGCAATTCTCCTTTCGTTACCTGCTGCCAGTTGATTCTGCGCCAACCATTGGTTAACATTACTAAATCCAGATGCTGTTGTTTTACAAGTGAAGGATCCTTAAAATAATAAGCCGGATTATAAACCTTACCCTTTAGTTCGCTGGTTAACATCAATGTAGAAAGAATATTTTCAGTGGTATCGGCATCAATGTTCAAATCAGTCACCGATACAGATAAGGAAGAAGCTATATTTTCCGGCACCGTAATTTTTATTTCATCTCTTGCACGATAACTCAACCCCCAACGTTGTACTTCCATTTCGGGTTTGAAAATATAGGGAGCATGATTATCGATATAAGTAATACGCTCGGTTAAAGCATTCCAGTTTTTATCAAAAACCGTAATGGTGAGTACACCATACGGAAGGTTTTCAATGGGAACCACACCCACTATTTCCGATTGGGTAGATTTAGCGATATTGAACACTACATGCTGAAACATGGTACCTACGATGTACACACTGTCCATCCGAGAGGCGAGATCAGAAGAAAGATTTACCTTGAAGCTCCTGCGCCCCTCACTTACTGCCACCTGAATATTGGCACCAGTAGTCTTTACGGCTGGCAAAGGCGTCGTGTAAGTATTATTTTGTTCATCTTTCCACTTGGCTGTAAAGCTAGCGCCGGCTGGAGGCGTAAGCATCACAAACCCCATACCGTCGTGTATTATGCGCAGGCTGTCAATGGTCTTCCCATCAGCACCGGTTACAACACCTTTGATTTTAACGGGTCGCCCCCATTGATCACGGGCTTTAAAGGCTACCTTATTTAATACACCGGCAATAATATCCCCCCCTTCGGGAAAGAATTCCAACACAGGCTTCACCACTATTTGCTGAGGGGTTTTGGTAACATCCTTCTGGATAATATTAATGGTCTTCTTATAAAGAAAAGAAGAGTCGAAATTGAGCATCCAACGCGTATACGCTCTTACCGCTATGAATTTTCCTTTATAATCCTCGGGAATATCAAACTGACCGTTTGTAAGCCCATTGACGAGAGGTGCTACTGTATGATGTAGTACCTGCCCCTTATCATCAATCCAGTCGACATAAAAGTTCTTACTTTCTGTTGCCGGGGCCAGCTCATTCAACACATATGCCTTAAACCAGATGGTTTCTCCCGGAAAATAAGAGGACTTATCGTAATGCAGATATGCCCGCTCTGCATTATAGGCTGCGGCATAATTTTCAATTTTGGAAACGATATCCTGCGCGCGTAAAGAAAAATTACACAATAATATCCATGCGAATACAAAAAAACAGGGCTTTTGTACGATGCGTTGCTTCATAGAATCTCGAAAATTAAAACCTGAATCGCTTACAAAAAAAGCTTTTTTATAATTGACGGTAATTTTATGATTTTTTTAGCTATCAGACAACTATTGTACCTGTTTAAACTTTTATTGGAGTGAACTTCACCCGTTTATATTTCGCTAAAGCCTTTGATAAGATTATCTTTGTTGGATTGAGCAATGCTTTTGTTTGCGATATATCTCTTTACCATCATAAATTTTGCGTTATGAAAAAGCTTTGGGCCATTTCATTCGTGTTTACAACTAGTACTGCCGTTGCACAGGTAAATGATAGTACTCAACAGGAAATGAATTTAAGAGACAAGGTATTGAATGAAATCCAACATGTTTTCCAGCAGAAAACAAGATCGATTGATTCCACTGTAATATCTTTGGATCAGCGACTATCGATGTTGGATAAGTCCATAGCAGCCTCAAAAGATGTAAAAGATAAGGCCGATAAACTGGCCGAACGTCTACAGGCGATTGAAGAAAAACAAAAAGCCATCGAGGCTAATGAGCTCAATCTTTTTCAGGCCAATTATCAGTCGGCATTGGTGAACCTCGTATCCATGGATAGAGAAATCAAGCCGCTGATGCTGTTCAACTCTACGAAAGCATTCTTCAACTCACTGAGTGAAACGGGCAATCCCATGAATTACGACGGTTATACCAAATGGTATAATCAATATGCAGCATTTGTAAAGGAGAAAAAAGCTGAAAGCCCTGTATTGACGGTCACTAATAATCTGCTGAACTTTGCGGGTAATTTTACCAAAGGCGCTCCCGTAACCGGCCCCATCACTTCGGCACTTTTCTCAAGCATGACATCCTATATCGACAATTTAGGGAAAAAGGAAAAAGCCTTAAAAGCGCAAAGTGAAGAGATGCTAACCCTTACCATGAAGATCAGTCAGTTTAATTACGATAATGAACGCATCGAAACCGAGTGGGAAGCCATTACTACCGAACTACAAGATTTGCAAAAGAAATTTGACAAAACGCTAAAAGAAAATCTAGCAATTCTAAAAATAACTCCTGCCGACTTTGAAGCCAAATTTTCGAAAGAAAACGATGCCGAAAAACGCTATCAATACCTCACCATGCTGCGCGACAAAGCAGCACAGTTTGTGGCAACAGAACGTGATCAGAATCCTAAAGAATGGAGACAAAAGGCGTATATACAGATGAACGATGTACAATCGCTGAAGCAGCGTTTTGGTCAGGTTACATTTCGCATCAGTCAAAATCTTTTAAAGTACAAAGAGCTATTTGAAAAATATAAAAATGATCCACAGCTGGGCAGCCGTATTCGCGATCTGGAGATTAAGATGAAAGAGCTGCAGGAGTCGTTCGACAAGACCTTTGATCCGTTGGAATATATAAATTCAGCAAATAGAATGTATAAAGTTTAAGGAGGATATCCCGCATATCATTTTTCATTACGCCCATAGCCTTTTACTACAATGGCTATATTTGTCTCGAATTTGAAGTACTATGAGAGTTACAAAGTTGTTTAAGGAATTTGTAGAAAGCGAAAGATCCGGTGGTTTGATATTGATAGCTTGTACTATCATTTCGTTGACCATAGCCAACTCCTCTTTCCATGACAGTTATCATCACTTTTGGAATACCAAAATTGGAGAAGGCTCCATTGAGCATTGGGTCAATGATGGTTTGATGACGATTTTCTTTCTGCTCATCGGCCTGGAACTGGAAAGAGAAATTTACATAGGAGAACTTTCTAAAATAAAAAATGCTTTACTGCCGGTTTTTGCGGCATTAGGAGGCATGCTCATTCCGGCGGCTTTGTATTTGTCGCTGAACATAGGAAGCATCACCCAATCTGGAGCCGGTATTCCCATGGCTACAGATATCGCCTTTGCACTAGGAATACTATCGCTACTGGGTAATCGGGTACCTCTATCACTCAAAGTATTTCTGACTGCACTAGCCGTAATTGATGATTTGGGAGCGATACTCGTAATTGCTATTTTCTATACCAAAGACCTGCTATGGTCCAATCTTTTAATAGCGTTGGGAATATGGACGGTGTTGCTCATCCTAAACCGCCTAAAAGTGCGAAATCTAATTCCCTATTTGATTGGCGGCGTATTCATGTGGTGGTACATGCTGCATAGTGGTGTACACGCCACCGTTACCGGCGTACTGCTGGCATTTGCCATACCCTTCGGCAATGGTGATAAACGTTCCACTTCATACATCTTGCAAAAATTCTTGCATGTACCCGTCGCCTTCATCATATTACCTATTTTTGCCTTAGCTAATACGGCTATTACCGTACACTCTTCTTTTAGCAGTTTATTGAATGAGCATTATGCTTTAGGAATTGCATTAGGACTTATTCTTGGTAAGCCAATAGGAATATTTCTATTCTCTTTCGCCACAGTAAAAATGGGCATATGCAGGCTTCCACGTGATATTAACTGGAAGCTGATAAACGGTGTGGGCTTTCTTGGAGGAATAGGTTTTACGATGTCCATATTCATTACCCTCTTGGCTTTTGAAGATGCAGAAATCATCAACAATGCCAAACTGATGATTTTGATATCTTCTTTAATTGCAGGAATTATAGGTTTTATTGCATTAAAGATATTTCTCGGGCAGCGACACAAAAAGTACAGCGCCACTAGCTAATTTTCCTCTACAAAGCGACGACCATATTTGTCCACAAGCCGGTTATAAGCTTCGGCCGCAGCGCCATTACCCCAGTCGTAAATGGTAAATTCGCCAATGCCCAAGCCGGCATCATTAGTCACCCCGTCATGCCCGTAATTTTCCATCATAAAACCATAATCTTTCTCTCCGAAGAATGGCCATCGCGCCTGCCATTGTTTCATGGTAGAAGGATTAAGGGGTGTATACATCATGGTAAAAGAAGCACGCAACGCTGCTAATCCACGTTGTATATATTGCTTGTTCTTCAGTACTTTTCCGTACTCAATAATCAATCCAGCAAAAAGACTTTGCCTAGAGTCGTTCCATTCGGCATCAGCATTCATTACACCAAATCCTCCCAGACTCCGTATCGCTATAAAAGGCGGTTGCCATATAGCCTGAGCCATCAACAGTTCATCTAGTGTACGTTGGCCCCATCGGAGATATTCCTTCTTACGAGTTAATTTATATAGCTCCAATAAAGCCTCCGCAGTCCAATAAATACAAAAAGTATTTTGCTTGAACATATTGTTGCGCGCTACCTTCTTACCTACCCACTTATCACTTCCTACACGACTGCACGACCAGTATGTTTCAAAATCTTCCCATTGCCCTTGTGGGATTATCTTAGTAATTACCGCCTTCATTGCTATTTCTGCAGCCTGCAGATAACGTACATCACCCGTAGCCTTATACATGGCGGATAAAAATGTTACTGAAACGCTAGTTTCTGGAGACTGTTGTAGGTGCTCCATCGGTTGTAATGTTTCTAGATTCATCCATGCAGGGAAAAAGCCTTCGGCATCCTGAAGTTGAATTAAAGCATCTGCATAATTTTTTGCATACGATAATAGCCGGTGGTCTTGTTCAAGCTCATTATACCATACCAGCATCCAATAAGCTGTAAAGCTCATGTCGGCAATATGATAAGGAGATAAGCGTGCATCCCAAGTATAGGGATTACGATTAGAATTGCCAAAGTAGCGAGTGTCCCAGCTTTTGGAACGATTAACCTTTTTACCATCTATTTCTACCTGCTCCATCTCTACAGCAATAACGCTTTTAAACAGACCATTGGTTTGCGGGAAAGCTAATGCCAGTTCTTTGGTCATTAATGCATATTGCTTTAAGGTGTCATTATGTGTTCGTAGCGCATATCGATATAATCCCTGTGCGGAGCGTAGGGAGTTAAACCAAGCCTGATTCCATATTGAACGAAATTCACGCTCATTCACTTGTCCGGGATAATTGGGGCTTTGTGTGGTATTCACAATAAATACCGGAGCTCCCACCCTTTTACCATTCAAATCAAATTCCTGCCATACTGCATCTCTCCAGTTTTTAAACGCCCACTCATAAGTATGCTTCACATAAGGCTCCATACTCTTTTGGTGCAAAGGTTCCCCAACTTTATATAAAGGCTCGCCCCATTGGGTCCACATAAAATTTATCGTACGATGAAATGGATTATGAATAGCAGCCGCCTTATCGGATACCAATAGATAAAAACCTATAACCATTTCGCCTGACGGGATCGTCATCCCAATTTCCCTTTCATACAATACATGATCAGTAATTTTGGATTTACCCAGTCCCAACATCAGACGATTATCTCTGGCATTGAGGTCCATCATCCAGGGAAGACTGTTCTTTTTAATCAAATCTAAATCCGGAATGAGAGAAAAGGTATAACTGTTATCAGCAACAATCAACGCCGGTGCCCGAAATACATGTTGTGGAATAATATGATTATCTGTAGGTGTTAAATGGGGTGCCCAATGAAAATTAGGCTGAAAAGCTGGAATCACCGTCACTTCTACAGCATTCTGCTGCACGCTGGCAGAAAGGTTCCAACGTACACGCCCATAATACAGATCCTTAGATAATCTTTTAAAATCTATTTCAGCTACAGCTTCTCCAATTTTTGAAGCGCTTACTGAAGCAACAAATCGCTTAAGCCCCGAGGGGATATCCGATTTTTGCTGGGCAAGCAAAGTATATGGAATCAAAAAAACAATAACAAGTATTCTAAACACTTTTAAGTACATGCGCGTAGTGATAATATCATAGATAGAATTAGACATGGCAAAGGCTTATTTTCAGTATCCTGAAAATGAAATATGAATAAATAATACAGCCTATAGGTTACTACCTAAAAAAAGTATAAACCATCCTAAGACGGTTGAATTATTAGATTGTGGATTATGCCAATACCTTATACCCCTTTATTGCATAATACAGTATAAACAGGAAAAGCGGAATAGGCACCAAAAAACCTGCAGCCATACCGTAAGTATCTGCTACCAAACCCATTATTGGGGGAAATACGGCACCTCCTGCCACAGCCATCACAAGGAAAGATGCCCCTTGCTTAGTTTTTGTTCCCAACCCTTTAATAGCTAGCGCAAAAATAGTAGGGAACATAATTGACATAAAGAAGAAAACACCATATAATGCGATCAAAGAAGTCCAACCCAATTTAGCAGACACTATAGGCAATAACACACTCACTGCAAGTGCATATAGTGCTAATAATTTTGTAGGCTTCACATATTTCATCATCGCACTACCTGATATCCGTCCGATCATAAATAATGCAAATCCAATGGACAAAAAATACGGCCCATATTTTACATCAAAGCGTGGATGCATATCATGATCGGTAACGAAGTTTATCAGATAGCTGAATACCCCTGTTTGCGCCGCCACATAACATGCTTGAGCAATAAAGCCCAACTTAAAATGCCGATTTTGCCACAGTGGCTTTTTGCTCACATAACGGGGATTGGAAGGATCATTGATATCGGCGTCTGTCTCTGCAGCAGGTACTGCCGAAATACCATGTCCTCCTCCATGAGCTGCCAGCTCGTCCTCTTCTGTAATTTCAGGCAACTTCAATCTCATGAAAATAAAAGCCACCAGCAACACAGCTAGGCCTATCAGTGCAAAGGGCAATACGATCGACATCATTTTTTCACCCTCAACATGACTTTGATTACCGTAAACATACAACGCAATCAATGGCCCTACCACCCATGCTAAACCATTAAATGATTGGGAGAAGTTAATACGACGCTCTGCTGTTTCGGGCGGTCCTAATTTGGTAGTATAAGGGTTCGCTGCTGTTTCCAATGTAGTAAGTCCCGAACCGATAATTAAAAGGCACAATAAAAAAAGCACAAAAGACTGTGCAGGTGCTGTAGCTGCAGCCAATAATGCTCCAAAAGCAAAAAGAAGCAACCCAAAAATCACCCCTTTCTTATATCCGTACTTCTTCATGAACAAACCCGCAGGAATGGCCATCCCAAAGTAAGCCCCGTATAATGAAAACTGAATAAAACTAGATTGCCATTTTTTCAGATGCAGCATGTCCTGAAAGTTCTTGTCCAGTGTATCCAACATACCATGGGCTACACCCCACAAAAAGAACAAAGAACTAATGGCAGCAAACGGGGCGGCGTAATTAATACCGTCCTTTACAAACAGTGATTGTTTTTTCATTGACATATTTAAAAATCGTTTTGATATTGAGGGGCAGTAAAATACAGATTTCTTGGCTAATATCACTTTTGAATTTATAATGATACAAGCTACTTCCAAGCCCTCCGATAATTTGCCTACTTATACAAAGGTCCATATACAGAACAAGCTCTATAGTCCGATCCCTCAGGATCCATACCAAATGCACCCCATGCAGAAGGCCTGAAAATACGTCCCTCATCTACATTGTGCATAGCCACAGGAATACGAAGCATAGAGGCAAGTGTGATCAACTGATCACCAATATGACCATAACTAATAGCGCCGTGATTCGCACCCCAATTAGCCATTACAGAATATACATCTTTAAATGGCCCTTTACCAGTAGTATTAGGTACAAACCATGTGGTAGGCCATATAGGGTCTGTACGTCTGTTCAAGATATCATGTACATGCTTGGGCAAGTCAATGGTATAACCTTCTGCAATTTGCAGCACTGGCCCTAGGCCTTTTATCAAATTCAAACGACACATAGTAACCGGCATACCACCTCTGGTTAAAAAAGTAGATGAAAAACCTCCACCACGCATGTAATCACGATTGGAAGGGCTCCATTCTGTAGCGTCTAGACAAGCTTTCACCTCTTTTTGTGTAATTTCCCAGAAAGGTTTCATTACCGGTTTACCCTCTTTGGACTGCCGGCCTGTACCATCCAGTGAAGCCGAACCCGAGTTTATTAAATGAATAAACCCTTCTGCTGCTATACCATCGGGTCTCCACCCTGTCACGCGCTCTGTAGCATCCGGACTCCAATAGGTACGTACATCAGCAAAAATCTGTGCTGTATTGGTGAGCAAATAATTAAACAGCATAGAAACCCCGTTATAACAATCATTTTCGGTTGCTACTATATATGGATTACGAATGCCGTTCCAATCGAATGAAGAATTCAACAAAGCCTCGGAAAAATCACCATCCGGTAAGAAATCGGTCCACTGACGTTGCCCTTGGAATCCGGAAACAATAGCGTTATGACCTAATGCTTCCTCTTCATATCCCATCTTAGCCAGCTTTGGATTTCCGACCATCAGGTCTCGGATAATCATAGTCATCTTCACAACAAACTCCCAGTCTTTATCCTTTTCACGGCGTGATTTTACCTTTTCTTTTCTATTCAGATCTTTTCCTTCTTTACAATATTTCTTTACCCATACCATCGCGCGCTTGAACTCATCATGATCATAAATCCCCAACTGAATCCTACGTAACACTTCTGTGGAATCTACATATTCATTGCGCATACCCAGATAATCCTGGAAAAACTGGGGATCTACGATAGAGCCAGCAATTCCCATGGACACAGAACCTATGGCCAGATAGGACTTCCCGCGCATGATAGCAACAGCGAGCCCTGCTCTTGCAAAATTCAATAGTTTAGCTTCCACATCTGCAGGGATTGTAGTATCACCCATATCCTGCACATCTTTTCCATATATACCAAAACAAGGAAGTCCTTTTTGATTATGTGCTGCCAGTGTGGCTGCAAGATAAACAGCACCCGGACGCTCCGTACCATTAAATCCCCATATTGCTTTAGGTATATAAGGATTCATGTCCATTGTTTCTGAACCATAACACCAGCAAGGCGTTACCGATAAAGAAACACCCACGTTATTGGCTTCAAATTTTTCCGCACACGCTGCAGCTTCTTTTACACCTCCAATGGTAGTATCGGCAATCACACATTCTACGGGAGTACCATCAGGATATCTGAGCTCGCGGGTATATAATTCGGCCACGGACTTTGCCATAGCCATAGTAGTCGCCTCTAGCGATTCTCTAATACCTCCTAAACGTCCATCAATAATAGGACGAATACCAATTCTCGGATATTTGTTATTCTGTAACTTTTGCTTTTTCGCCATTAGTTTTCAAAAATTAATTGGTTAACACACTTTATAGAAACTGCCTACTTAAATATCTTTTCAATGTCTTCAACCGAAACGCCCAACACTTTCTTAGCGATTTCGCTTAAAGCGGTTTTATTGCCGATAAAATGATACACATTATGTTTATGCACTTGCTTTTCGCCGGGTTTCAGGAATGCTGCAGGTGAAACACTTTCAATTTCATAAAAAGGCCCCATCTGATTGCCATCTTCCAGGGGGCCATCATTATAAGCATTCATGGCATCACCGCTAAAAGGCTCGCGGTCGGTACGCCATTCTTGATTCAAGTATTTTCCGGAAGGATGAATATCAAATTTTACGATAGTGAGTACATTATGGGTGGCATCGTAGCTACCGGCAACATCTTTTACACGTGCAGGTGGAATTCCTAATTTACCTCGTGATTTACCATCAGCTTTAAAGAAAAGGATGCCATCTTTATACGTAATTCTATCCGCTGCTATTTCTCCGAAATAATCAGTAGTAGCTACTTTACCTGTGGCTTTATCATTATAAGGAATAACAATAGTGCAACCCTCAGAAGGAGCAAACATATCCAAGCTCCACATGCAAGGAGCTCCACTTTGCTCGTCCCAGGGGTTTGGACCCGCATTAGTAAGACTATTCTCGGTTCTGAACGCTACCGCTTTTACTGAGTTGTCCAGTGTGATGCCTAAATCGGAATGAATATCTGCAGTACCGATTAACGTGACACTACGATCTGCTTTAATCTTTAAAGTAGTTCCTGCATAGTTCAGCAGCTCCATATCCTTACTCATGACAACAGAAACACCATCGGCAGACACCAATGTCCAAGCCTCCGTATCAATGGGTGCAGGAGTTTTCCAATTGGCAAACTCCATTTTAGCCCCGGGCTTAAAATAAAGTGAAAATACACCGCCTTCGGGTCCCAGCCATAATCTATCCTCGCCACCGTAAGCATTCATATGCTCATCCAGTGGTCCGTCGAAAGCTTTGTAATTCACCCATCCGAAGCTCTTACCACTCAAACCATCGGCAGTTGAAGTGAATACTTTTGCCTGATACTTTGGCGATACGATGACCTGACTTAATCCATCTTCACTTTTAAGTATAATAAGCGAGCTATCTTGCTGCTGCAAAAATTGGACATCGTATCCAAAACTGCCTTGGGCATAACTTTCCATTGTATTATCAGTGGTATTAGCTGATGAATCATTATTGTTTGTGCCGCTGTTGCATGCCGTTATTAAGCAACCGGCCAACGCAATCGTTAAAGAAAAATATTTCATGGATGTAAAGTTTTATTAGTTTACTTCTAACACATCTGCACTGGGAAGTTTAGGGAATTTATTATGAGGCTCAGTTTGATACCAATATGCCACAGTAATGATATCAGAGTTTTGCGGTAGATAACGACCTCCGGATCGCCATCCCAAATCCTGAATGGTCACTTTTAAATCTTTTTCAAAGCGAATAGGATCCATAATGTGCCAACGGTACATTCCAAAACGCATCTGAGAGGCATATAATCCGTCGGGACGTATTACCTGATGCAATCCGGCATAGGGAGTAGAAAACTCCTGATACTGACGGGTACGTTTATTTTCAAAATTGTAAGAGCCGCAGAAATAATCTTCGGTACCGGTTCCTACGATAGTGGCATAATCCTTATCGCCATCCATGAAAAACTTAATTTCGCCTTCGCCCCACCAGCCGTTATTATTGACACCAACACCCATATAGGTACCTACATAATGTCCTTTACCTTTAATTCCATCAACAATGGTATGCAGAGAGCTCATATTGGGCTTGCTGCGGCGATATTGTGCATGGAAGTAAGCCTCATCCTCGCCTACCTCAGTCAATGCATAGGTAATCTGATAATATAGGCGCATTGGCTGGCTATCAATATTCTCCATTGTAATTCTGATGCGTTTTCTGAAAGGCATCTTCCAATAACTGTTAAATGCGCTTCCCGGGTTTACCGTCATTGCTAGTGAATTCAGAGGTGAGAACTCATTCCACGCCGAGGCAAAGAATGGGCCAATAGGACACTCTACCGAAGGATCTTTTTCATCATCATAGTATACGCGAAGAATAGAAAAGTTTAGATTGCCTGTAGGCGTCATCCAGATATGCTGAATAGCACCAGGTCCCTGAATATCAGCCATCGTAAAGGTTTCTCCCGGTTCAATAATAATGAAAGGGTTCACTTTCCAACCCACTCCTAAATCTCTTGCTTCGTGGGCAGCATTGGCTACATTTCGTTTTCCCTTATCCTTTGCAGGATCGGCCATACCACCTCTCCCTTTTTCACCGGTAAAGTTTTCAGGGCTAATGGAACGGGTCTTGGCGTCTGACAATTTAGACAGATTACCCATGTTCATATCAAGGCCGTTGAAGCGACCCTGCTGCGCAGCAACGCTAAGAGTTGTAAAAATGACAAACAATAATAAAATTCTTTTCATGTGGCATATGTTTTTATACAAAAATACGAATTTGCTTATACGTTTAAGCAAACGTACATTAATAAACTAAATTAAACAACTTTTTCTTTTCTTTTCTTACCACAGCTTTCGCCAACTATAATTGTTGAAGGGACAACCACCTTTTCTACTTTTGGATGAACACTGTTAATATTTTTCAGAAGGGTCTGCACGGCCTTCTTACTAATTTCATTTAAGTTTTGTTTTATATAGGTTATGGAGGTATAAAAAAACTCAAAAGCATCACTTTCATCAAAACTTATAATACCAAGGTCATCTGGCACCATCAGTTTTTTAGCATGAATGACTTTCAAAGCCTGAACAGAAATACTATTAGTAGCAAACACCAATGCATCAACCGATTGTTGTGTATCGATCAATTGCAATACGGCTTCCGCCACGTGCTTTTTATAATCCTGAAACGACACCTTTTTCAATAATTTGGATTGAAAACGGATTCCAGAATCTTTAAGCGCATCTTTATATCCCTGGATACGATCCTGCATATGTGTAAGCGGCGTATCGTAAGCAATCATACCAATCTTTCTATAACCGTTTTGTGTAAGCAACTTGACGGCACTATACATAGCATCATGATTATCCGTTACTACTACACTTGTCTCTAAATCTGAAAATCCTCGATCCATCAATACAAACGGCACCCCTTTAACTTTTAGTTCCTCAATCTGCGATTGAGAACCAGCTACAGGTGTGATAATTAGTCCGTCGACCTGACGGTTCAAAAATGTATTAATAAGATTCTGCGATTTATCAAGCTGCTCATCACTGCTTCCAAAAAGTACTGTATAGCCGTTTTTTTGCGCTTCTAATTCAATACTTCTTGCCAGAGTTGCAAAAAACGGGTTAGATATATCCGCCACAATAAGCCCAAGTGTATTGGTACGTCCGAACTTCAATCCCCGTGCAATAAGATTAGGCTGATAATTAAGCTCGGCCGCAACTTTACGTATCTTCTTGGCAACCTCCTGTCCTACTCTGGCTTCTCTTTCCTTTCCATTCAATACATAAGATACAAGGGCTGTAGATACACCAACCTTTTCAGCAATATCTTTTATGGAAACTCGCTTTTTCACTCTTGAGAAATTATTACACAATTATAAATAAAGACTAAAAAACTACGTCCTCAAATCCGAACTCGTGCTCAGGCGTTTGTTCAAACTGATCCAGATAGGGCGAATAGGTTTTAATCATTACCTTCTTCTCTTGGGGACTAATTGTTACAAGCCTCAAAAAGCCGTTTCCTCCGTTTTTAGATCCTATTACACCTGTCTGAAAATTAGCCAGCATCTGATAGACATTATTCCCATGATTCCCTCTACTCACTAATGTTCCCACTCCATCATTCAAAACATGCCCACTGAAAACAAACATGATATTTTTATGTATACTTACAAGTTTTTCCCACATATCTTCTCCGTCATTTACCTGATTAG
>Ga0182748_1000301_pt1 | contig 55049 bp, 41 predicted proteins | sample eDN3rd37CKraftOP_FD_128877 | JGI IMG/M metagenome (GOLD analysis project Ga0182748, IMG submission 128877) | Enriched Organic Plus compost microbial communities from Emeryville, California, USA - eDNA 3rd pass 37_C Kraft OP (version 2) (version 2) ... | reverse complement strand
TCAGCCGAAAGCTGGCGCTGGAAGCCGAGCGCATCCTGCAGCACCTCGGCGCCGAGACCCGGGTGTTCGACCCGCATGACCTGCCGGTATTGGACAGCGTCGACAAAAGCCACCCGAAGGTGCAGCAGCTGCGCGAGTGGTCGCAGTGGTCGGAGGCCAGGTCTGGGTGTCGCCCGAGCGCCACGGCACGATCACCGCTGGCTTGAGCATGAGGTGCAGGAATGGGCGCTTGGATGCCCCGTTGCGCAGATCGGCAGCACAGCTGTGCAGATCCAGGATCACCGGAGCAGCTCAGCACGAACGGCCACAGAACGGCCACGAGAGACGCCCAATAACAACGAAGGCCACCCGAAGGCGGCCTAAGTTATTGATCCACATGGTGGGCCCACCAGGATTCGAACCTGGAATCAAGGGATTATGAGTCCCCTGCTCTGACCGTTGAGCTATAGGCCCGCGCTGCGGGCGGCAGTGTAGCGGATGGTCCGCCCCCTGGGCAGGGCCGCAGCGGCGCGCGGCACGCCGGCATGGGTCGGCCGCAAGCCAGGCTCCGGAAAACGCCAAGGCCCCGCATGGGCGGGGCCTTGGCCTGGAGCGGACCGACGCTGCGCGCCGGCGAATCAGTCGATGTCGAGGAACGAGCGCAGCTGCTCGGAGCGGCTCGGGTGGCGCAGCTTGCGCAGGGCCTTGGCCTCGATCTGGCGGATGCGCTCGCGGGTGACGTCGAACTGCTTGCCGACCTCCTCCAGGGTGTGGTCGGTGTTCATGTCGATGCCGAAGCGCATGCGCAGCACCTTGGCCTCCCTCGGGGTCAGGCCCGCGAGCACCTCGCGCACCGTCTCCATCAGGTTGGTGTTGGTGGTCGCGTCGATCGGGGACTCCACGTTGGTGTCCTCGATGAAATCGCCCAGGTGCGAGTCCTCGTCGTCGCCGATCGGGGTCTCCATGGAGATCGGCTCCTTGGCGATCTTCATGACCTTGCGGATCTTGTCCTCGGGCATGTCCATCTCCTTGGCCAGCTCCTCCGGCGTGGCCTCGCGGCCGTACTGCTGGAGCATCTGGCGGGAGATGCGGTTGAGCTTGTTGATCGTCTCGATCATGTGCACCGGGATGCGGATGGTGCGCGCCTGGTCGGCGATCGAGCGGGTGATCGCCTGGCGGATCCACCAGGTGGCATAGGTCGAGAACTTGTAGCCGCGGCGGTACTCGAACTTGTCGACCGCCTTCATCAGGCCGATGTTGCCCTCCTGGATCAGGTCCAGGAACTGCAGGCCGCGGTTGGTGTACTTCTTGGCGATGGAGATCACCAGGCGCAGGTTGGCCTCGACCATCTCCTTCTTGGCCTTGCGCGCCTTGGCCTCGCCGTAGGCGAGCTGGCGGCCAATCTCGCGGATCTCGGCCAGGTCCAGGCACATGGCCTGCTCGATGGCGATGGTGGCCTGCTGCTCGGCGACGATCTGGTCCTTGACCTCGCGCAGCGCCGAGGACCACTTCTGCTTGCGCTTGAGGACCTCGTCCACCCAGTCGAGGTTGACCTGGTTGCCTTCCCAGGCACGCAGGAAGTCCTTGCGCGGCATCCTGGCGACGTTGGTGGCCAGGTGCAGCACGCGGCGTTCGCGCTCCTTGATCTCGTTGAGCACGTCGCGCAGCTTCCTGACCAGCACGTCGGTCAGCGGCAGCGGCAGCTTGAAGGTCATGAACTGCTCGGCCATCTCGGCGCGCAGCTTGACCACCTTCTTGTCCTGCGGGCCGCCCTTGGCGTGGGCCTTCTTGAACTTGGCGAAGTCGGCGGCCAGCTGCTCCATGCGGCGCGCGACCTCGGCCGGGTCGGGGCCGGTCGGGCCGGCATCGGCCTCGTCGTCGGTGGCGACCTCTTCCTCGTCGTCATCCACGTCGTCGGCCACCGCCTCGGCGGCGTCCTCGACCACCGGCGGCTCCGGGGTCTCGTCGAGCATGTCGTTGAAGCCGACCACCACCTCGGCCAGGCGCTTCTTGCCGGCCTTGTGCAGCTCGTACTCCTCCAGCAGGGTCTCGATCGAGGCCGGCACCGCGCCCAGCGCGGCCTGGACCTGGCTCAGGCCCTCCTCGATGCGCTTGGCGATGGCGATCTCGCCCTCGCGGGTCAGCAGCTCGACCGTGCCCATCTCGCGCATGTACATGCGCACCGGGTCGGTGGTGCGGCCACCCTCCGAATCCAGGGCGCTCAGCGCGGCGGCGGCTTCCTCGGCGGCGGTGTCGTCGATCTCGCGGCCACCGGTGTTGCCGTCGTTGAGCAGCAGGGTCTCGACGTCCGGAGCAACCTCATGGACATCAATGCCCATGCCGTTGATCATGCCGATGATGTCTTCGATCTGTTCCGGGTCGACGAGGTCATCGGGCAGGTGGTCATTGACCTCGGCATAGGTCAGATAGCCCTGCTCCAGGCCCTTGCTGATGAGCTGCTTGATTTCGGATTGGGCTGGACGTTCGTTGGCCATGTGCGGCGCCACCGGTCTCTGGGAAGGGGTGAAGTGAACCTAGCATTATAACAGGCCGGTGGGCCCATGCCCCTTCCGGCCTTTCACATCAACGACTTAAGCCACCGACCGTTCAGCCGCTCAGGCCTGCAGGAGGAAGGTGACAGGCCCGTCGTTGACCAGGCTCACCACCATATGGGCCCCGAAGCGGCCGGTTTCCACCCTGCCGGGGATCTGCCGGTCGCATGCCGCCACCAGCTGGTTGAACACGCGTTCAGCCTCCGCCGGCGCGGCCGCGGTGCTGAAGCTGGGACGCATGCCCGAGCGCGTGTCGGCGGCCAGGGTGAACTGGCTCACCAGCAGCAGGCCGCCGCCGGTATCGAGCAGCGAGCGGTTCATCTTGCCGGCATCGTCGGCGAATACGCGGTATCCGAGCAGCCGCCGCGCCATCCGCGCCACCTCCGCCTCTCCGTCCCCCGGCTGCACCCCCACCAGGGCCAGCAGGCCCGGCCCGGTCTGGCCGACCACCTCCCCTTCGACCTCCACCGAGGCACGGGTGACGCGCTGGATCAGGGCAAGCATGGGGGGCGGTTCTCCTGCAGGACGGGGACACCCAAGCATCGGGCCTGGGCGCGCCGCTGTCACCCGCCGCCGCGGCCGCCGCGGCCGACCCGCTAGACTTGGCGGATGTCAGCGCAACGCCGTGCCCGCTTCCTGTACGCCCTCGCCTCGCTCGTGGGCAGGCTCCCGTGGCCCGTCCTGTACCGCCTCGGCGACCTGGTGGCCGCGTTCTGGCGCTGGCGCGACGTGCGCGAGAGCCGGGTCACCCGGCGCAACCTGGAGCTGGCCTTCCCGGACTGGGCGCCAGCCCGGCGCGAGGAGCTTTACCGCCAGGTGCTGCGCACCACCGCGCGCCAGGCGCTGGAGACGCTCAAGCTGTGGACCCGCCCGCCGGAGGAGAACCTGCGGCTGTTGCGCGCCCGCCACGGCGAGGCGCTGTACGACGCGGCGCTGGCCTCCGGCCGCGGCGTGATCGTGGCCGCACCGCACTTCGGCAACTGGGAGCTGCTGAACCAGTGGCTGGCTTCGCGCGGGCGCATCGCGGTGGTCTACCGGCCGCCGGAGTCGGCCACCGGCGACGCCTTCCTGCAGCTGGTGCGCGGGGTCGACAACGTGCAGCAGGTACGCGCCGAGGGCCCGGCCGTGCGCCAGCTGTGGAAGGTGCTCAAGGAAGGCGGCGCGGTCGGCATCCTGCCCGACCAGCAGCCCAAGGCCGGCGACGGCGAGTTCGCCCCGTTCTTCGGCAAGCAGGCGCTGACCATGACCCTGCTCTCGCGCCTGGCCGAGCGTACCGGCGCGACCGTGCTGCTGGCCTGGTGCGAGCGGGTTGGCGACGGCCCGCAGTTCGAGCTGCACGTGGAGCCGGCGCCGGCGGCGATCGGCGACCCGGACCCGGGCGTCGCGGTGGCCTGCCTCAACGCCGAGGTCGAGCGCATCGCCCGGCGCGCGCTGGCGCAGTACCAGTGGACCTACAAGCGCTACACCCTGCGTCCGCCCGGCAGCGGCGAGGCCAATCCGTACGAGCGGCGCTGAGCCGCGCCGGCTGCCGCCGCCGGCCGCGAGCGCTTACGATCGGCTTCCGAAGCACGGACGGAGCCGAACTTGAGCGACTCGCCGCACCCCGCCATTCCGCCCGCGTCGCCGGCCCTGCCGGCCGCCGACTGGCAGCCGCTGCCGCGCCGCGGTGCCTTGCTGTACGCCGGTGGCACCAGCCTGGCCTTCGCCGCCGCCGGCAGCGGCCTGGGCGTGCTCGCCAGCCAGGTGCTGCCGCTGCCGCCCGCGGCCACGCTGGCGATCGTGGTCGCGGCCATGCTCGCCCTGGGCCTGCTGTTCGGGGTGGTCCGCCACCGCCGCATCGCCTGGAAGCTGGACGAGGACGGTTTCGCCACCCGCCGCGGCGGGCTGTGGCGGACCGAGACCCTGGTCCCGGTGTCGCGGGTCCAGCACCTGGACCTGGAGCGCGGCCCGCTGGAGCGGCGGCTGGGACTGGCCACCCTGGTGGTGCACACCGCCGGCACCCGCATGGCCGCGGTGAAACTGCCCCTGCTGGCGGCCGCCGACGCCGAAGTGCTGCGCGATCGCCTGGCCCGCCAGACCGAAACCGACGACGCGCTGTGAGCCACGCCGACGCCAGCCTGCCCCCCGAACACCGGCTCCACCCCTGGTCGTGGCTGTTCGTGCTGTTGCAGCAGCTGCGCCAGTTCGTGGTGCCGCTGCTGGCGCTGCTGGTCGCCGGTCGCCGCGACACCGGGCCGTGGGAATACGCCGGGTATGCCTCGTTCATCGGCGTGGCGGTACTGGTCGCGATCTCGATCCTGCAGTACTTCACCTACCGCTACCGGATCGGGCGCGACGGCATCAGCGTGCGCACCGGCCTGCTGCGGCGGGACCTGCGCCAGATCCCGTACGCGCGGATCCACAACGTGGTGCTGCACCAGGGACTGCTGCACCGGTTGTTCGGCGTGGCCGAGGTGCGCCTGGAGGCGGCCGGCGGACAGAAGCCGGAAGCGCAGATGCGCGTGCTTGGCCTGGACCGGGCGCTGGAGCTGGAGCAGGCGGTGCGCGACCGCGGCGCGGCCCCGTTGCCGGCCGAGGCCACGGCACCGGCCCCGTGCGATCCGCCGCTGCTGGCCCTGTCCACCGCCGAGGTGGTCCGCCTGGGCCTGGTTTCCAACCGCGGCATGATCGTGTTCGCCGCCGGCCTCGGCCTGGTGTGGCAGGTGTTCCCCGAGAAGGCCGTTGCAGGCCTGCTGCAGGACTGGTTCCGCGGCGCGATGGGCTACGCCGGGGCGCTGCACCTGGGCTGGCTGGCGATGGCTGCCGGCGTCCTCGCCTTCGCGGCGGCGTTCGTGCTGGTGCTGCGCCTGCTGTCGGTGGTCCTGGCCCTGGTCCAGTACCACGGCTTCCGCCTGGTCGAGCACCAGGGCCGGTTGACCGTGGAGCGCGGCCTGCTGGCGCGCGTGCGCACCAGCGTGGCGCCGCGCCGGATCCAGGCCTGGCACCTGGAGGAAACCCTGCTGCACCGCTGGTTCGGCCGCCGCTCCCTGCGCATCGACACCGCGGTGGGCGGCCAGGAAAACGACCCGCGCAGGCTGCGCGAGCTGGCGCCGATCGCCCCGCCGGAAACCTGCGACGCACTGCTGCGGTACCTGGTCCCGCAACTGCAGTGGCCGCCGCAGTGGAAGCCGCTGCCGCGACGCGCCTGGTGGCGGCTGTTCGCCGCCAACGTGCCGTGGAACCTGCTGCTGGCCGCGGTGCTGTGCTGGCACTTCGGCGCCTGGGGCCTGCTGGTGCTGGCCTGGCTGCCGTGGTCGGCGTACGCCGCGCGGCGCCAGGCCGGATGGATGGGCTACGCGGTGGACGCGCGCCTGGTCGCGGTGCGCGGCGGCTGGTGGTCGCGCTGGTGGCGCATGGCCGAGGTCGACAAGATCCAGGCCCTGCGCCTGCAGCGCTCGCCGCTGGACCGCTGGCTGGGCACGGCCAGCCTGCTGCTGGACACCGCCGGCGCCGGGGCGATGGCGCCGCCGCTGCGGATCCGCTTCCTGCCGGAGGCCGAGGCACGCGCGCTGCAGGCGCGGCTGGCGCGGATGCTGGCCGCGCGCCGCCTGCGCTGGTGAGCGCGGCCGCGGGTCAGAAACCCCAGTAACCCAGCTCGCGGCGGATCTGCAGCGCGCGCCAGCGCGCGGCCAGCGGCTTGCGCGCCAGGGTGTGCAGCCCGGCCTGCAGCAGCGCTTCGGTGGCGTCGATCACCCGCTCCGAGGAACGGCCGTCGCGCCAGGGATGGATCGCGTCGGCGTAGGCCGCGATCGCCTCGCGCAGCGCCGGCTCCGGCGCGAACGCGCGCGCCAGCATCGCTGGCAGCGCGGCCGGGTCGTCGAAGTCGATCATGTGCGGCTTGGGCGCGCGGTTGCGGAAGGTCACCACCGGCTTGTGCTGGACCACGAACTCGGACACCACCGAGGTGGTGTCGGCCAGAAGCACGTCGGCGGCCCGCTGCGCGGTGACCAGCTGCTCGGGCTCGACGAAGGCGGCATTGGCGCCGGCCAGGGCGCGGTAGCGCTCGAACAGCTCCGGCGCGCACTTGGGATGCAGGGTCAGCAGCCAGTAGCGACCGCCCTCGGCGACCTGGGCGGCGATCGCCTCGTACAGGTGCGGGGCCGCGCTCAGGCGCTCGGTGAAGGTGGAGGCGAACATCACCACCGGACGGCCGCCGGCCGGCGCGCGCAGGGCCGCGGCGGCGCCGCCATCGTCGCGGAACAGCGGATCGAGCTTGGGCCAGCCGGTCTCGGCCACGGCGAAATGGCGCAGCCGCGCGGCCAGCGCCTGGAACGGGGCGGTGGTCGCCGGGCCCTGGGTGCAGTACAGGTCGAACAGGCCGCGTACCCGGAAGTGGCCGCGGCCGTCGGCGCGCTTCTCCACGTTGAAGCCGTGGAACAGCTGCACCTTGGCCCCGGCCACGAAGGTCGGGACCTCGTTGGAGGCGCTGAACACCGCCCGCGGCCGCAGCCGCGCCGCGCCGCGCGCGTCCACCGCGCGCACCGGCGCCGGCAGGCGCAGGCCGGACGCGCCGCCGGCCAGCAGCGCGTGGACCGCATGGCCGCGGGCGTGCAAGGCGTCGGCCAGCGGTTGCAGAATGGGCAACCCGTAGCGTTCGGTCGCAAACAGCAGGTAGTCCGCCATCAATACTCCAGCCTCCCAGCCGGACCCCTCGCAAGGCGGCACCGTGCCGCTGTCGGCGTGCATTATCGCGTTCAACGAGGCGGCCCGCATCGGCGACTGCCTGGCCTCGCTGGCGTTCTGCGACGAGATCGTGGTGGTGGATTCCGGCTCCACCGACGGCACGGTGCAGCTGTGCGAGGCCGCTGGCGCGCGCGTGCTGCAGCGGCCGTTCGACGGCTTCCGCAGCCAGAAGCAGTTCGCGGTGGAGCAGGCCCACCATGACTGGGTGCTGTGCCTGGACGCGGACGAGCGGGTCAGCCCGGAGCTACGCGAATCGATCCTGGCCGCGCGCGCGACCGGCTTCGCCGGCGCGGCCGGCTACCGCTTCCCGCGGCTGTCGGACTACTTCGGCCGCTTCCTGCGCCACGGCAACGCCTACCCGGACCGGGTGCTGCGCCTGTTCGACCGCCGCCGCGGCGGCTGGCGCGGCCAGCGCGAGATCCACGAGGCCGCAAGCGTCGACGGCCCGGTGCGCACCCTGCGCGGCGACCTCATCCACTATCCCTACCGCTCGCTGGAGCAGCAGCTGGCCAAGACCCAGCGCTACGCAAGGATGATGGCCGAGCACGAGTTCGCGCGCGGCAAGCGCGCGTCCTGGACCAAGCTGGTGCTGTCCCCGGCGTGGCGCTTCTGGCGCGGCTACGTACTGCGCGCCGGCTTCCTCGACGGCTGGCGCGGCCTGGTCTACGCCTACGTGCGCGCCAACTACGTGCGGCAGAAGGCGATCATGCTGTGGCTGCTGCAGCACGGACAGCCGGTGGCCGATCCGCCGCGCGAATGACTCCCCTCTCCCTGCGGAAAGAGGGCGTGGGGTGGAGGGCCCGTGCCGCTTTGGGCGGTAGAGGGGGGTCAGCGCGGCGGCGCGGCCAGCTCGCGTGCGTCGAGGTAGCCGTCGCCGTTGGCATCCTGGCGCGCGAAGCGCTCGGCCAGGCGGCGGCGGTGTTCCTCCAGGCTGATCGGCCGGCCCTTGCCGCCGGGCTGCTCGGCCGGGGAGAGCACGCCGTCGCCGTCGCGGTCCATGCGCTCGAAGGCATAGCCCATCCAGGCCACGTACTCCTCCTGCGAGACCCGGCCGTCGCCATCGCTGTCCATGCGCGCCAGGTACTCGGAGGTACGCTCGACCTGGGCGCCGGCCGCGCCGGCGAAGGCCAGCAGCGCCCATGGCAACAGGCCCGGGCGGGTACGCCCGGGCCTGCGGCAGGCAAGGCGCGACGGGCGCTGCATCAATGCGCCAGGGCGTAGCCCTTCAGCCGCATCGAATACTCCTGCAGCGCGCGGATGCCGGAGGCCTCGGCCTCCTGGCACCAGGCCTGCAGCTGGCGCAGGCGCTCGGCGGCGTCGTTGCTGCGCGCTTCCAGCACCTCGGCCAGGCGCGCGCGGTATTCGACCAGGGCCTTGATCCGCGGGCGCTGCTGCACCCATTGCTGCAGCTGCTCGCGGGCGTCGGGCTTGAGCCAGCGGCCATCGTCGACCAGGCCGCGACGCATGCGCCGCGGCAGCAGCTCGCGCATGCGCGCGCCGGCGGCGGCGGCTTCCTCGCGCAGGGCCGGCATCAGCACGTTGCGGCGGTAGTCGGTCATGGCCTGGAAGCGGTGCGACAGCAGCGCGCGCAGGGTCTCGGTGTCCGGCACGGCGATGTTGGGGCGGATGTCCAGGCTCGGCGCGACGCGCAGCACCTTGGCCAGGCCCAGCTTCTCCAGGCCCTTGATCGCGGCCCAGCCGATGTCGAATTCCCAGCGGCGCATCGAGAAGCGCGCCGAGGACGGGAAGGCGTGGTGGTTGTTGTGCAGCTCCTCGCCGCCGATCCAGAACGCCCACGGGGTGAGGTTGGTCGAGGTGTCGGAGGATTCGAAGTTGCGATAGCCCCACCAGTGGCCCAGGCCGTTGACCACGCCGGCGGCCCAGAACGGGATCCAGGCCATCTGGATCGCCCACATGGCGATGCCCGGCAGGCCGAACAGGGTGAAGTTCACCAGCAGCAGCAGGGTCGGGCCGAGGTTGGCGTGCGGGGTGTACAGGTGGCGCTCGATCCAGTCGTCCGGCGCGCCCTTGCCGTACTGCTCGATGCTGGCGCGGTCACGGCGGGCCTCGCGGTACAGCTCCACGCCCTCCCAGAACACCTTGCCGATGCCGCGGGTCTGCGGGCTGTGCGGGTCTTCCTCGGTCTCGACCTTGGCGTGGTGCTTGCGATGGATGGCCACCCACTCGCGGGTGATCATCGAGGTGGTCAGCCAGGTCCAGAAGCGGAAGAAATGGGCGATGGCGGGATGGAAGTCCACGCCGCGGTGGGCCTGGCTGCGGTGCAGGTAAAGGGTGACGGAGAAGATCGTCAGCTGGGTGAAGACCAGCAGCACGGCCAGCAGGCCAAGCCAGCCGAGGCCGACAACGCCGGAAGTGAGGAACTGGATAACGGAATCGGACATCGCCGGTGGGACTCGCGGTAGCGGAACGGACCGGACCAGGGTCCGGCCGGGACATGATGGGCCCTCCTCCGGCAAACTTCATCCTGCACCGCACGGTCCGCGTCCTGGCGGCTGCTGCCGTTCAGGAAACATCGACATGTCCGCATCCTCCCCCCTGGCCCAGACCGCCCCCCTGCCGCCGCTGATCGAACTGGACCGCGCCAGCGTGGTGCGCGGCCAGGTGAAGGTCCTCGACAGCCTGTCCCTGCGCATCGACCAGGGCGACCACACCGCCATCCTCGGCCCCAACGGCTGCGGCAAGTCCACCCTGATCAAGCTCATCACCCGCGAGCTGTACCCGCTGGCGCGCGCCGGCGAGGCCCCGGTGCGGGTGCTGGGGCAGGCGCGCTGGCAGGTGGACCGGCTGCGTTCGCAGCTGGGCATCGTCACCGGCGACTTCGGCGCCACCCTGGCCGGCCTGGACGGGCTGAGCGTCGAGGACGCGGTGCTGGGCGGGCTGTTCGCCAGCTTTGCCCTGCCGCCGTTCAGGGAAATCGAGGACCACCAGCGCGAGCGCGCCGCCGAGGCGCTGGAGCGCGCCCATGCCCTGCCCCTGCGCCGCCGCTGCTACGCCGAGCTGTCGGCCGGCGAGCAGCGCCGGGTGCTGATCGCCCGCGCCCTGGTCAACCGCCCGCAGGCCCTGCTGCTGGACGAGCCCAGCACAGCGCTGGACCTGGTCGCCCGCGGCCACCTGCTGGCAAGCCTGCGTGGCCTGGCCCGCGAGGGGGTGACCCTGGTCCTGGTCACCCACCACGTCGAGGAAATCGTGCCGGAGATCGGCCGGGTGGTGCTGATGCAGGGCGGGCGCATCGTCGGCGACGGCGCCCCGGCGGACATGCTGACGGGCGAGCGCCTGTCGCAGGTGTTCGGCGGCCCGGTGCGGGTCTGGCAGGACCACCAGGAGGACGGGGTCCGCTACCTGGCGGCGGCGGGCTGAGGCCATGCCCGAGCTGCCCGAGGTCGAGACCACCCGCCGCGGCCTGGCCCCGCACGTGGAGGGCCGGCGGGTCACCGCGGTGACCCTGCGCCGTCCGGACCTGCGCTGGCCGATCCCGCCGGAGGTCGCCCGCGAGCTGCCCGGGCGCCGCATCGCCGCGGTGCGGCGCCGCGCCAAGTACCTGCTGCTGGATACCGACGCCGGCGACAGCGCCCTGCTGCACCTGGGCATGTCCGGCATGTTGCGCGTGCTGCCGTCCGGAACGCCGGTGAACGTCCACGACCACGTCGACATCGGCCTGGACTCGGGCCGGGTACTGCGCTTCACCGATCCGCGCCGCTTCGGCTGCCTGCTGTGGCAGCCGGCCGGCACCGTGCACGAGCTGCTGCAGGGCCTGGGCCCCGAGCCGCTTTCCGGCGACTTCGACGGCGACTGGCTGTATGCGCGCAGCCGCGGCCGCAGCGCGCCGGTGAAGGCGTTCCTGATGGACCAGCGGATCGTGGTGGGCGTGGGCAACATCTACGCCGCCGAGAGCCTGTTCCGCGCCGGCATCTCGCCGCTGCGCGCGGCCGGCAAGGTTTCCCGCGCCCGCTACGTGGCCCTGGCCGACGCGGTGAAGGAGATCCTGGCCCACGCCATCACCCGCGGTGGCACCACCCTGCGCGACTTCCTCAACCCCGACGGCGCGCCCGGCTACTTCGAGCAGGAGCTTTCGGTCTACGGCCGCGGCGGCCTGCCCTGCCCGGCCTGTGGCAGCGTGCTGCGCGAGGCCAGCATCGGCCAGCGCACGAGCGCCTGGTGCCCGCGCTGCCAGCGCTGAAGGCGCGGCCAGCAAGCCCGTGGCGGCAGGCCGCTGCCGGCCGCGGCCAGGGACGCTGCCCGCCTGCCGGCCCGGCCGTGGTCCTGCCGGCCAGCCGGTGTTGCCGTTTGCTGAACAGGGGGAAGCCGCGCCAGCCATGGCCCGCGGCGGGTGCTTAAGATGACGCGCCCCTTCCCACTCCGATCGCGCCCATGCACCGACGCCAGTTCCTGGGCCGCACGGCCGCCATGCTTGCCGCCGCGGGCCTGCCGCTTCCGCTGCTGACCGCCGCGGCCGCGCCGCTGCCGCTCGGCCAGCGCCACCCCTTCGACTACGCCTGGCTCAAGGGCCATGCCCGCGCCCTGGCCGGACGTCCCTACCAGCCGCGCAGCGAGTCGCTGCCACCGTCGGTGGCGGCGCTGGACTGGGACCAGTACCAGTCGATCGGCTTCCGCCAGGACCACGCGCTGTGGGGCGACCTGCCCGGCTCGCGCTTCCAGGCCAAGTTCTTCCACCTGGGCCTGTACTTCAAGCGGCCGGTGCGCATGTTCGAAGTGGCCGGCGGCCAGGCGCAGGAACTGGCCTACGACCCGGGCATGTTCGACTACGGCCGCAGTGGCCTCGACGGCAAGCGCCTGCCGAAGGACCTGGGTTTCGCCGGCTTCCGCCTGAACTCGCCGGACGACGTGCGCCGCGACTGGGCCGCGTTCCTCGGCGCCAGCTATTTCCGCGCGGTCGGCGCGAGCATGCAGTACGGCCTGTCCGCGCGCGGCCTGGCGATCGACACCGGCATGCCGCGCCCGGAGGAATTCCCCGACTTCACCGCATTCTGGCTGGAACGCCCGCAGCCGGGCTCGGAGACCCTGGTGGTCTACGCCCTGCTGGATTCGCCCAGCGTCGCCGGCGCCTACCGCTTCGCGATCACCAAGGGCGAGCCGCTGGTGATGGACGTGGACGCGGCGCTGTACCCGCGCAAGGAGATCGAGCGGCTGGGCATCGCCCCGGCGACCAGCATGTACCAGGTCGGCGAGAACGACCGCCGCATGGGCTGGGACTGGCGCCCGGAGATCCACGACAGCGACGGGCTGGCCATGCACACCGGCAGCGGCGAGTGGATCTGGCGTCCGCTGGGCAACCCCGAGCACCTGCGCTTCAACGCCTTCGCCGACGACAACCCGCGCGGCTTCGGCCTGCTGCAGCGCGACCGCGAGTTCGACCACTACCAGGACGACGGCGTCTTCTACGAGAAGCGCCCGAGCCTGTGGGTGGAACCCAAGCACGGCTGGGGCCGCGGCTCGGTGCAGCTGGTGGAGATCCCCACCGTCGACGAGACCTTCGACAACATCGTCGCGTTCTGGAACCCGGAGGCCAGGCCGCAGCCGGGCCAGGAGCTGCTGTTCGGCTACCGCCTGTTCTGGGGCGCGCACCCGCCGGCGCGGCCGCCGCTGGCCGAATGCGTGGCCACCCGCACCGGCCTGGGCGGGGTGGTCGGCAGGAAACGCGAGTACTTCTCCTGGCGCTTCGCGGTGGACTTCGCCGGCGGCGAGCTGGCGGCACTGGCCACGGCCAACGCCGAGGTCGAGGCGGTGGTGGAGACCAGCCGCGGCCGCCTGGAGACCATCTCCGCCCGCCCGCAGCACGCGATCAAGGGCTACCGCGCCATGTTCGACGTGGTGCCGCCGGACGAGTCCACCACCCAGATCGACATCCGCCTGTACCTGCGGCACAAGGGCCGCGCCCTGACCGAGACCTGGCTGTACCAGTGGAATCCGCCGGCGCCGGCGCAGCGGGTGCTTTACTGAGCCGCCAGGAAGGCGTCACAGACGGGTCGTCAAGACAAACAGGACCACCAGGACAAAGATCACCACGCCGACGATTTCCCACCCCGAGGCGGGGAAATCCTGGTAGGTATGGCCACAGAACGGGCAGATGGAGCGCTTGGGCACCGGGGTCCAGCTGCCGCGGGAATGCAACAGCGGCGGGCCGGTGATGATCCGCGGCACCATGCGCCGCTGGCAGTTGGTGCACACCACCCGGTCGTCTCCGGCGCCGGAGACCGTACGGGAGATGATCCGCACCCCTGCTGCGCGGGGGCCCTTGCGGCCCTCGCGGTGCTCGAATGAAACCGAATCGCCCTTGCCTGGCAGATCGGCACCGGCTACGTCGCGTACGCCGAAGTACCGCTCCACGCCGTCATCGCCATGGATGAAGCCATAGCCCTTGTCGGCGGAAAACCACTTGACCTTTCCTTCCATGCCGGGATGCGAATGCGATTACTGGGGGACCACACCCAGGCGCTCCCGGGTTACGCCTGCGGGGCGAGGCGGATTCTGGCATGGCGCGGCCACCTGGCACTGCGAACCAGGCCACACCCCAAGCGTGGCAGGTCGCAAGTCAGCGCAAGTGCCAGAACGCCCGTTACAGCAGCGGCGCCTGCAGCGGCTCGATCAGGCCTTCGCCGCGCATGACCTTCTTGAACTCCGGGCGGCTGACCGAGACGTAGCGCTCGTTGCCGCCGATCTCCACCTGCGGGCCGTCCTGCACCGCGCGGCCCTGGGCGTCCACGCGCACGTTCATGGTCGCCTTCTTGCCGCTGTGGCAGATGGTCTTGATCTCCTGCAGCTCGTCGGCCCAGGCCAGCAGGTACTGGCTACCCTCGAACAGCTCGCCGCGGAAGTCGGTGCGCAGTCCGTAGCACAGCACCGGGATGTGCAGGCGGTCCACCACCTCGCTCAGCTGCCAGACCTGGGCCCGGGACAGGAACTGGGCCTCGTCCACCAGCACGCAGCCGAGCCGGCCGTGGGCAGCGATGTCCGCCTCCACCAGCCGCTCCAGGTCGGTGTCGCGGTCGAACGGCGTGCCCTCGGCGCGCAGGCCGATGCGCGAGGCCACCACCCCGCCGCGGCCGCCGCGGTCGTCCAGGCGCGGGGTCAGGATCAGCGTGCGCATGCCGCGTTCGCGGTAGTTGTACGCCGACTGCAGCAGCGTGGTGGTCTTCCCGGCGTTCATCGCCGAGTAGTAGAAGTAGAGCTTTGCCATCGGCGGATTTTACGGCCTGCGCGGCCCCGGCACCCAGGCCGGCGCGCGCGGGCGGGCCGGCGCGGCGGCACCCGCCGCCGGGGGCGCGGGGCAACCGGCCGCCGCCCCCGGGCCCGGCACCGGGTAGAATGCCCCGCCCGTTACACCGTTCCTGCCGTGCTCAATCCCCAGCAACGCGCCGCCGTACTGCATGACCAGGGTCCTCTGCTCGTGCTGGCAGGTGCCGGCAGCGGCAAGACCCGCGTCATCGTCGAGAAGATCGCCCACCTGATCGGTTCCGGGCGCTACCCGGCGCGGCGCATCGCGGCCATCACCTTCACCAACAAGTCGGCGAAGGAAATGCGCGAGCGCGTGGCCAAGCGGATCAAGGGCGACGCCGCCGACGGCCTGACCATCTGCACCTTCCACGCCCTGGGCCTGAAGTTCCTGCAGATCGAGCACGAGGCCGCCGGGCTCAAGCGCGGCTTCTCGATCTTCGACGCCGACGACGCCGCCGCCCAGGTCAAGGACCTGATGCCGGGGGCCAAGCCGGACTCGGTCGAGGACGCGCGCAACCTGATCTCGCGGGCCAAGAACGCCGGGCTGTCGCCGGAGCAGGCGCTGGCCATGGCCCGCTCCACCCGCGAGATGGAGGCGGCCAAGCTGTACGCGCGCTACCAGGCGCGGCTGTCCACCTTCAACGCGGTGGACTTCGACGACCTGATCCGGCTGCCGCTGCAGATCCTGGAGAGCAACGAGGAGGTCGTCCGCGCCTGGCGCGAGCGCATCGGCTACCTGCTGGTGGACGAATGCCAGGACACCAACGACGCCCAGTACCGGCTGCTGCGCGCGATCGCCGGCCCGGCCGGCAACTTCACCTGCGTGGGCGACGACGACCAGAGCATCTACGCCTGGCGCGGCGCCAACCCGGAAAACCTGCTGCAGATGGAGAAGGACTATCCGCAGCTGAAGGTGATCAAGCTGGAGCAGAACTACCGCTGCTCCAACCGCGTGCTGCGCGCGGCCAACGCCCTGATCGCGCACAACCCGCACGTGCACCTGAAGAAGCTGTGGAGCGACCAGGCCGACGGCGAGCGCATCCGGGTATGGGAGTGCCGCGACAACGAGCACGAGGCGGAGAAGGTCGCCGGCGAGATCGCGTTCCTGCACGAGGCCAGGCAGGTGCCGTGGAACGAGTTCTGCATCCTGTTCCGCAGCAACCACCAGTCGCGCCCACTGGAAAAGGCGCTGCAGCTGCTGCGCGTGCCCTACCACCTGACCGGCGGCACCGCGTTCCTGGAGCGCCAGGAAGTGAAGGACGCGCTGTCCTGGCTGCGGGTGATCGCCAACCCGGACGACGACGCCGCCTTCCTGCGCGCGGTGCAGTCGCCCAAGCGCGAGGTCGGCGCCACCTCGCTGGCGCGCCTGGCCGAGCTGGCCGCCAGCAAGCACATGCCGCTGTCGCGCGCGGCCCAGGCCATGGGTGCGCTGCAGCAGCTGCCGCCGCGCGCGGCCAACGGCCTGCGCGCGTTCAATGACGCCATCGCCGACCTGCGCGAGCACTCGGCGAAGCTGAGCGCGGCCGACCTGGTGCGGCGCCTGGCCGAGAAGTCCGGCCTGCTGGCCGAGCTGCGCGCGCAGTGCAAGGACGAGGCCTCGTTCGAGCGGCGCAAGGCCAACCTCGAGGAGCTGGCCGAATGGTTCGAGGGCGGCCCGCGCGGCGCCAACGCCGGCGACCTGGCCGCGCAGCTGGCGCTGCTGTCGCGCAACGACAAGGACGACGGCGGCAACCAGGTGCGGCTGATGAGCCTGCACGCGGCCAAGGGCCTGGAGTTCGGCTACGTGTTCATCGTCGGCTGCGAGGACGGCACCCTGCCGCACGACGCCGCGCTGGAGGAAGGCTCGCTGGAGGAGGAGCGGCGCCTGATGTACGTGGGCATCACCCGCGCCAAGCAGCGCCTGTGGCTCAGCTACAGCCGGGAGACCCGGCGCTTCCGCGAGAAGGTGCGGCTCAAGCCCAGCCGTTTCCTCGACGAACTGCCGGCCGAGGAGCTGCAGCGCGACGGCGCCGACCCGGTGGCCGACGCCGAGCGCAAGAAGGAACGCGCCAGCGCGGGTTTCGCCGCGATCCAGGCGCTGCTGGACGACTGAGCCCGGCGGCTGCCGTCGGCCTCAGTCCCACTCCATCCGGTACCAGGCCGAGGCCTGCTGCCCCGGCTGCAGCCGCGGCGCGCCGAGGTTGAAGGCGTCGGCCGGGCCGGTCTGCGGCTCCACGCAGGTCGCATGCGCGGTGCCGTCGTACACCACCCAGTGGTCGCAGTTGGAGGACAGGCGCAGGACCTGGCCGCCCCGGTGCAGCACCACCGGCGCGGTGTTGATGAAGCAGTCGTCCCACGGCGGCGGCGCCGGCGCCACCAGCGGCAGGGTGGCGATGTGGCTCTCGTCGCGCGGGTACATCGCGCTGGGCGCGAACTCCAGCCGCTCCGGCTTGCGGAACCAGGGGTGCCAGCCGAAGGTCAGCGGCATCGCCCGCGCGCCGGCGCTCACCGCCAGCTCCAGCAACAGCGCGCGCGGCTCCAGCACGATGCGCTGGCGGGCATGGCCGCCGAACGGCCAGCGCCCGTCGTGCGGCAACTCCAGCGCCAGTTCCAGCCCGTGCTGCGACTGCGCGACCACCTGCCAGGGCATGACGAAGCCGACGCCGTGGATGGCGTGGCCGCCGAGGTTGCGCGGCAGCTGGTACGCCTGGCCCTCGAACGGGAAACGGCCGTCGCGGACGCGGCCGCACCACGGCACCATCGGGTACGAGCCCCAGGCGATGGCCGCGTCCGAACCGTACTCGCCGTAGCCGACCAGCTGCTCGACGCCGTCCACCCGGATCTGGGCGACGCGGCCGCCGGCCGCCGGCGCCACGTCGATCGAGACGGCGCCGTGGGCGAGGGTCAGCAGTGGGCCGGGGGGCAGCTCGGTGAGCGGCCCCGGGAACGCGGCCTCAGCTGCCATACGGGTGCAGGGTGCGGATGCTGCCGTCGGCCTCGTAGTGCAGCTCGCTGACCTTGATCGAGCGCAGGTGGGTCACGCCGCCGGACAGCACGGAATCGTGGTAGTACAGCCACCACTTGCCGCCGAACTCCACGATCGAGTGGTGCGTGGTCCAGCCGACCACCGGGGTGAGGATCACGCCGCGGTAGGTGAACGGGCCATACGGGTTGTCGGCCGTGGCGTAGCACAGCTGGTGGGTGTTGCCGGTGGAGTACGAGAGGTAGTACGTGCCCTGGTACTTGTGCATCCAGGGGCCCTCGAAATAGCGCCGCGCATGGTCGCCGGCCTTCAGCGGCCGGCCGGACTCGTCGAGGATCACGACCTCGCGCGGGGCCTCGGCGAACTGCTTCATGTCCGCAGACAGGCGCGCCACGCGGGCGCCCAGCGCCGGCTCGTCGTCGCCCGGCTCCTCGTGCGCGGCGTCGTAGCGGTTGTCGCGGTACTTCTGCAGCTGTCCGCCCCACAGGCCGCCGAAGTACATGTAGTACTCGCCGTCGTCGTCGCCGAACACCGCCGGGTCGATCGAATAGCTGCCCTTGATCGCCTCCGGCTCCGGCTTGAACGGGCCCTCCGGGCGGTCGCCGACGGCCACGCCGATCTGGAAGATGCCGTCGGCGCGCTTGGCCGGGAAGTAGAAGTAGTACTTGCCGTCCTTGCAGGCCGCGTCCGGGGCCCACATCTGCTTGGCCGCCCATGGCACGTCCTTCACGTGCAGGGCCACGCCGCAGTCCTCGGCCGGGGCGTCCGGGGAGGCCTGGCGGAAGACGTGGTAGTCCTCCATCTGGAAGTGGCCGCCGTCGTCGTCGAACGCGGCGCCGGTCTCGATGTCGTGCGAGGGATAGATGTACAGCTTGCCCTCGAACACGTGGGCCGAGGGGTCGGCGGTGTAGATGTGGGTCACCAGCGGCTGGGAGATGGCCTTGCCGGCCAGTTCCTTCAGCTCCGCCTCGGTGTATTCGCGGTCGGCCATTTCTCTCTTTCCCTTGTTGCTTGCGGCGGATCGGTCAGGCGGCCTGGGCGACGCGGCGTTCGGCCAGTTCGCGCTCGATCAGCGACTCCATCGGCTTGTTGATCTTGTAGAAGAACAGCAGCGCCACCGCCGCCAGGAACGGCAGCGAGCAGTACAGGCTGACCGACAGGCGGATGCCGTCGACGGTTTCCGGGGCCTGCGCCGACAGGTCGGCGTTGTAGCCGTGGTGGGCGAGGATGCCGGCGACCAGCGCGCCGCCCACGCTCAGGCCCACCTTCAGGCCGCACAGGATGGCCGAGAAGATGATCGCGGTGGCGCGGCGGTGGTTCTTCCACTCGGAGTAGTCGGCCACGTCGGCCACCATCGCCCACAGCAGCGGGATGGTGACGCCGTAGAAGAAGCCGTGGCAGATCTGCGCCAGGAACACCAGGCCGATGCGCTGCGGCGGGATCACGTAGAAGGCCAGCATGAACAGCGTGGACAGCAGCAGGAACACGCCGAACACGTCGCGCTTGCCGAAGCGGTCGGCCAGCTTCTTGGAGAAGCCGATGCCGACCACCATCAGGATGATGCCGCCGGCGTTGAACAGGCCGAACGCCGCGGTGGTGGCGTCCTCCGGCAGCTGGAAGCCGGCCAGGCCCATGCCGGTCAGCGCCGAGTTGATCCCGCCCAGCAGGGCGTAGAAGCCGATGCCGTGCAGGAAGCGCGCCATCGACGGCTCGTCGAGGTAGTACTCGAAGTAGTAGACGTAGGTGCCGCCCTTCAGCGCCAGGGTGGTGAACACCAGGATGGTCACCAGCAGCAGGATCAGCCACGGCCGGTTGGCGACCAGGTCGGCCAGGTCCTGGCGCAACGGGGTCTTCTGCTCCTGCGCCGGCACCACGCGCTCGCGGGTGGTGAGGAAGGTGACCAGGAAGAACACGGTGCCGACCACGGCGAACAGCAGCATGGTGTTCTGGAAGCCCTGCACGCGGTCGCCGTCGCCGAGGATCAGCACCAGCGGCAGCAGCAGCGACTGCACCACCAGCTGCGCGATCATCACCGCCACGAAGCGGTAGGCCGACAGGCTGTTGCGCTGGCCCATGTCGCCGGTGAGCACGCCGCTGAGCGCCGAGTACGGCAGGTTGTTGGCCGCGTACACCAGCACCAGCAGGGTGTAGGTGGTGGCGGCGTAGATCACCTTGCCCTGCGGGCCGAGGTCCGGCGTGGTGAACGCCAGCAGCGAAAGCACGCCGAACGGGATCGCGGTGAACAGGATCCACGGCCGGAACTTGCCCCAGCGGCTGTGGGTGCGGTCGGCCAGCACCGCCACCAGCGGGGTGAACACGAACGCACCGAGCATGCCGACCACGAAGATGATGGTCGCCGCCGTCGCCGCGGGGATGCGGTAGATGTCGGTGTAGAAGAACGCCAGGAACGTCATCAGCGTCTGGAAGATCAGGTTGGCCGCCAGGTCTCCCAGGCTGTAGCCGACCTTCTCGCGTACGGTAAGGATCTCGCTGTGGCTGCTCATGCGTCCCCGGCTCGGATGCTGGATTGGAAGGTGGAAGATGCCACCCGGACTGTCTCCCCGGATGGCTGGCGGGTGCGTGCCCATTGCACGTTACCGCTACCATCGGGCTCGAAGCATACCCGAAAGGAAGGCTTGTGCCGGCCTGTCCGCGCAGGCATTGCTTGACCGCTCATGCGGCGCTTCCGCGCGGGCCTGGCGGACGCGCGCAAAAGCCTTGTTTCCAAGGGTTTTCCGCCCCCGGAAAGGACGCGGCCCACGCCGGCGCCGGAGCGCCGGGTGGGCCGCAATCCTTACTGCAGTGCAGCAATCAGAACGTGCCGCGGATGCCCACGGTGACGGTCCGGCCCGGGTCGTACAGGTCGTTCACCGCGTTCGGGAACGCGAAGTACGAACGGCGCTCCTCGCCGGTCAGGTTCAGCACGTTGAAGGTCAGCTGCGGCTGGGTCCTGATGTTCTTCAGCGTGTAGCTGGCCGACAGGTCGAGCTGGCCGCGGTCCTCGCCGTAGATCTGCGCGAACGGGATGCCCTGCTGGTTCGGACCGGTGCCGGTGGCGCCCTCGGTCCAGGTGTAGGACAGGCGCACCGAGGCGACCTCGTTCTCCCAGTAGGCGGTGGCGTTCCACAGCGACGGGGCGACGCCGTAGACGTTGTTGGACAGCGCCTCCGCGTCGCGGCCCAGGGTCTTGATGTCCAGCTTGGTGTAGTTGGCCATGATGCCCAGGCCTTCCAGCACCACGCTCAGCGGCTGCACCCAGATCGCCTCCCAGCCGCGGATCTCCAGCTCGGCGTCGGCGTTGACCTGCTGCTGCACGTTGACCGTGGCCACGTCCGGGCCGCCGCGCGAGTTGATCGCCTGCTGCTGCGACTCGACCAGGTCCTCGAACGGAATGCCCAGGCTGCGGAACGGACGGGTGGTCACGCCCTGGTAGGTGTAGCCCTCCACGCGCTTGTTGAAAAAGGTCAGGCCGACGAAGCCCTCGGCCCCGGTGTACCACTCGCCACCGATGTCGAAGTTGGTGGAGATGTACGGGGTCAGGTCCGGGTTGCCCTGGTTGGCCACCTGCGCCGAGATGTCGGTGAAGGTGGTCGCCGGCAGCATGGAGCTGGGGTTCGGGCGGGTCATGGTGCGCGAGGCCGAGGTGCGCAGCACCACGTTGTCGGCCACGTCCCAGGCGGCGCTGAACGAAGGCAGCCACTCGGAGTAGTCGCCGTCCAGGGTCTGCCAGAAGCGGTTGCCGCCGATGGTCACCGGGCCGCTGATCTCCTGGTCGGTGGTCACGTAGCGCACGCCGAAGTTGTAGCGCAGGCCGCGGTTCATGATCTCCGACTCGCCGTTGACCATGACGTAGGCCGCCTTGGTGGTCTCGTCGAAGCCGCCGGTGGAGCCGCCGGTGTTCGGGCCGGCCGCCTCGTCCGCCGCGTCGCGGTACTGGGCGTAGTTGGTGTCGCGCATGAAGCGCTTGTAGTCCACCGAGACGAAGCCCGCCGGGCCCGGCACGATGTAGTCGGCCAGCCTGGCGTCGTCGACCAGGTCGAAGGCGTACGGCTGCCAGCCGCTGCCGGTGTCGCCGAAGCCCTGGATGCGGCGCTTGTTGTTGTCCCACGCCACGCCGAAGCTGACGTTGTTGCGGTCGTCACCCAGCTGCAGGTCGGCGCGGAAGCCGCTGGTCTCGGTGACGCGCTTCTCGTTCTGGGCCCACACGCGGCCGCCCTCCCAGGTCCAGCCCAGGTTGGGGTCGTTGAGGTCGATGTCGGTGGTCCAGCTCGGGATGCTGCCGTTGTTGGTGTACTGCAGCGTGGTGAACGGCGAGTTGAACAGGATCGTCGGCGACTCGCGGAACATCCAGCTGCGGCTGGCGTTGGCCTGCACGTCCAGCTTGATGTTCTGGTCGGCGCCGAACCAGAAGGTCGCGCCCGGGGTCACGTGCCAGTACTTGACGTCCTCGACGTACGGGCGCGCTTCCAGGAAGAACTGGGCGTTGGTGAAGGTGGCGCTGGTGACGACGTTGTTGGCGTCCAGCTGCATGTTCAGCGGGATCATCGCGCCGTTGCGGCCGACCAGGTTCATGTCCAGGCGCTGGTTGGTGCGGTGCGCCTCGGTGTACAGCACGTCGACGTAGGCCTCGACGGTCTCGTTCGGGCGCCACTGCACCGAACCGAGGAAGGCGTCGCGGTCGCGGTCGCCGGACATGTGCACCGGACGGCCAAGGCGCGGGATCAGCGCTTCGCCGATCTGGGCGGTGCTCAGGCCCGGGTTGTTGGCCTCCAGCCAGGCGGCGTCGATCGCCTGGCCCGGGGTCAGGCCGGCGGCGATGGTGGCGGCGTTGTTCGGCACCACGTCCGGGATGCGCCAACCGTTACCACCGGTGACATTGCACGGCTGGCCGAGGGCCGGGAAGGCGGCCGGGTCGCCGCCGCTGCCGCACTGGGCGTTGGTCAGGTTCGGGTTGGTCCAGCCGATGGTCTCGTAGCCCTCCACGCCCAGCTTGCCGCGCTGCGAGGTCACGCCGGCCAGCACGCCGAAGGTGCCGTCGGCGTTGGTCCAGGAGCCGATCAGGGTGCCGCGCGGGCTGGCCTTCTCGCTGTTGTCGTTGTAGTCGGCCTGCAGCGAGTAGGTCAGGTGGGTGCCCGGCATGTCGAACGGGCGCATGTTGCGCATGTCGATCACGCCCGCGGCGCCGCCTTCCGGCAGGTTCGCGGTCGGCGACTTGTAGACCGTCAGCTGGTTGAAGAACTCGGTCGGGAAGATGTTGAGGTCGACCTCGCGGTTCTGGTTGGTCGCATCCAGGCCGATCGAGGCGGTCGCCACCGAGGCGCCGTTGATGGTGGTCTTGGTGAAGCTGTTGGGCAGGCCGCGGATGGCGACGTTCAAGCCCTCGCCGTTGACGTCGCGGTTGAGCTGGATGCCGGGCACGCGCGACAGCGACTCGGCGATGTTGGTGTCGGGGAACTTGCCGATGTCCTCGGCGAAGATCGAATCGGTGAAGCCGGTGGAGTCACGCTTGGCTTCGGTCGAGTACTGCAGGCTCTGGCGGAAACCGCGCACGGTCACCGTGTCGAGCTGGACGGCCTGCTCATCCTGGCCGGCCTCGTTGTCCTGCGCGATGGCGCCGCCGCTGGCAAGCGCCAGGCACAGCAGGCCCAGGGCGCGCGACAGTTCTGTCTTGCAAGGCTTCTTCACCGTACTCCCTCCCGTTTCTGGTGGCCGGCGGCGCGACTCAAGGGGGTGCCGCAGTCCACCGGTGTCTTTCGCTGATTGGTATGTGGGTTCCGCTACCGGGCGATATCAGTTTGAAATCGATGATACCGGTCCCATGAGCGGCGGCGATGGTAGCGCCCGCTGAAAACCGTACGCAAGCGCGTGTTGGCTGAATGCGCGGATGTTGCAGCGCACGATGAAAAGCGCTGTTTTTCAAGGGACTTTTGCGGGCTCGGGATGACAGCGCTGACATCCCTGTTTTTGCGGCCGGATGCCTTGGTGATGGTTATCCCGCTGTGTTAATGATACCGATATCAATGCGGCGGTTCACTTTTGCGGGAGGGTTTATGCTGCGCTGCAGTAAAAGACATTTTGTGTTGCGTTGCAGCAGCGCGGTGCGCGGAGGTAACCGGTGAACAAGGCCAGCCCGGCCGCCGCCGGATCCATCGGCCGCTACCGCTGGCGCGTGTGCGCCATGCTGCTGGCGGCGACCACCATCAACTACATCGACCGCCAGGTGCTGGGCGTGCTGGCGCCGTTCCTGCAGCACGAGATCGGCTGGAGCGAGCTGGAGTACGGCTACATCGTCATCGCCTTCCAGGCCGCCTACGCGATCGGCCTGCTGTGCGCCGGCGCGGTGATCGACCGCTTCGGCACCCGCATCGGCTACGCGCTGGCGATCAGCATCTGGTCGCTGGCGGCAATGGGCCACGCGCTGGCGGCCAGCGTGCTCGGCTTCATCGTCGCGCGCTTCGCGCTGGGCCTGGGCGAGGCCGGCAACTTCCCGGCCGCGGTCAAGACCGTGGCCGAGTGGTTCCCCAAGCGCGAGCGCGCGTTCGCGGTGGGCATCTTCAACGCCGGCTCCAACATCGGCGCGATCGCCGCGCCACTGATGGTGCCGGTGGTGGCCGTGGCCTGGGGCTGGCAGGCGGCGTTCCTGTGCACCGGCGTGCTCAGCGCGACCTGGCTGGCGGTGTGGCTGGCGCGCTACCGCAGTCCGGAACAGCACCCGAAGCTGTCGCCGGCCGAGCTGGCGCACATCCGCTCCGACCCGCCGGAGTCCACGGTCAAGGTGCCGTGGCTGCGGCTGCTGCGCCACCGCCAGGCCTGGTCGTTCGTGGCCGCCAAGTTCATCACCGACCCGGTGTGGTGGCTGTTCCTGTTCTGGCTGGGCAAGTTCCTCGCCTCCAAGTACGGATTGTCGCTGGCCAAGATCGGCCCGCCGATGATCGTGGTGTACCTGATGGCCGATTTCGGCAGCATCGCCGGCGGCTGGCTGGCCGGGTGCTTCGTGCGCCTGGGCTGGAACCTCAACCGCGCGCGCAAGGGCGCGATGCTTGTGTGCGCGCTGTGCGTGGCACCGGTGGCGCTGGTGACCCAGGTCGACAACCTGTGGCTGGCGGTGGGCCTGATCGGCCTGGCCATGGCCGGCCACCAGGGCTGGTCGGCCAACGTGCTCACCCTGCCCTCGGACATGTTCCCGCGCCAGACCGTGGCCTCGGTGGTGGGCATCGGCGGCTTCGCCGGCGCGGTGGGTGGCATGGCCATGTCGCTGTTCACCGGCGCGCAACTGCAGTCCACCGGCAGCTACGGCACGATCTTCCTGATCGCGGGCTCGGCCTACGTGGTCGCGCTGCTGGTGGTGCACCTGCTGGCGCCGCGCCTGGAACCGGCCCGTTTCGAACTCCCGCGCGCGCCCGGCTCCTGAGCCGGCGCGTGCCCCACTGACGCCGCGACCGGTGCCACGTGCGCCGGCCGCGGCCGCCGATGCGAGAGAGACGTTGATGACCAAGCGACACCTTGCCCTGCTGCTGGGCGCCGTGCTCCTGATCCCGGGCGCGGTGCTCGCGCGCCAGGACTGCCGCGCCCCGGCCGCGGTGTGCGAAGCCCGCAGCGCCGGCAGCCTGCCGCTGATCGAGCGCGGCACCCCGCTACCGGTGCTGGTGGACGAGGGCGACTTCGAGGCAGTGAAGCTGGCCGCCGAGGCGCTGCGCGGCGACCTGGCGGCGGTCGCGGGGCGGCCGGCGGCGGAGGCCGCCACGCCGAAGCTGGCGATCATCGCCGGCACCCTGGGCCGCAGCCCGCGGGTCGATCGCATCGTCCGCGAACACCGGATTGATACCGGTGGCGTAAGCGGCGTGTGGGAGGCCTACCTGCTGCAGGTGGTGGAGCGGCCGGAGCCGGGCATCGAGCGCGCCCTGCTGGTGGCCGGCGCCGACCGCCGCGGCACCGCCTACGGCCTGTACGAGCTGTCGCGCCGGATCGGCGTCTCGCCCTGGACCTGGTGGGCCGACGTGCCGCCGCCCAGGCGCGCCAACCTGCACGTCGCGCCGGGCCGCTTCGTCGACGCGCCCAAGGTGCGCTACCGCGGCATCTTCATCAACGACGAGGACCCGGCCCTGGGCGGCTGGAGCAAGGCGACCTTCGGCGGCACCAACCACCAATTCTACGAGCGCGTGTTCCAGCTGGTCATGCGCCACAAGGCCAACTTCCTGTGGCCGGCGATGTGGCTGCCGCGCGCGTTCTACGACGACGATCCGAAGAATGCGGAAGTCGCCGACGCCTACGGCGTGGTGATCGGCACCAGCCACCACGAGCCGATGATGCGCGCGCACGACGAGTGGTCGCGCTACGGCAAGGGCCCGTGGGACTACCGCCGCAACGCGCAGGTGCTGCAGGAGTTCTGGCGCGGCGGCGTGGAGCGCCTGCAGGGACGCGAGGCGGTCGTCACCCTGGGCATGCGCGGCGACGGCGACGAGCCGATGAGCGAGGAGACCGCCACCGCGCTGCTGGAGCAGATCGTGGCCGACCAGCGCCGGATCATCGGCGAGGCCACCGGCAAGCCGGTGGAGCAGGTGCCGCAGGTGTGGGCGCTGTACAAGGAAGTGCAGGACTACTACGACAAGGGCATGCGCGTGCCCGACGACGTCACCCTGCTGTTCGCCGACGACAACTGGGGCAACATCCGCCGCCTGCCCGACCCGGCCGACAAGCGCCCCGGCGGCTACGGCGTGTACTACCACTTCGACTACGTCGGCGGCCCGCGCAACTACAAGTGGCTCAACACCACCCAGGTCGAACGCGCCTGGGAACAGATGCGCCTGGCCTGGGCCCACGGCGTGGAGCGGCTGTGGGTGGTCAACGTCGGCGACATCAAGCCGCAGGAACTGCCGATCAGCGCCTTCCTCGACCAGGCCTGGGATCCGGACGCGGCCGACCTGGAATGGATCAGGACCTACCCGGCGCGCTGGGCGGCCGAGCAGTTCGGGCCGGCGCATGCGCAGGCCATCGGTGACATCCTCACTCGCTATACCCGGCTCAACGCGCGGCGCAAGCCGGAACTGATCGACGCCGCCACCTGGAGCCTGGTCCACGACCGCGAGGCCGGGCGCGTGCTGTCCGAATGGGATGCGCTGGTGGCGCAGGTGCAGGCACTGGCGCCGAAGATCCCGGCCAGCCATCGCGACGCTTGGTACCAGCTGGTCGAATACCCGGTGCTGGCCAGCGCCAACCTCAACCACCTGCACGTGGCGGTGGCGCGCAACCGGCTCTACGCCGCCCAGGGCCGCGCTTCGGCCAATGCCTGGGCCGAACAGGCACGCAAGCTGTTCGCCCGCGACGCCGAGCTGCAGCGCGTGTACGAGCAGGAGATCGCCGGCGGCAAGTGGATCCACATGATGAGCCAGCCGCGGATCGGCTATACCCACTGGCAGTCGCCGCCGCGCAACATCCTGCCGGCGCTGGCCAGCGTCGACGCGCCGGAAAAGGGCGTGACCGGCGTGGCGGTGGAAGGCGATCCGCTGGCCTACCCCGCCCTGCTCAAGGCCCCGCGCCTGCCGGAGCTGGATCCGGTCGCCGCCCCGACCCGCGAGGTGGTGGTGTTCAACCGCGGCCAGGCGCCGATCGCCTTCACCGCCACCAGCCGCGCGCCGTGGCTGAAGGTTTCCCCGGCTTCCGGCGAAGTGGCCGACGAGCAGCCGCTCAAGCTGGAAATCGACTGGGATGCCCTGCCGGAAGGCCGCCACGAGGGCGTGGTCTACATCCGTGGCCAGGACTGGACCGAAGTCTACGTAACCGTGCCGGTGCACAAGCCGCCGCAGCATCGCGGCGCGCGCGGCTTCGTCGAGGGCGACGGCGTGGTGGCGATCGAGGCCGAGCACTACGCGCGCGCGGTGCCGCCGCCCGGCGGGCGGTGGCAAGTGATCCCCAACCTGGGCCGCACCCTGTCGGCGGTCGCCGCCTGGCCGGCCACCGGCGAACCGCTGGTGCCCGGCGGCGACGGCGCGCGCCTGGAATACCCGGTGGTGATGCACGAGGACGGCGAGGTCGAGCTGCGCGTGCTGGTCTCGCCGACCCTGGACGTGCGCAACCGCGGCGGCCTGCGCTACGCGGTCTCGGTCAACGACGAGCCGCCGCAACTGGTCAACATCCGCCTGGATCCCAGCCCCGGCGATCCGGACTTCACCACCTGGGAAGCGGCGGTGATCGACAACGTGCACGTGGCCCGTTCCCGCCACCGCGTGCGCGCCGGCGCCAACACGGTGAAGCTGTGGCTGGTCGATCCTGCGCTGGTGTTCCAGCGCATCGAGCTGGCGCGCCGGCCCATCCCCACCACCCTCGGACCCGCGGAAAGCGCGCGCCGCTGACGGCGCGCGTCCTCCACCCACCCGCATCGACACGGAAGATCCATGAGCACCACCGGCCGCCCGCTGCACCTGCACGAAGACCGCCTGTTCCCCTCCGATCCGACCCAGCGCGCGATCGCGCGCCGCCTGTATTCGCAGGTCGAGGGGCTGCCGATCATCAGCCCGCACGGGCATACCGACCCGGCCTGGTTCGCCGGCAACGCCAGCTTCGCCAACGCCACCGAGCTGCTGCTGGTGCCGGACCACTACGTGTTCCGCATGCTCTACAGCCAGGGCATCGGCCTGGACGCGTTGGGCATCCCCCGCGCCGACGGCAGCCGCGCCGCGGTCGACCCGCGCGAGGCCTGGCGCCTGTTCGCGCGCAACTTCCACCTGTTCCGCGGCACGCCCTCCTCGCTGTGGCTCAACCACGTGTTCCACGAGGTGTTCGGCCTGCGCGTGCGCCTGGACGCCGGTACCGCCGACCACTACTACGACACCATCACCGCCGCGCTGCAGGACGAGGCCTTCCGCCCGCGCGCCCTGTTCGAGCGTTTCGACATCGAGGTGATCGCCACCACCGAGGGGCCGCTGGACCCGCTGGTCCACCACCAGGCGATCCGCGACAGCGGCTGGAAGGGCAAGGTGGTGACCGCCTACCGCCCCGACGAGGTGGTCGATCCCGAGCACGAGGCGTTCGCCGCCGCGCTGGAACGCTTCGGCGCGATCACCGGCGAGGACGTGTACAGCTGGGACGGCTACCTGCGCGCGCACCGCAACCGCCGCGCCTTCTTCAGGTCGCTGGGCGCGACCTCGACCGACCACGGCCACGAGAGCGCGCTGACCGCGGACCTGTCGCGGGCCGAGGCCGAACGCCTGTTTGCGAAGATCCTCAAGGGCGGCTTCTCGCGCGAGGAAGCGGCGCTGTTCCGCGGCCAGGTGCTGACCGAGATGGCGGCCATGAGCCTGGACGATGGCCTGGTGATGCAGCTGCACCCGGGCTGCTACCGCAACCACAACCCGCTGCTGTTCGCCCGCCACGGCCGCAACGTCGGTGCCGACCTGCCGCTGGCCACCGACTACGTGCACGCGCTCAAGCCGCTGCTGGACCGCTTCGGCAACGAGCCCGGCTTCACCTTCATCCTGTTCACCCTCGACGAGAGCACCTACTCGCGCGAGCTGGGCCCGATGGCCGGCCACTACCCCTGCCTGTACCTGGGCCCGGCCTGGTGGTTCCACGACGCGCCGGAGGGCATGTGGCGCTTCCGCGAACAGACCCTCAGCACCGCCGGCTTCTACAACACCGTCGGCTTCAACGACGACACCCGCGCCTTCCTTTCCATCCCCGCCCGCCACGACGTGGCCCGCCGCATCGACTGCGCGGTGCTGGCCAAACTGGTGGCCGAGCACCGGCTGGACGAGGACGAGGCCGCGGAGGTCGCCGTGGACCTGGCCTACCACCTGCCCAAGCGCGCGTACAGGCTGTAACCCGCGCCGCGACGCCTCCCCGGCGCGCGGCGATCCCGTCGACCACCGGAGCCTGCCCATGATCCGTCCCCGCACCGCCCTGCTTGCCACCCTGGCCCTGGCCTGCGGCAACGTCCTGGCCGCACCGCAGACGCTCAGGGAGGCCTACCGCGACGACTTCCTGGTCGGCACTGCGGTCAACGACGCCATCGTCAGCGGCGAGGACGCGGCGCAGCAGGCGCTGGCGGTGCGGCACTTCAACGCCGTCACCCTGGAGAACTCGATGAAGGCCGAGGTCCTGCACCCGGAGCCGGGCAGGTGGGACTTCGAACGCGCCGATGCCTTCGTCGGGTTCGGCCGCAGACACGGCATGTTCGTCGTCGGCCACACCCTGGTCTGGCACAACCAGACCCCGGACTGGTTCTTCCAGGACGACGCCGGCAGGCCGGCGGACACGGCGACGATGCGCGGCCGCCTGCGCCAGTACATCCACACCGTGGCCGGGCGCTACGCCGGCAAGGTGCATGCCTGGGACGTGGTCAACGAGCAGATCGGCGAGGATGGCCGCTACCGCGATACCGCCTGGGTGCGCGCCTACGACGGCGACGGCGATGCGCTGCTGCGCGACGCCTTCCGCTTCGCTTCCGAGGCCGCACCGGATGCCGAGCTGTACTACAACGACTTCAACGCCTGGCGCCCGGAGAAGGTGGCCGGCATCGTGCGCATGGTGGAGATGCTGCGGGCGCACGGCATCCGCATCGACGGCGTCGGCATCCAGGGCCACTGGGGCCTCAACTACCCCTCGCTCACCGAGATCGAGGCTGCCATCGACGCCTACCACGCCGCCGGGGTCAAGGTGATGGTCACCGAGCTGGACGTGGACGTGCTGCCGCTGACGAAGGAAGGCCAGATCATCGGCCAGTGCATGCTGCACCCGCAGTTCCAGCTGCCCGAGTTCAAGCGCTTCCTCGACCCGTACCGCGAAGGACTGCCGGACGAAGTGCAGCGCCAGCTGGCCGACCGTTACGCCGAGCTGTTCGCGCTGTTCCACCGCAAGCGCGACAAGCTGGCGCGGGTGGCGGTGTGGGGCATCGCCGACGACATGTCCTGGAAGAACGGCTACCCGATCCCCGGCCGCACCAACTACCCGCTGCTGTTCGACCGCCAGCGCCAGCCCAAGCCGGCGTTGGAGGCGGTGCTGCGGGTGCCGCAGGGCAGGTAGGCGCCGCGCTCAGCCTTCCCCGCCGGCCTGCCCGGGCTGGCAGCGCAGCGGATGCGCCCAGCCCCCGGCCTTGACCACGGCGATGCGGTCGGCCGGATCGAAGGCCACGAGGATGTCGCGCTCGCGGTCCGGTCCGCCATGGGGATCGGACCACGGCAGCCGGCGCGCGGCGATCACCAGGAACGGCGAGGTCGCCAGCACCCGCCCGGTGCCGTCCCAGCAGCCGGTGTAGGCGCACAGCGACAGGCCGCCATCGCTGGCGAAGGCCAGGTCCATGGGGGTGAACTCGCCCTTGTTGGCGGCGCTGCAGCCATCCTCCAGGCAGGTCACCTCCACGTCGTTGAAGCAGCGCCAGGTGTCGGCGCGGGCGCCGCCGCAGGCCAGGCCCAGCACCAGCGCGGCCAGCGCGCACATGGACTTGCGCATGCATCTCCCCCCCTTGGGTCTACCCGCGGCCGATGGTGCCGCGGCCCGGCGGTGTGCGCCAGCCTGAAGCGGACAGGTCGGCCGCCGCCGCGTCGCACGGATTGAGACGGCAGCCGCGTACAACCCCGCGCTCCACGCTGGAGCCGCCATGCCCGAACTAGCCCCCCTGACCGCGTTCGACCGCCCCGCCCTGCCCGTGCCCGGACCCGACGGCGCCAGCTTCGCCCTGCGCCTGGCCGGCAAGTACCAGGGCCGGGTCACCGGCCACTTCGTCCAGCCCGGGCGCGAGGGCCGCTACGCACCGCTGCCGCGGGAGCTCCCGCCGCGCCTGGCCGCGGCCCTGCGTGCGCGCGGCGTCGAACAGCTCTATTCGCACCAGGCCGAGGCCTGGGAGGCGGTGGCCGGCGGCGGCCACGTGGTGCTGGCCACGCCGACCGCCTCGGGCAAGTCGTTGTGCTACACCCTGCCGGTGGTCAGCGCGGTGATGACGCGCAAGGCCAAGGCGCTGTACCTGTTCCCGACCAAGGCCCTGGCGCAGGACCAGGTGGCCGAGTTGCTGGAGCTCAACCGCGCCGGCGACCTGGGCCTGAAGCCGGCCACCTTCGACGGCGACACCCCGGGCGACCAGCGCCAGGCGATCCGCCTCAACGGCGACATCGTGGTCTCCAACCCGGACATGCTCCACCAGGGGATCCTGCCGCACCACACCAAGTGGGCGCAGTTCTTCGAGGGCCTGGAGTACGTGGTGATCGACGAGATCCACAGCTACCGCGGCGTGTTCGGCTCGCACCTGGCCAACGTGCTGCGGCGGCTGAAGCGCGTGTGCGCGTTCTACGGCACGAAGCCGCAGTTCATCCTGTGCTCGGCCACCATCGGCAACCCGAAGGAACACGCCGAGGCGCTGCTGGAGGACGAGGTCCATGCGATCACCGAATCCGGCGCGCCCAGCGGCGACCGCCACGTGCTGCTGTGGAACCCGCCGGTGGTCAACCCGGACCTGGGCCTGCGCGCCTCGGCGCGTTCGCAGTCCACCCGCATCGCGCGCGCCGCGCTCAAGGCCGGGCTCAAGACCCTGGTGTTCGCGCGTTCGCGGACCATGGTCGAGGTGCTGACCAAGTACCTGAAGGACGTGTTCGACAGCGATCCGCGCAAGCCGGCGCGGGTGCGCGCCTACCGCGGCGGCTACCTGCCCACCGAGCGGCGCGAGGCCGAGCAGGCCATGCGCGCCGGGCGCATCGATTGCATCGTCTCGACCTCGGCGCTGGAACTGGGCGTGGACATCGGCAGCCTGGACCTGGTGGTGCTCAACGGCTACCCGGGCTCGGTGGCCGCGACCTGGCAGCGCTTCGGCCGCGCCGGCCGTCGCCGGCAGGCCTCGCTGGGGGTGATGGTGGCCAGCTCCGACCCGCTGGACCAGTACATGGTGCGGCATCCGGAATTCTTCTCCGCCGCGCCGCCGGAGCACGCCCGCATCGCCCCCGACCAGCCGGTGATCCTGCTCGACCACATCCGCTGCGCCGCGTTCGAGCTGCCGTTCCTGCGGGGCGAGCGCTTCGGCAGCGTGGAGCCGGAGGTGTACCTGCAGCTGCTGGCCGAGGACGGCGTGGTGCATCCGGAAGGCGGGCGCTGGGAGTGGATCGCCGACAGCTACCCGGCCAACGCGGTGAGCCTGCGCTCGGTGGCCGACGGCAACTTCGTGGTGGTCGACCGCACCGATGGCCGCCAGGTGATCATCGCCGAGGTCGATTTCAGCTCCGCGCCGCTGATGCTCTACGAGGGCGCGATCCACATGGTGCAGTCGGTGCCCTACCAGGTGGAGCGGCTGGACTGGGAGGGCCGCAAGGCCTACGTCACCCGCACCCACGTCGACTACTACACCGATGCGATCGACTACACCAGGCTCAAGGTGCTGGAGCGCTTCGACGGCGTGATTGCCGGCGCCGGCACCTGCCACCACGGCGAGGTGCACGTGGTGAGGCGCGTGTCCGGCTACAAGAAGATCCGCTACTACACCCACGAGAACATCGGCTATGGCCCGGTGAACCTGCCGGACCAGGAGCTGCACACCTCGGCGCTGTGGTGGCAGCTGCCACAGGCCGAGCTGGAGGCGCGCTTCGCCAGCCGCCAGGACGCGCTGGACGGCTTCCTCGGCGCCGGCTACGCCCTGCACGTGGTCGCCAAGGTCGCGGTGATGGCCGAATCGGCCGACCTGCAGAAGGCGGTCGGCAGCGGCGACGGCGCCTGGTTCGCCAGCGGCGACGGCCGCGGCCGCGGCCAGCTGCGTGCACTGGACGGCAGCATGGTCGATCCCGACCGCCACGACAGCTTCGTGCCCACCGTCTACCTCTACGACAACTACCCCGGCGGCATGGGCCAGAGCGAGCCGCTGTGGAAGCGCCAGCGCGAACTGGTGGTGCGCGCACGCGAACTGGTCGAACGCTGCGACTGCCGTGCCGGCTGCCCGGCCTGCGTCGGCCCGGTGCTGGCCGCGCAGGAGGACGAGGAGACCACGCCCAAGGCGCTGGCGCTGCGCGTGCTCGGCGCGCTGGAGGCGGCATGAGCCTGTCGCTGGCGAAACTGCAGCAGCTCAAGTGCCAGGCCGGAGCCAGCACGCCGCGCCGGGCGACGCCCCCGGCCACGCCCGGCGCGGCGGCCAGCCCCGACCTGGACCAGCTGCGCAGCCTGCTGCGGGTACGCGCGCGGCCGCAGGCCACGCCGGCCAGTGTCGACCGCCAGCTGCCCGGCGAGCAGATCGCGCCAGGCCTGTACCTGGTCGAGGAACGGTTGCACGACGAGCCGCTGCCGCAGGCCTTCGACGGCCGCTTCGACCGCGGCGAGCCGATAGATCCGGCGGACCTGCTGTTCTTCGATACCGAGACCACCGGCCTGGCCGGCGGCACCGGCACGCGCGCCTTCATGGTCGGCGCGGCGGACTGGCACCACGGCCAGCTGCGCATCCGCCAGCTGACCATCGCCAGCACGTCCGCCGAGGCCGCGATGCTGGACGTGCTGGCCGGCTGGGTCGGCCCGCGCACGGTGCTGTGCAGCTACAACGGCAAGTGCTACGACGCGCCGCTGCTGGCCACCCGCTACCGCCTGGCGCGACGCGCGCACCCGTTCGCCGGGCTGCGCCACGTCGACCTGCTCTACCCCACCCGCCGCCGCTACCGCGGCGTGTACGAGAACTGCCGGCTGGCGACGATCGAACGCCAGGTACTGAAGGTGGTGCGCGAGGACGACCTGCCCGGCTCGGAGGCGCCCGCCGCCTGGCTGGGCTACCTGCGCGGCGGCGGCGCCGGGCTGCTGCGGCGGGTGCTGGCGCACAACCGCCAGGACGTGATCTCCCTGTCGCGGCTGCTGCGGCACCTGTCGGCGGCCGGGGCGGAGCAGGCCGCCGCGGGGCTGCCGGGCGAAGCCATGCTGCCGGCGCCAGTCGCCTGAGGAGCCGGCGCGCGCGGCCGTGGCAGGCATGCGCACCGGCCGCGCGCGGGGCGGGAGCTCAGCGCCGGATCCGGGTGAACTCCGAGTACTCCCACTTGCGCAGGGCCAGCACCGCGCTGCAGCCGTTGCGCGCCTCCAGCGGCAGCTGCGAATCGTGGCGGGCGAGGGTGTCGAACTCGCGCGCCAGCTTCTCCATCTCCGCGGCGATGTAGCGCATGGAGCCGTCGGACAGCATGCCGGCAAGGAAGTGGAAGCCGTCCTCCGGCTCCGCGAACGGCGCGGCGAAGAACTCCGGCAGGATCCGCTCCAGGAAGAAGCCGTGCACCGGGCCGTTGCGCCTCCAGGTGAAGTTGCGCGCGGTCAGCTTGCGGATCCGGTACGGCGGCCGGTAGTCGATGATCTTCAGCGCGTCCAGGCGCAGCAGCAGCGAGACCAGCTCTACGTGGGCAAGTACTCGCGCTTCAACCCGGTGTACGGCGAAGGCTTCCTGCGCGCCTGGCACCGCGCCGGCCTGCTGCACTTCCACGGCCACCGCGACGGGGAAGGCCGGCTGCAGGCGATCGCCGGGGTGTTCGGCCACGGCCGCGTGGTGACCACGCCGATACTGGGCTACGACACCGGCCTGCCGCGGGAACTGGGCCTCTACCGCCTGGCCGCGATCAACGTCTACCGGCATGCCGCCGCGCGCGGGCTGGAGGTCAACCTCAGTGCCGGTACAGCCGGGTTCAAGCGCCTGCGCGGCGGGCGCCCGGCGATCGAGTACAGCGCGGTCTACGCCCGCCACCTGCCGGCGCGCGCGCAGCGCGCCCTGGACCTGCTCTCGGCCGCCAGCTGCCGGCTCGGTGCGCCCCTGTTGCGGAGATTCGCACTTTGACCTGGCATCCGGACCTGTACCGCCACTGGTATGCGGTGGCACGCACCGGCGAGGTGGGCGAGCGGCCGCTGGCCGTGACCCTGCTCGACACCCATATCGCCCTGGCCCGCGCCGGCGACGGCTGGATCGCACTGGAGGACCGCTGCCCGCACCGGCACGTGCCGCTGTCGGCCGGCTGCGTGGCCGATGGCCAGCTGCGCTGTCCGTACCACGGCTGGTCGTTCGACCGCGAAGGCAGGTTGCGCCACCTGCCCGGCCTGCCCGCGCACGCCCCGCTGCCTGGCGTGAAGGTACGCAGCTTCCCGGTGGTCGAATGCGACGGCTTCCTGTGGCTGCGCCCTGGCACGGAAGGCGAGCCTGCGCCGCCGGAGCTGGTCCGCGGCACGGACCCGGCCACGCGCCGCTTCCAGTGGCGCACCACCTGGAAAGCGCACGTGCTCGATGCCATGGAGAACTTCCTGGATCCGATGCACACCCACTTCGTCCATCCCGGCCTGGTCCGGGTGGAAAGCCGGAGGGTGGCGGCACGGGCCCGTTTCCAGGCCACCAGCGAAGGCTTCACCGTCGACTACCGCGGCACGCCGAAGCAGTCCGGGCTGCTTTACCGGCTGTTCGAGTCCGAGCGCACGATGGAGCGCGCATGGTTCGCCGCCCCCGGCAGCGCGCGCCTGGAGTACCGCTACGCCAACGGCAGCCGGATCCTGTTCGACCTGCACTTCAGCCCGCGCGACGCCGGATCGACCGAAGTGTTCGTGGGACTGCACGTGGAAGGCCGGCGTGCCCCGGCCTGGGCGATCCGGCTGCTGGCCTGGCCACTGCTGAAGAAGGTCAACGACCAGGACGTGCGCATGCTGGAACTGCAGGCGGGGAACCTGGCCCGCTTTGGCCGCCGGCGCGGGGCCTCGACCCCGATCGACGTGGTCCGTCCGGCGCTTGAGCGGTTCTGGAGCGAGGGCCGCCTGCCCGCGCCCGGCGAATGCTTCGAGGTGGAGATGATGCTGTAGCCGGCGCGGGCTACAGCGCCAGGTCCAGCAGCAGCACGCCGGCCAGCCCGACCACGGAGATGGTCGATTCCATCACCGTCCACGAGCGGAAAGTCTGGGCCATGGACAGGCCGAAGAACTCCTTGAACATCCAGAAGGCCGAGTCGTTGACGTGGGAGCCGAACACGCTGCCGGCGCCCACCGCCAGCACCATCAGTTCCGGCGACACGCCGGTGCTCTCCACCAGCGGACCCACCACGCCGGCGGCGGTGATCACCGCCACGGTCGAGGAGCCGATCATCACCCGCAGCAGCGCGGTGGCCAGCCAGGCGAACAGCAGCGGTGGCATCTGCCACTGCCCGGCCAGGGCAGCGATGGTCGCGCCCACCCCGCTGTCGACCAGCACCTGCTTGAACACGCCGCCGGCGGTGATGATCAGCAGGATCACGGCGATGCCGCCGATGGCGGCATTGAGCCAGCGCGTCTGCGTCTCCAGGCCCACGCCGCGGCGATGGCCCAGGAACCAGAACGCCAGCAGGGTCGACAGCAGCAGGGCCACGGTCGGGTTTCCAAGGAACAGCAGCGCAGTGCGCACCAGGCCTTCCGGCAGCAGGCCGTCGGCAACCACCGAGACGCTGATCAGCAGCACCGGCGACAGCGCGATCAGGAACGAGCATGGCGCGCCCGGCAGCTCGCCGCGCGCACCATCTTCCGGACCGTTGAACAGGTCCGGCAGCGGCGGGTTGATGGATTTCAGCCGGCGCGAAAGCCAGGGACCGGCGATCACTACCGCCGGCACGGCCATCACCAGGCCGTACAGCAGGGTGCGGCCCATGTCCGCGCCGAAGGCATTCACCAGCACCACCGGTCCCGGATGTGGCGGCAGGAAGCAGTGGGTGGTGCTCAGCGAGGCCACGGTGGGGATGGCCAGCAGCAGGATCGGCAGGCCGGTGCGTCGCGCCAGCGAGAAGACCAGCGGCACCACGATGATGAAGCCGGCATTGAAGTACAGCGGGATGCCGACCAGGAAGCCGGTCAGCAGCAGCGCCCACTGGATGTTGCGCTCGCCGAAGGCGCCGATCAGGGTGGTGGCGATCTTTTCCGCCGCGCCGCTTTCCTCCAGCACCTTGCCCAGGATCGCGCCGAGCACGATCACCAGCGCCAGCCCGGCCAGCGTGCTGCCGACGCCGGCATCGATGGTCCTGACCAGGTCCTGCGGCGCGATGCCCAGGGCCAGGCCCATCGGGATCGCCACCACCAGCAGCGACAGGAACGGGCTCAGCTTGCGCGCGGTGAGCAGGATCTGCAGCGCGATGGCGGCGGCGATGATGAGGAACGTGGCCATCCAGCAACTCCCCGGGAGTGAGTAGTACGACGTCCGGCCATGGCCGGCGCGATCGGTTCGTGCGGGCGCGCGGGATCAGCCCTCCGTTGCCGCGCGGCGCTGCGCCAGCGCCTCGCGGCCGGCGCGCAGGGTCTCGACGATGGCGTCCACGTCGTAGACGCAACCGCCCCAGGTCCCGCCGCTGGCTTCCTGCAGCGCGGCCCATAGCCGGGTGTCGGCCGGCAGCTTCGGATGCGGCGCGATGGCCGGATGCACCGGGCGCGAGGCCAGCACCTTCGCGCCTTCCTCCGGCGACAGCGCGTTCGCCTGGTCGGTGCCGATGAAGTCGATGCTCCCCTGCAGCGTGTTGCGGTCGATCACGATCCGCACCAGGTCGCCATCGCGCAGGCGACCGATCGGTCCGCCGGCCAGCGCCTCCGGCCCAACATGGCCGATGCAGGCGCCGGTGGAAACGCCGGAGAAACGCGCATCGGTCAGCACCGGCACGTGCTTGCCCCAGGGCAGGTACTTGAGCGCGGAGGTGAGCTGGTAGGTCTCCTCCATCCCGGTACCCGCCGGACCGCAGCCGGCCAGCACGACGACGTCACCGGCCACCACCGCGCCCTCGCCCCTGGCCTTGATCGCGGCGATGGCCTCGTGCTCGCTGGCGAACACCCGCGCCCTGCCGGTGTGGCGGTAGACGTTGTCCCCGTCGACCACGGAAGGATCGATCGAGGTGGCCTTGATCACCGAGCCATCCGGCGCGAGGTTGCCGACCGGGAACACCAGTGCAGATGTCAACCCGGCGGCGCGGGCCGCATCCGGGCCCATGATCACGTTGCCGGGATCGACGCCATCCAGCTCGCGCAGCCGCTGCCGCGCGATGCGGCGTGCCTGGCTGTGCTCCCACCATTCCAGGTTCTCGCCGACGGTGCGGCCGCTGACCGTGGGGATGTCCAGGTGCAGCAGTCCCATGTCGCGCAGGTGCAGCATCACCTCGGGCACGCCGCCGGCCATGAACACCTGCACCGTGGGATGGTGGCGCGGGCCGTTGGGCAGCGCGTCGACCAAGCGCGGCGTGGCGCGATTGGCCGCGGTCCAGTCGGCCACCGTGGGTGTGGCAAGTCCGGCGGCACGCGCGATCGCCGGCACGTGCAGCAGCAGGTTGGTGGACCCGCCGAAGGCCGCATGCACCAGCAGCGCGTTCTCCACCGCCTTGCGGGTGAGGATGGCCGACAGCGGCGTGCCGGCCTGGGCCAGCCGCATCAGGGCCAGCGCCGAGCGCCGCGCCATGTCCAGCCATACCGGCTCGCCGGAAGGCGCCAGCGCGCTGTGTGGCAGGGCCATGCCCAGCGCCTCGGCGATCACCTGCGAGGTCGCGGCGGTGCCGAGGAACTGGCAGCCGCCACCCGGCGAGCCGCAGGCACGGCAGCCCATGGCCGCGGCGTGTTCCAGGTCGATCAGCCCGTGCGCATAGCGCGCGCCGATGGTCTGCACCTTGGCCGTGTCCTCGGCACCGCGCGCCGGCAGGGTCACGCCGCCGGGCACGATCACGCCGGGCAGGTCGCCGCAGCCGGCCAGGGCCAGCATCATTGCCGGCAGGCCCTTGTCGCAGGTGGCGATGCCCAGCACGCCGCGACGCGTGGGCAGCGAGCGCACCAGGCGGCGCATGGTCATCGCCGCGTCATTGCGGTACGGCAGGCTGTCGAACATGCCGGTCGTGCCCTGGGTGCGGCCGTCGCACGGATCCGAGCACATCACCGAGAACGGCAGGCCGCCGTTGGCCGCGAACGTCTCCGCGGCCGCGCGCACCAGGCGGTCGATCTCCCAGTGGCCGGTATGCAGGCCGAGCGCGACCGGCTGGCCGTCCCCGGCACGCAGGCCACCCTGGGTGCTGACGATCAGGTACGGATCGCGCGCGATCTCGCTGGCGCGCCAGCCCATGCCGGCATTCTGGGTCATGCCGAACAGGTGCCCGCTGGGCGCCTGGCGCAGCATCGTATCGTCGATCGGCAGGCGCCCGGGCGGACCCTCGCCGGAGGTACGGGTTTCCGCCAGGGCGGTTCCGTCGCCGAGGATCACTCCCAGGGCATCAGCCTGCATCGTTCACCTCATGCGTCGGCGGTGGTCCACTTGCCGTCCACCAGGCGCCACAGGGTGCCGGTGGGATTGGCATCGCGCAGCGCCGGCGGCAGCCGGTGCGGGCGCACGTTGTCGTAGCTGTGCAACGCGGAGAAGCGCAGCAGCGAGGCCGGGATGCCGACCGCGGTGAACGCCGGGTGGCCGGTGGCCGGATACGGGCCGCCGTGGTTCTGCGCCGGCGACACCGCCACGCCGGTGGGCATGCGGTCGTTGATCAGGCGGCCGACGCGGGTGCGCAGCACCGACGCGATCACGTCGTACTGCGCATCGTCCGAGCCGGCGGTGTCGCTGTAGATGGTACCGGTCAGGTTGCCCTCCAGCGCATGCGCGACCTGCAGCATCTGCTCTTCCGACTCGGCCAGCACCAGCAGGCAGACCTGGCCGAAGGCCTCGTTCTGCAGCTCGTGCGGCGCCTCGAGGAAGCGCTTGCCGGATACCCGCAGCAGGGTCGGCTGGAAGGCGTAGCCGGCCGCTTCCTCGGCGATGCCGCCGCCGGCCAGCAGTTCGGCGCCGGCGGCGCGCAGCGCGGCCACCGCCTCGGCCACGGCTTCCGGCGCGCGCGGGGTCAGCAGCACGCCGGCCGGCGTGGCCGCGGTCAGCCGCTGCAGTTCCTGGACGAAGGCGTCGGTGTGCTCGCCCGGCGGCAGCACGGCGATGCCCGGGCGGGTGCAGAACTGGCCGGCACCCATGGCGCAGGAGCTGGCCAGTTCGGCGGCGATCGCCGCACCGCGCTCGCGCAGGGCGCCGGCGAGGATGAACACCGGGTTGACCGAGGACATCTCCAGGTAGGCCGGCTTGCCCGCGGCATCGGCCGCGGCCTTGATCGCCATGCCCGCCGGGCGGCTGCCGGTGAAGGCAATGGCCGCGGTGCGCGGGTCGGTGACCAGGCGCAGGCCCAGCTCGTTGGAGGTGTGGAAGAACATCTGCACCGTGCCCGAGGGCAGGCCGCTGGCCTGCACCGCCTCGGCCGCGGCCTGGGCCAGCAGCAGCGAGGTATGCGGATGCGCCGGATGCGCCTTGGCGATCACCGGGTTGCCCGCGGCAATGGCCGCGGCGAAGTCGCCGCCGGACACGCCGTTGAACGCGAACGGGAAGTTGTTGGGGCCGAACACCACCACCGGGCCGCCGAGCGGGGCATGCATGGAGCGCAGGTTGTTGGCGGTGTCGATGGTCGGCCGCGCCCAGCTGCCGTCGCGCGCGGCCTGCGCGGCCTGGCGCAGCTGGCCGGTGGTGCGCGGCAGCTCGGCCTTGCGCAGGCGCGGCTCCACCGGCAGGCCGGTCTCGCGGTGCGCGGACTCGATCAGCGCCTCGGCGCGCGCCTCGATCCCGGCGGCGAAAGCCTCCAGGAACTGGGCGATGCGCTCGCCGGGCAGGCGCGCCAGTTCGGCCGCGGCGCGCTTGCCGGCTTCGAGCATGGCGTCGAGGTCTTCCCAGCCGGAGACGGGGAAGTCGTGGCTGTCGATCTCAAGCTTCTGCGAGGGGTCGAAAGCACGGAAGCTGCCGGTGGGCGCGTTGGCCGCGACCCAGCGGCCGTCGAGCAGGATGGGTTGCAGGTTGGACTTGCTCATTGCACGGGGTTCTCCAGGACCAGGCCGTCGATCTCGATGCGTACCACGTCGCCGGACTGCAGGGTGAAGGATTCGTCCGGCACGATGCCGGTGCCGGTGAACAGGAAGGCGCCGAACGGGAAGGACAGTTCGCGGAACAGGTAGCCGGCCAGCTCGTCCAGGCCGCGCTTGATCTGCGAGGTGCGGGTCTGGCCGGAGAAGGCGACCGCGCCGCCGCGCAGGATCTGCAGGCCGATCGCCAGGTCGGTCATGGCCGCGGCCGGGCACAGGCGGAGCGCCGGGCCGATCGCGCAGGAACCGTCGTAGACCTTGGCCTGCGGCAGGTACAGCGGGTTCTCGCCCTCGATGCTGCGCGAGGACACGTCGTTGCCCACGCTGTAGCCGCGGATCGCGCCGTCGGCGTCGAGCAGCAGCACCAGTTCCGGCTCGGGCACGTTCCAGTGGCTGTCGCCGCGCACCCGGATCGGCTGGCCATGGCCGACGGTACGCCAGCCGGCGGCCTTGAAGAACAGTTCCGGACGCGGCGCGGCGTAGACCTTCTGGTACACGTCCGCGCTTTGCGACTCGGCCTCGCGCGCCATGCGGCTGCTGAGGTAGGTGACGCCGCTGGCCCAGGCTTCCTGGGCATCCTCGATCGGCGCCAGCAGCGGGCCGTCGGCGGCTTCGCCGGTGGCGGCATCGTGCAGCGCCGCCTGCGCCGCCGGCGCCGGCAACGCCAGCCAGGCGGCGAGGCTGAAGCCCGCGGGCAGGTAGCGGCCGTCCAGGGCCCAGCGGGGGCCGTCGGCGGTGGCGTGGCGGGTAAGGCTTGCGGTCATGGGCACTCCACTGTTCGACGGTTGGGGGGAGCGGATCCGGCTAGGCTGCCGCCAGCGCCAGGCGCACCGCTTCCGGCGTGGCCGGATCGAGCGCGGCGTAGGCCTCGCCCAGCGCGGCGGCGAAACGCGCGTCGCCTGCCAGCGTACCGAACACGCCGTCCAGCGCGAGGAACGCGTTCACGTCCCGGGCAACATCGCCCGTGCATGCCTTGCCGATCTGCGCCAGCGTCTCCGCCAGCGGATCGACGATCGCCACATCGCGGGCCGCCTGGCGGCGCACGAACTGCAGCCAGCCGGCCACCGGCAGGCACAGGCGGTCGATCGGCCGGCCGGCGGCCAGCGCATCGGCGATGGTGCCCAGCAGGCGCACCGGGATCTTCTGCGAGCCGTCCCAGGCGATCTGCGCCAGCAGGTGGCGGATGGCCGGGTTGCGGAAGCGCGCGAGGATGGCGCCAACATAGGCCTCCGGATCGAAGCCCTCCGGCCGCTGCAGCGAAGGCACGATGTCCTGGCGCATCAGCCGCTCGACGAAGCCCGCCAGCACCGGATCGCGCATGGCCTCGGCCACGCTTTCCAGCTCCATCAGCGAACCGAGGTAGGCCAGCGCCGAATGCGGGGCGTTGAGCAGGCGCAGCTTGGCGCGGTCGTAGCCGGCGATGTCGCCGCTCATCACCACGCCGGCGCGTTCCAGCGGCGGGCGGCCGTTGCGGAAATCGTCCTCCACCACCCACTGCGTGTACGGCTCGCGCTGCACCGGCCAGGCGTCGGCCACGCCCAGCGCGGACTGCACCTGCGCGCGCACACCGTCGTCGGTGGCCGGGGTGATGCTGTCAACCATCGAGCGCGGGAAGGCGACCTCGCGTGCGATCCACTCCGCCAGCTCCGCATCGACGCGACCGGCGTAATCGAACACCGCGCGGCGCAGGCGGCCGCCGTTGTCGGCCAGGTTGTCGCAGCTGAGCACGGTATAGGCCGGCAGGCCGCGCGCGCGGCGCAGGCGCAGGCCCTCGACCAGCCAGCCGATGGCGGACACGGGCGCCTGCGGGTTGGCGAGGTCGTGGGCGATGTCCGGATGCGCGGCATCCACGCCGTCGGCGGACAGGCAATAGCCCTTCTCGGTGATGGTCAGGGTCACCAGGCGCACGTCGGGATCGGCCAGGCGCGCGGCCACCGCCTCGCGCTGCTGCGGCGCGCACAACACCTCGCGGATCGAACCGACCACCCGCAGCGCCGGCTGTTCGCCCAGCAACACCAGGGTGTACAGGCCGTCCTGCGGCGCCAGCGCATCGCGCACGCCGGCGCTGTGCAACGACACCGCGCTGATCGCCCACGCCGGATCCAAGGCCAGCAGGTCGTCCAGATACACCGCCTGGTGGGCGCGATGGAAGGCGCCGGGACCGAAGTGGACGATGCCGATGCGGGTGGCGGCGCGGTCGTAGGCGGGGACGGCGATGCCGGCCGGGAGCCGCGCTAGCGCGGCGCTGGAAAGGCGTGGGGTGTGGGTGGAACTCATCTGCTTGCCGGTGGGGAGGGGAACGCGCATGGCCGGGCCATGCGCGGGGAAAGGGGGGCGGCGGGGCCGGTCCCGGCAGGGAAGCCGGCCCGGCCGCCTGGCGCCCGCCGCCAGCGGAGAGAACAGGCGGCGGGCACGAGCCATCAGCGCGCGACCACCTCCAGCGGCGCGCGCATGCGGATGTCGGAGCTGGAGGCACCGACCTGCACTTCGTAGCGGCCCGGGTCGACCACGTAACGGCCGGCGGCCTCGTCGTACACGCGCAGGTCGCGCTCGGGCACGATGCTGAAGCTGACCGTGCGCGACTCGCCCGGCTGCAGGTGCACGCGCTGGAAGCCGCGCAGCTCCTTCAGCGCGCGCTCGCGCCGCGGCTGCAGCGGCGCCAGGTACAGCTGCACCACCTCGTCGCCGGCTCGCTTGCCCTCGTTCTTCACGGTGACGCTGACCGCGACCTCGTCGGTCGCGCTAGCACGCTTGCGATCCAGCTTCAGCGCCGAATAGCCGAAGCGCGTGTAGGACAGGCCATGGCCGAACGGGAACAGCGGCTTGCCGGTGAAGTAACGGTAGGTGCGGCCCTTCATCGAGTAGTCGTCGAACGGCGGCAGCTGCTCGTCGGCGCTGTAGAAGGTCACCGGCAGGCGCCCGGCCGGGTTGTAGTCGCCGAACAGCACGTCGGCCACGGCGTTGCCTCCGCGCTGGCCCGGGTACCAGGCCAGCAGGATCGCCGGCAGGTTCTGCTTGGCCCAGTCGATGCCCAGGGCCGAGCCGGTGGTCAGCACCGCCACCACCGGCTTGCCGGTGGCGTGCAGCGCCTCCAGCAGCTTCTGCTGGGTCGAAGGCAGGCGGATGTCGGTGCGGTCGCCGCCGGCAAAGCCCGGGTAGTCGACCTTCATCTCCTCGCCTTCCACGTCGCCGGTCAGGCCGCCGACGAACACCACCGCGTCGGCGCTGCGCGCCGCCTCCAGCGCCTGCTCGAAAGGCGGCTGCGCGCCGGGGCGCTCCCAGGCCAGCCGCACCGCGGCGTCGCGCTCGTTCTCGTAGTACTCCAGGCGGATGTCGTAGGCGCGACCGCCTTCCAGGTCCAGGCTCACGCTGTCGGCGCGCAGGCGCTCGGCGTCCTCCCAGTGGTCCAGCACCAGCTTGCCGTCCAGGTACAGGCGCATGCCGTCGTTGGCCGCGGCCTCGATCCGGTAGCGGCCGCTCACCGGTGGCAGCAGCTGCCCGCTCCAGCGGATGCTGAAGCCGTCGTTGGGCACGGCGTTGTCCGGGCCGGCCTCGCCTCGGGCCATCAGGTTGTCGGTGGGCGAGCCGCGGTCCCAGCGGAACGCGATCTGCGGGTCCACGCGCACCAGCACCGGCTGCCCGGACAGGTCCTTGTTGCGGAAGTACTCGCCGCGCAGGCCGCGCTCGTTGGAGCCCGGCGCCGGGCGCAGGTACTGCGGCTCGATCAGCGGGGTCGCCGCCGGGTCGTCGCGGCCTTCGACCAGGTCCACGCCGCGCGCGTACACCACCTCCACGCCCGGCACCGCCTCCTGGATGCCGCGCAGGATGGTCACCGGGTCGGCCGGGGTGCCGTAGTAGTTGCCCAGCAGGGCCATGGTGTCGTCGGCGGTGGGGCCGACCACGGCCAGGCGGCGGATGTCCTTCGGCAGCGGCAGGATGCCGTCGTTCTTCAGCAGCACCAGCGATTCCTGTGCCATCTTCCGCGCCAGCGCATCATGCTTGCCCGATTGGTTCACCGAGTACGGGATCTGCGCCCAGCGCACCTGCTCCGGCGGGTCGAACATGCCCAGCTGCATGCGCGCCACGAACAGCCGGGTCAGGGCGTCGTCCAGTTCGGCCTCGCTGATCAGGCCCTTGCGCACCGCCACCGGCAGGTTCTGGGCGTAGGTGCTGCCGCAGTTCAGTTCGGTGCCGTTCTTCACCGCCAGCGCGGCCGCTTCCTCGGGCGTCTCCACGATCCTGTGGTTCTTCCAGATATCCACGATCGCCCAGCAGTCGGACATCACGTAGCCGTCGAAACCCCACTGCTGGCGCAGCAGGTCGCGCAGCAGGAAGCGGCTGGCGCTGGCCGACTCGCCGTAGACGCGGTTGTAGGCGCCCATCACCGCGTAAACGTCGGCTTCCTTCACCAGGGCCTCGAACGCCGGCAGGTAGGTGTCGTACAGGTCCTGCCTGGTCGGATGCACGTCGAAGGTGTGGCGGTCGGCCTCCGGGCCGCTGTGCACGGCGAAGTGCTTGGCGGTGGCGTCGAGCTTGCGGTACTTCGGATCCAGCGGCTGCCCGGTCTCCGGGTCCATGCCCTGCAGGCCGCGCACGAAGGACACGCCCATGCGCGCGGTCAGGAACGGATCCTCGCCGTAGGTCTCCTGGCCGCGGCCCCAGCGCGGGTCGCGGAAGATGTTGATGTTGGGCGACCAGAAGGTCAGGCCCTGGTAGCGGCCGCGCTCGCCCTTGCGCAGGAACTCGTGGTGCTTGGCGCGGGCCTCGTCGCTGATCGCCGCCGCCACCTGGTCCATCAGCGGCACGTCGAAGCTCGCCGCCATGCCGATGGCCTGCGGGAACACGGTGGCCCCGCCGGCGCGGGCGACGCCGTGCAGGGCCTCGTTCCACCAGTCGTACTGCGGCACGCCCAGGCGCTCGATCGCCGGGGCGTCGTTCTGCATCTGCGCGGCCTTTTCCTCCAGCGTCATCCGCGAGACCAGCGCGGCGGCGCGCTCCTCGAAGCCCAGCGAGGTGTCCAGCCACGGCCGCGCCTCGTCGGGCTGGGCCTGGACGCCGGGCAGCGCCGCCAGCAGGGCGAGCGCGCAGCCGCGGGCAAGCATGCGGCGGCGCAGGCGGCCGCGGGCGGGGGCGTAGCGGGCGGTTGCGTTGTTGGCGTCCATGACTCGCTCCTCTCAGGTTCGGGGATGGGTGCTACGGGGCCTCAGCGCGCGGTTTCGAGGCGCGCATGCGGGCCCAGGGTGGCGCCGATGAAGCCACCGGCCACGTCGGTGCTGAGGATGGTGCCGTCGGCATCGCGCACCAGCCACTGCACGCCGCGGCCGTCGCCGGCATCGAAGCCGAAGCCGTAGCGGCCCTCGTTGCCCTCGATGTGCAGGGTCAGCAGTTCCGTTTCCACGGACGCCGGCTGGCGCGCCACCACCTCGACCCCGCCGCCGGCCTTCTTCTCCAGGAACACCTCCGCGCCCTGGCCGCCGCGGCGCACGCCAAGGAAGTACCAGTGGTCGTCGCCCTGGAACGCGGCCAGGCCAGCGGCCACGCCCGGCGCCGGCAGCTCAAGCGCGGTGCTGGCCTCGAACACCAGGTGCTGCTGGCGGCGGGCGTAGAAGGCCATGTTGGTCTTGGCGTCCAGGCGTTCGGGCAGCGGGTGGATGGCCAGCCAGCCCGGGCGCGAGCTGCCGTCGTACCACTGCGTCTTCGGCACCCGCGGGGTCATCCAGCCCTGGCCCAGCCCGACCGTGTCGAACTCGTCGCGCCAGGTGAAATTGCCGCTCATCGGCGCCTGGTCGGCCGGCTTCTTCATGAATGACGGCCCCGGCAGCACGTACGGGATTTCCTTGTTCGGCTCCAGGATCCGCGGCCAGCCGTCCTTCCACTGCACCGGCAGCAGGAACGCCTCGCGTCCGGTGTTGTAGTGGTCGCGGCCGTAGTTGCGGCTGGCCAGGAAGGTGGCCCACCAGCTGCCGTCCGGGCCCTGGACCAGGTCGGCGTGGCCGGCGTTGGTGACCGGCAGCGGACGCTCCGGATCGAGCTCGCGCTGGGTGAGGATCGGGTTGCCCGGGTACGGCTGGTACGGGCCCCACACGTCGCGGCTGCGCAGCACCACCTGCGAGTGCTGCGGGCCGGTGCCGCCCTCGGCGCAGCTGAGGTAGTACCAGCCGTCGACCTTGTAGATGTGCGGCCCCTCGATCCAGATCGGGTTCTCCTCCGGCTTCACCCCGCCGTCGATCAGCACCTTGCGCGGGCCGAACGGCTTGCCGCTGGCGATGTCGATCTCCTGCAGCCAGATCGCGCGGTGGCCGTCGTAGCGCGCCGGGCCTTCCGGCTCGTCGTTGTTGAGGATGTAGACCTTGCCGTCGTCATCGAAGAACAGCGACGGGTCGATGCCGCCGATGGTCGGCAGCCACACCGGGTCCGACCACGGGCCGGCCGGGTCCTTGGCGGTGACGAAGAAGTTGCCGCCGGCGTCCACCGAGGTATTGACCACGTAGAAGGTGCCGTCGTGGTACTCGATCGCCGGGGCGAACACGCCGCGCGACATGCCCAGGCCATCGAAGTCCAGCTGGCCGGGGCGGTGGATCGCGTTGCCGACCTGCTTCCAGTGCACCAGGTCCTCGCTCTCGAACACCGGGATGCCGGGGAAGAAGGCGAAGGTCGAGGCCACCAGGTAGAACTTGCCGTTGGCCGCGGTGATGCTGGGATCGGAGTGGAAGCCGGCCAGCACCGGGTTGCGGAAGCTGCCCTCCGGGAGCGGCGCCTCGAACGCAGCGTCGCGGCCGGTGTACTCGAACCAGTCGAAGTACGCCGGTGCCGCTTCCGCCGCCCGGGCGCCGGCCTCCGGTCCGGCCTGGCGCCCGCCGCAGGCGGACAGCGCCAGCGCGGCCACGGCCGCGGCGATCAGGCGGAGGGGGGTGCCGGGACGGCCGGCGCTGCGCTTGCTCATGGTCTGCTCCCTTTTTGTCCTGTGTGTCTTACCAGTCCCACATCGAGCCGTCTTCCAGGCGCGCGATCGGCAGCTGCTTGGGCGAATACGGGTACTTCGCCGCCAGCTTCTCGTCGATGTCCACGCCGATGCCCGGGGTGTCGCCCACGTACAGGCGGCCGTTGCGCAGCACGTAGTCGTGCGGGAACACCGCGTCGGTCTCGTCGGTGTGGAACATGTACTCCTGGATGCCGAAGTTCGGAACCCAGGTGTCGAAGTGCAGGGCCGCGCCCATGGTCACCGGCGACAGGTCGGTGGCGCCGTGGAAGCCGGTGCGCACCTGGTGCAGCGCGGCGAAGTCGGCCAGGCGGCGGATGTGGGTGATGCCGCCGCCGTGGACGATGGTGGTGCGGATGTAGTCGATCAGCTGGTTCTCGATCAGGTGCTTGCAGTCCCAGATCGAGTTGAACACCTCGCCCACCGCCAGCGGGGTGACCGAGTGCTTGCGGATCAGCTCGAACGACTTCTGGTTCTCGGCCGGGGTGGAATCCTCCAGCCAGAACAGGCGGTAGGGCTCGAGCGACTTGGCCAGGCGCGCGGCCTCGATCGGGGTCAGGCGGTGGTGCACGTCGTGCAGCAGTTCCACGTCCGGGCCGTGGTCGCGGCGCAGCTGCTCGAACAGCCTGGGTGCCACTTCCAGGTAGCGCGGGGTGTTCCACACGGTCTCGGCCGGCAGCTCGCTCTCGGCCGGCTCGTAGGCGCGGCCGGAGGACACGCCGTAGGCCTTCTTCACGCCCGGCACGCCGCACTGCGCGCGCACCGCGAGGAAGCCCTGCTCGATGAAGCGGCCCACCGCGTCGGAGGCCTCGGCGATGTCGCGGCCGTTGGCATGGCCGTACACCAGCGCGCCCTCGCGCGAACGCCCGCCCAGCAGCTGGTACAGCGGCAACCCGGCCATCTTGCCGAGGATGTCCCACAGCGCCACGTCGACCGCGGCGATCGCGCTCATCGTGACCGGGCCGCGGCGCCAGTACGCGCCGCGGTACAGGAACTGCCACATGTCCTCGATGCGCCCGGCGTCGCGGCCGATCAGGTTGGGCACCACGTGGTCCTGCAGGTACGAGGCCACGGCCAGCTCGCGGCCGTTGAGGGTGGCGTCGCCCAGGCCGTACACGCCCGAGCGGGTGGTGACCTTCAGGGTGACGAAGTTGCGTCCCGGGCAGGTGACGATGACCTTGGCATCGACGATCTCGCGGTCGTTCTTCGAGCCGTGGGTGGTGGTTTCGGTGGGGATCTGGCTGCTCATCGTGCGTGGTCGTCGTAGGGCATGGGGGAAACGGCGATTTCGAAGGGACCGGCCGGCAGGCCGGGACCGCCGCCGTCGCGGTCGTAGAGGGTGCATACCGGGCTGTCGGCCCAGCAGTAGCGCACGCGCGTGGCCTCGTGCGCACGGGGGGCGCGCAGGGTCACGCGGTTGTTCCACAGCTCGGCGCTGGCCCAGCGGCAGGAGCCGGGTCCGCTGCCGCAGACCTCGAAGCCGATCGGGCCTTCGGCACCGTACGCGGCCAGCTTGCCGCTGACCTGGGCGAAGGACACCACGATGGCGTCGCCGTTGCGGCTGGCGGACTCCGGCACCGGGCCGGCCGGCGCCAGCTTCTCGCCGTAGGCCAGATGGCGCATGGCGCGGGCCAGGCGGCGGCCGAGCTCCTGCTTGTTGGTGGGGTGGATGTCGTAGCGGTCGCCGATGTCGATGGTGACCACCAGGCCGGTGCCCGGGTCCTCGTCCGCCACCTGCTTCTGCGCCTGGCGCATGTTCGCCCAGTCGCTCTCGCCCGGAGCGGTCGGCGGGGTGCCGAAGTTGGGCAGCTGCACGATCATCAGCGGCAGCTTCGCGCCGAACTGGCGGCGCCAGTCGCTGCGCAGGGCGCGCAGCAGGTCGGCGTAGATGGCGTGCTCGAAGGTGTTGGACTCGCCCTGGTACCACAGCGCGCCACGCAGGCCATAGCCGCCCAGCGGGGCGATCATGCCGTTGTACAGCGTGGACAGGCCGGCGGCGCTCTGCCACGGTGCGCGCGGCGGCGTGCCCAGCTCCGGCGGGACCACGCGGTACTGCCAGCCGCCGGCCAGCGGCACCCGGGTGCCGTCGGCCAACACCAGCGCGTGTGCCTCGGCCGGGCCGGCCAGGCCGCCGTCGCGGTACGTGTCCAGCACGTTGACCACCACGGTGTTGGTGCCGGCCTGCAGCAGTCCCGGCGGCAGGCGGTACTCGCGGCCGCCGCCGGCGCCGTAGGTGCTGCCGACGGCGCGGCCGTTGACCCAGGTGGTGTCGATCTCGTCGGCCGGGCCCAGCGCCAGCACCGCGTCCTGCGCGGCCTGTTCGGCGCTCAGCTCCACCGTGGTGCGGTACCAGACCATGCCGTCGAAGGCTTCCAGTTCCGGTACGCCCCACTTCTCCCAGGCGCCGAGCTGGGCAGGCGCCGGGCGCCACTGCCCGGCCGGCGTGCCCGGCGCCCATGGGCGGTCGTCGGCGGCCACGCCCGGGCGGCCCGACCACCAGCCCTGCCACAGCTCGCCCCAGGCCCCGACCGCCTCCATCGGATCGCGCGCGTAACGCTCCAGCACGTCCAGTTCGGCGTCGTAGCGGCCGAGGGTGCGCAGCTGCCGTGCGCTGGTCCAGGCCTGGATGCGCGAGCCGCCCCAGGCGGCGTTGACCAGGCCCATGGGCACGTCCACGGTCTTCTGCAGCTCGCGGGCGAAGAAGTAGCAGGCCGCGGAGAAGTCGCGCACGGAATCCGGATCCACCGGCTTCCACGCCACCGGCTCGCTGAACCCGCGCTGCGGTTCCACCTGCGCCACCTGCGGCACGGTCAGCAGGCGGATGCGGTCGTTGCCGGCGCCGGCGATCTCGGCGCGCGCGTCCAGCGAGCGCCACACCTGCAGCTCCATGTTCGACTGCCCCGAGCACAGCCACACGTCGCCGACCATCACGTCCGACACCACCTGGCGGGCCTGGCCGGCCTGGGCGGTGAGCACGTACGGGCCGCCGGCCTTGAGCGCCGGCAGGCTCGCTTCCCAGTGACCATCGGCGCCGGCGCGCACGCGCGCGCGCTTGCCGGCGATCTCCACCTTCACCTGCTCGCCGGGCTCGGCGCGGCCCCACACCCGCAGCGGCTGGTCGCGCTGCAGCACGGCGTGGTCCTGGAACAGCGAATGCAGCAGCGGGGCGGCCGGCGTGGTGGTGTCCTGGGCCTGGGCCTGGGCCAGCGGCGCCAGGGCCAGGCCCAGCGCGGCGGCCAGATGGATCAGCTTGGTTGGGCTCACTTGCCGTCTCCGGGTGCGTACGGGAACTGCAGGGACTTGTAGTACTCCAGGTCGTGCGGCGGCGGCGCCGCGCCTTCCGGCAGCGGGCGCTGCGAGAAGGTCTGGAAGTAGGCGATGCTGGCGTCGCGCCACCACTTTGCTTCCTTTTCCTGGATGCCGAGGAACACCGCGACCTGGTGGTGGCGCTCGGTATCGACCTTGCCCTCCAGCGCGGCCCAGGTACGGCGCATGCCGCGCACGTAGTCCACGCCGCGGTCGTAGCGCAGCACCAGCTCGTCCCACAGGCTGCGGCCGGAGGCCATGCGGTGGTCCCAGGGCACGTGGTGGAACCACAGCAGGAACTCTTCCGGCACGGTGTCGAGGTTGCCGAACTGCGCTGCCACCGGCGGCGCGTACTGGCCCACGGCGTTGCTGCCGCTGGCGGTGCGGTCGAAGCCGATGCCGCGCGCGTCGGCGCGGTGGTAGTAGACCGAGGTCCAGTCCGCGCGCGGACCGCCCTCGACCCACGGACCCGGGCCGTAGTGGTGGCCGCGGCCCATCAGGTGGTGCAGGCCCAGCGGGGTCATGTAGTCGACCACCGCCTGGTGCGAGCCCATCATCATCGACACCACCGGCTCGACCACGGCCGGGTCGGTGGAGAAGGTCATGCGCGCCCAGTCGCGGGCGATGTCCTCGGCGCCGGCGTGCGGGTCCCAGGCCATGCGCCCGAACACGTACCAGTTGGCCTGGTCGAAGTGCGAGCCGCTCCAGTTGCGGTCCACGCCGATGTTGGCCACGCCGGCCATGCCGGTCAGCGCGTGCCCCTCCAGCGAGCCGTCCACGATCTTCGCCACGGTCGAACCGGGGCCGCGCGCATGGGTATCGGCGCGCAGCGCTTCCTCGTACAGCGGGCCCAGGTACACCAGGTGGGTGGCGAAGCCCAGGTACTCCTTGGTGATCTGGAACTCCATCATCAGCGGCGTCCTGGGCATGGCGCCGAACAGCGGATGGAACGGCTCGCGCGGCTGGAAGTCGATCGCGCCGTTCTTCACCTGCACCAGTACGTTGTCGGCGAACCGCCCGTCGTGCGGCACGAACTCGTTGTAGGCCTGCTTGTGGCGGTCGTCAGGTTCCTCGTGCGAGTACACGAACGCGCGCCACATCACGATGCCGCCGTGCGGAGCCAGGGCCTCGGCCAGCATGTTGGCGCCGTCGGCATGGCTGCGGCCGTAGTCCTGCGGGCCGGGCTGGCCCTCGGAATTGGCCTTGACCAGGAAGCCGCCGAAGTCGGGGATGGTGCGGTAGATCTCGTCGGCCTTGTCCTTCCACCACTGGCGCACGGCCGGATCCAGCGGATCGGCGGTCGCAAGGCCGCCGATCTCGATCGGCGCGCTGAAGCGGGCGCTGAGGTAGACCTTGATGCCGTACGGGCGGAACACCGAGGCCAGGGCCGCCGCCTTCTCCAGGTACATCGGTGTCAATGCGAGCGCGCTGGTATTGACGTTGTTGAGCACCGTGCCGTTGATGCCGACCGAGGCATTGGCGCGGGCGTAGTCGGTGTAGCGCGGGTCCAGCCAGTCCGGCAGCTTGTGCCAGTCCCAGATCGATTCGCCGGCATAGCCGCGCTCGACGTAGCGGTCCAGGTTGTCCCAGTGGTTGAGCACGCGCACCTTCACCTTCGGCGCCTCGCGCAGGTCCAGCCCGGCCAGCGGCTGCCCGGTCTGCACCAGGCGCAGCAGGTGGAAACTGCCGTACAGCGCGCCCATGTCGGTGTTGGCCGCCACCACCGTGGCCGCGCGCCCGTCGATGCGGGTGCTGCGGATCAGGTAGCCCTCCTCGCCCAGGCCTTCCAGTTCGCCCTGGAGCGCCGCCAGCTGTGGCAGCGAGGCCGGGGTGCCGACCACGATCGCGCCGTCGCGCCGGGCCTGCGCGGCCAGCGCCGGCGCGCGCCCGAGCAGGCCGGACAGGCCGCGCACCAGTTCGTCACGGGCGGCGCGCTGGGTCGCGGTGTCCGCCGGGGCCACCAGCTGCGTGCCCTGGTCGCGGTACTGCTTGAGCACCGGCGCCGGCAGTGGCCGGTAGCGCAGCCACAGGTCATAGCCGTCCTCGGCCGCGGCCGGCAGCGCCAGCAGCCAGGTCAGCAGCAGCGCCAGTAGCCCCAGCAGGCCGGGACGCGCGGGATGTTTTGCAGACGCGGATCGTGCTATCGATATCACTCTTCTACTTCCGGTTGTCGCGGGCCATGGCCCGTGCCCGCACCCGGGCCGGGCGCGGGCGGGAACCACAGAGCGCGGCAGGGCCGCAGTCCATGGGGAGGGAACGCCATTGGCCACCAGCAGCAAGTCCGCACGCCGCAAGGGACGCGCGGTAACCATCCACGAGGTGGCCGCGGCGGCCGAGGTCTCGCCGATGACCGTGTCGCGGGTGATCAACGGCAACGCCAACGTGCGCCCGGAGACCCGCGAGCAGGTGATGCGCGCGGTGCGCGAACTGGGCTACACGCCGAACCTGGCGGCGCGCTCGCTGGCCGCGGCGCAGGGCACGCGGATCGCGCTGATCTACACCAACCCGTCCGGCGCCTACCTCAGCGAGCTGCTGGTCGGCGCCCTGCGCGGCGCCGCGCGCACCGCGGTGCAGCTGGTGGTCGACAGCTGGGACGGCCTCAACGCCGAGGCCGAGCGCGCCGCCGCCCGCACCCTGGCGCGCAGCGTCGCCGGCGTGCTGCTGCCGCCGCCGCTGTGCGAATCCAAGGCCGTGGTCTCGGAACTGGTCGGCGCCGACGTGCCGGTGGTGGCGCTGGCCTCGGCGCGCTTCGGCGACGACGTCTCGCACGTGCGCATCGACGATTTCCGCGCCAGCCGCGAGATCACCGAATACCTGCTCGACCTGGGCCATACCCGGATCGGCTTCATCAAGGGCCATCCCAACCAGACCGCCAGCGCGCGGCGCTTCGAGGGTTTCCAGGCGGCGCTGGCCGCGGCCGGCATCAGCCTGGACGCCGGCATGGTCCAGCAGGGCTACTTCACCTACCGCTCCGGGCTGGAGGCGGCGGAGAAGCTGCTGGCGCGCAAGAAGCCGCCGACCGCGATCTTCGCCAGCAACGACGACATGGCCGCCGCCGTGGTCTCGGTCGCGCACCGCCGCGGCCTGGACGTGCCGCGCGACCTGTCGGTGGTCGGCTACGACGACACCTCCGCCGCCACCACGGTATGGCCGGAACTGAGCACGGTGCGCCAGCCCATCGCCTCGATGGCCGACTCGGCCATGGACATCCTGGTGCGCGCGATCAGCCGCCGCGAGAAGGACGTGCACATGGTGGTCGACCACGTGGTCGCCCACGAGCTGGTCCGGCGGGACTCGGTGGCCCCGCCGGCAGCCCGCGACTGACAGGCGGCCGGCGCCCATCGGCCTCATCCCTGCATCTGCTCCAGCTCGCGGCCGCGGGTCTCGCGCACGAACCGCAGCACGAAGAACACCGACAGGAACGCCGCCGCCGCGTACAACCCGTAGGCCGCCGCCAGGCCGATGCCCG
>Ga0182748_1000299_pt1 | contig 55079 bp, 50 predicted proteins | sample eDN3rd37CKraftOP_FD_128877 | JGI IMG/M metagenome (GOLD analysis project Ga0182748, IMG submission 128877) | Enriched Organic Plus compost microbial communities from Emeryville, California, USA - eDNA 3rd pass 37_C Kraft OP (version 2) (version 2) ... | reverse complement strand
GTGCGGGCATCGAGAACCGAGACCACCAGGCGCTGCGCGTCGGGGTCGACCTCGAAATGCAGGCTGGTGGACCAGGCTTCCATGCTCTGGTTGACTTCCCGCAGGGCCTTGTCCAGGCCCCCCGGAGCTGGGTCCTGCGCGGGTTCCCGGCGGTCCGCGGCATCGCCCGCGGCGGAACCGCCCGCGGAACTGCCGGCGGGCGGCACCGCGGGCGGCTGCGGCGGCGCAACAGGGAGGGCCGGCACGGCGGCCTGGGCGAGGGCGGGAAGGGGGGGTATGGCCATGGCGACTCCGGGGATCGGGGCGGGCCTGCCGGGCAGGCCGCGGAAACGGAAGGCTCCCGCGTCCATAACGGCCCGCGCGCGCCGGACTTTAGGCGCGCCGCCGCGGTGCGGGCTGCTACACTGCCGGCCTTGCCGCCGTCCCCGATCCCTCCATGCCTGCCGCGCCGTCTTCCTCCGCCAGCCTCGCCGACTGGCTCGCCTACCTCGAATCCATCCACGCCAGCGCCATCGACCTGGGCCTGGACCGGGTGCGGGAAGTGGCCGGCCGCATGGCGCTGGAGCTGGATTGCATCAAGATCGTGGTGGCCGGCACCAACGGCAAGGGTTCGACCTGCGCCATGCTCGAGGCCATGCTGCTGGCCGCCGGCTACCGGGTGGGGCTGTATACCTCGCCCCACCTGGTCGATTTCAACGAGCGCGCCCGCGTCGACGGCCGGGTGGCGTCCGATGCCGAGCTGATCGAGCAGTTCCAGGCGGTGGAGGCCGCGCGCGGCGCGACCAGCCTGACCTATTTCGAATTCACCACCCTGGCCATCCTGCGGCTGTTCGCCTGCGCCGGACTGGACGCGGTGGTGCTGGAAGTGGGCCTGGGAGGGCGGCTGGACGCGGTCAATATCGTCGACGCCGACTGCGCCGTCGTGACCAGCGTGGACCTCGACCATACCGAGTGGCTGGGCGACACCCGCGAGCGCATCGGGCTGGAGAAAGCCCACGTGTACCGGCCGGGGCGGCCGGCCATCTGCAGCGATCCCCGGCCGCCCCAGTCCCTGCTGGACCATGCGGCGCGGATCGGCGCCGATCTCTGGCTGTTCGGGCGCGACTTCAATTATTCGGGAGACCGCCAGCAATGGGCCTACGGCGGCCGGGGCCAGCGCCGCAATGCGCTGGCCTATCCGGCGCTGCGCGGCGCCAACCAGCTGCTCAACGCGTCGGGCGCGCTGGCGGCGCTGGAATCCCTGCGCGAGCGCATCCCGGTGCCCCAGCAGGCCGTGCGCCAGGGCCTGATCCAGGCCGCGTTGCCGGGCCGGTTCCAGATCCTTCCCGGGCAGCCGGCGGTGATCCTGGACGTGGCGCACAACCCGCACGCGGCGGCGGTGCTGGCCCAGAACCTGGACAGCATGGGTTTCCATCCCTATACGCATGCGGTGTTCGGCATGCTGGCCGACAAGGACGTGGAAGGCGTGGTGGACAGGCTGGGCGAGCGCGTCGATACCTGGCACTGCGCCACGCTGCCGGGGCCGCGCGGCATCTCGGGCGAGGCGCTGGCCGTGCGGGTGCGGGAAACGCTGGGCCGCAGGGCGCCGGCGCAGGGGGACGCGGCCGCCGTTTTCGCGCATCCCGGCGTGTCCGAGGCCTGGGCCGCGGCGCGCGGGCAGGCCGGCGAGAATGATAGAATCGTGGCATTCGGATCGTTTCTGACGGTCGCCGCCGTTCTCAAGACGCTCGGGCGCACGGCATAGCGGGCGAAGAGGGCGGCAGCGCGGAACGGGCCGTTTCCCGCTCCGACAGCAAGGGACGCTGACTCCATGGGATTGTTCACTCGCAAAGACGCCGCTTCCGATGCGCGCACGGGGCGGCCTCGCCCGTCGGTATCCAGCGAAGCCCAGGCCGCGGAACTGCGCGCGCGGGCCCGCCGGCGACTGGCCGGGGCCGTGGCCCTGGTGCTGGCGGCAGTCATCATTCTGCCGATGGTGCTCGATTCCGAGCCCGTGCCGGTCGCCGACGACATCCCCATCCTGATCCCCGAGCGCCACGCCGAATTGGCGACGCCCGAAGCGCCGGCCGCGCCGGCGCCGTCCCCGCAGCCTTCCGACACGCCGCCCGCGCCTGCAACGCCGGCCCCGCAGGCGCCTGCGCCGTCCGCTTCCGGGCCGGCGGCCCCCTCCGCCCCCGCGCCTGCCGCCACCGTCGCGCCGGCCCGGCCGCCGGCTCCGCCGGCGCCCGAGTCCCGGCCTGCCCCGGCTGCCGAACGGCCGCCGGCCCAGCCCGCCGAATCGGCTTCCGAATCGGCCCGCGCCCAGGAAGCCGCGCGCGCCATGGCGCTGCTCGAAGGCCGCTCGCCCGCCCAGGCTCCCGCCCGGCCACAGCAGCCGGCGGCGGGCGGCGGCAACTATGTCCTGCAGATTGCGGCCTATACCTCCCAGGCCGACGCCCAGGCGCGGCGCGACAAGCTGCACGCGGCCGGCGTCACCAACGCTTTCGTCGAGGGAACCTCGGCCGGCGGCAAGCAGCAGTACCGGCTGCGGGTGGGGCCCTTCCCGTCGCGCGAGGCGGCCCAGGCGGCCCAGGCCCGCTTGCGGACGCTGGGCTACGACAACGGCTTCATCGCGGCCCAGTGACCGGTTTCGATTTCGTCGTTCTGGCCATTCTGGCCGCTTCCGTCCTCCTGGGATTGGTGCGCGGTCTGCTCAAGGAGCTGCTTTCCCTGATCGCCTATGCCGCGGCCTTCGTCGCCGCCGTGTGGTGGGGCCCGCGGGTCTTCGAATGGCTGTCGGGCCTGATCGAGACCGCGCTCCTGCGCATGGCCGTGTCGTACGCGCTGGTATTCATCGTCGTGCTCCTGGGCGTGGGGCTGCTGAACATGACCCTGGGCGCGCTGGTGCGCACCACGGGCCTGACGCCCGCCGACCACGGCCTGGGCGGCCTGTTCGGGCTGGCGCGCGGCCTGCTGCTGGTGCTGGCGCTGGTGGCGGTGGCCGGCTATACGCCGTTGCCCAAGGAGCCCTGGTGGCAGAACGCCATGTTTTCGGGAACGGCCGTGCAGGCCGTGCAGCAGGTCAAGCTGCGGCTGCCGCCGGAGTTGGGCGCATGGCTGCCTTATTGAACGCATCACGCTAAACGGACAGGAACTCACACCATGTGCGGAATCGTCGGGGTGGTCGGCCGCGAGCCGGTCAACCAGTTGCTTTACGACAGCCTGCTGCTGCTGCAGCACCGGGGGCAGGACGCGGCGGGCATCGCCACCTCCCAGGACAGCCACTTCAACATGTACAAGGCGCACGGCCTGGTGCGCGACGTGTTCCGCACCCGCAACATGCGTGCGCTGCCGGGCTCCAGCGGCATCGGCCAGGTGCGCTATCCCACCGCCGGCTCCAGCGAAAGCGTGGAAGAGGCCCAGCCTTTCTACGTCAACGCGCCGTTCGGCATCACCTTCGCTCACAACGGCAACCTGACCAACTGGCGCGAACTGCGCGAATCGCTGTTTCGCATCGACCAGCGTCACATCAACACCAATTCGGATTCCGAAGTCCTGCTGAACGTGCTGGCCCACGAGCTGCAGCGGGCCGCCAACGGCGTGTCGCTCGACGAGGACGCCATTTTCCGCGCGGTGGCGGCGGTACACCGCCGCGTGCGCGGCGCCTACGCCGTGGTGGCCCAGATCGCGGGCTACGGGCTGCTGGCGTTCCGGGATCCCAACGGCATCCGGCCGCTGTGCATCGGCCGCAAGGACACCGACGCGGGCCCGGAATGGATGGCGGCGTCCGAATCGGTGGCGCTGGAGGCCGGCGGGTTCGAGTTCGTGCGCGACGTCGGGCCTGGCGAGGCGGTGTTCGTCGACATGGACGGTCGGCTATCGCAGCGCGACTGTGCCGACGAGGCCCGCCTGGCGCCCTGCATTTTCGAATACGTCTATTTCGCCCGGCCCGATTCCCTGCTCAACGGCGTTTCGGTATATGGTGCGCGCCTGCGCATGGGCGAATATCTGGCCGACAAACTGGCCCGCAGCCTGAGGCTGGGCGACATCGACGTGGTCATGCCCATTCCCGATTCGTCCCGGCCGGCGGCCATGCAACTGGCGGCCCGGCTCAACCTGGACTACCGCGAGGGCCTGATCAAGAACCGCTACGTGGGCCGTACCTTCATCATGCCCGGCCAGGCGGTGCGCAAGAAGTCGGTGCGCCAGAAACTCAACACCATCGGTATGGAATTCAAGGGCAAGAACGTGCTGCTGGTGGACGATTCCATCGTGCGCGGCACCACCAGCCGGGAAATCGTCGAGATGGCGCGCGCGGCCGGCGCCAACAAGGTCTACATGGCATCGGCCGCGCCGCCGGTGCGCTATCCCAATGTGTACGGCATCGACATGCCTACCCAGCGCGAGCTGATCGCCTTCGGCCGCCACGAAGACGAGATCGCCCGCATCATCGGGGCCGATGCGCTGGTCTACCAGGACGTCGATGCGGTGCAGCGGGCCGTCACCGACCTGAACCCGGCCCTGACCCGGTTCGAGGCCTCGTGTTTCGACGGCCAGTACATCACGGGCGACATTACCCCGGAATATCTCGCCCGGCTGGAGGAAAGCCGCAGCGAGTCCGGCGCCGAGGCCGGCGGCCTGCAGTTCAACATGGGCTACGCGGCCAACGACGCCTGAAGAGCGCCGCCAGCGCCAGCAGGGCGATGGCGGCGAACAGGCCCAGGCTCCACAGGGCGTATTCCACGCCCAGTACTTTCACGGCCGCGTCCATGCAGGTGGCGTAGATGCCGAACAGCCACGGCGCGGCGGCGTCCAGCCCCAGGCCGCTCATGAATCGGTCGGCAAAGGTCTGGTCGCACGAGAACATGCGGGCCGCCACCGTGTACTGGTACCAGGCCGCCGCCATGCCGCAGGCAGCCAGCGCGGCGCTGGCCGCCGCCGAAGCGGCCTGCAGCGCGCGCCCGCCCAGCAGCGCCAGGCCGCAGAGCAGGGCGATGCCCAGGTAGATCAGGCGCTGCAGCACACACCAGGCGCAAGGCTGCATGTCGAAGGCGTACTGGGACACCAGCGCGGCGGCCACGGCCCCCAGGCAGAGCAGGGCGACGAGCGCCAGGACGTTGCGTGCGGAAGTCGGCATGGGCAAAGGCTCAAAGGCTGCGGTGGCGGCCGGGTTCGGGCGCAGGGCCGCCCGCCAGGGCCTGGAGGATATCGCGTTCGAACTGCATCTGGCTGCGCGGGCGCTCCAGCGCCTGGCCGTCCACCACGAACACGTCTTCGACCCGTTCGCCCAGCGTCATGATCTTGGCGGTCTGAAGGTTGATCCGGTGCGCGGCGAAGACCTGGGCCAGCGCGTGCAGCAGGCCGGGACGGTCGGTGGCGACGACCGACAGCCGCCAGGATTTGCTGCGCTCGTCGGGTTGCAGTTCGACGCGCGGGGCAACGGGAAACACCCGGGACAGGCGCGACGGGCGCGCCCGGTAGTTGGGCGAGACGCGTACGCCCGCGGCCTCCTGCGGGTCGTGCAGCAGCCCGGCCAGCTCGTGCTCGACCAGAGAGGCCCGGGCCCGCAGGCCGCCGCTGTCCTGGTCGGGCGTGAGCACGATGAAGCTGTCCAGCGCCCGGCCGCTGCGGGTGGTGTGGATGCGCGCGTCCTGGATGTTCATGCCGCGGCTGCCGAAATAGCCGCAGATGGCGGCGAAGAGGTCAGCCGTGTCGCGGGTGTAGACCATGACCTGCAGGCCTTCGGCCTTTTCCGTCGGCCGGGCCTTGACCACCGGCTCTTCGGCGTCGGCGCGGTAATACAGGTGGCGGGTGTGCCAGGCGATGTCGGCCGCGTCGTGGCGCAGGAAATAGGCGACGTCCAGCTGCTTCCAGAAAGCGTCTCGCGCGTCGTCGCGCAGGCCGGCCAGCCGGGTCAGGCCGGCGGCTTCTTCCTTGCGGCGGGCCAGCACGGTGTTGGCGTCTTCCGGGGCGCCGCCCAGGGCTTGCCGCGTCAGGCGGTACAGGTCTTCGAGCAGTTTGCCTTTCCAGGCGTTCCAGACCTTGGGGCTGGTGCCCCGAATGTCGGCCACGGTCAGCAGGTAGAGCGCGGTCAGGTGGCGTTCGTCGCCCACCGCCTGGGCGAACTCGCGCACCACCGCCGGGTCCGACAGGTCGCGCTTCTGCGCCACCGCGGACATCAGCAGGTGCCGGCGCACCAGGAACTCGACCAGCGCGATGTCCTCGGGAGGCAGGCCGTGCTCCTGCGCGAAGCGTCGCACATCGCGCGCGCCCAGCTCGGAATGGTCGCCGCCGCGCCCCTTGGCGATGTCGTGGAACAGCGCGGCCACGTACAGCAGCCAGTGGCGGTCGAAATCGGCCATCAGCTGGCTGGCCAGCGGGTATTCCTGGGCATGCTCCGGCATGGTGAACCGGCGCAGGTTGCGGATGACGGCCAGCGTGTGCTGGTCCACCGTGTAGACGTGGAACAGGTCGTGCTGCATCTGCCCGACGATGCGCCGGAACACCGGCAGGTAGCGCGGCAGGATGTTCAGCATCGTCATGCGGCGCAGCGCGTGGACGATGCCGCGCGGCTGCTGCAGGATCTGCAGGAACAGCCGGCGGTTGACCGGGTTGCGCCGGAACTGGGCGTCGATGCGGTGGCGGGCGTGCCACAGCGCGCGCAGGGTGCGGGCCGACATGCCGGTCAGCTCCGCATGCTGCTGCATGAGCAGGAAGGCGCGCAGCAGCAGGGTGGGGTTGCGCTCGAAGCCGTCGTCGCGCACGATGTCCAGCCGGTCGTGCACGTTGCGGAAGTCCTGGTCGATGTCGCTGGCCTGGTCCGTGGGCCGCGGGAACAGGCGTTCCTCGATGTTCTGCACCAGTATGGTGTTGAGCTGGGTTACCAGCCGCGCCGCCCAGTAATAGCGCTGCATCAGGATCTCGCTGGCGCGCCGGGTCGCGGTGGCGGCGATGCCGTAGGCTTGTGCCAGGGCCGGCTGCAGGTCGAACAGCACGCGGTCCTCGCGCCGCCCCGCCAGCAGGTGCAGTTCGATGCGCAGCCGCTTGAACGCCTGCTCGGCGCGCCGCAGGTCGCGCGCCTCGGACGGCGTGAGCAGGCCCGCGCGGGCGACCTGGCGCCAGTTTTCCCCGAAGCCGGCGGCGCGCGCCATCCACAGGATCACCTGCAGGTCGCGCAGCCCGCCGGGAGATTCCTTGCAGTTGGGTTCCAGCGCGTAGGGCGTTTCCTGGTAGCGGGCGTGGCGCTGCTGCATCTCCACCTGCTTGGCCTGGAAGAAGGCGCGCGCGTCCAGGCGCGCCGCCATCGCGGCCTCGAAGCCGCGCATCAGGCTGCGGCTGCCCGCCAGCCAGCGCGATTCGAGCAGGGAGGTCTCCACCGTGATGTCGGCCTCGGCCTCGCGCTCGCATTCGGTCACGGTGCGCACGCTGTGGCCGGGCTCGAGCCCGATGTCCCACAGCGCCGCCACCAGCCGCTCGATCCGGGCGGCGTCGCCGTCGCCGGCCTCGCTGGGCAGCAGGATCAGCAGGTCGACGTCGGAATAGGGATAGAGTTCGCCGCGCCCGTAGCCGCCCACGGCGGCCAGCGCGGCGCCGGCCGGCAGGGGGCAGAGCTTGGTGAGGTCGCGCAGCGTCTGGTCGGTGGCGCGCCGCAGTTCGGCCAGCAGGGTGTCCGGGCGCTGGTGGCGGCGGAAGGCCTCGATGGCGGCGGCCCGCCGCTCGCGCATGCGCTCGCGCAGGGAAGGCAGGTCGGCGGCCGTCATGGCGCGGAGCCGGCCTACAGGCCGGGCAGGGCGGGCGGGGCGGGCATGCCGGGCGAGACGGTGAGGACCTCGTAGCCGTCGCCGGTGACCAGGACGGTGTGCTCCCACCGCGCCGAAAGGCTGTGGTCGCGGGTCACGACCGTCCAGCCGTCGGCCAACTGGCGGATCTCGCGGCGCCCGGCGTTGATCATGGGCTCGATGGTGAAGATCATGCCGGGTACCAGCTTCACCCCCGCCCCCGGCTTGCCGTAATGCAGCACCTGCGGGTCTTCGTGGAAGCGACGGCCGATGCCGTGGCCGCAGAATTCGCGCACGACGGAGAAGCCCTGCTTTTCGGCGTGCTTCTGAATGGCGTGCCCGATGTCGCCCAGCGTATTGCCGGGGCGCACCTGGGCGATGCCCAGCCACATGCATTCGTAGGTGGCTTCGGCCAGGCGGCGCGTCAGGATGGAAGGCTCGCCCACCAGGAACATGCGGCTGGTGTCGCCGAACCAGCCGTCGCGGATGATGGTGACGTCGATATTGAGGCTGTCCCCGTTTTTCAGCACCTTGTCGCCCGGGATGCCGTGACAGACCTGGTGGTTGACGGAAGTGCAGACCGCCCCCGGGAAGGGGGGGTAGCCCGGGGGCGCGTAGCCGATGGTGGCGGACTTGACCTTGAGTTCGTCGGTCATGTACTGCAGGCAGAGGCGGTCGAGCTCCCCGGTGGTGACTCCGGGCTTGACGTGTTCGGCGATGAAATCCAGGACGCTGGCGGCGTCCCGGCAGGCGGCGCGCATTTGGTCCAGTTCGGCCTGGTCGGTGACGATACCCATGGTGCTTGAGATGGCCTTCGAAAAAATAGTAGAATTATAGGCTTACCTGAACTTGCGGGCCCGGCGAATTCGCGCCCTGCCGTTCGTGGTGTCTTTCGTGATGCCCTTGGCGACGTTTCAAGGGCCCGGCGCTTGCAGTGCCCGGAGCCGTCGCGAGAGGCGCGCGCCGGCGGGTTGCGTGTGCCGCCCCGGAGTCCGGGTAAGAGAGGGCGGGAAGCGTGCCGGCGGGAGCCGGCTCGGCCCGCCGAAATCGCGTGTTGCGCCCCCAGGGTGTCGCCTGTGGGCGATGCAGGCGCAACGCCAGACCCAACCCTCGGAGAACCTTACCATGTCCGTTAGCATGCGCGAAATGCTGGAAGCCGGCGTCCACTTCGGCCACCAGACCCGCTACTGGAACCCCAAGATGGCCCCGTTCATTTTCGGCCATCGCAACAAGATCCACATCATCAACCTGGAACACACGGTTGCCAAGTTCCAGGACGCCGCCAAGTTCGTCCGCCAGGTCGCCGCCCGCGGCGGCACCGTCCTGTTCGTCGGCACCAAGCGGGCCGCCCGCGAGCTGGTCGCGGCCGAGGCCGCCCGCTGCGGCATGCCCTACGTCGATACCCGCTGGCTGGGCGGCATGCTGACCAACTTCAAGACGGTCAAGAGCTCGATCAAGCGCCTCAAGGACATGGAAGCCATGGCTGCCGAAGGCGGCGTCGAGCGCATGAGCAAGAAGGAAGGCCTGATGTTCCAGCGCGAGCTGGACAAGCTGAACAAGTCCATCGGCGGCATCAAGGACATGAACACCCTGCCGGACGCGCTGTTCGTCATCGACGTGGGTTACCACAAGATCGCCGTGGCCGAAGCCCGTGCGCTGGGGATCCCGGTGGTGGCGGTGGTCGACACCAACCACTCGCCCGACGGCATCGCGCACGTCATCCCCGGCAACGACGATTCTGCCAAGGCCATCGCGCTGTATGCCAAGGGCATGGCCGATGCCGTGCTCGAGGGCCGCGAGCAGAACCTCAACGGCCTGGTCGAGGAAGCGGTCGAAGGCGGCGAGGAATTCGTCGAGGTCGAAGACGGGCAGGCGTGAATCCGCCCGCCCGCCGCATGACGGCCGGCGGGTCGCCGGGCCCTGTGCGGGCTCGGCCGCATGACGCAGCAGCCCCGGTCCGACCGGGGCATCTTTTACAGATTTGGAGCGAATATGGCTGAAATTACCGCCTCGATGGTCAAGGAACTGCGCGAGAAGACCGATGCGCCCATGATGGAATGCAAGAAGGCGCTGACCGAAGCCGCCGGCGATATGGCCCGCGCCGAGGAAATCCTGCGCGTGAAGCTGGGCAACAAAGCCAGCAAGGCCGCCAGCCGCGTGACCGCCGAAGGCCTGATCGGCCTCTTCGTTTCGCCCGACGCGAAGCAGGGCGCGGTGGTCGAGGTCAACTGCGAAACCGATTTCGTGGCCAAGAACGACGACTTCGTCGCCTTCGTGAACCAGCTGGCCGAACTGGTCGCCACCCGCCAGCCGGCCGATGTCGCGGCCCTGTCCGCCCTGCCCATGGGCGAGGGCACCGTGGAAACCACCCGTACCGCCCTGGTCGGCAAGATCGGCGAGAACATCTCCGTGCGCCGCTTCGAGCGCATCCAGACCGGCGACAAGCTGGCCAGCTACGTGCACGGCGGCAAGATCGGCGTGCTGGTCGAGTTCTCCGGCGCCGACGAAGTGGGCAAGGACCTGGCCATGCACATCGCGGCCACCAAGCCCAAGGCCCTGGACGCGGACGGCGTGGCGCCGGCCGACATCGCCGCCGAGCGTTCGGTGGCCGAGCAGAAGGCGGCCGAATCCGGCAAGCCGGCCGAGATCGTGGCCAAGATGGTCGAAGGTTCCGTGCAGAAGTTCCTGAAGGAAGTCACCCTGCTGTCGCAGCCCTTCGTCAAGAATGACAAGCAGTCCGTCGCGCAGATGCTCAAGGAAAAGGGCGCCGGCATCAAGCGCTTCGCCTTGTACGTGGTAGGCGAGGGCATCGAGAAGAAATCCTCGGATTTCGCCGCCGAGGTCGCCGCCGCCGCGGCCGGGCACTGACGCTTCGGGGATCCTCCGGGCCGCGTCTGCCGGCCGGCCCGGCTCTGGCTTACACTTTTCGTCGGCACCTACCGAGGGAACCTCGCCCATGAGCAGATCCTACAAACGCGTCCTTCTGAAACTGTCCGGCGAAGCCCTGATGGGCGAGGATGCCTACGGCATCAACCGCGCGACCATCCTGCGCATGACCGAGGAGCTTTCCGAGGTCGCTGCGCTGGGGGTGGAGTTGGCGATCGTCATCGGCGGGGGCAACATCTTCCGCGGCGTGGCTCCCGGCGCCCAGGGCATGGACCGGGCGACTGCCGACTACATGGGCATGATGGCCACCATCATGAACGCGCTGGCGCTGCAGGACGCGCTCAAGCACCAGGGCATCGACACGCGCGTGCAGTCCGCGCTGAATATCGAGCAGGTGGTCGAGCCCTACATCCGGCCCAAGACCCTGCGCTACCTCGAGGAAGGCAAGGTGGTCATCTTCGCCGCCGGCACGGGCAACCCCTTCTTCACCACCGATACCGCGGCCGCCCTGCGCGGGGCCGAGATCGGCGCGGAAATCGTGCTCAAGGCCACCAAGGTCGACGGCATCTACAGCGCCGATCCCAACAAGGACCCCGAGGCCACGCGCTACGCGCGCATCAGCTTCGACGAGGCCATCGTGCGGCGCCTGGAAGTCATGGATGCCACGGCCTTCGCCCTGTGCCGCGACCAGAAACTGCCCATCAAGGTGTTTTCGATCAACAAGGCCGGCGCGCTCAAGCGCGTGGTCAGCGGAGAAGACGAAGGCACGTTGGTACACGTTTGACAAGGAATCGCCATGAGCGTTGCTGAAATCAGGAAGTCCGCCGAAAACCGCATGAGCAAGTCCATCGAGACGCTCAAGGCCAACCTGGCCAAGATCCGCACGGGACGCGCCCACACCGGCATCCTCGATCACGTGCAGGTCGAATACTACGGCTCGCCGGTGCCCATCAGCCAGGTGGCCAACGTCAATCTGGTCGACGCCCGCACGATCAGCGTGCAGCCCTGGGAAAAGGGCATGGCCGGGCCCATCGAGAAGGCCATTCGCGAGTCCGACCTGGGGCTGAACCCGCAGGCCATGGGCGATTCCATCCGCGTGCCGATGCCGGCGCTGACCGAGGAGCGGCGGCGCGACCTGACCAAGGTGGTCAAGGGCGAGGGCGAGGACGCCAAGGTGGCGGTGCGCAACCTGCGCCGCGAGGCCAACGAAGCGCTCAAGAAGCTGGTCAAGGACAAGGCCATCTCCGAGGACGACGAACGCCGCGCCCAGGACGACGTCCAGAAGCTCACCGACCGCCACGTCGCCGAGATCGACAAGCTCGTCGTCCAGAAGGAAGCCGAGATCATGACCGTCTAGGCACGGGCCGCGCTTCAGGCGCGGCCCGCGCCGCAGCGGCTTCTCCCCATGGCAACCAGTTCGACCCAGGCCATACCCTGCGCCACCGCGCTGCCCCGGCACGTGGCCATCATCATGGACGGCAACGGCCGCTGGGCGACCGAGCGCCGCCTGCCGCGCACTGCCGGGCATGCCAAGGGCGTGCAGGCAGTGCGCCGCGTGGTCGAGGCCTGCGGCCGGCAGGGCGTCGAATACCTGACGCTGTTCGCCTTCAGTTCCGAGAACTGGCGCCGGCCCGCCGACGAGGTCTCCCTGCTGATGCGGCTGTTCGTGCAGGCACTGGAGCGCGAAGTCGACAAGCTCGACGAGCAGGGCGTGCGACTCAGGGTGGTAGGGGATCTTTCGGCTTTCGAGCCCAGGCTGCAGGCGCTGATCGAGCAGGCCCAGGCCCGCACCGCCGGCAACGGCCGGCTGCACCTGACGGTGGCGGCCAATTACGGCGGGCGATGGGACATCCTGCAGGCCACGCGCCGCATGCTGGCCGAGCATCCCGGGTTGGCGGGCGACCCGGGCCGCGTCGACGAGGCCCTGCTGGCTTCCTACCTGTCCATGGCCTGGGCGCCGGAGCCCGACCTGTTCATCCGTACCGGCGGCGAGCAGCGCATTTCGAATTTCCTGATCTGGCAACTGGCCTATACCGAGCTGTATTTCACGGACCGCTACTGGCCCGATTTCGGGCCGGCCGAGCTGGCCGGGGCCTTCGCATGGTACGGCCGGCGCGAACGCCGCTTCGGGCGCACCAGCGCCCAGCTGGACCCGGACGCGAGGAGGTGACCGGCATGCTGCGCCAACGCATACTTACCGCCGCCGTGCTGCTGGCCGTCCTGGCCGGGGCGCTGGCCTGGCCGCGTCCCTGGCCCTTCGTGGTGCTGCTGTGCCTGGCCACGGGCTGCGCGCTGTGGGAGTGGCTGCGGCTGACCGCCGCCGACACCCCGGCCGCTGCGGCGGCGGGCGCGGCGCTGGCCGCGCTGGCAGTGTTCCAGTCGTGGATCTGGCTGGAGGGCGGCCGCGGGCTGGGGCTGACTACCTTCGGCCTGGCGGTGCGGCTGCTGATTCCGCTGGCCTGCGCCGCATGGCTGCTGGGCGCCACCGTCCTGGTCGCGCGCGGGCGCACCGGGCCGCCGGCGCGCAGCCCCTTCCTGTCGCTGTTCGCCATCCTGGCACTCTACGCCGCCTGGGCCTCGCTGGTGCTGATGTTCCTGGCCTTCGGGGCGCGCTACGTGGTGTCGCTGCTGATCCTGGTCTGGGTCGCCGACATCGCCGCCTATTTCGCCGGCCGCGCCTGGGGCCGGCGCAAACTGGCGCCGCGCGTCAGCCCCGGCAAGACGTTCGAGGGCGCGCTGGCGGGCGTGCTGGCCGCAGTGGCCTGGATCGCCCTGAGCAGCCAATGGGCAGGCACCTACGGCCATGCCCTGGCGGGGCGCTGGTCGCCGGGAGTCGCCTTGCTCTGGGCGGCGCTGCTGGCGGCCATGTCCATCGTCGGCGACCTGTTCGAGTCGCTGCTCAAGCGCCGGGCGGGCCGCAAGGATTCCAGCGGCCTGCTGCCGGGCCACGGCGGCGTGCTCGATCGCATCGACGCGTTGCTGCCGGTGGCTCCCCTGGCCCTGCTGCTCTCGGGAGCCGTCTTTTGAGCGATTTCCGCCATGTCACCGTGCTCGGCTCGACCGGCTCGATCGGCGAAAGCACGCTGGACGTCGTCGCACGCCACCCCGGGCGCCTGGGCGTGTATGCCCTGACGGCGCATAGCCGCATGGAGCGCCTGGCGCAGCAGGCCGCCGCCTGCGCCGCCAGGGTAGTGGTGGTGCCGGACGACGAGGCGCGGGGCCGGTTCGAACGGGCCTGGGCCGGCGGCTCCCTGCCGGAAATCCGCGTCGGCGCCGAGGCGCTGGCGCAGACAGCGGCCGATCCCGGCGGCGACGCGGTCATGGCCGCCATCGTGGGCGCGGCCGGCCTGCCGGCGGCCTTGGCCGCCGCCCGTGCCGGCAAGCGGGTGCTGCTGGCCAACAAGGAAGCCCTGGTCGCGGCCGGTTCGGTCTTCATGCGCGCCGTGCGCGAAAACGGCGCCGAGCTGTTGCCCATAGACAGCGAGCACAATGCCATCTTCCAGTGCCTGCCGCAGGACGGCGCGACCGCCACCGGGCAGGCTGCCTGCGGCGTGCGCCGCCTGATCCTGACCGCCTCCGGCGGCCCGTTCCGCGGGCGCGACTGGGAAGACCTGGAGCAGGTCACGCCCGAGCAGGCGTGCGCCCACCCCAACTGGAGCATGGGCCGCAAGATTTCCGTCGATTCGGCCACCATGCTGAACAAGGGGCTGGAAGTCATCGAGGCGCACTGGCTGTTCGGCATGCCGGCCGAGCGGATAGACGTGCTGATCCACCCTCAGAGCGTGGTCCATTCCCTGGTGGAGTACGACGACGGCTCGGTGCTCGCCCAGCTGGGGCAGCCGGACATGCGCACGCCCATCGCCCATGGCCTGGGCTTTCCTGGCCGCCTGGAAAGCGGCGTATCGCCGCTGGACCTCGCTTCTTGCGGACGGCTGGATTTCGACCGGCCAGACCCGGCGCGCTTTCCCTGCCTGGCGCTGTCCTTCGAGGCGCTGCGCGCGGGCCAGCAGGCCTGCATCGCGCTGAACGCCGCCAACGAAGTCGCCGTGCAGGCCTTCCTGGAAGGCCGGCTGCCCTACACCTGGATCCGCCGGGTGATCGAGGCGACGCTCGAATGGCAGGCGGGCAGGGCATCTGCTACGCTTTCGGACCTCGCCGAGGTGCTGGCGCTGGACCTCGAAACCCGAACTTATGCCTGCAATCTCGGTCTGGCCTATTAGCGCCGGCGCGCTTCGCGCCCCGGCGCCGGGCGCAGCGGCCCGTTTTCCCGTCCACCCGGTTTTCCTCGCGCCCGCCTGAACATGCTGTTTACCCTGATCGCCTTCGCCGTCGCGCTGGGCATACTCATCACCTTCCACGAACTCGGCCACTATTGGGCGGCCCGGGCGTGCGGCGTGAAGGTGCTGCGGTTCTCCGTGGGCTTCGGCAGGGTGCTGGCGCGCCGCCGCGACCGCCACGGCACCGAATGGGCGCTGTCGGCCATTCCGCTGGGTGGCTACGTCAAGATGCTGGACGATCCCGAGCCCGGCGCCCCCGACGGGCGCGGCGACAGGGCCTTCAACACGCAGCCGGTGAGCCGGCGCTTCGTCATTGTCGCGGCCGGACCGGTGTTCAACCTGGTCCTGGCCGCGCTGCTTTATGCCGGGCTGTACACCGCGGGCACGCAGGAACCTTCGCCGGTGGTCGCGGCGCCCGAGGCCGGGACGCCGGCGGCCCAGGCGGGTTTTGCCGCCGGCGACCGCATCGTGACCGTGGACGGCCGGCCCGTCGCCTCCTGGAACCAGGCGCGCTGGGCGCTGCTCGACCTGCTGTCGGCGGGCGGCTCGGCGGGCATCGAGGTCGAAACCGCCGACGGCGCGCGCACGGTGCGGGAACTGGCGCTGCCGGGCGGCACGGACGCCGGCAGCGAAGATCCCCTGGCCGCGGCTGGGCTGGAACTGACCGCGCCCCAGCCCGTGGTGCGCGGCGTCATGGAGGGCGGCGCGGGGGCCGAGGCGGGGTTGCGCGCCGGCGACCGTATCGTGGCGGCCGACGGTCAGCGCGAGCCGGACGCCTCGTCACTGCTGCGCATCATCCAGGATCACGCCGGCCGGCCGCTGAAGCTGGGCCTGCTGCGCGACGGCACGGCCCTGGAAGTCACCCTGGTCCCGCGGCCCGAGGCCGGCGAGGACGGGCGCACGGTCGGGCGCATCGGGGTGCAACTGGGCGGCGACCTGGCCATGGTCACGGTGCGCTATGGCGTGGGCGAAAGCCTGCTGCGCGGCGCGCAGCGCACCTGGGAAACAGCCTGGTTCTCGCTGCGGACCATGGGCCGCATGCTGGTCGGCGAGGCGTCGTGGCGCAACATCAGCGGCCCGGTCACCATCGCCGACTACGCCGGCCAGACGGCGCGCATCGGGCTGGCGGCCTACGTGGCTTTCCTGGCCCTGGTCAGCGTCAGCCTGGGCGTGCTCAACCTCCTGCCCATCCCCATGCTGGACGGCGGGCATCTGCTGTACTATCTGATCGAAATCGTTCGCGGCAGTCCGCCCCCCGAACGCTGGCTGGAGTTCGGGCAGCGGGCGGGCCTGGGCATACTGGCCTGCCTGATGGGCCTGGCTCTTTTCAACGATCTGGCTCGTCTTTTCACATAAACTTACCGGCTGCTACGCGTGCCGTTCGAGCACAGCGCGCGCGTTCTGCCTTAAAATCGCCCGCCATTCGCACGACCAAGGATAGCCGAGGATGCCTTTTCGCCGGATCGTCATGTTCAGCATGCGGGCGCTGCCCCTGCTGGCCGCCCTTCTTCTGCTGCCGGCGGTCGCCCGCGCGTTCGAGCCCTTCGTGGTCAGGGACATCCGGGTCGAAGGCATCCAGCGTACTGACGCCGGCACGGTGTTCGGCTACCTCCCGGTGAAGGTGGGCGACACCTTCACCGAGCAGGAAGCCACCGAGGCCATCCGCCGCCTCTACGGCACCGGCTTCTTCAACGACGTGCGCATCGAGACCGACAACGACGTGGTCGTCGTGGTGGTCCAGGAACGCCCGACCATCGCCTCGGTCACGTTCAACGGTATGCGCGAGTTCGACGCCAAGGCCATCACCAATTCCCTGCGGCAGGTGGGCTTCGCCGAAGGCCGGATCTTCGACCGCTCCATGCTCGAGCAGGCCGAGTTCGAACTCAAGCAGCAGTACCTGTCCAAGGGCAAGTACGGCGTTGAGGTCACCTCCACCGTGACGCCGCTGCCGCGCAACCGCGTCGGGGTGAGCTTCGACATCTTCGAGGGCGACGTCGCCCGCATCCGCGAGATCCGCATCGTCGGCAACAAGGCCTTCGACGAGGACGACCTGCTCGACCTCATGCAGATGACCACGCCCGGCTGGCTGACGTGGTACACCGACAGCGACAAGTATTCCCGCGAGAAGCTCGAGGGGGACGTCGAGACCCTGCGCTCCTACTACCTGGACCGGGGCTACCTGGAATTTTCCGTCGAGCCGCCGCAGGTCACCATCTCGCCGGACCGCAAGGACATCTTCATCACCATCACGGTGCACGAAGGCGAGCCGTATACGGTCAGCAACGTCAAGCTCGCGGGCGAGCTCCTGGGGCTGGACCAGGAACTCAACGACCTAGTGCAGATCAAGGCCGGCGAGACGTTCTCCGCGGCCAAGGCCAACGACACCTCCAAGGCCATCACGGACTATCTGGGCGAGCTCGGCTACGCCTTTGCCAACGTCAACCCCAATCCGGCGCTGGACCGCGAGAAGCACCAGGCCGATCTCACTTTCTACGTCGACCCGAGCCGGCGCGTGTACGTGCGGCGCATCCAGATCGGCGGCAACACCCGTACCCGCGACGAGGTCATCCGCCGCGAGATGCGCCAGCAGGAGGCCGCCTGGTACGACGCGGGCGACATCAAGATGTCGCGCGACCGCGTCGACCGCCTGGGCTATTTCAACGACGTCAACGTCGGCACCGAGCCCGTGCCCGGCTCGCCGGACCAGGTCGATGTCAACGTGGACGTCAAGGAAAAACCCACCGGCGTCATCAACCTCGGCGTGGGCTACGGCTCGACCGAGCGGGCCATCCTGTCGGCCGGCATCAGCGAGGACAACGTCTTCGGCAGCGGCACCAACCTGACGCTGCAGGTCAACACCAGCCGCACCAACCGCGCGGCCGTGCTGTCGCACACCAACCCCTACTGGACGCGCGACGGCATCAGCCGCACCACCTCGGTGTACTACCGCGTCACCGAGCCCTGGTACAACAACGACGGCGACTACCGCGTCAAGGCCATGGGCCTGGGCATGAACTTCGGCGTGCCGATCTCGGAATTCGATCGCATCACCCTGGGCGCCAACCTGGAGCGCAACGAGATCACCACGTACTCGAACTCCCCCCTGGCCTACGAAGAGTTCGTCGACAAGTACGGCGACCGGACCAACGCCATCATCTTCACGGCCGGCTGGTCCAAGGACACCCGCGACAGCGCGCTGGCGCCCACCCGCGGGTCGTTCACGCGGCTGCAGGCCAATTTCTCGACGCTGGACCTCAAGTACTACCTGCTGAGCGCCCAGGAGCAGTACTACCTGCCCATCGGGCGCGACTACACCCTGGCCTTCAACGGCATGGTGGACTGGGGCAAGGGCTACGGCGGCAACGGCTTCCCGGTCATCAAGAACATCTACGCCGGCGGCATGGGCACGGTGCGCGGCTTCGAGGGCGCCTCGCTCGGCCCGCACGACAGCCGCACCGACGACTACCTGGGCGGCTCCAAGCGGGTGGTGGGCAACATCCAGTTCTACCTGCCCATGCCCGGCGCCCAGCGCGACCGCACGCTGCGCTGGTTCGCCTTCGCCGACGCCGGCCAGGTGTACGGCGACAGCCAGAACATCGACCTGGGCGAGCTGAGGTATTCGGTGGGCCTGGGCCTGTCCTGGAACTCGCCGCTGGGCCCGCTGCAGATTTCCTACGCCAGGCCGCTGAACGACAAGCCTGGCGACGACACCCAGAGCTTCCAGTTCCAGATCGGCACCGGATTCTGACGGCCTCCAAATAATGGCACAATAGCCCTTTTGGGGCCCCGACCTCGTTAGGTGGATTTAAATGATGGCTGATTTCGCACTAAAACCGTTCGTCCTCGCGCGCGCGCTGCAGGCCGGTCCCGCCCGGGCCATGCTGGCATGGCTGGCCGTGCTGCTTGCCGCCGTCCTGGCGGCGGCGCCGGTGCACGCCCAGGGCACCAAGATCGGGTTCGTCAACACCGAGCGCATCCTGCGCGATTCGGCACCGGCCAAGGCCGCCCAGGCCAAGATCGAATCCGAATTCAAGCGGCGCGACGACGAGCTCCAGCGCCTGGCCGCCAGCCTGCGCAGCCAGGCCGAAAAGTACGACAAGGACGCGCCCGTCCTGTCCGAGTCCGACCGCCAGAAGCGCCAGCGCGAGCTGTCCAACCTGGATACCGACCTGCAGCGCAAGCGCCGCGAGTTCCAGGAAGATTTCAACCGCCGCCGCAACGAGGAGTTCACCGGCATCGTCGAGAAGGCCAACGCGGCCATCAAGAACATCGCCGAGCAGGAAGGCTACGACCTCATCGTGCAGGACGCGGTCACGGTCAGCCCCCGTGTCGACATCACCGAAAAGGTGATCCAGGCCCTCGGCCGCTAGCCTGTCTCCCGCATGCCGCTGCTGCTAGATCCCGCCCGCGCGCCCGCGCTCGACGAGCTTCTGGCCGGAGCGGACACGGCGGGGCTGGAATGGCGGCTTAGTCTGCCCTCCGGCGCGGTCCCGCCGCGCATCGCCGGCATCGGCAGTCTGTCTTCGGCCAGCGCCCAGGAAATCGGCTTCCTGGCCAATCCCCGCTACCAGGCCCAGCTGGGCGAGACCGGGGCCGGCGCGGTCATCGTCGGACCGGAAGTCGAGCAGGCGCTGGCCGCTGCCTCGCCCGCGCCGCGCTTCGCCCGGGTCGTCTGCCCCCATCCCTATCTGCTCTATGCGCGGCTGGCGCAGTGGTTCGACCGCGCCCGCCAGCCTGCCCGCGCGCCCGGCGTGCATCCCTCGGCCGTTGTGGCGTCCGACGCCCGCGTCGGCCCCGGAGCGGTCGTGGGGCCCCAGTGCGTGCTGGAGTCCGGCGCCGAAGTGGGCGCCGGCGCCGTGCTGGGGCCGGGCTGCGTGCTGGGGCAGGGCGCCCGCGTCGGCCCCGACAGCCTGCTGCACGCCCGGGTCACGCTGTACGCCGGCGTCCGGGTGGGCGCGCGGGCCATCATCCACAGCGGGGCGGTGCTTGGCGCCGACGGCTTCGGCTTCGCGCCGGATCCGTCGCGCGGCTGGGCCAAGATCCCCCAGCTGGGCGGCGTGTCGGTGGGCGACGACGTCGAGATCGGCGCCAACACCACCATCGACCGCGGCGCCCTCGAGGACACGGTGATCGGCAACGGGGTCAAGCTGGATAACCAGATCATGATCGCCCACAATGTGCACGTCGGCGACCACACGGCCATGGCAGCCTGCGTGGGCGTGGCCGGCTCCACCCGCATCGGCGCGCGCTGCACCATAGGCGGCGCTTCCATGCTGTCGGGCCACCTGACCCTGGCCGACGACGTGCACGTGTCGGGCGGCACGGCGGTGACTTCCAGCATCTCCCGCCCGGGACGCTATACCGGCGTGTATCCTTACGCCGAGCACGGGCAGTGGCAGCGCAACGCCGCAGTGGTGCAGCAGCTCGCGCAGTTGCGCAAGCGCGTGCGGGCGCTGGAGCAAGGCTGATGTTTCCTGGCAGCCCGCGGCGCCGTCCCGTGCCGGCCGCCGGCGCCGCCGCGCGCCGTCGGGCGCGCAAGGGGCCCGGCGGCCCCGCAACCCACCCATAACGATGTACATGCAGGAAACCCGCCATATGGAACTCGATATCAAGGGGATACTGGACCGGCTCCCGCACCGGTATCCGATGCTGCTGATCGACCGCGTGCTCGGCATGGAGCCGGGCAAATCCATCGTCGCGCTCAAGAACGTGTCGATCAACGAGCCGTTTTTCCCCGGCCATTTCCCGCATCATCCGGTCATGCCCGGGGTGCTCATCCTCGAGGCCATGGCCCAGGCCGCGGCGCTATTCTCGTTTTCCGACGATTCCGGCCTGAAGAGCCAGAGCGAGCCTTCGGTCTATTATTTCGTGGGCATAGACGGCGCCCGTTTCCGCCGGCCGGTGGTGCCGGGCGACCAGCTGCGCATCGAGATCGACGCCGAGCGCCTGAGCCGCACCATCTGCAAGTACCAGGGCCGGGCCAAGGTCGACGGCCAACTGGTGGCCGAAGCCAAGCTCATGTGCGCCATACGTACCCTGGAGGCGTGAATGCCGCCTAGCATCCATCCCACCGCGCTGGTCGATCCGGCCGCCCGCCTGGCGGAAGGGGTGACGGTCGGACCCTACAGCGTCATCGGGCCCCACGTCAGCATCGGGGCGGGCACGGAAATCGGCCCGCATTGCGTCATCGACGGCCATACCGACATCGGCCGCGACAACCGCTTCTACCGGTTCTGCTCGATCGGCGGCATGCCCCAGGACAAAAAGTACGGGGGCGAGCCCACGCGGCTGGAGATCGGCGATCGCAACATGGTGCGCGAGTACGTCACCTTCAACACGGGCACGGTCCAGGATGGCGGCGTCACTACGGTGGGCAGCGACAACTGGATCATGGCCTACGTGCACGTGGCGCACGACTGCCATATCGGCAGCCACACCATCCTGGCCAATTCGGTGCAGCTGGGCGGGCACGTGCACGTGGGAGACTGGGCCATACTGGGCGGCCTGACCGGCGTGCACCAGTTCAGCAAGATAGGCGCCCACAGCATGACGGGAGGCAACAGCTCGCTCATGCAGGACATGCCGCCCTACGTGCTGGGCGCGGGCAACCCCTGCCGGCCGGTGGGCATCAACGTCGAGGGCCTGAAGCGGAGGGGCTTCCAGGCGCCCGTCATCTCGGCGCTGCGCGACGCCTACAAGGCCATCTACCGTCGCGGCCTGACCCTGGACCAGGCGCGCGCCGAGCTGCGCGCCCGCCAGCAGACCGAGCCCGAGGCGGCCGAGGCATTGCAGGTCCTGCTCGACTTCCTGGACGCGTCCACCCGCGGCATCATCCGGGCATGACCATGGAGATCGGCATGGTCGCCGGCGAACCTTCTGGCGACCTGCTGGCCGCCCGCCTGCTGGCGGGGCTGCGCGCGCGCGTGCCGGCCCTGGAAGCCGCCGGCATCGGCGGCCCGCGCATGCAGGCGGAGGGATTCGAAGCCTGGCATCCCATGCACGCCCTGTCGGTGTTCGGGTATGTGGACGCGCTCAAGCGCCTGCCCGGCCTGCTCGCCACCTACCGCAACGTGCAGCGGCGCTGGCTGGCGCAGCCGCCCGCGGCCTTCGTGGGCATCGACGCGCCCGACTTCAACCTGCGGCTGGAAACCCGCCTGCGCGCCGCGGGCATTCCTACCGTGCATTTCGTGGGACCCTCGATCTGGGCATGGCGCTACGAGCGCATCCATGCCATCCGGCAGGCCGTCTCCCACATGCTGGTGCTGTTTCCCTTCGAGGAAGCGCTCTACCGCAAGGAAAACATCCCCGCCACCTACGTCGGGCATCCACTGGCCGGAGCCATTCCCATGCAGCCGGACCGCGCTGCGGCGCGGGCGCGGCTGGGCCTGGATGCCCAGGCCCGCGTGCTGGCCATCCTGCCGGGCAGCCGGTCGTCCGAGATCCGCCTCCTGGGCCCGCGCTTCCTGGAGGCGGCCCGCCGGCTGGTGGCCCGGGACCCGAAGCTGCAATGCATCGTGCCCATGGTCAACGCCCAGCGCCAGGCCGAATTCCAGGCGCTGCTGGCGCGCCAGCCGGTGCCCGGCCTGCGCTGCGTGGCGGCCGACGCCCTGGCCGGCGCCGGGCAGGCCCCGGTGGCCTGGAGCGTCATGGAAGCCTGCGACGCCGCCCTGGTGGCCAGCGGCACCGCCACCCTGGAGACTGCGCTCTACAAGCGGCCCATGGTGATTTCCTACGTGCTCTCCCCCTGGATGCGGCGCATCATGAGCTGGAAGTCCGGCCAGCAGCGGCCCTACCTGCCGTGGGTGGGCCTGCCCAACGTGTTGCTCAGGGATTTCGCCGTGCCCGAGCTGCTGCAGGACGACGCCACGCCGGAAAAGCTTTCCGAGGCGGCCTGGAAGGCGCTTACCGACGACGCTCAGGCCGCCCGCGTGGCCGCGCGCTTCGAGGCCCTGCACCGAGACCTGTTGCGCGACACCCCGGCGCTGGCCGCGCAGGCCATCCTGGAAGTGGCCCATGGAGCCTGACCTGTTTAGCGAGGTCGAGGCAGAAATGGTCTACGTGGCCGGCGTGGACGAGGCCGGCCGCGGGCCGCTGGCCGGCGGCGTGTACGCCGCCGCCGTCATACTCGACCCGGCCCGGCCCATCTCCGGGCTGGCCGACTCCAAGGCGCTCGCGCCCGAACGGCGCGAGGAACTCGCCGTCCTCATCCGCGAATCGGCCATGGGCTGGAGCGTGGCCAGCGCGTCGGTGCAGGAAATCGATACCCTGAACATCCTGCAGGCGACCCTGCTGGCCATGCGGCGCGCGGTGGACGGCCTGGGGCTGCCCACCCAGCTGGCGCTGGTCGACGGCAACCAGGTGCCGCGCCTGGACTGCGCGGTGCGCTGCGTGGTGGGCGGCGACGCCACGGTGGCGTCGATCTCGGCCGCTTCCATCCTGGCCAAGACCGTGCGCGACGCCGAATTGCGGCGCCTGCACGAGCGTTATCCCCAATACGGCTTCGACCGGCACAAGGGCTACGGGACGCCGCAGCACCTGGCCTGCCTGCGCGAGCACGGCCCCTGCCCGGAGCACCGGCGCAGCTTCGCCCCCGTGCGGATGCTGCTGGATCCCGCATGAAGCGGATCGCCTCGCGCGACAACCCCCAGATCAAGGCCCTGCGCCGGCTGGCGGCTGCCGGCGGGCGGGCCGGCGAGCGGGTGCTGCTCGACGGCGTCCATTTGTGCGAGGCCTGGCTGGCGCGGCGGGGCCCGCCGCTGCTGGCAGTGTTCGACCTGGCCCGGCTGGAGCGCCCCGAGCTGGCCCGGCTCGTGGCTGCCGTGCCGGCGCAGCGCTGCCTGGGCGTCGACACCCCGCTGCTGCGCGGGCTGGAAGGCGTGGACAGCGGGCAGGGCGTGCTGTTCTGCGTGGAAGTTGCCGACACGCCGCTGCCGGCGCGCATCGAGGAAACCTGCGTCTGGCTCGATGGGGTGCAGGACCCGGGCAACGTGGGGACCCTGCTGCGCACCTGTGCGGCGGCCGGCGTGCGCCGCGTGCTGGCCGGCCCCGGCACGGCGGCCGCCTGGTCGGCCAAGGTGCTGCGCAGCGCCCAGGGCGCGCATTTCTCGCTGGACATCCACGAACGGGTCGCGCCCGAGGACGCGTTGCCGCGCCTGGGCGTGCCCCTGGTGGCCGCTGCCCTGGACGGCGCGGCCGATCTCTACGACGCGCCGCTGCCGGCGCGCTGTGCGTGGGTGTTCGGCCACGAAGGCCAGGGAGTGTCGCCGTGCCTGCTGGCGGCGGCCGAACTGAAGGTGCGCATCGACCACGAGCGGGATGCAGCGGAATCGCTCAACGTGGCCGCCGCGGCCGCCATCTGCCTGTTCGAGCAGCGCCGACGCCTGCGCGCCGGGTGAGCGCGCTTCCCGGGCAGGTCCTTCGCGCCGCCGCCTGCCCCTGAGTGGGGCGGATCAATAGGCCGACTGCCGGTTCAGGCCGATTTCCTGCAGGACGGTGGTGGAGATTTCCTCGATCGACTTGGTGGTGGTCGACAGCCACGGGATACCTTCGCGTCGCATCAGGCGCTCGGCCTCGGCCACTTCGTACAGGCATTGCTGCAGCGAGGCGTAGCGGCTGTCGGGCCGGCGCTCGTTGCGGACCTCGGCCAGGCGCTCGGGCTGGATGGACAGCCCGAACAGCTTGGCGCGGTAAGGCCGCAGCGAGGAGGGCAGGGTGCCGCGTTCGAAATCCTCGGGGATCAGGGGGAAGTTGGCCGCCTTGATCGCGTACTGCATGGCCAGATACAGGCTGGTGGGCGTCTTGCCGCAGCGCGACACCCCCACCAGGATGACGTCGGCCTGCTGCAAGCCCGCGACGAATTGGCCGTCGTCGTGGGCCAGGCTGAAGTTGATGGCCTCGATGCGGTTGCGGTATTGCGGCGTGGTCGCGGCCATGTGGGAGCGGCCGATGGAATGGCTGGACTTGACTCCCAGCGCCTGCTCGATGGGCACCACGAAGGTGCCGAAGAGGTCCAGGAAGACCGCCTGGCAGCCCTTGACCTCGGACAGGATCTCGGGGTCGACCAGAGTGCTGAAGACGATGGGGGGCTGCCCTTCCTCGGCCGCGCAGCGGTCGATGCGGGCGGCCACCTGGCGCGCCTTGTCGCGGGTGTCTATGAACGGCACCCGCACCTGGTTGAACCGGACCTGCTCGAACTGCGACAGGACCGAGTGACTGAAGGTCTCGGCGGTGATGCCGGTGCCGTCGGAAACGATGAACACGGTGCGGTCGATGGGCGACGATGGCATAGATGTAACAAATCCAGGTGGGCGGGCGAGGGCGGTACAATTTGACCCCGAAAGTCACCCCAAAGGCATTCAAGGCCGGTTTGGTCAGGGTTCAGGCAGCATCCTGACCAAACTCGCTTTCTTTCCATTGTAAAAGGTGACTCATGTCTTACGTCGTTCCGTTCGAGCAGCTCCGCATGGCGGATGTGGACTCGGTAGGAGGTAAAAACGCATCGCTCGGTGAAATGATCAGCCAGCTGGCCGGCGCCGGAGTCCGGGTGCCGGGCGGCTTCGCCACGACCGCGGAGGCTTTCCGCGGTTTTCTCCAGTCCGCTGGGCTGGACCGGCGCATCGCCGAGCGGCTGAGTACGCTCAACCCCGAAGACGTCCGCGAACTGGCTGCGGCCGGCGCCGAGATCCGCCAGTGGATCGTCGAGGCCCCGTTTCCCGCCGAGTTCGAGCAGGCCGTGCGCGACGCGTTCGCCGGGCTGGACGCCGATGGCCAGGGTTCGTTCGCGGTGCGTTCGTCGGCCACGGCCGAGGACCTGCCCGACGCTTCGTTCGCCGGCCAGCAGGAAACTTTCCTGAACGTGGTCGGCATCGACGACGTGCTGGACAAGATCCGCCACGTCTTCGCCTCGCTCTACAACGACCGCGCCATTTCCTATCGCGTGCACAAGGGCTACGCCCACGCCGAGGTCGCGCTGTCGGCCGGCGTGCAGCGCATGGTGCGCTCGGACCGCGGCAGCGCGGGGGTCATGTTCACGCTGGACACCGAATCGGGCTTCCGCGACGTGGTGTTCATCACCTCGTCCTACGGCCTGGGCGAGACCGTGGTGCAGGGCGCCGTCAACCCCGACGAGTTCTACGTGTTCAAGCCCACGCTGGAGGCGGGCCACTACCCCATCGTCGGCCGCCGCATCGGCTCCAAGCTGGTCAAGATGGAATTCGACGCCGAGCGTTCCGAAGGGCGCGCGGTGCGCACGGTGGACGTGCCGGTTTCCGAGCGCAATCGCTATTCGCTGAGCGACGACGAGGTCATCGAGCTGGCCCGCTACGCGGTGATCATCGAGAAGCACTACGGCCGTCCCATGGACATCGAATGGGGCCGCGACGGCGTCGACGGCAAGATCTACATCCTGCAGGCCCGTCCCGAAACGGTCAAGTCGCAGCAGAGCGGCCACGAGGTCCAGCAGCGCTACCGCCTGAAGGCCACGGGCGAAGTGCTGATCACCGGCCGGGCCATCGGCCAGAAGATCGGCTCCGGTCCGGTGCGCGTGGTCGGCGACATTTCCGAGATGGACAAGGTGCAGCCGGGCGACGTGCTGGTCACCGACATGACGGACCCCAACTGGGAACCGGTCATGAAGCGCGCCTCGGCCATCATCACCAACCGTGGCGGGCGCACCTGCCACGCGGCCATCATCGCCCGCGAGCTGGGTATCCCGGCCGTGGTGGGCTGCGGCAACGCCACCGATATCCTGGCCAGCGGCAAGTCCGTGACGGTCTCCTGCGCCGAGGGCGACGAGGGCCGCATCTACGACGGCCTGATCGAGACCGAGGTCGAGGAAGTCCGGCGCGGAGAGATGCCCGAGATCGGCCTGAAGATCATGATGAACGTCGGCAACCCGCAGCTGGCCTTCGACTTTGCCCAGATCCCCAACGCCGGGGTGGGCCTGGCGCGGCTGGAATTCATCATCAACAACAACATCGGCATCCACCCCAAGGCGGTGCTGGATTATCCCAACGTCGACGGCGACCTCAAGAAGGCGGTGGAATCGGCCGCGCGCGGCCACGCCAGCCCGCGCGCCTTCTTCGTCGAAAAGCTGGCCGAGGGCGTGGCCACCATCGCCGCGGCCTTCTGGCCCAAGCCGGTGATCGTGCGCCTGTCGGATTTCAAGTCCAACGAATACCGCAAGCTGGTCGGCGGCTCGCGCTACGAGCCCGAAGAGGAAAACCCCATGCTGGGGTTCCGCGGCGCCTCGCGCTACATCTCCGCCGAGTTCGACGAATGCTTCCGCATGGAATGCGAGGCCCTCAAGCGCGTGCGCGACGACATGGGGTTGACCAACGTCGAGATCATGGTGCCCTTCGTGCGCACCGTGGGGCAGGCCGCCAAGGTGGTCGACCTGCTGGGCAAGAACGGCCTGGCGCGCGGCCAGAACGGGCTCAAGCTGGTCATGATGTGCGAAGTGCCCTCCAACGCCATCCTGGCCGAGCAGTTCCTGGAGCATTTCGACGGCTTCTCCATCGGCTCGAACGACATGACCCAGCTCACCCTGGGCCTGGACCGCGATTCGGGCATGGAACTGTTGGCGGCCGACTTCGACGAGCGCGACGATGCGGTCAAGTTCATGCTGAGCCGGGCCATCCGGGCTTGCCTGGATGCCGGCAAGTACGTGGGCATCTGCGGCCAGGGTCCCAGCGACCATCCCGACCTCGCCGTCTGGCTGCGCGACGAAGGCATTCTGTCGATGTCGCTCAACCCCGACACGGTGGTCGAGACCTGGCGGCGCCTGGCGGCCGGCTGAGCCCGGACGGGCCGGTGCAGCCGGCCTTTATCCGGAAACGCCGCGCCGCGCGTAGAGCGCCAGGAAGCGCGCCGGCAAGCCGGCCGCTTCCGGCGTGGGACGCACGCCACGCTCCAGTGCGGCGGGGTCCAACCCTTGCCCGGCGTAGCGGGCCGCGTGGCGCCGCAAGTCCGAGCGCACCAGCGCGGCGTCGAATTCCGGGTGGAACTGGGTCGACACCACAGCCGGCCCGTAGCGCAGGATCTGATGCGCGTCCAGCGCCGACGAGGCGAGCGTGCGCGCGCCCGGCGGCGGCGCGGCCACCGTCTGGCTATGCTGCATCTGCGCCGGAAAGCGGGAGGGCAGGCCGGCGAGCAGGGCGTCTTCGCGGGCCGCGGGCACCAGCGAGACCTCGCGGGTGCCGATTTCCCGCCCCAGGGGGTTGTAGGCGACTTCGCCGCCCAGGGCATGGGCCAGCAACTGATGACCGTAGCAGATCCCGAATATCGGCAGGCCCTGGCCGGCGGCTTCGCGCAGCCATGCGGCGGCGCGCTCGCTCCATGGCAGGCGGTCGGTCACCATGGCCGGCGACCCGGTGACCAGGGCCGCCGCATAGCTCGACGGTTCGGCGGGTGTTTCGCCCCGGAAGACGGCCACGGTCTCGGCCTCTTCGGGTGCGAGCCCGGCCGTGCGGCGCAGCAGGGTGGCGTAGTCCCCGTGCAGGGTACGGCCGGCTTCGTCGGGGTCTCCGGTGTGCAGGATCAGTACCGGTCCGCGCAGGGAAGCGGCGGTTCCGGCGCGAGGCGGAGCAGGGGCTTCGGGGGAGGGCGGGAGCATTTCGGGGATAATACCCTCGCCGCGCCGCGCGCGCCGTCTTTCCCGGCATGTGCCGGCGCCCGTCCGGGCGGCCGTCTTGCGGCCGGCCGCATTCCTGCAGGAGGATCTCCCCATGTGGTACTGGTTCGGATTGGCCGCGCTGGCCCTGATCGGCGAAGTCGCCACCGGCACGTTCTACCTGCTGCTGGTCGCGCTCGGGCTGACCGCCGGCGGCGTGGCCGCCTGGCTGCAGGCGGGCATCGCCCTGGAGCTAGTGGCCTGCGGGGCGGTGGCCCTGGCCGGGCTGGCCGTCCTGCGCGCCGCCGGCGTGCTCAAGAAACGCGAGGTCGACGCCGCGCGCAATGCCGACGTCAACCTCGATATCGGCCAGACCGTGCAGGTCGAAGGCTGGTCGGATGCGGGCACCGCCCGCGTCCATTACCGCGGCGCCCACTGGCAGGCCGAGCTGGCGCCGGGTGCGGCGCGGCGGCCCGGTCTCCACGTCATCACCGAATTGCAGGGCGCGCGCCTGATCGTCGCGCCCCGCGACGAAGGCACCGCCCCCTGATCCGCAGGCCCCCCCGTAGCCTCTTTCGCCCCCGGAGACCCCGACCATGTTCCTCGATACCTCCACCATCGTCCTGATCGTCATCGTCGTGCTGGCCTTGCTGATCGTGGTCAAGTCCATTGCCATCGTTCCCCAGCAGCACGCCTGGGTGGTGGAACGGCTGGGCAAGTTCGACCGCGTGCTCTCGCCCGGCGCCGGCTTCGTCATTCCCTTCATCGAGCGGGTCTCGTACAAGCATTCGCTCAAGGAAATCCCCCTGGACGTGCCCAGCCAGGTCTGCATCACGCGCGACAACACCCAGCTGCAGGTCGACGGCGTGCTGTATTTCCAGGTAACCGACGCCATGCGCGCGTCCTACGGCTCCTCCAACTACATTTCGGCGATCACCCAGCTGGCCCAGACCACGCTGCGCTCGGTCATCGGCAAGCTGGAGCTGGACCGCACCTTCGAGGAGCGCGAGTTCATCAACAGCACCATCGTGGCCTCGCTGGACGAGGCGGCGCTGAACTGGGGCGTCAAGGTGCTGCGCTACGAAATCAAGGACCTGACGCCGCCGGCCGACATCCTGCGCGCCATGCAGGCGCAGATCACGGCCGAACGCGAAAAGCGCGCGCTGATCGCCGCCTCCGAAGGCCGCCGCCAGGAGCAGATCAACATCGCCACCGGCGAGCGGGAAGCCTCGATCGCGCGCTCCGAGGGCGAGAAGCAGGCCCAGATCAACCAGGCGCAGGGCGAGGCCGCGGCCGTACTGGCCATCGCCGAAGCCACTGCCAAGGCAATCACCCAGGTGGCCGAGTCCATCCGTCAGCCCGGCGGCCTGGAAGCCGTCAACCTGAAGGTGGCCGAGCGCTACGTGGAAGCCTTCGGCAACGTGGCCAAGCAGGGCAATACCCTGATCCTGCCGGCCAACCTCGCCGACGTCGGCGGGCTGATCGCCTCGGCCATGTCGGTCGTCAAGGGCATGCCCGCCAAGTAAAGGCGAAAAGGGCTGCGCCGCTCAATCCCGGCGGCGCGTGTCGTGCTTCATGATGCGGTCTTTTTCGCGCTGCCAGTCGCGGTCGCGCGCCGTGTCGCGCTTGTCGTGCAGCTTCTTGCCGCGCCCCAGGCCGAAATCGAGCTTGATGCGGCCGTTCTTGTAGTGCAGGTTGATCGGCACCAGCGTGTAGCCACGCTGTTCGACCTTGCCGATGAGCTTGTCGATCTCGGCGGACTTCAGCAGCAGCTTGCGGGTGCGCACGGCGTCCGGATGGATGTGGGTCGACGCGGTGGGCAGGGGGCTGACGTGCATGCCCATGAGCCAGAGTTCGCCGTCGCGCACGATGACGTAGCTTTCCTTGAGCTGCACGCGGCCTTCGCGTATGGCCTTGACTTCCCAGCCTTCCAGCACCAGGCCGGCCTCGAAGCGGTCTTCGACGAAATAGTCGTGAAAGGCCTTGCGGTTTTCGATGATGCTCATGGATACGTGGCCAAGGGCTCTCCGGGGAGCCGGTAAAATCTTCCCATTCTAGCCATTTGCGAGTGCCGATGCACAAAGTCCAACGCTCCGTCCTGGTGCCCCACAGCGCCGCGCAGATGTTCGACCTGGTGGCTGACGTCGAGAAGTATCCCGAGTTCATGCCGTGGTGCGGCGGGGCCGAGGTCCGTTCGCGCGACGAGCACGGCATGCTGGCCTCGGTCACCATCAGCCTGGCCGGGCTGCGCCAGCGGTTCACCACGCGCAACACGCACGACTATCCGCGGCGCATCGATCTCGAGCTGGTCGACGGGCCGTTTTCGGCGCTGGTCGGGCATTGGGAATTCCAGGCGCTGGCCGATGACGCCTGCAAGGTGCTCTTTACGCTGGAATACGCGTTTTCCAGCCGTACCCTGGAGGCGCTGGTCGGGCCGGTCTTCAACCGCATCGCCAGCAGCTTCATCGATTCCTTCACCAAGCGCGCCCAGGCCTGCTACGGCCAGTGACGCGGCCGCCTCGCCCATGACCGCCGAGCGGACCGCCGAAACCATCGCCGTGCTGGTATGCCATGCCCGGCCGGGCCACGCATGGCAGCGCGCCGTCCGGCTGCGCGCGGGCGCGACGCTGGAGGATGCGCTGCGGGCCAGCGGCTTCGGGCAGGCCTTCCCGGGGGTCGATCCCTGGGACGCCGGAGTGGGGGTATACGGCCGTCGGGGGGCCCCGGGCACGCCGCTGCACGACGGCGACCGGGTCGAGATCTACCGGCCGCTGGTGTTCGACCCCATGGAGTCGCGCCGCCGCCGCGCGGCACGCCGGCGAGGAGGCTGAGGCGCCGGTGCCGCGCCGGAGCCGGTGCGGAACTCACGCGGGGGTAGCGCGGGGATGCCGATCCAGGCTAAACTTTACGTTTACGTAAACGTAAAGTAACGAAACGTTGATCCCATGCAAGGAGGCCGATATCCCATGAACGCCGTGCTCTTCGAAGAGCTGGCCTGCGACAACGGCATGCGGCTGGGGCTGGCGACCCTGAATTCGCCGGAAACCCTCAACGGCCTGTCGCTGGACATGTGCCGGGCGCTGTCGGAAAGGCTGGCAAGTTGGGCGGCCGACCCGCAGGTGGCGGCGGTGGCGCTGGCCGGCAACGGCGAGAAGGCGTTCTGCGCCGGCGGCGACCTGCGCAGCCTGTACCGCTCCATGCGCGGCGAGGCCGGCGGTTCCCCCGGGGACGGCGGCGCCTACGTGCGGGAGTTCTTCGAATGCGAGTACCGCCTGGACTACGCGATCCACGCGTATCCCAAGCCTGTGCTGTGCCGCGGCCACGGGCTGGTCATGGGAGGCGGGATGGGCCTCATGGCCGGGGCCAGCCACCGGGTGGTCTGCCCTTCGTCGCGGCTGGCCATGCCGGAGATCGGCGTAGGGCTGTTCCCCGACGTGGGCGGCAGCTGGTTCCTCAACCGCCTGCCCGGGCGCAGCGGGCTTTTCCTGGGCCTGACCGGCGCCGCGCTGGAGCCCGCCGATGCCCTGTTTGCCGGGCTGGCGGACTATCTCCTGCCGGAAGATGCTTGGCCCGGGCTCCTGGAATCGCTGCGCAGGCAGCCCTGGCACGGCGGCCCGCAGGGCGGTCCGGCCGCGCAGGACCCGGCCGGGCGCACGGCGCGCGCCGCCAACGACCGCATCGCGCATCGGGCGCTGTCGCAGGCCGCCGCCCGCACCGACCTGCCGCCGGGGCCGCTGCGCCGCAACCTGCCGCGCATCGACGCCCTGTGCGCAGGCGGCGACTTGCCCGAGATCCGCCGCGGCATCGCCGCGCTGGCGGGCGACGCCGACCCGTGGATGGCGCGCGCCGGCGAGTCGCTGGCGCGGGGCGCGCCCGGCTCGATCCGCCTGGCCTTCGTCCTGCAGCGGCGGGCGCGCCTGATGTCGCTGGCCGAGGCGCTGCGCGAGGAATACGCGGCGGCGCTGGCCTGCGCGGCGCACGGCGACCTCGCCGAGGGCATCCGGGCGCTCATCGTCGACAAGGACCGGCGTCCGCGCTGGCAGCCGGCCGACCCCGAAGCGGCCGGCGAAGCCTGGGCTGCGCGGTTTCTGCTGCCTTCCTGGCCGCCCGGCGGGCATCCGCTGGCGGACCTGGACAGCCATAGCTTTCCCCTGACACCGAACCAAGGAGAGACATCATGAGCAGCGTGGCATTCATCGGCCTGGGCAACATGGGCGCACCCATGGCCCGCAACCTGCTGAAGGCGGGCCATGCCGTGGCCGTCCACGATCTGGTGCCCGCGGCCGTCCAGGCGCTGGCCACCGCCGGGGCCCGGCCGGCTGCGTCGGCCCGCGAGGCCGTGGCCGGCGCGCAGTTCGTGTTTTCCATGCTGCCGGCCAGCCGCCACGTCGAGGCCCTCTACCTGGGCGAGGACGGCCTGCTGCCGCACATCGGCGGCGAGGCCCTGGTCGTCGAATGCAGCACCATCGCCGCCGCCTCGGCGCGCAAGGTGGCGGCCGCGGCGCAGGAGCGGGGCCTGGCCATGATCGACGCGCCCGTCTCGGGCGGCACCGGCGGCGCCGAGGCCGGCACGCTGACTTTCATCGTGGGCGGCGAGGCGGCGGCGCTCGAGCGCGCCCGGCCGCTGCTGGAGGTCATGGGCAGCAACATCTTCCATGCGGGCGGGGCAGGCGCGGGGCAGGTTGCCAAGATCTGCAACAACATGCTGCTGGGCATCCTCATGGCGGGCACTTCGGAGGCCCTGGCGCTCGGGGCGGCCAGCGGCCTGGATCCCAAGGTCCTGTCCGGCATCATCGCGCGCAGCTCGGGGCGCAACTGGGCGACCGAGGTCTACAACCCCTGGCCGGGCGTCATGGACGCGGTGCCGGCTTCGCGCGGCTACGAGGGAGGTTTCGGGGTCGACCTGATGCTCAAGGACCTCGGGCTCGCGGCAGAGGCTGCGCTGGGGGCCGGAGCCCCGGCGCCGCTCGGGGAACTGGCGCGCAACCTCTATTCGCTGCACAGTGCGGCAGGACACGGCAAGCGGGATTTTTCCAGCATCCTGGGCCTGTACCTGGGCGGCGACGCGCCGCGCTGACCGTCCCCGGGACGGGCATTCCCGGCTTACACTTGCGACGCCCGCAGCCGGCCATATGCCGGGCGGGCGGTCCATGCCTGCACGAGAACACCATCGCATCTTCCGCATCGGCTGGCTGCGCGCCGCCGTCCTGGGCGCCAACGACGGCATCGTCTCTACCGCCAGCCTGATCGCCGGGGTGGCGGCGGCGCAGTCCAGCCATGCCGCCATTCTTGCCGCCGGGCTGGCCGGGCTGGTGGCGGGGTCGCTCTCCATGGCGGCGGGCGAGTACGTGTCGGTGCGCAGCCAGGCCGATACCGAGGCCGCCGACCTGCGGCTGGAAATGCGTGCGCTGCGCGGCAACGCCGCGCAGGAATTGCAGGAATTGGCGGATATCTATGTGGGGCGGGGGCTGACGCCCGAGCTGGCCGGGCAGGTGGCGCGGCAGCTCACCCGCCACGACGCGCTGGACGCGCATGCGCGCGAAGAACTCGGCATCTCGGCGCACAGCCGGGCGCGGCCCGTGCAGGCCGCGATCGCCTCGGCCTGTTCGTTCGCGAGCGGGGCGGCCTTGCCGATGCTGATCTCGGTGTTTGCCCCGCTGCCCGGCCTGATCGCGGTGGTCATGGCGGGGTCGGTGGCATGCCTGGGCCTGCTGGGCGCACTGGCCGCGCGCGTGGGCGGCGCGCCGATGGGCTGGGCCAGCCTGCGGGTCATGCTGCTGGGGGCGCTGGCCATCGCGGTGACGGCCGGTGTGGGGGCGCTGTTCGGCGTGGCCGTGTAAGGCGCCCGTCAAGCGCGCGCGGCGGGCTCCGGCGGGTTCAGGCGGCGAGGGCGTAGGGCAGCGGCAGCACTTCGATGCGGGGGCCGTCCGGCGCGCCCAGGCGCAGGTCGCCGTCCGGCAGCGATGCCAGCGTCACCTCGAACAACAGCGCCGCGCCGTCCGGGCCGGAGGCGTCGACCAGCCGGCCGCAGGGTTCGTCGGGCCGGGCGGCGTCGTAGACGTCCGTGCCGGGTGCGGGGCCGTGTGCCGCCGCGCCGGCCAGACGGCCGAAAGCCGTGCGCCGCTTGACGGTTCCGCGGTAATGGCTGCGCGCCACGATCTCCTGGCCGGGGTAGCAGCCCTTGGTGAAGCTGACGCCGCCGGCGAGATCCAGGTTCACGGTCTGGGGGATGAAGAGGTCCTGGGTGGCTGCGCCTATCCAGGCCAGGCCGGCGGCCAGGTCGTCCGCGCGCCAGCGGGCGGCTTCGCCGGCCGGCGGCGCGTCGCCCTCGGCAATGCGCCACCAGCGCGCGCACGCGGCCGAGGCGCAAGGCGCGGCGATCCAGGTGCCGCTGGGCAGGTCGGCGCGCTGCCAGGCGGTGCGGGGCAGGGGGCCGACGGCCGCCTCCAGCTCGGGCACGCCGGCCTCGCCGGTCCAGATGCCCTGCGCGTGCGCGGGGGCGACCGCCAGGCGGACCTTGGCGCGCAGCACGAACAGGGACAGGCGCTTGACCAGGGCATCCGCGATGTCGCGGCGCACCAGCAGGAACAGCCCGCCGCCTTCGTCCGCCTGCGGCGCGCGCCATACCGCCATGGTGGCCATGAGCCTCCCCTTGGCGCTGCAATAGCCGGCGAACCGCGCGTCGCGGTCCAGGCCCGCGATGTCTTGCGTGAGCTGGCCGTGCAGGAAGGCGACGGCGTCGTCGCCGGTCGCGCGGACCACGGCGAAATCGTCCAGCGCGGCGCTGGACACGGTAGGAGGAAGGGCGGCGGACAGGGGCGGGGAGACGGACATGGGAAAGCGGGCGATGGCGCAAACGATGGCGATACGCCAATGATACCCGCGCCGCCGGAGCCGCCGCCGCAATCCTTTACACTGCACGATTCATGAAACGCGCTCTCGTCCTGCTGTTCGTCGTCGTCCCGCTGCTGCTTGCGGCGGCCGGTTCCGCCGCGGCCTGGCTATGGCTGTCGCGGCCGCTCGCCCTGCCTGCCGAGCGGGTGGATTTCATCGTCGCGCCGGGCAGCAGCCCGCTGGCCGTGGCGCGTACGCTCAACGAGGCCGGCGTGCCCGTGCACGAGCAGGCCTTCGTCTGGCTGGCGCGCCTGAGCGGGCGCGACCGCCTGCTCAAGGCCGGCGGCTACGAGGCTGCCCGCGGCGACTCGGTCTGGAACCTGCTCGAGCGCATGGCGCGCGGCGACATGACCCAGCGGCAGGTCACGCTGGTCGAAGGCTGGACCTATGCCCAGATCCGCGCCGCACTGCGCGAGCGCAAGGACATCCGCCAGACGCTGGACCAGGTCAGCGACGCGCAACTGCTGGCGCGCCTGGGCAGCGACGCGGCCAGTCCGGAAGGGCTGTTCTTCCCCGATACCTACGTCTATACCCCCGGCAGCACCGACTACGACCTGCTGCGCCGCGCCTATCACGCCCAGCAGCAGGAGCTCGCGCGGGCGTGGGCCGAGCGCGATCCCGGCCTGCCGCTGGCGTCTCCGTACCAGGCGCTGGTCCTGGCTTCGCTGATCGAAAAGGAAACCGGCCACGGGCCGGAGCGCGCGCGCATCGGCGGCGTGTTCGTCAACCGCCTGCGGCTGGGCATGCCGCTGCAGACCGATCCCGCCGTGATCTACGGCATGGGGCCGGCCTACCAGGGTCGTATCCGCAGGCGCGACCTGCAGGCCGACACGCCCTGGAACACCTACACGCGCGGCGGCCTGCCGCCCACGCCCATTGCCAGCCCGGGGCGCGCGGCGCTGATGGCCGCGGTGCGTCCGGAGCCGCACAAGTACCTGTACTTCGTGTCGCGCGGCGACGGCACCAGCGAATTCTCGCCCGATCTCCTGGGCCACAACCGCAACGTGGCCCGCTACATCACGGGGCGCAATCCATGACATCGCGCGGCCGCTTCATCACCCTGGAAGGCGTGGACGGCGCCGGCAAGAGCACCCATGCGGCCTGGCTCGCCGACCAGCTGCGCGCCGCGGGCCGCGAGGTGCTGTCCACCCGCGAGCCCGGCGGCACGCCGCTGGGCGAGGCGCTGCGCGAGCTGCTGCTGCACCATCCCATGCGGCTGGAGACCGAGACCCTGCTGATGTTCGCGGCGCGCAGCGAGCACCTGGCGACGGTGATAGAGCCCGCGCTCGCGGCCGGCACCTGGGTCGTCTGCGACCGGTTCACGGACGCCACCTACGCCTACCAGGGAGGCGGGCGCGAGCTGGGCGGGGCGCGTATCGCCGTGCTGGAGCAATGGGTGCACCCGCACCTGCAGCCCGACCGCACCTGGCTGTTCGACGTGCCGCTGGAAGTCGCCCGCGGCCGCCTGGCCGGCGCGCGCCAGCCCGACCGTTTCGAGCGCGAAGCCGACGCCTTCTTCGAGCGTACCCGCGCCGCCTATCACGCGCGCGCCCGGCAATGTCCGCAGCGGGTGCGGATCGTCGATTCCACGCGGCCGGTGGAAGCGGTGCGCGAACAGCTGCGCGCCGAACTGTCGGCGCTGCTGGAGGCATGCGCATGACGGCAGTCCGTCTGGCGGCCGGCCGCGCGCGGGCCCGGCCCGCGGCGCCCCGTACGGCGCCCTGCGGCGGCGGGGGGCGCGGATGAGCGTTCCGGCGTTTCTTCCCTGGCAGGAATCGACGGCCCGCAACTGGCTGTCGCAGCGCGAACGTTTCGCCCATGCCTGGCTGGTCCACGGGCCGGCGGGAATCGGCAAACTGGATTTTTCGGCGGCGGCCGCCGCCAGCCTGCTGTGCGAATCGCCCCGGGACGGCCTGGCCTGCGGCGCCTGCCACGCCTGCGCCTGGGTCGCCTCCGGCAACCATCCGGACTTGCGGCGCATCCGCCCCGAGGCCGTCGCGCTGGCCGAAGGCGAAGAAGCCGCCGATGCGGAAGGCGCCGTTGCGGCCGAACCGTCCGCTTCCAGGCGCGCACCGTCGCGGGAAATCCGCGTCGACCAGATCCGGGGGCTGGAATCCTGGTTCAACACGGCCACCCATCGCGGCGGCTGGCGGGTGGCGCTGCTCTATCCGGCCGAGGCGCTCAATGCGGTGTCGGCCAATGCACTGCTCAAGGTCCTGGAAGAGCCGCCGCCGCACACGGTGTTCCTGGTGGTGGCCGATGCGCCCGACCGGCTGCTGCCCACCCTGGTGTCGCGCTGCCGGCGCCTGCCCCTGGCGGCGCCTGCGCCGGCCGAGGCGCTGGAATGGCTGCGCGGGCAGGGCGCCGACGACGCCCCGGCGTGGCTGGCCGCCGCCGGCGGGTCGCCGCTGGCGGCGCTGCGCCTGTCGCAATCGCGCGACCGCGCGTGGCCGGAATGGCTGGCCCGCCTGTTCGACCCGCTGGCGCAAGGGCGCGGGCCCGAACTGGGCGAGCTGGCCGACACGCTAGAGAAAATGCCGGCGGCCGACTGGATAGACGCGTTGCAGCGCGTTTATGTCGATCTGGTCCTGGCCGCGGCGGGGCTGCCGCCGCGCTATTTCCCCGCCCAGGCCGGGCTGACCGCCCGCGCCGCCGCCCGCGCCCGTCCGGGCGCGCTGGCCGAGGCCGCCCGCTGGCTCACCCAGCAGCGCCGGGTCGCCGGCCACCCCCTGAACGCCAGGCTGTTCGCCCACGCCGCCTTGCAGCGCGTGGTGCTATCCTGCCAGGGTTGATCCCGCCCGGGCACGCCGGGCGTTTGCGCCATGCGGCGGCGCGCGCCGCGTCTTTCCAGCCGGTTTTTTCCCCATGTACGTAGATTCGCATTGCCACCTGAATTTCCCGGAACTGCGCCAGAACCTGCCCGATATCCTCGGGCGCATGCAGGCCAACGGCGTCACCCATGCCCTGTGCGTGAGCGTCAACCTGCCCGACTGGCCCGGGCTGATCGAGCTGGTCGAATCCCAGGGCTGCCTGTGGGCGTCGGTCGGCGTGCATCCCGACTACGAGGACACGCCCGACCCCGAGGCCGAGGAACTGGTGCGCCTGGCGGCGCACCCCAAGGTGGTGGCCATAGGCGAGACGGGGCTGGACTATTACCGGCTCACCGACGCGCCCGAGTGGCAGCGCCAGCGCTTCCGCCGCCATATCCGCGCCGCCCGCGACAGCGGGCTGCCCCTGATCGTGCACACCCGTTCGGCGGCCGCCGATACGCTGAAAATCCTGCACGAGGAGGGGGCGGCCGAGGTGGGCGGGGTCATGCACTGCTTCACGGAGTCCTGGGAAGTCGCCGAGGCGGCCATGGAGCTGAATTTCATGATTTCGCTCTCCGGCATCGTCACCTTCAAGAACGCCCGGGCCCTGCACGACGTGGCCGCGCGCCTGCCCCTGGACCGGCTGCTCATAGAAACGGATTCTCCCTATCTGGCGCCGGTGCCGTACCGGGGCAAGGTCAACGATCCCTCGCTGGTGCGCCATGTCGCCGAACGCATCGCCGAGCTCAAAGGGGTCGCTCCGGAAGAAGTGGGACGATGTTCTTCAGAAAATTTCTTCAAATTATTCAATAAGATAAATTGATAATTTAATCTTAAATATTTAATGTAAATTATCTAAAGTAAATTCTGATGAAAATTCGTCCCCGTTTTTTGTCCTTCCGCCGGCGCCGCTTCCCGGCACTGGCGCTGGCGGTCGCCATGGCCCTCGCCGGGCCGGCGAAGGCGTTCGCTGCCGACCCGGGCAGCTGGTGGGTATACGTGGCCAACGACGATGCAGCCGACGTGCGGACCCTGCTCGGACAGGGTGCCGACCCCAATGTGCGGCACCGCAGCGGCCAGCCCGCCCTCATGCGGGCGGTGGTGGACGGCGCCTGGGCAGTCTTCGACGCCATCGCGGCCGACCCGCGCACCGATCTCAATGCCGAGAATCCCGCCGGCGAAACTCCGCTCATGTACCTGGCCCTGGCAGGCCAGACCGAGCGGGCCGCCGGCCTGATCGGCCGCGGCGCGCAGGTCAACCGCCTGGGCTGGACGCCGTTGCACTACGCGGCGTCCAAGGGGCAGTTGGGGGTGGCCCGCCTGCTGCTGCAGCACCGGGCCATTGTCAATGCGCCGTCTCCCCGGGGCGTGACGCCCCTGATGATGGCCGGCTACTCGGGCAACCGCGAAATGGTCAACCTGCTGCTGCGCGCCGGCGCCGATGCCACCACGCACGACCTGGACGGCAAGGACGCGGCGGACTGGGCGCTGGAGGGCAAGCAGCGCAGCCTCGCCCGCGATCTGCGCGAGACGGTCGCCCGGGCAGAAGCCGCGCGCGATGCCCGGCGCTCGACGGCCGCCGGCGCCGCGTCGGCTCCGGCGGCCGTCGCTCCGCAAGGCGAGGAGCCCCGCGCGCAGCCGGCCGAACCGTCTTCCGCGCCGCGCCCCGCGCCTTCGGACGGGCCTGCGGTGGGCGGCGTGTCGAACCTGAAATTGAACGATTACGACAAGGAGGCGGACTAGGCCCGTGGTAGCGGGAGTAGGGTGGGGGTAATTATGTGTCCCTTATTTTCAGATATGAAAATAAATAGGGGACATTAAAAGGCCGGCGCTAGAATGACGGGATTCTTTTCCCGGAAGCCTGCCATGTCCGAACATCCCGCCCATGCCTTGCCGTCCTACCTCGACTCCGCCCATCTCGGGCCCTGGGGCATCTACCTCCAGCAGATCGATCGCGTCACGCCCTACCTGGGCTCGCTGGCGCGCTGGGTCGAGACGCTCAAGCGCCCCAAGCGCGCGCTGATCGTCGACGTTCCCATCGAGCTGGACGACGGGCGCATCGCGCATTTCGAAGGCTACCGCGTCCAGCACAATACCTCGCGGGGGCCCGGCAAGGGCGGCGTGCGCTTCCACCAGGACGTCACGCTGTCCGAAGTGATGGCCCTGTCGGCCTGGATGTCCGTCAAGAACGCCGCCATCAACCTGCCCTACGGCGGCGCAAAGGGGGGCGTGCGGGTGGACCCGCGCCGGCTTTCCCGCGCCGAGCTCGAGCGGGTCACCCGCCGCTACACCAGCGAGATCAACGTCATCATCGGCCCGTCCAAGGACATCCCGGCGCCTGACGTCAACACCAACGCCCAGATCATGGCCTGGATGATGGACACCTATTCCATGAACGAAGGCGCGACGGCCACCGGCGTGGTGACCGGCAAGCCGTTGTCGCTGGGCGGCAGCCTTGGAAGGACCGAGGCCACCGGCCGCGGCGTCTTCGTCGTGGCTTGCGAGGCTGCGCGGGATGTGGGCTTCGACGTGCCCGGTTCCCGCGTCATCGTGCAAGGCTTCGGCAACGTGGGCGGGACGGCCGCGCGGCTGTTCCACGAGACGGGCGCCAAGGTGGTCGGGGTGCAGGACCACACCGGCGCCATCGCCAGCGAGTTCGGGCTGGACGTTCCGCAATTGCTGGCGCACGTCGCCGAGCACGGCGGGGTGGCCGGTTTCGCCGGCGCCCCGGCCATAGGGGCCGACGATTTCTGGGCGCTGGAAACCGATTTCCTGATCCCCGCCGCGCTGGAAGGGCAGATTACCCGGGAGAACGCCGCGCGGATCCGCGCCCGGGTCGTCGTCGAAGGCGCCAACGGCCCGACCACGCCGCAGGCCGACGACATCCTGGCCGACAACGGTATCCTGGTGGTGCCCGACGTGGTGGCCAATGCCGGCGGCGTCACGGTCAGCTACTTCGAGTGGGTGCAGGACTTCTCCAGCTTCTTCTGGACGGAAGAAGAAATCAACCACCGCCTAGAGCGCATCATGCGCGACGCCTACGCCGCGGTGTCGCAGGTGGCGCGCGAGCATCGGGTGACCTTGCGCACCGCGGCCTTCATCGTGGCATGCACCCGCATCCTGCAGGCGCGCGAGGTCCGCGGCCTGTATCCCTGACGCGGCGTGCGGCCGCCGCACACCGGCAGCCGCATCCCGCCCGCGCGGATGCCGCCGGCTGCGGTCGCTGCCTGCCGGAGTGCTGCGAGGGACATTGCGTGCAGGCGGCCCGGCGAGGGCCGCGGCCTATTCCAGAAAGTCGCGCAGGGCGCGGTTGAAGGCGGCCGGGTTCGCCAGGTTCATGCCGTGCGAAGCCCCGGCGATCTCCACCGTGCGCGCATCGGGCAGCCACCCGGCCAGGGCGCGGACGGTTTCCCGGAAGCGCGGCTGGCTGCGCTGGCCGCATACCAGCAGCACCGGCGCTGCGATGCGCCCGGCCAGTTCGGGCGCATAGGCGGGCAGCGGGTCGTCGAGCTGGCTGATCAGCGTGGCGGCGTTGTCGCGGGCCATCTGGCGGAAGGCCGGCGGACTGAAGCGCCAGCTGCCGGGGCGGCTGACGCTGTCCACGAATACGCGCAGGGCGGATTCGGCATCGCCTTCCTGCAGGTATCGCGCCGCCTCGGCGCGCCAGGGTTCGGGCGCCGCCCGCACCGGGGCGAGGCCGCCGCCGGGTTCGGCCAGCACCAGGCGCCGTACCAGCTGCGGGTGGCGCAGCGCCAGGTGGAAGGCGATGCCGCCGCCGCGCGAATGGCCCGCCACGTCGACCGAGCCGGCGCCACAGGACTCGATGAACGCGGCCATGTCGTCCACGTCGCGCGACCAGTCCATGTCGATGAGCGCCGGGTCGGAGCCGGACAGCGGAAAGTAATCGCGCAGGCTGGGCGCCCATACCGTGCGGAATTCCCCCAGCGGCTGTAGTTGGGGCTGCCAGTAGCGCCCGTCGCACAGCGAGCCGTGGATCAGCACCAGGCCGGGTCCCGAGCCGGCGCGCAGATAGGCCATGGGCACGTTGCCCGGCAGGCGCGCCACGCGGAAGGCCGACGCGGCGGGCAGGGCGGATCGAGGCAGGTTCATGCGCGGGCCGCGGTCACGGGCGCGGCGGCAGGTAATCCGGCCGCAGCACGCCTTCGAGTTCGGCGTAGGGAATGAGCAGCTCGGGTTCGCCGTAGGAATACGGCGCGATGGAATAGGCCGAATACTTGACCGTCACGCCTTCCCCGGACAGCGCGAAATTGTCGCTTTCCTGGAAGGGCCAGAGCTTGGCATAGGCGGCGGGGTCCTGCCGGGCGTCGGGATTGGCGTCCAGCCAGCGCTGGTGGGCCCGGCGCAGCGCCTGCTCGTAGCGGTCGCGGCGGCCGGGGATGAGGACGTCGTCCAGCGACAGTACCTTCTGGCCGGTGCGCAGGCAGTTCAGGTACTGCGTGGCCGGGATGCCGTGCGCGCCGCCGGTGTACTGATAGGAATCGACCTGCAGCACGACCAGGTCGCCGCTCTGGCGCTTGACCGACGCGCGCAGGACGGTTTCGTCGCGCGGGCCGGCCGTTTGCCAGAAGTACTGTTCGTATTCCGCAACCGTGGCATAGGGACGGGGCCGGTCGGGATCCAGGCCGGTCAGGGCTACCAGCGCGTGGTCGACCAGCGCGCTCAGCCGATCGTCTTCGGGAAAGCGCACGCTGTCCACCTCCAGGGAGGGGCACTGGCCCTGGCAGCCGGGCTTGCTGCGCTTCCATTTGAAGGATTCCACCGCCAGCGGGGCGGCGCCGGCCTTGGCCCGCGGGCCGGCGGCCAGGCTGATGTCGCGTGGCGGCGAACCGGCGCAGCCGGCCAGGGCCAGCAGGATGGCGGCGCAGGCCAGGGCGGGACGTAGGGATGTGCGATGGGTCATGGCGGGTTCCTGGAGGCGGATCGGTGGCGGTCGCGGGCCGCGCGCGGCGCATGCCGGCGCGCAGGGCTCAGTCGCGGGCCCGCTGTCCGAACAGGATGCGGCGCGACTCTTCGTCGCTGACCGACGGCTTGGTGTTGATCGATTCGGCGCGGGCGTAGGCGCGCGCCGTCGCGGGGCGGGCGGCGATGGCTTCGAACCAGCGCTTGAGGTTCGGGAACCGGTTCAGGTCCTGGCCCTGCCGTTCGTGCGGCACGACCCAGGGATAGGCGGCCATGTCGGCGATGGAATAGTCGCCGGCCAGGAACTCGCGGTCGGCCAGCCGCCGGTCCATCACGCCGTACAGGCGGTTGGTCTCGTTGACGTAGCGCTCGATGGCGTAGGGGATCTTTTCCGGCGCGTACTGGCCGAAATGGTGATTCTGGCCGGCCATGGGTCCCAGGCCGCCCATCTGCCAGAACAGCCATTGCAGGGTCTCGGTGCGGCCGCGCAGGTCCGGCGCAAGATAGCGGCCGGTCTTCTCGGCCAGGTAGAGCAGGATCGCGCCCGATTCGAAGACGGAAACCGGCGCGCCGCCGTCGGCGGGCTGGTGGTCGACGATGGCGGGTATGCGGTTGTTCGGCGCGATGGCCAGGAATTCCGGCCGGAACTGCTCTCCCTTGCCGATGTTGACCGGGACGATGCGGTAGGGCAGCCCGGTTTCCTCAAGGAACAGCGTGATCTTGTGCCCGTTGGGCGTGGTCCAGTAGTACAGGTCGATCATGGTGTCAGCGTCCGTCGGCGTGCGGGGTTCGTCGTATTCCGATGATAGCGTTACGCCGGGCCGCAGGCCGCGGCAATGTCCTGGGCCAGCGATTCCGGCTTGTCCATGGGGCCGTAGCGGCCGATCACGTGGCCGTCGCGCCCGACCAGGAACTTGGTGAAATTCCATTTGATGGCGCCCGTGCCCAGCAGGCCGGGTTTTTCGCTTTTGAGCCAGCGGTAGAGGGGATGCGCCTGCTCGCCGTTGACCTCTATCTTGGCGAACAGCGGGAAGGTCACGTCGTAGCGGTCCTGGCAGAATGCCTTGATCGCGGCCTCGTCGCCCGGCTCCTGGTGCCCGAACTGGTCGCAGGGAAACCCCAGCACGGTGAACCCGCGCCCGGCGTAGGCCCGATGCAGTGCTTCCAGGCCCGCGTATTGCGGGGTGAACCCGCATTCCGAGGCCACGTTGACGATCAGCGCGACCTGGCCGCGGTACTGCGACAAGGGTTGTTCCCTGCCGTCGATGTCCGTGGCGGAGAAGTCGTAGAGAGTGGCCATGGGGGCGATCCTGCGAGAGTCCGGCGAATCCGCCAATGTAACTCCGGCAGGGCCGGCGCGGAACCCCATGCCGCCATGCGATCATGTCCCTGCGGCGGGCCGCCGCCGCGCTCGATATCCGGGAGCGGACCCATGCAGACGATGACGGACAGGCTCGAGGCCATGCTGGCGCAGGGCAAGGACAATGCGCTGCTGCGCTATACGCTGGGCAAGGCCTATGTCGAGCAAGACAGGCCGCGGGAGGGGTGCGCCCACCTGCGTGCCGCGGTGGCCCTCGACCCCGCGTACTCCGTGGCCTGGAAGTGGCTGGGCAAGGCCCTGATCGCGCTGGACGAGCCGCAGCAGGCACGCCAGGCCTGGGAGCAGGGCATGGCCGCGGCGCAATCGCGCGGCGACCAGCAGGTCGTCAAAGAATTGCGGGTATTCCTGCGCCGGCTGGACCGCGCGACGGGTTCCGGAACCCCTGCCGGCGGGGTGTAACACGCCGTCCGTCTTCCGATCTGAAAGCAAATGTGACCGCGGCGCAGGCGGTTCGGACGCCCCGTGCGGGCCTCGGGGCGGAGTCTGCGCGGATTGCATGGCGAATGCGCTGCGCATCACGGCAGCGGCCGGCGCGGGCGGGCTGCCAGGCGGCGCGCCGCGCCGGATATACCGTGAAACACGCGCTTGCGCCTGCGTCATTGACGTGCCGCGGACGCACGTCATGTAATGCGCCCATGACTTCCCGCTGCGACTGGGCACTCTGACATGGACATCCGGCCGCCCTTCTTCCGAAGGGCTTCATCCAACCAGAAACCTTCTTCCCGCGAGGCGCTGCGTGCCCTCTGGAGCGGGATGGAGCTGCCGGCCGGTTCCCTCGAAAACGTCACGCTCACGGGCACCGAACCCGTGCTTCCGTCCTCTTTCGCGGTGGGCACGGCGGCCCAGGCCAGCATCGCCGCCGCGGCCCTCGCCGCCTGTGAAATATGGAATCTGCGCGGGGGCAGCCGCCAGCACGTGTCGGTCGACATGCGCCATGCCGCGCTCGAATGCTCCACCTATTTCCGGGTCGACGGCCGCGCCGCGAACTTCTGGGACAAGCTCACGGGGCTGTACCGCTGCGGTGACGGCGGATGGGTGCGCATCCACGCCAACTTCCCCCATCACCGCGACGGCGTACTCAGCCTGCTGGGCTGCCCCACGGGCGACGGCACGGGCAGGGCGGCCGTCGAAAAGGCACTGTCGCGCTGGCGTGCCGAGGACTTCGAACAGGTGGCCGCCGACGCGGGGCTGGCGGTGGCGGCGCTGCGCTCCTTCGATACCTGGGACCAGCACCCGCAGGGCATCGCCGTGGGCCAACTGCCGGTGCTGTCCATCGAGCGCATCGGCGACGCCGATCCGCGGCCGCTGCCCAGGCTGGGCGGCGACGCCCGTCCGCTGGGCGACATCCGGGTCCTGGACCTCACGCGCATCCTCGCCGGCCCGGTCTGCGGGCGCACGCTGGCCGCCTACGGCGCGGATGTCATGCTCGTCAATTCCCCGCACCTGCCCAACATCGATGCCATCATCGACACCAGCCGCGGCAAGCTATCGGCCCATGCCGACCTGGATACCGCGGACGGGCGCATCGCACTGGGCAACCTGCTGCGCAGCGCCCATGTGTTCGTGCAGGGCTACCGGCCGGGCGGCCTGGAGTCCCTGGGCTTCGGCCCGGAAGACGCGGCCCGCATGCGTCCAGGCATCGTCTACGTGTCGCTGTCGGCCTACGGCCATGCCGGCCCCTGGGCGCAGCGGCGCGGCTTCGATTCGCTGGTGCAGACCGCCACGGGCTTCAACCAGGCCGAGGCGGAGGCGGCCGGGGCGGACCGGCCCAAGCCGTTGCCGGTGCAGATCCTGGACTACGCTTCGGGCTATCTGATGGCGTTCGCCGCCCAGGTCGCGCTGGCCCGCCAGGCGGTGGAGGGCGGCAGCTGGCACGTCCGGGTGTCGCTGGCCCAGACCGCCCGCTGGCTGCGGGGGCTGGGGCGCGTGCCCGGAGGGCTGTCCTGTGTCGAACCGTCGTACGAAGGCATACTGGACACCTCTCCCTCGGGCTTCGGGGAACTGACCGCGGTCACCCATGCCGCCCAGTTTTCCCTGACCCCCGCCCGCTGGAAGCGCTCGTCCGTGCCGCCGGGCACGCACGCCGCCGTCTGGCCGGCGTTCTGACGCCGCCCGGGCGCATCGGGCGCGGCGGTCTGCGCGGCGCGGGTGTGGCTGCGGCGGGCGGGCGCAGGTAGACTGGGGTTTTGCATCCAGGAGCGCATGCCATGCAGACGACGACCATCTACCACAACCCCAAATGCGGCACGTCGCGCACGGTCCTGGAACGCCTGCGCCAGGCGGGCATCGAGCCCGTGGTGGTGGAATACCTCAAGAACCCGCCTTCGCGGCAGACGCTGGCGGGGCTGATCCGCCAGTCCGGCCTGAGCGTGCGGGAAGCCATGCGGACCAAGGAGCCCGTCTATGCCGAACTCGGCCTGGACGATCCCGGCCTGTCCGACGAGCAATTGCTCGATGCCATGCTGGAGCATCCCATCCTGATCAACCGGCCGTTCGTTACCACGCCCCGGGGCACGCGCCTGTGCCGCCCGGCCGAGACCCTGGAGGAAATCCTGCCCTGAGCGGGTGCCGCGCCGCAGTACGCCGGCGCGCGCGTCAGGCGGGTTTCGGGATGGCCGGCCCGCGCATGACCCGGATGCCCAGATCGGCCAGCAGGGAACGGGTCGCTTCGTCGGGCACGTCCTCGGCATAGACCTCGATGCCCAGCGCGCGGGCCGTCTCCAGCACCGAGGCCGTCATCTGCCGGCTGCCGGGGCTGTGCGCCAGGCTGCCCACGAAGCCGCCGCCCAGCTTGACGTAGGCCAGCGCCACCTTGTGCAGCTGGCTGATCGCGCCGAACTGCTGGGCCAGCCGCCGCAGGCCCAGCCGGGCTCCGAAAGGACGCACGGCCTGGTCCAGCGCCTGCACGTCCTCCAGCCGTTCGACCAGGCCATGGGCATCGATTTCCAGGATCAGCCGTGCCGCGGCCGCCCGGTCGGTGCCCAGCAGGCGCTCCAGCCGCGGCAGGAAGCCGGGCGTGGCCAGCGAGGGCAGGCAGAGCCGCACGACGAGCTCGCCTTCCTGCTTGCGCAGCCAGTCCAGCGCCAGCCGCACCGCCTGCAGGTCGCAGTCGCCGGCCAGCTTCAGCCGGACCGCCGCGGGAATGAAGAGCGCCGCCGGGATCGGATCGCGGTCGCCGTTGCCCAGGAGCAGCGAGGCCTCGTGGCGGATCACGTCGCCGTCCGGGGCCGCCAGCGCCTGGGTATCCAGCATGAACCCCTGCTGCTCGATGCCGGACAGGATCACGTCCTTCCAGGCCATGGCGCCGGTGGCCGATTGCGCCCAGGCGTCGTCGTCGGCGGCCACGACATGGTCGTGGCCGGCGCTTTCCGCGCGCATCAGGGCGTAGTCCAGGCGCGCCATGACTTCGCCCACGTCGGCGCCCGGCGCATACGAGGCCATCGCCATCGCCCAGCGGCACAGGTCGCCTTCGCCTACCGGGATGCGCAGCGTGCGCAGTTCGGTGCGCAGCCGGTCGGCCAACTGCAGGGCCACGGGTTCGGCGCAATGCGGCATCAGCACCGCGAAATCGGAGCCGTTCAGGCGCGCCACCAGCGGCAGCTCGATCCGCATCTCGGCCAGGAGCTCGAGCGTGCGCGTGGCCACCGAACGCAGCCACTGGTCGGCGAACTCGCGGGGCATGTGCAGGTTGATGGCGGCCAGGTCGCGCTGGCGGAAGATGATCACGTGGCCGCCGGCCGCGCCCGCCTGAACCGAGCCCGGCGCCGAGGATTCGGTGTCGGCCAGCGCGCGCCGGAACTCGTTCATGAAGTACTTGCGGTTGGCCAGGTGCGTCACGCTGTCCTGGTTGACTTCGATTTCCAGGGACTCGATGCGGGCGGTCTGTTCCTCCGCCGTAGCCACCAGGCGCACGCGGGTCTGGTTCAGCGCCTCGGTCAGGCCGGTCAGTTCCGGCACGCGGGCGCGCAGCCGGCCGGTATTGCCGCCCTGGTCGATGCGGCGCACATGGTCGCTGACTTCCGCCAGCAGGCGCCCCTGGATCCAGCGCACCAGGCAGGTCGCGAACAGGGCCCACAGCAGTCCGGCCGCGACGACCAGTGCGATCATCTGCAGGCTGTTGTGCCACAGCGTTTCCCACGCGTAGGCATCGCTGGCCGTGAGCGTCACCGAGCCCGTGCGGCGCCAGCCGTCGTTGATCTCGTGGGTAGCCGACCGGGCGCGCAGCGGCACCAGCTTGCGGAACCAGTCGGGCGCGGACGCCTTGCCGCCGGTGGCCTGGCGCAGCACGACCGTGCGGCCGTCGGCGTCGGCCAGCCGGACCAGCGAAAAATGGCCCCCGTCGAACAGCGCCGTGACCAGCAGCTGCTGGATGGCGGGGTCGCTGTTGGCCGGCTGGGACAGCGACAGAGCCAGCGACACGGCTGCGTCGGTGCTCTGGACCTGGAGCTGGTCGCCCAGATAGACCCGCGCGGCATTGATGCTCAGGCCCAGCACCCCGAGCAGGATGACGGCGATCGCGATGGTAATGCTGAGCAGCAGCTGTCTGAGTATGGACATCGTGGCTATTCCCGGGCTCCTGGGGCCGGCTGTGTCAGAGGCGCATGCCTTCCCGTTCCATGCGCGAAAGCAGGTCGCGCCACCTGTCCAGGCGGTCGATGGCGGAGGCCTGGCGGCCGCCGACGTAGACCCCTTCGGTGTTGAAGCTGAAGACGGGAACCAGGTCCCGCCTCTGGGAGGCCGGCAATATTGTGGTTACCAGGTTGTCCAGCACCAGGGGTTCCGCGTTCGGACTGGGATAGTAACCCAGCACCATATGGGCGACCGGCAGGCCGCCCGGCCCGCCGATCGAGGCGCGCACGTAGACGAAGCGCAGTTTCTCGCGCGCGACCCCCAACTCGAGCAGCGAGAAGTATTTCCCGATGACGTAGTCCTCGCAGTCTCCGGTGCCCCTGCCCAGGGATTCCAGGGGAGTGGCCCAGTAATCGGACCGGTTCCAGATCTGGATGTCCTCGCCGGCCAGCAGCGAACGGTTCCAGAAACCGTTCACCCGTTCGAGTTTGTCCGGTTCGGGCAACCCGGGGGCGTCGCGCATGAGCCGCAGCCACGCGCCTACCGATTCGGCCGCGCGCGCGCCGTAGCGCGACTGTGCCAGTTGCAGCAGGCGGTCGGCCTGCAATTCCAGCGCGATGCTGGCGCTCCAGGCGCAGACGGCGCAAAACAGCGCCGCCCGGGCGACGTGTCGCACCGAGCGGAAAAGGGAGGGCATGGGCATCGAGGCTGTCGTTCATCGATAGGGATCGTTACCCGCCAAGCCGAAGGAGGGCCGTGCGCGGGGCCAGGCCCCGCGCAGGGAAAGGATAGCGGCGCGCGCCGCGTTCGGATCAGTGGGAATTCACCTGCAATTTACCCTTGTTCAGGAGATCCTGGATGATGGCCTGGTTGTCGTGGCTGCCGCCCGTCAGGTCCACGTTTTCGAGGACGATCTGCTGGTCGTAGCCGTTCTCGATGTGTCCCGTGGTGCTGACGTTGATGACGGTGTTGTCTCCTTCCTTGCGGATATCCAGGTAGTGCTCCAGGCTGGCGGCGGTGTCGTCTTCTCCCTGCAGCAGTTCCCGCAGGTCCAGGACGTCGCCGCCCTGGCCGGGGGTGCGCAGGTCGAAATCCGTGATCGTGTCGATCGCTGGAGTGTCCGTGGTGCCCTGGTCGCCCAGTTCCCAGCGGAACACGTCGCTGCCGTCGCCGCCGGTCAGGATGTCGTTGCCCTTGCCGCCGACCAGCACGTCGTCGCCGGCGCCGGCCAGCAGAATCTCGCCGTTGTCGGTGCCCGTCAGGTGGTGGCCCGCCTGGTAGGACACCGTGACGTTGGCCGTGTCCTGTGCGCCGTCGGCGGTTTCCAGCGTATAGGAGGCATGGGCGTCCGACGGATTCGCGGCGGAGACGTCGTGGTAGTCCACCGTCATGGTCAGGTTGTACTTTTCCGGGCTGGTATCAAGGCCGCCACCGTACCCGATTTCCGCGACATTGGTGATGCGGATCTGGTAGGTCGCGTCGGTCGTGGCCTCGGGCAGCGTTGCGCCGGCCGCCACTTCCTGCCAGGCGCCGTCGCCGACCCGGTACTCGACCGTGACTTCCTTGCCGCTGTTCCACCAGTTGGTGGTGGAACTGTCGATGCTCAGGTCGAGCTTGAGCGCCTCGCCGGCGACCAGGGCGATCGAGATGGTGTCCCGGTCGTTGTTGCCGTTCGCGCCGACGCCGGCCAGGTAGCCGTTGATCGAGACCTGGGCCTGCTCGCCGCCGATGCGGAAGAGCTGGCCGCGGGACACGGTTTTGGTCTTGTTCGAATTGCTGTTGCTCGTTCCGGTGAAGGAGATCGTCTGCAGCGAAGCGCTGGTGAAATCCGTACCGCCGGCCCAGCCAGGCTGGATCGTTACGGGCGCCATGTCCAGCTGGCCGGTGCCCAGCCGGTCGTTGGCCCGCAACAGCTCGGGGCTCAGGACGATTTCCGGGTCCGCGATGTTGGTGATGACGTGGTCGTCCACGGCATCCGGGCTGGTCACCGTGGGCGCGGTCACGTTCAGGGTGATGGTGGAACCGACCTGGTCGCCGTCGCCGTCTTCCAGTACGTAGGACACCTGGTCCTGCCCGGCATTGCCGGGCTGGTACTGGTAATGGCCCATGCCGTCGCCCGCCATGTCGATGGTGAGCTTGCCGCCCAGCGGCGTGTCCACCGTCAGTTCGCCGGTCGAGGCATTGAAGCTGAAGGTGCCCGCGGTGCCCGACGAACCCTGGACCTGGTTGGTCGCGGGATCGTAGGTATAGGTCTTGCCGCCGATGACGATGCTGGCGATGTGCGCGCCCTGCACGTCGGCTCCGATGCTGCCTTGGAGCAGGACGTCGCCGCCCACCGGGGATGTGATCGTCCCCTGCACGATGTCGTCGAGCTGGTTCAGGTCGGAGACCAGGATGGTGTTGGTCGTGTCCGATCCGGAGGGGTTCTCGGGATCGTAGGACACCGGGTTGAGGTTGGTCCTGCTGGGATCCGGGCCCAGGCCGATGGCGTAGGAATTGATCCCGTGTTCGGCCAGATAGGTTTCCCATTCGGCTTGCTGGCTGCTGCCGACCGCGGACGTGGGTTCGCCGTCGGAGAAGAAGTACGACACGTTCTGGACCTGGTCGCCGACCAGCTTGCCGGTGTCGTCCCAGGTGTCCATGGCCTGGATCAGGGCGTCGCGGTAGTTGGTGCTGCCGTTGGAGTACAGGTCGTCGATGATGTCCTTGGCGTCCGCCAGGGACATCCAGCCGCCGTGCTGCTGGCCGTTGGAGCTGAAGGTGACGATATTGACGCGGACGTTGCCCGCTTCGCCGTATTGGTCCAGCAGATTCTCGACGGTGCTCTTGAGCACTTCCAGGCGCGTGTAGTTGCCGTTGTTCCAGCCGGGCTTCTTGACGCCGCTGCTGTAGTTCATGCTGCCCGAGGTATCCAGGATCAGCATGATGTTGGTGCCCGCGACCCCCAGCTCCACGTCCTGGACGACGGGCTCGAGCGAGGGGGCCGTGTCGGTAATGGTGACGTCCAGCGTTTCCTGGGCGCTGCCGCCGAACTGGTCGCGCACGGTGATGCCGATGCCCTCGTTGACGTTGTCGTCGCCGGCATTGTGCTGCTGCGGGCCGCCGGCTTCGTAGCGGTAGGTCACTTCGCCGGTGGCCGGGTCGTAGCCCGTCAGCGTCAGCGTGCCCTTGCCGGTCTCGATGCTGACCGGGGTGTTGCCCAGGTCTTCCAGCTGGCTGGCGGTGAGCACCGTGGGGCCGTCCTTGCCGTCGACTTCCAGGCTTTGCAGGCCCGCTCCCGCATGGATGGAGAAGGTGCCGCCGGCCGGCGCACCGGTTTCGGAAGCGCTCAGCTCGCCGCTATCGGCGCCGTTCATGTCGGCGATCTCGATGGACGGGGCCGGCGGGTTGACTCCGCCCACGGAGAACGAGCCGGTGGCGCCGTCGCCGTCCGCATCGACGATCTGGTAGGCGAAATCCAGGACCCCGTCGCCGCCCGCCATCGGCTGATACTGGTAGAAATCCCAGTGCCCGGTCTCGGGGGTCAGGATCAGGTCGAACACCAGCTTGCCGTGTTCGTCGTAGCCCTGGATGCGGTTGCCGTTGGCCGACACTTGGACGTCGACGTCTTCGCCGGAGCGGGTCTGCAGCCCGGCGAGGTCGCCGGACATGGCCAGCTTCATGGTGCCGGGGCCGTCGGCGCCGAAATCGCGCTCCAGGTCGCCGGAGGCATAGGCGATCGGTTGCGCCGTGCTGTCGCCGCCGAAATCGATGCCCTTGATGGTGAAGTCGCTGTTGTCGTGGCTGCCCGACCCGTTACCGTTGTCGAGAGCCTCGATCACGATGGTGTCGAAGCCGCCCGCATCCACCTGGAAGTCCTGGGCGAAGTCGCCGCCCGAGGCATTGGAAGTGAAGGTCTGTTCGTAGATCAGCTCGCCGTCGCGGTAGAAGCGGGCGACGCCGACTTCGTCCTCGCCGCCGTACATCGCATTGAATTCGATGTGGGCGCTATAGGCCAGCTTGCCGTCGTTCAGGCGGATGACCAGTTGTTCCGAGGCACCGGGCTGGCCGTCGCCGGCATTGTCGCGGTAGTCGATCTCGTTGTCGATGGCAAAGTAGGAGTCGCTGACCACGCCCAGGCCCAGGCCGGTCTGGTTGACCTGCGCGTCGGTGAGGGTGAGGTCGCTGGCCGAAGTGAAGCCCTTGGCCGTGACGGTGATGACGTCCTGGAATCCTCCGCCGCTGAAGGTGAAGGAATCTGCGTAGTTGCCGCCGTTGTGGGTATTGCCATTCGGCGTGGCGCGGCCGCCGCCGAAGTCCACGTAGCCGGTGAGCACGCCGGGGACCAGGGTGGTGACCAGGGTCGGGTCGCCATTGTCGGCGACGACCGGGGAATCGTCCTCGATGCGCACGGTCAGCGACGAAGCGGCTTCGTTGCCGCCGTCGTCGATGACGGTTACGCCGATATCGAAGGCCAGCACGTCTTCCTGCCCTTCCACAGGATGGTCGACCGGTCCGGACAGCGTGACACCGTAGTTTCCGTCGTTGTCGATCGTCACCGTGATGATGGTGGCATCGCCGGCCTTGCCGACCAGGGTCTGGCCGTCGCCGGACAGCGTCCAGTCGATGCCGACGCCGTTCGAACTCAGGCTGCCGTTTTGCGGCGCCTGCAGGCGCACGACATGCGCGCCGTCGTCGATGATGGCAATGCTGCCGCTGCCGGCGGGAGAGTTGCCCGTGTCCGTGGGGCTGCCGGTATCGTCGGGGTTGGCTTCGGCCAGGCCTTCCTCGGATACCGTGGTCGTTTCGCCCTGCGCCACGACGGGCGCGTCGTTGACCGGAAGGATCTCGACGTGCAGCGTGGCGGGGTCGGAGACGGCCCCGTGGGCGTCGGTGACCACATACTGCACGGGCGTCACCGCGCCGTCGTAGTCGGCTTCGGGCGTGAAGGTAACCTGGCCGTCGCTGCCCACGTTCCAGCTGCCTTCGCCAGGAACATCCAGGTGAGTGACCGGGTTGCCCTGGGCATCCAGCAGGCGGATGGTCGCGGGATCGATGGTGCCGTCGGGGTCGTTGACCTTCCCGCTCAGGTCGAAGACGGCCTGGTGGTCTTCCTCGATGGTCTTCGAATCGTCGGCCGCGGTCGGCGGCAGGTTGACGTCGACCACGGCGCCATGGCCCGTATCGGAGAGGTTGCCGGCCAGGGCGTCGCCGCTGGCGGTTGCGCCCGAGAGCGTGGCCGTCAGCGTGACGGTTTCCTGGCCTTCGTAGGCGTGGTCGTCGACTGTATGGACGGCGATCGAAAGTTCGGTCGTACCCGCAGGCACGGTCACGAAGTAGTTGCCGCTGCCGTCGGGAGTGACGATTTGAGTCTGGCCGGCGATGGTGACTTCGACGCCGTCGATGTCCGAAGCGTCGACCTGGCCGTCCAGGGTGAAGGTGAGGGTGGTATCAGCGTCGATGGCCTTGTCGAGGCCGACGTTGAAGACCACGTCGCTGCCTTCGTTGACGGTACCGGGGTCGGAGACCTGGAGGTTGACCAGGTCGGCGCCCGGATTCTCCGGGGTGCCGGGCAGGTCGGTAATGGCACCAACGCCCGTATCGGAGAGGTTACCGGCCAGGGCATCGCCGCTGGCGGTGGTACCGGACAACGTGGCGGTGAGTTCGATGGACTCGATGCCTTCCAGGACGGCATCGTCGACGGTATGGACCGTCACGGCCAGATCCGTGGTCCCAGCCGGCACGGTGACGACGTAGTCGCCGTTGCCGTTGGGGGTAACGACCTGAGTTTGCCCACCAATGGTGACTTCGACACCGTTGATGTCGTCGGCCTCGAACTCGCCGTCCAGAGTGAAGGTCAGCGTGGTATCGGCGTCGACCGCCTTGTCCAGGCTGACGCTGAAGACCACGTCGCTGCCTTCGTTGACGGTGCCGGGGTCGGAGACCTGGAGGTTGACCAGGTCCGCGCCGGGATTCTCGGGCGTGCCGGGCAGGTCG
>Ga0182748_1000295_pt1 | contig 55528 bp, 43 predicted proteins | sample eDN3rd37CKraftOP_FD_128877 | JGI IMG/M metagenome (GOLD analysis project Ga0182748, IMG submission 128877) | Enriched Organic Plus compost microbial communities from Emeryville, California, USA - eDNA 3rd pass 37_C Kraft OP (version 2) (version 2) ... | reverse complement strand
TCCTCTATCGTGCGGATGTCCAGCGGCACGAGCGTGCGAAGGTCGATGACTTCGGCATCGACCCCTTCCGCTTCCGCTACCGAGACGGCGACATGCACCATGGTGCCGTAGCACAGGACGGTCGCGTCCTCGCCGGGCCGAACCACCGAGGCGGTCCCGAGCGGCACGGCGTAATGGCCCTCCGGAACCTCGGCCATGGGGTGCGCCGACCAGGGGGACACCGGCCGCTCCCAATGGCCGTCGAAGGGCCCGTTGTAGATCCGCTTGGGTTCGAAGAAGATCACCGGATCATTGTCTTCGATGGCGGCTATCAGCAGCCCCTTGGCATCATAGGGATTGGACGGGATGACCGTCTTGATCCCGGAGACATGGGCGAACAGGGCCTCCGGCGACTGGCTGTGTGTCTGCCCGCCGAAGATGCCACCGCCATAGGGCGAGCGGACCACCAGGGGCATGAACCATTCGCCTGCCGTCCGATAACGCATGCGCGCGGCCTCCGACACGATCTGGTCCATTGCCGGATAGATGTAGTCTGCGAACTGGATCTCCGCGATCGGCCGCAGGCCAAAGGCCGCCATGCCGATCGCGACACCCATGATCCCGCCCTCCGCTATCGGCGTGTCGATCACGCGCGCGGGGCCATATTTCTTCTGAAGGCCCTCGGTGGCGCGGAACACGCCGCCGAAGAAGCCGATATCCTCTCCCAGGGCGACGACATTGTCGTCCCGCCCGAGCATCACGTCGTGCGCGCTGTTTATCGCCTGGACCATGTTCATCACGGTCATTTGCGCCACGCCTCCACTTCGGCGAGCATCTGCTCCTTCTGTTCCTGCAGATGCCAGGGCGTCTGCTCGAACACGTCGTCGAACATGGAGCTCACGCGCTCGGGATCGAAGGCAACGCTCAAGGTACCGAGCTTCTCTGCCTCCCGCTGGGTGGACCGGACCTCGTCCCGAATCTCGGCCACGAGCTGCTCATGCCGCTCCTCGTCCCACTCGCCGATGGCGATCAGATGCCCCTTGAGGCGCTCGATCGGATCGCCGAGCGGCCATCGGCGCGCAGCCTCCTCAGAGCGATAGGCCTTGGGATCGTCGCTGGTCGAATGGCCCTCCGCCCGATAGGTGAAATGCTCGATCATCGTCGGACCCTGGTTGGAGCGGGCCCGGTCCGCCGCCCATCGGGTGGCGGCATAGACGGCCAAGGCATCATTCCCGTCCACGCGCAGTCCGGCGATGCCGTAGCCGATCGCGCGCGCCGCAAAGGTTGTCGCTTCCGCGCCGGCGACCCCCGAGAAGGTCGAAATCGCCCATTGGTTGTTGACGATGTTGAGGATCACCGGCGCCCGGTAGACCGAGGCGAACAGGGCGGCATTGTGGAAGTCCCCTTCCGCCGTCGCGCCTTCGCCGATCCAGGCCGCGGCGATGCGGCTGTCCCCCTTGATCGCCGAGGCCATCGCCCAGCCGACCGCCTGGGGATATTGGGTCGCCAGGTTGCCGGAGATGGAGAAGAAGCCGTGCGCCCGGTCGGAATACATGACCGGGAGCTGGCGTCCCTTCAGCTTGTCGCCCTTGTTGGAATAGACCTGGCACATCATCTCGAAGAGAGGATAGCCGCGGGCGATCAGCAGGCCCTGTTGTCGATAGGTCGGGAAACACATGTCGTCCCGGTCGAGCGCATGGGCGGCGGCGATGGCCACCGCCTCCTCACCCGTGCATTTCATGTAGAAGCTGGTCTTGCCCTGTCGCTGGGCGCGGTACATGCGGTCGTCGTAGGTTCGCACGACCAGCATGTCGCGCAGCATCCGCCGCAATGTGTCCGGGTCGAGCCGCGGATCCCAGGGGCCAACCGCCCTGCCTTCGTCATCGAGGACCCGCACGAGCGTATATACCAGGTCCCGGGTCGCCTCCGGCGGGGCAGCACTGTCGGGCCGACCGACGCTGCCGGCCGCCGGTATGGCAATGTTGCTGAAATCGGGCTCCTGGCCCGGGCGCCCTTCGGGCTCCGGGACGTAGAGTGAGAGCGCCGGTCGGTTCCGGCGCTCCGTCCTGTTGGCCATCCTAAACCCATTCCTTCTCCCGCCGCAGGCGCGGGCTTGTCCTTGTTGGCAGCGGGTCCGGCCAGCTTCGATTGGCAGGTCCGCTCTGAATGGGTTGTGATTAAGCTGCAAAGGCCATCGCGGCAATGGCGGCGCCCGGCGCAGCGCCGGGGCAAGCCACGGCCCGTCGGCTTACGGATCAACGCAGGCCGCGATCGATTCCAGCTTGCGGATCCGTTCCTTGAGATCGGCCAGTTCGATCCGTTCGGCGGTCGAGCAGCCGTCCTTGCGGCCCAATTCCATCCGCCTCAGTTCCAGCCAGCCCTGCCAGCCCTTCAACGACGCGGCCACGAGGACGCAGAGCCCGGCGAGGGCAACGGCCGAAAGGCTCACCCACAGCATGAGGTCGTTCATCTTCGCCTCCTGTCGCCTGACCTGCGCTCAGCGCAGCTCCTCGAACTCGCGTGCCAGCCGTCCTTCGGACGCGGCGATATATTCGTCGACCTCGTCGAACCGGGTTCCGGGCTCGCGGGTCCTCCGCGCCGCCGCCACGTCAAGGCCGCTCCCGGTGGGGAGGGGCTTGGCCAGCCAGGCCGCAAGCGCGTAAGCGACGACCGTCCAGGGAAAGGCCCCCAGCAACGTCACCAGAACGACGCCGATGCGGACAAGGGTGACGTCCCAGCCAGTGTAATTGGCGAATCCCGAGCATACGCCGAACGCGAGACCGTTACGCTTGTCGAGTCGAAAGGGCTTCTTCATCTGTTCCTCCTTGTTCGTCGGTGCGGCTTCGAACGGCCGCTGCTTCGGTCGGACGTGCCGCCGGACGGCCCCTCGGCCAGGTTCAGATGCGAACCTGGCCGGTGACGGTCGTTGCATGCATTCCGGGCTTGGACAGTTCGGCGGCGCGGGCCGGCCCGACGGCGGCACCGATGCAGGCGCTGCTCAGAACCAGGGCGCCGACGAGGGCGACGAAAGTGCGCTGGAATTCAGTCTTCATAAGTCCCACCATTTGCTTTCTCCTTGAACCTTGCCGCCCCAGCGGGCGGGATGCTCATTCATTTTCAAGGAGCGTGCCAAATTGCGCAACTTATTGATATTGCTTCACTAAATATCCTGGGACTGTCTTCACGGCTCTTCGCGAATGCGGAGGATTGGTGAAAATCACCTACTGTTGGGATGACTGATCGCCCGCATCTCCGATCCGGCGCGGAGACGGGGCCTTCGGCGGAGCGGGAATTTCAGAAGGAGGGGGAGCGGGTGCCGCGTTCCACAGCGGTCGCCTGGTCCATGCCGGCGCGGCGATCCGGCGCGCCGGCCCTGCGCCGTTCCCGGCCGCGCCGCCGCGGCGGCGTGGCGTCGAGGATCTTCGCGCCGCCCATGAAGACGGCGACGAGGCAGGCGGCGAAGAGGAGATAGCCGGCCAGGCCCGGATAGCGCTCCAGATAATGCAGCCCCCTCTCATTGGCGCCGAGGGCAAGCGCATAAATGACAGCGAACGCCTCCCAGCGCGTCCGGATCACGAACAAGCCTGCAAGCTTCCTGAACATGCCGGAAATGAAGCAAGAAGTAGGCCAAGGGCGAAAAACTGCGGAATCTGCAGATCGTCCGGTAAGGATTTGTAAACCATACCGACACCGGGCGCTTTCCAAGCAATCTCAAGGGCTCAGTGGCGGAGGATCACCGCCGTATCAAGCAATTAGGAGGTCCGAAAGCGCTTCCCGAAGCGTCCGGGACGAGGCGCCCGCGGGGGAATTTACCATAAATTAAGCGCACCTCACTATCCACCACGGCGACGGTCGGTCCGTGGGGGACCGCGCCGAACAGAAGGCTCGTGGGGGGCCGATTATGAACCATATTCGCGGGGCGACCGCAATTGCGGCGCGTACGCCCAAGTGGGTTTCCGTCATTGCAACCGTATCGGCTTTCGGATTTGCCGGAAGCGCGCATGCGGCCGGCACACCAGCCGGCACGAGCATCACCAACACCGCGACCGCCACCTTCGATCTGCCGGGCGGCAGCGAGAACAGCGTCGAATCCAACACCGTCAGCCTGATCGTCGACGAACTGCTCGACGTCACCGTGGTCTGGGCGGATCCGGGCGACGTCGCCGCCTCGCCCTCGGCCACGAACCAGGTTGTCAAATACACCGTCACCAACGGCGGCAACGGCGACGAGGCGTTCCGGCTGACCGCAGTGGACACGTCCGGTGGCGACGATTTCGATCCGTCGGCAACGTCGATCGTGCTCGATAGCAACGGCAATGGCGTCTACGATCCGGGCATCGACACCGTCTATGCCGCGGGCAGCAACGATCCGATGCTTGCCCCCGATGCATCGCGCACCGTGTTCGTGCTTTCGACCATACCGGCGGGAGCGACCAACGGGCAGCGCGGCCGCATCGACCTGCAGGCGGCGGCGACCACCGGTACCGGTTCGCCCGGCCAGAGCTTCCCGGGCGCCGGCCAGGGCGGCGGCAATGCCGTCGTCGGCACCACTGGCGCCGCCGGCGAAGACGACGGCTATTATATTATCTCGGCGTCGACGCTCAGCTTCGTGAAAAGCGCCAGCGTCACCGATCCGTTCGGAGGAGACACCCGGGTGCCCGGGTCGATCATAACCTACACGCTGGTCGCCAGCGTCAACGGTTCCGGCGACCTCGCCAATCTGCGTGTCACCGATCCGATCCCGACGGGAACGACCTATCGCCCCGGCTCCATCACCCTCGACGGCAGCGGGCTCACCGATGCCACCGACGGCGATGCTGGCCACTTCACCGGGGCCGACGTGCACGTCGCACTGGGCACCGTTCCGGCCGGCGCGTCCCACACCATCACCTTCCAGGTCGACATCGACGGAGAATGACCATGAAGTTCACTTTGTTCATGACCGCGCTTCTCGCACCCGCGGCCGCCTTCGCGGCCAACCAGGTCACGCTCGAGAGCCAGATCCAGGTCGAACGCGAGGTCAGGAATGAGGACGGCACGACACGGACCGTGCTGGAACCGACCAACAAGGTCACCCCGGGCGACCGGCTGCTGTTCACGGTTTCCTACAGGAATGTCGGCGCCGAGGCAGCGGCCGACTTCGTCGTCACCAATCCGCTTCCGTCGGCAGTCACCTATGTCGGCGCGGACAGCCCCGAACCGACCGTCTCCGTCGACGGAGGCGCGAGCTGGGGTTCCCTGGCGACGCTGAACGTCAAGCAGGAGGACGGAACGACCCGTCCGGCTGCGGCGAGCGACGTCACCCACGTGCGCTGGGTGTTCAACGACACGATTCCTGCCGGTGCGTCCGGCAAACTGAGCTTCCGAGGCGTCGTCAAATAGTACGTCGAGCCCGCATCGATGCCGGCGGGTGGGGGCAACGGCATCACAATAGCAAGTGGGGATAATCATGATCAGGCACATGCGACTGCTCGCGTCCGCGAGCGTGCTGGCCGCGTGCGCGCTCGGGGCGACCCCGGCGTTCGCGGCGGGCACCGATGCGGGCACGACCGTCACCAACACGGTGACTCTCAACTATTCGGTAGGCGGGGTCAGCCAGACTCCGGTGGAAGACGACGATGCATTCGTGGTCGACCGCAAGATTGATCTGTCCGTCGTCGACGCTGATACCGTGACGACCCAGGTCGTCCCGGGCCAGACCGGCGCCGTGGTCGCCTTCACCGTAACCAACGCGACCAACGCAACGCTGGACTTCGCCCTGTCGGCCACCCAGCTGGACGGCGGCGCGGGTGCGCACTCGAATACCGACACGTTCGATGCCAGCAACCTGTCTGTCTTTGTCGACAGCAACGCCAACGGGGTCTACGATCCGGGCACCGATACCGCGACCTTCATCGACGAACTGCAGGAGGATCAATCCGTCACGGTCTTCGTCGTCGGCGATATCGCCCTCAATGAAACCAATGGCGAGGTGGCCGCAGTGCGTCTGCGGGCAACGGCCAGCGAAGGCGGTTCGGTCGGTGTCCAGGGCGCCGTCCTGACGGCGGATGCGGACGGCAACGATGCCGCCGTGATGGAAAACGTCTTCGCGGATGAGAACCGCGACGGCTACGAGGAGGCGCTCGACGACTATACCGTCTCGGCCGCCAGCCTGACGCTGACCAAGACCAGCAGGGTCGTCTGGGATCCGGTGAACGAGTCCAGCAACCCCTATATGATCCCGGGCGCGGTGGTCGAATATTGCATCGCGATCAGCAACGCCGACGGCGCGGCAACAGCCACCGGCGTGCAGATCACCGATCCGATTCCGACGGACACCACTTATGATAGTGGCTTCGGCATCCTGACCGGTGTCACCATCTCCGGCGGGACCTGCGTCGAAGACGGCTCTCCCGGCGGATCGTTCGCGGGCGACGAGGTGACCGTGAACGTCGGTGACGTGGCCGGCAACACGGCCACCGGCATCCGCTTCCGCGTAACCGTCGACTAAGGAAAGGGGGGAAGCGGAGACCGGCCATGTCGGCCCCGTTCCCGAGACCATCCATGAAACGCTTGTCCGGAATTTTCGGAACGATGGCGCTCGCCCTGGCGACGCTCACGTCAGCGGCGCCTGCACCCGCAGGCGCCGCTGCAGGCGCTGCCCGTACGATCAGCAATATCGCGACCGCCGAATGGGAGCTGGACGGCGCTAGCATGGTCCAGTCCTCCAACCAGGTCGATATCCAGGTGGCCGGCCTCGTCGAGAAGGTCAGCCTCACCACCTATCATTTCACCGGCTCGGGTGGGGGCACGACCACGTCCCTGACCGGAACGAGCTGCCAGACGGGCCAGGGCGCCGTCTCCTTCGCGTTCGAGGGCATTTACGACGGAATCGATCCGTCGGCCGCGCCGATCGAACCGACCAAGGAGATCCGCGCCGGCGAACCGCTGGTGATCGAGATCAACCGCCCGAGCGCCAATACCGACAGCACCAGGGTCGACAAGCTGACGGTCGTCATCACCACGATGGCGGGCGATTCCGAGACCCTGACCCTGGTCGAGAGCGGCGCGAACACGGGGCGCTTCTTCGGCGTCGTCGCCACTATCCCGTCGCCGCCGCCCGGGGTGTCCGGAGACTGCCAGCTCGCAGTCGAGCCCGGCGATGAACTGACCATCAGCGCGGCCGACGCGCCGGGCCAGGCCGCCTTTGCGCAGGGCGACCTGGGCGTGCTCGTGGATCCTTATGGCATGGCCTTCGACAGCGCCGACGGCTCACCGGTTCCCGAAACGCGCATCTCCATCGTCGATGCCGATAGCGGCGCGCCGGCCGAAGTCTTCGGCGACGACGGCAAATCCCTCTATCCCTCCTCGATGATCGTCGGCACCAGCGTCACCGACAGCTCGGGCCGGGTCTACACCTATGCCGCGGGCGAATATCGCTTCCCGCTGATGCGGCCAGGCCGCTATCGCCTGCTGGTCGAGCCGGCGGAGCCCTATGTCGCGCCTTCGACCGTGTCGCCCGAGGAACTGGCCCATCTTCGCCGTCCCGACGGCGGGCCGTTCCTGATCAGCAAAGGGTCCTATGGCGGCGTGGTCACCCTCTCCTCGCCGCTGCCGGTCCGGGTCGACATTCCGCTCGACAAGCCGGCGATGCCGCTGGTGCTGTCGAAGACGGCCTCGGTATCGGTGGCGGAGCCCGGCGACACCATCCTCTATCGCGTGACACTGAGCAATCCCGACCCGCTGCGCAGGAGCGGCGAGGTCACGCTGACCGACATCCTGCCGCACCAGATGCGCCTGCGGCTCGGCACAGTTCGCCTCGACGGCGAGAAGGTCGAACCCACCTATCCGGCGGACGGCACCAGCCTCTCCGTCGCCATCCCCTCGATCGCGGCCGGCGCCTCCGCCATGGTCACCTATGCGCTCGAAGTCCGGCCGGACGCCCGCGAGGGCGACGCGCTGAACCGGGCCCAGGCGGCGGACGACCGCGGGTCGCGCAGCAATGTCGCCGACGCGCTGGTCCGCATCCGGAAGGACGTCATCTCGGGCCGCATGACGATCATCGGCCGGGTGATCGACGGCAGCTGCGAGGTCGATCCGGCCAAGGCGCCCGGGATCGCCGGCGTCCGCGTCATGCTTGAGGACGGCACCTATTCGGTGACCGACGAGGACGGCCGCTATCACTTCGAAGGCGTGAAGCCCGGCCTGCACGTCGTTCAGATCGACGAGCTCACGCTCCCGCAGGATCGCACCGCCGTCGATTGCGCCAACAACGGACGTTCGGGCGGCCGCGGCTTCTCCCGCTTCGTCGAGGGCAATGGCGGCGCGCTGAAGCGCGTGGACTTCCGCGCTGCGCCGAGCGCGCCGCGCAAGGACGGGCGGCTCGAGGTCGCGCCGCGCCCGGCGCCGCCGACCGACAGCGAGGCGGCGGGAACGAACCGCGACTGGTTCGCCGGCCAGCAGCCGGGCGTCGCCTGGCTGTTCCCGGAACCGGACCACAATCCCCGCGCGCCGCTCGTCCGGGTGGCGATCAAGCACCGGCCCGGCCAGACGGTCAGCCTGTTCGCCGACGGCAAGCCGGTCGATCCGGTAGCGTTCGACGGCAGCAGCAAGAATCCGGCCGGAACCATGGCGGTGAGCCTGTGGCGCGGCATCCCGGTCGAGGGCCGCACGACGATGCTGAAGGCGGAGGTCCGCGATGCGTCCGGCAAGCTGGTCGAGACGCTGACCCGCGCCGTCCACAACAGCGGAAGCCCGATGCGCGCCGAGCTGCTGCGGGACAAGTCGATCCTGGTCGCGGACGGCGTGACCCGTCCGGTGATCGCCGTCCGGCTCACCGATCGCGACGGCCGCCCGGTGCGGCACGGCATGGTCGGCGATTTCGAAGTCCCGGCGCCTTATTATCCGGCGGTCGAGGCCGACGCGCAGCAGCGGCGGCAGCTCGCCGGCCTGGAGCGCGCGCGCCCCGTATGGAAGGTCGAGGGTGAGCAGGGCATCGCCTATATCGAGCTCGAGCCGACGACCGCCTCCGGCAGCGTCAGCCTGCGGTTCAACTTCCGCGACGAGAATATGACCCGTGAGGAACGGCTCGATTTCTGGCTGTCGCCCGGGGACCGGCCGTGGACGATCGTCGGCCTCGCCGAAGGCACGCTCGGCTATGAGAAGCTGAACGGCCATATCGAGGAGATCGAGGGCAAGAACGACGACCTGGTCACCGAAGGCCGTCTGGCGCTCTACGCCAAGGGCAAGATCATCGGCAAATGGCTGATGACCCTCGCCTACGACAGTGACAAGGACGAGGACGAGACGCGCTTCGCCGGCACGATCGACCCCACCGCTTATTACACCGTCTATGCCGACCGCAGCGAGCAGCGGCACGATGCGGCGTCGGTCCGCAAGCTCTACCTCAAGCTGGAGCGGCCGCAGTTCTACGCCTTGTTCGGCGACTATGAGACCGGGATCGACGAGCCGGAACTCGCCCGCTACGTCCGGTCGTTCAACGGCCTGAAGACGGAATATCGGTCGGACAGCATCGCCGCCACCGCCTTCGCCGCCGACACGCCGAACCGCTACCGCCGTATCGAGATCCAGGGCAACGGCCTCAGCGGCCCCTATTCGCTCGGAGCCCGCGACATCCTCGCCAACAGCGAGCGGATCACGCTGGAAGTGCGCGACCAGCTTCGTTCGAACAAGGTGCTCGAGCAGCGCATGATGGCCCGCCACGTCGACTATGACATCGACTATCTCAGCGGCACCGTCCGCTTCCGCGAGCCGATCCTCAGCCGCACACCGAGCCTCGATCCGCAGTTCATCGTCGCCGAATTCGAGGTCGACGGCGTCGCCACCCGCACCATCAACGCGGGCGGCCGGGTGAGCTGGCGCACCGAGGACCAGAAGCTGCAGGTCGCCGCCACCGCGATCCATGATTCCGACGATAGCAGCAGGACCCTGCTGGCCGGCACCGACGTGCGCTATCGACCGAATCCGTCGACCGAGATCCGCGCCGAAGTCGCCGTCAGCGACAGCAAGGCCAAGGTCTCTGGGGCGGCGGACGGAACCGCGACGGCATGGCAGGTCGAGGCCGAGCATCACGGTTCGCGCTACGACATGCTCGCTTATGCCCGTGAGCAGGAGGCCGGCTTCGGCGTCGGCCAGCAGAATGCGTCGGAAGGCGGCACCCGCAAGTTCGGAGTCGACGGCAAGGCCCGCATCACCGAGGAGCTGTCGGTCACCGCCAGCGCCTGGCACGAAAGCGATCTCGGCAGCGACGGACGCCGCATCGCCGGCCGCGCGCTGGTCGAATATCGGCGGAAGGACATGTCCGCCCGTGCCGGCATCACTTTCGCCGACGATCGCCTGGCCGACGGCAGCTCGGCGACCTCGCAGATCCTCCAGCTCGGCGCCTCCAAGCGGCTGCTCGACAACAAGCTGGAACTCGATGCCCAGACCGAGCTTCCGTTCGGCGGCAAGGACGAAAGCATCGACTTCCCGGCGCGGCACCGGCTGAGCGCCCGCTACGCCCTCACCCGCGACATCCAGCTGATCGGCACCTATGAGATTGCCGACGGCGAGCATGTCGATGCGCGGACGGCGCGCATCGGCTTCGAGCTGGCCCCCTGGGCAGGCGCCCGCATCTCGGTGGCCGGCAATTTCCAGGACATCGCCGAATATGGCCCGCGCAGCTTTGCCGCCTTCGGCCTGTCGCAGTCGCTGGTGCTGAACAAGCATCTGACCGTCGACTTCACGCTCGACAGCAACAAGACGCTGCGCGGCATCGATCCGACGCGGGTGCTCAATCCGCTGCATCCGGTGGCCAGCGGCGGCCATGTGGGAAGCGGCGACGTGCTGACCGAGGATTTCACCGCCATCACTGCGGGGGCAACCTACCGGTCCGGACCCTGGAGCATGACCGGCCGCGCGGAATATCGCGCGGGCGATCGCGACGACCGCTACGGCTTCACCGCCGCCGCGCTGCGCGAGATCGGCGACGGAAGCGCGCTCGGCGCCAGCATGAGCTGGTTCACCGCCAATGGCGAGGGCGGCGCCCAGACGCGCACCGTCGACCTGCAGCTGAGCTGGGCGCACCGCCCCGCCGACAGCGCCTTCTCCTGGCTGGAGAAGCTGGAACTGCGCGAGGACAGCGTCACCGGCGCGGTCAGCGGCCTCCCCGCTCCAGTCGGCGGACCTTTCACGGTCACCGGCGATGCGCGGTCGCGGCGGATCATCAACAGCCTGTCGGTGAACTGGTCGCCCGCATCGGGCACCGGCGCCTGGCTCGACGGAACCGAAGTCTCGCTGTTCTGGGGCTCCCGCTACGTGAGCGACCGCTACGACGAAGACGACATCAAGGGCTGGAGCAACGTGGTCGGCCTCGACCTGCGCTTCGACATCACCAGCATGATCGACATCGGCGGATCGGCCAGCGTCCGCCAGGGGATCGGCGCCCGCTCCTATGCCTATTCGATCGGGCCGAACATCGGGATCGCCCCGTTCGAGAACGGCTGGATCCTGCTCGGCTGGAACGTCGCCGGCTATCACGACCGCGACTTCGAGGAAGCCCGCTACACGCGGAGCGGCCCCTATGTGACGATGCGGCTGAAGTTCGACCAGCTCACCGCCCAGCAGCTGGGTCTCGTCCGGCCATGAGCGCGGCGTTCGGCGCAAGGCGCCAGCCGGGGGCACGCGGCGTGGTCATGGTTAACGCGATGGAAAGTCTTGCCTTCCATAGCGGCATCCGAGGGCGTGCCGTGGGGGCCCGCCCGACCGAAGTGGGGATCGGTGGATGACGGCTGGAAACCGGAAACGGCGAAAGGGAAAGTGCGTGCGGCGGCGGATCGGCGTTCGATGGGTCCTCGCGGCCCGGGCGCTGCTGACCTGCCTCCTCGCGGCCAGCCTCTCCGCCACGCCCGTCTATGCAAATTATTGTGCCCTGCCCGGAAAGGACGGCACCGCATCCCTGTCCGGCGTGATCAACACCTATTATCCCGGGACGGCCAACGAATCGGTCGGCAGCACCAGCATCAACGTCGGCAGTCCGCGGGGCTCCTCGGCGCGGATCGCGGCCGGCGACCTGCTGCTGATCATCCAGATGCAGGATGCGTCAATCAATACCAACAACGATTCCAGGTACGGCAATGGGACGAACGGCGGCTACGGCCAGGGCTACAGCGCCATCAACCAGACCGGCGTCTACGAATTCGTCCGGGCGAACGGCTCCGTTTCGGGCGGCACCGTATCGGTGACCGGAGCGACCGGCGGCGGGATCGTCAACGCCTATTACAATCAGAATTACAGCGGATCGAACCGGCGCCGAAGCTTCCAGGTGATCCGCGTCCCGCAATATGTCGACGCCACCATCTCCGGCCTCGTCACGGCGGAGCGCTGGAACGGCAGCACGGGCGGCATCGTCGCGATCGACGTGGCCGGCCGGCTCACCTTCGCCGGCGGAACGATCTCGGTCGAGGGTCGGGGATTCCGCGGCGGCGGAGGGCGGCAGCTCAGTGGCGACAGCGGCGGATCGGACAGCAACTACCGCAGTTCCGCCTCATCGGATTACCACGGCTCCAAGGGCGAAGGTATTTCCGGCACCCCCCGCTACGTCAATGATGGCGGAACGCTGCTGGACACGGGAAGCGAAGGCTACCCCAGCGGCTCCCATGCCCGCGGCGCCCCCGGCAATGCGGGCGGCGGCGGCTCCGACGGCAATCCCGAAGCCAATGACGAGAATAGCGGCGGCGGCGGCGGCGGCAACGGCGGCGACGGTGGCACGGGCGGCTACGCCTGGTGCAACGCCGGACCGCCCAATTGCGACCAGACCGGCGGTCATCCCGGCGACAATGTGTCCCAGGCCGGAGTCTCTCGGCTGGTGATGGGCGGCGGCGGGGGTGCCGGAACCAGCAACAACGGCACCGGCAGTCCGGGATCGGGCTTCGCCTCCAGCGGCGCAGCCGGCGGTGGGATCGTCATGCTGCGCGCCGGGGAGATCGCCGGATCGGGCATGATCGACGCCGACGGGGCCGATGCAAATTCGACGGTCGCAAACGACGGATCGGGCGGCGGCGGCGCCGGCGGGTCTGTACTCGTCTCCTCCCTGCGCAGCGTCGCCGGGGCTTCGCTGACCATCAGCGCCAATGGCGGCGAGGGCGGCTCCAACAACAGCGGAACCAGTGACGCCCACGGGCCGGGCGGCGGCGGCGGCGGCGGCGTCGTCCTGCGCACGGCCACCGTCTCGACCAGTGTGAGCGTGCAGGGTGGATTTCCGGGCACGACTCTGGGCGGCGGATCACAAGGCGCCAATTACGGCGCCACCGCCGGATCGAGCGGGATTTCGTCCACCGTCTCGGCGTCGAGCATCCCCGGCACCTCCAGCGGCGGCGAATGCACGCCGACGATCACCAAGAGCTTCGCAACGTCGCCGATCATGCCTGGATCGCCCAGTCGCATGAGCATCGCGATCCGCAACAACAATCCGAACACGAGCATGACCAACGTGGGATTCAACGACGCCTATCCCTCGGGGCTCGTGAACACGTCGACGCCGGCCACCGCCAACAGTTGCGGGTCAGGGTCGCTGACGGCCACCGCGAACGGCACCAGCTTCAGGCTGAACAACAACGGCACGATCGCCGCGGGCGCGACCTGCACCTATTCGGTGAACACCACCGTCACCAGCTTCGGCGAACGGACCAATACGCTGGACGCCGGCGCCATCGGCTGGCGATACGGCGGCACTGCCTACAGCTCGCTGACGCCGGTGTCCGCGATCCTGAGCGCCTCGCCGCCGCTCACGATCATGAAATCGAGCCAGGTCTATTACGACCCGGTCAATGGGACCTCGAATCCCTACATGATCCCCGGCTCGATCATGGCCTATACGGTGACGGTGGCCAATCCGGGCGCTCTCTCGGTCGACACCGACAGCATCATCGTGATCGACGCCACGCCGGCCAATCTGATGCTTCGGGTAGCGAACATTCCAGGCGGGTCGGGGCCGGTGCTCTTCCAGGACGGAAGCCCCGCTTCGGGTCTCACCTACAACTTTTCCAGCCTGGGCAGCTCGAGCGACGACGTGGATTTCTCCAGCAATGGCGGGGCGACCTGGAACTATGTGCCGACACCCAATGCGTCGGGCATGGATCCGAACGTCACCCATATCCGCATCCGTCCCAAGGGGACGATGGCGGCCGGTTCCTCGTTCGACCTGATCTTCGCCTATGCCGTGCAATAGCCGCCGGGTCAGGCGGCCCTCACGGCGCAGCGCTGGGCGACCGCCTCACGGATGACTTCGGCAAGCTGCTGCGGCGTGAACGGCTTCACCAGCACGGGCACATCCTCGGGCCGTCGCGCGATCGACTGGGTCTCGGCATAGCCGGTGATCAGGATGCAGGGCAGCTGCGGGCACAGGCTGCGCACCCGCCCGATCACGTCGGTTCCGGAAACCAGCGGCATCGCATAGTCGCTGATGACGAGATCAAATCCGTCCGGCGCATGCTCCAGCAGGGAAACCAGGCCCTGCCCGTCAGCCGCCTCGCTGACCTCGTGGCCGAAATCCTGAAGCAGGGCGACGGTCGTGGCGCGCACGCCGGGATGATCGTCGGCGAGCAGGATCCTGAGCCGCTGCTGGGCCGCGTCCGGCACCTCGGCGCGGCCGGCGCTGTCCTCCGGCGACGCCTCCATGGTGGCACGCGGCAGCCAGAGCTCCACCCGCGTCCCCACCCCCACCCGGCTTTCGATATGCATGGCGCCGCCCGACTGGCGGGCGAATCCATAGACCATGCTGAGCCCGAGCCCGGTCCCCTTGCCGATGTCCTTGGTGGTGAAGAACGGCTCGGTCACCTGTTCCAGTATCTCGGGCGGGATACCGCAGCCGCTGTCGGTGACCGACAGCACCACGAATTCGCCGCGGGGGAGATCCAGCTCGCTGTCGCCCTCGACCGTCCGATTGGCGCAATCGATCGCGATCACGCCGCCTTCTTGTATCGCATCGCGCGCGTTGATGATGAGGTTCATCAGGGCGAGCTCGAGCTGTGTCTCGTCCGCATAGGCCGGCCACAGGCCGGCGTCATGACGCCATTCGAGCTGCACCAGCCCGCCCAGAGTATGCTCGAGCAGGTCGCGCATCGTCGCCGAAAGCCTGCCCATCTCTATCCGGCCCGGCTCCAGCTTCTGGCGCCGGGCGAAGGCCAGGAGACGGCTGACGAGCTCGGACCCCTGCTCGGCCGCATGCCGGGTCATGGTGAGGATCTTCGTCAGATTGTCGTCGAGATCGACCCGGCGCTCGATCAGGCCGAGCCCGCCCAGCACGGCCGCAAGCAGGTTGTTGAAATCATGGGCAATGCCGCCGGTCAGCTTCCCGATCGCGTCCATCTTGCGCGCGTGGACGAGCTGGGATTCCAGGTTCTTCTGCTCGGTGACGTCCAGCAACGTGCCGGCGAACTGGGCAGACCCGTTCTCGCTGGCGGGAAGCAGGACGGCCTGGTCGAGGAAATGCTTGTATTCGCCGTCGGCGCATTGCCAGCGATATTCGACGGCGAAGCCGCCCATGCGGGCGCGCGACGCGAGCGCGGACAGCACGCGCTCACGATCCTCGGGATGAAGCCGGTCCTCCCAGAGGCTCGGCTGGGCCTGCAGCCGATCGAAATCGAAGCCCGTCATGGCGGTGAAGTTTCCGCTGACGAACTGGGGTATCCGCAGCGAGGCCTCCACCGGCTCCAGATAGAGGAGGATCGGCAGCGAGCGGATGATCGCGGCCTGGCGCTGCTCCGCGAGCCGCAGGTCCTGCTCCGCCTTCAGGCGCTCCGAATTGGCGCGCAGGGCCGCGTCCATGAGGGCCTGTTCCTGAAGCGCGTTGCGCTGAACCTCGCGCCGCATCGTGTAGAGATCGACAAAGACGCTGACCTTCGATCGCAGCACGACCGGATCAACCGGTTTGAAGACATAGTCGACCGCACCCATCGCGTAGCCGCGTATCAGATGCTCGGTTTCCTTGTTGACGGCGGACAGGAAGACGATCGGGATTCGCTTGGTCTGTTCACGGCTGCGGACGATCTCGGCGGTCTCATAGCCGTCCATTCCCGGCATGAAGACGTCGAGCAGGATCAGGGCGAACTCGCCCTTGAGCAGGTGCCGAAGCGCCTCCTCGCCCGACGAGGCGACGACCACGTCCGCCACTTCCTCGATCACGGTCCGAATGGCGAGGAGGTTGCGGTCGTCGTCGTCGACTACCAGAACCCGCGCCCGTTCCGACTGCGGGATGTCGAGGCCAGGGAGCTCGCCATCGAGCATGCCGGCCCGACCGTGGGCACCGCGACGCCTGTTCTGCTCCACGGGCGCCACCTATTCGGCCGCGGCCTGCGCCACGGACGCCTCGCCGCCGCGCTCGCGCGCGCGCGCAATCCAGACCCGCAGCAGGGCAAGCAGAAGCTCGATGTCGACCGGCTTGGCGATGTAATCCGACGCGCCGGCGTCCAGGCATTTCTGGCGATCTCCCTTCATCGCCTTGGCCGTCACCGCGATCAGCGGAACGTCGGCAAGGGCGGAACGGCGACGGATCTGTCGCATGGTCTCATAGCCGTCCATGTCGGGCATCATGATGTCGATGAGCGCGGCATCGACCCCCGGCGTTTCCTCGAGAATCTGGATTCCCTCCTCGCCCCGTTCGGCGTGCAGCACTTCCACTCCGTAGTTCTCGAGTACGCTCGTCAGAGAGTAGATGTTCCGAATGTCGTCATCGACGATCAGGATTCTTGCGCCTGCAAGTTCGGGCACGGCACGGGGACCGGCCAGGGATTCCTCCTTCTGCTCCTCGCGCCGGCCTCTCCGGCTGGCATAGGAAAGCCGCGGCGCCAGCTCCTCGAGACCGGAAAGGAGAAGGACGTCGCGATCCCCGCCGCACTCGCTCACTGCCGCAGCCAGCTCCCCTTGCTGCCCGCCCTTGCCAAGGACGAGGATCGGCGCGGTTCCCGCGTCCGCGGCCAGCTTCCGCAATTCGCGCTCGGCACGGCGGACATCGGCGAAGGCCAGAACGAACACGTCGAAATCCGAAGGTACGGCGCCTGACTTCGCCAGGCTCGGCGCCGCCTCGATCCGGACGGCGGGATTGTCGATCGCTTCGAGGACGGCCTTGCGCGGCGCGGCCTCGCCGATCACCAGCACCCGCTGCTCGCCACGCCGGACGTGGCGGAGGATATCGGCGAACACCCGTCCCAATGTCTGGTGATCGGCCGGTTTCGGCGTCACACCGAATGCGCCCATCTCGACCACCGAAGCCGCCTCCTCGGCTCCCGAGATGACATGGATCGGGATGTGGCCGGTTTGCGGACCATGCTTGAGCAGGTCGAGCAGAACGAAGCCGTCGATGTCCGACAGTCGCAGGTCCAGGGTAATCGCATCCGGCCGCAACTTGCGGGCCATGGCGAGGGTGCCCGCACCGGCCATCGAGACGACGGCCTTCAGTCCGGCCTCGTGGGCAAGATCGAGCAGGATCGAAGCGAAGGTCGGATCGTCCTCGACGATCAGCACGAAGGGGTCGTCGCCGAGGCTGTCGCGGTCGTCGACCAGCTCCAGGTTCGCCGGAAGCGCATTGGGCACCGTCGCGCCGCCATTGTCGTAGCGCATCGCCATGCCCTCGACCGCCGGAGTGGTCGCGACGCTGGGTGCCTGCAGCGGAACGAACAGCGTGAAGGTGGATCCCTCGCCGGGCGTGGAGCGGACCTGGAGCTCGCCGCCCAGCAGCCGCGCGATCTCCCGGCTGATCGAGAGGCCGAGGCCGGTGCCGCCATATTTGCGGCTGGTCGTTCCGTCAGCCTGCTGGAAGGCCTCGAAAATCAGTTTCTGCTTGTCTTCCGGAATGCCGATACCGGTGTCTGTGACCGCGATTTCGATCGCGCGATCCAGCGACTTCAGCACCGGATGATTGCCGCTCCATCCGCCGGTGGCGCACCGGACAGCCAGCGTGACGCTGCCTTCGGCGGTGAACTTGAAGGCGTTGGACAAAAGATTGAGGATGACCTGCTGCAGGCGCTTCTCGTCGGTGCGGATGGTCGCCGGCAGATCCGGGTCGAACTCCACCCGGAATTCGAGGCTCTTGTCGGCCGCAAGCTGGCGGAACGTCCGCTCCATATGCTGCTTGAGACCGCTCATCGGCATGTCCCCCAGCTCGATCGAGACGGTGCCGGACTCGATCTTCGACAGGTCGAGGATGTCGTTGATGAGGTTGAGGAGGTCGGAGCCGGCCGAATGGATCGTCCGGGCGAATTCCATCTGCTTCTCGTTGAGATTGCCCTGTGGATTGTCGGCGAGAAGCCGTGACAGGATCAGCAGGGAATTCAGTGGAGTGCGCAGCTCGTGCGACATGTTGGCAAGGAACTCGGACTTGTATTTCGAGGTGAGGGCGAGCTGTTCCGCTTTCTCCTCGACTGCCCGGCGGGCCATCTCGATTTCAAGATTCTTGGCTTCGACCTGTCGCTTCTCGTTCTCCAGCAATTGCGCCTTTTCCTGCAATTCCTCGTTGGTGGCGTGCAGTTCTTCCTGCTTGGTGGTCAGTTCGGTCTGGCGGGCCTGGAGTTCCTGCGTCAACAGCTGCGACTGCGTCAGCAACCCCTCGGTACGCATGGTCGCGGCAATCGTGTTGAGGACGATGCCGACGGATTCCATCAGCTGATCGAGGAAGCTCTGGTGCGTTTCGTTGAAGTCGCTGAATGAGGCGAGTTCGATCACGGCCTTGACCTCGTCCTCGAACAGGGCCGGCAGGATCGCCACATTGGCCGGAGCGGCATGGCCGAGGCCCGATCCGATCCTGATGAAGTCGGGCGGAACCGCCTTCAGCACGATCGGCCTCTTGTCGGCCGCGGCCTGGCCGACCAGTCCCTCACGCAGCCTGAAGAACGGCTTGAGTGCGTCCTTGTTCTCGGTCCCATAGCTTGCGGCAAGCTCGAGCAGCATTTCGTCGCCCTCGCGCTTGGACACGTAGAAGACGCCATATTGGGCGTTCACCAGCGGCGCGAGCTCGGACATGATGAGGCTGGAGACGGTGGTGAGGTCGCGCTCCCCCTGAAGCATGCGGGAGAAGCGGGCGAGATTGGTCTTCAGCCAATCCTGCTCCGCATTCTTGAGCGTCTGATCCTTGAGATTGCGGATCATCTCGTTGATCGTGTCCTTGAGGGCTGCCATCTCGCCCGAAGCCTCGACCGCGATCGACCGGGTGAGATCGCCCTTGGTCACCGAGGTCGCCACGTCGGCGATCGAGCGCACCTGGTTGGTCAGGTTGGCGGCGAGCTGGTTCACATTGTCGGTGAGGTCGCGCCACAGGCCGGCGGCGCCAGGGACCCGTGCCTGACCGCCGAGCCGACCCTCGATCCCGACCTCGCGCGCCATGTTGGTGACCTGGTCGCCGAAGGTGGACAGCGTCTCGATCATGAAGTTGATGGTCTCGGCCAGCGCCGCGATCTCGCCCTTGGCGTCCACCGTCAGCTTGCGCTTGAGGTTGCCCTGTGCGACCGCGGTCACGACGTCGGCGATCCCTCGAACCTGATTGGTTAGATTCGTGGCCATCAGATTGACGTTATCGGTGAGGTCCTTCCAGGTCCCGCCGACGCCGGGCACCTTCGCCTGGCCACCGAGCTTGCCCTCGGTGCCCACCTCGCGCGCGACGCGCGTCACTTCCGAGGCGAAGCTGTTGAGCTGGTCCACCATCGTGTTGATGGTGTCCTTGAGCTCGAGGATCTCGCCCTTCACGTCGACGGTGATCTTCTTCGACAGGTCGCCGCGAGCCACCGCCGTCGTGACCTCGGCGATATTGCGCACCTGGCCGGTCAGGTTCTCGGCCATCAGGTTGACATTGTCGGTAAGGTCCTTCCAGGTGCCGGCGACGCCGCGGACCTGCGCCTGGCCCCCGAGCTTGCCTTCGGTGCCCACCTCGCGCGCAACGCGGGTCACTTCAGAGGCGAAGCTGTTGAGCTGGTCCACCATCGTGTTGATGGTGTTCTTGAGCTCGAGGATCTCCCCTTTCACGTCGACGGTGATCTTCTTGGACAGGTCGCCCAGGGCCACCGCCGTCGTCACTTCGGCGATGTTGCGCACCTGGCCGGTCAGGTTCGCCGCCATGGCGTTCACATTGTCGGTAAGGTCCTTCCAGGTGCCGGCGACGCCCTCCACCTGCGCCTGGCCACCGAGCTTGCCTTCCGACCCCACCTCGCGCGCGACGCGGGTCACTTCAGAGGCGAAGCTGTTGAGCTGGTCCACCATCGTGTTGATGGTGTCCTTGAGTTCGAGGATCTCGCCCTTCACGTCGACCGTGATCTTCTTCGACAGGTCGCCGCGGGCCACCGCCGTCGTCACCTCGGCGATATTGCGCACCTGGCCGGTGAGATTGCCGGCCATGGCATTCACATTGTCGGTGAGATCCTTCCAGGTGCCGGCGACGCCCTCCACCTGCGCCTGGCCGCCGAGCTTGCCTTCCGACCCCACCTCGCGCGCAACGCGGGTCACTTCCGACGCGAAGCTGTTGAGCTGGTCCACCATCACATTGATGGTGTTCTTGAGTTCGAGAATTTCGCCCTTCACGTCGACGGTGATCTTCTTCGACAGGTCGCCGCGAGCGACCGCCGTCGTCACCTCGGCGATATTGCGCACCTGGCCGGTGAGGTTGGCCGCCATCAGGTTCACATTGTCTGTGAGGTCCTTCCAGGTGCCGGCAACGCCCGGCACCTGCGCCTGGCCTCCCAGCTTGCCTTCGGTGCCCACCTCGCGCGCCACGCGCGTCACTTCCGATGCAAAGCCGTTGAGCTGATCGACCATCGTGTTGATGGTGTTCTTCAGCTCGAGGATCTCCCCCTTCACGTCGACGGTGATCTTCTTCGACAGATCGCCCGAGGCCACTGCCGTCGTCACCTCGGCGATATTGCGCACCTGCCCGGTGAGGTTGCCGGCCATGCGGTTGACGCTGTCGGTGAGATCGGCCCAGGTGCCGCCGACGCCGGGCACCTGCGCCTGGCCACCGAGCTTGCCTTCGGATCCCACTTCGCGGGCCACGCGGGTCACTTCGGAGGCGAAGCTGTTGAGCTGGTCCACCATCACGTTGATGGTGTTCTTCAGCTCGAGGATCTCCCCCTTCACATCGACGGTGATCTTCTTGGAAAGATCGCCCGACGCCACCGCGGTCGTGACTTCGGCGATGTTGCGCACCTGTCCGGTCAGATTGGCCGCCATCAGGTTCACATTGTCTGTGAGGTCCTTCCAGGTGCCGGCGACGCCTTCCACCCGTGCCTGGCCGCCCAGCTTGCCTTCCGTGCCCACCTCGCGCGCCACGCGCGTCACTTCCGAAGCGAAGCTGTTGAGCTGGTCCACCATCACGTTGATGGTGTTCTTCAGCTCGAGGATCTCGCCCTTCACCTCCACCGTAATCTTCTTCGACAGGTCGCCCGAGGCCACCGCAGTCGTCACCTCGGCGATGTTGCGTACCTGGCTGGTGAGGTTGGTGGCCATGGCGTTCACATTGTCGGTGAGGTCCTTCCAGGTGCCGGCGACGCCGCGCACCTGCGCCTGGCCGCCCAGCTTGCCTTCCGTGCCCACCTCGCGCGCCACGCGCGTCACTTCGGATGCGAAGGAGGCGAGCTGCTCGACCATCGTGTTGACCACCTTGCCGATCCGCAGGAACTCGCCGCGCAGCGGCCGGCCCTCGATCTCGACGGTCATCGACTGGGACAGGTCGCCCTTCGCCACCGCGCCGATGACGCGGGCGACCTCGGCGGTCGGCTGGACCATGTCCTCGATCAGCTCGTTGACCGAACGTATCGCGGTTTCCCACCCGCCGGTCGCGGCCTTGACGCGGCCGCGCTGGGTGATCCTGCCTTCCTTGCCGACGACCTGCGAAAGACGCTCGAATTCCTGCGTCATCTGGTCGTTGAGGCCGACGACTTCGTTGAAGAGAGCTGCGATCTCGCTGTCCACGCCGGCGAGATCTTCGGGCAAGCGAACGGTGAAATCTCCGTGCCGGAGGCGCCGAAGAGCACTGACAAGCTGATGGCGACCGAGGAAATCCCGATGCGATTCGAGGTTCACTGAACGCTCCTTGCGTTTCCCCTCCCCGCTCGAGTTTGTCCAAGCTGCCCCCCGACAGCACCCGCACCATAGCAGAAGGACTTCCTGATTCTGCCGGAAAAATGATCGTGTTGGGCACGCCCCCCGGGGTTGCCGAAGCCCGCCCGATCGGTAGAAGGAAAAATTGGGCCAGCGGGCTGGCCTGTCGGCAAGCAGATATAGGGCGACCGACATAATGCCGTTTCGAGAAGAGGTTACCAGCTTCATACGGGCGACCTTCCGCTCGGTATGGTCGCTGGAGATGCTCCTCTTCCTCAGCGACAATTCCGAGCGATCCTGGTCGCGCGAGGAACTCGTGGCCTCCCTCCGCGGAAGCGACCTGGTGGTCTCGCAGAGCTTGGACCTGCTCGTCGCCGCCGGTCTTGTCAGCATCGATTCCAAGGGCTGTGCGCGGTTTAGCCCCGCATCCGCGGATCTCGCCCGCCTCGCCGAAGCCACCAAGGTGCGATATGCCAAGGCACCGGACGCCGTCCGGCGCCTGATCATCTCCGCGGCCAGCAGTGATCTCACGGCGTTCGCGGACGCGTTCAAGCTGAGAAAGGACTGAGGTGCAGGATCTGTTTCCGACTGCGGTCTATCTGCTCTGCTTCGCGACCAGCGCCATGTGCGCCCTCCTGCTGTGGCGCAACTATGTTCGGACGGCGGCGCGCCTCCTGTTATGGAGCGCTCTCTGCTTCATGTTCCTCGCCGGCAACAACCTGCTGGTGATCGTCGACTTGCTGCTGATCCCGGACGCGAACTTCGCCGTCCCTAGGCTACTGCTGAACGTAGCGGCGGTCGTGGTGCTCCTGTTCGGCTTCATCTGGGACCTCGAGGCGGAATGAAGCCATGATCCTGTTCAATTTCCTGTCCGGAGCCATCACCATGGGTTTCATGGTGGCAGGGCTGTTCTTCCTGCGCTTCTGGCGAAGGACCGGAGACGGACTCTTCTTCTCCTTCGCCCTCGCTTTCTGGCTACTCGGCCTCACCCAGGCGCTGCTGGCGCTGTCGAACATTCCGGTCGAGGAGCGGAGCGCCCTCTACCTCATCCGTCTCTCGGCTTTCTTGCTGATCTTGGTATCGGTCTACGCCAAGAACCGGCGCGCGTGAGCCCCGTGCCCGGCGGAGGTCCACCCGCCGGATCGCCGGTCAGTGCACGATCACCAGCGGGACGGGCGTCGTCGCCAGCATCCGCCGGGTGACGCCGCCGAACAGGGCCTGGCGCAGCGGCGACTGGCCGAACGCGCCCATGACGCAATAAGTGGCGCCATAGCGTTCGATCGCGTCGAGGATATGGTCGTCGACCTGGCGCGGCCCGCGCGCCTCGCGCTCGATCGTCGGATGGATGCCGTGGCGGGAAAGATACGCTGCCGCCTCCTCCGCCGGAGGCGTAACGGTGCCATCCTCCACCTCGAACAGGACCACCGTTCGTGCCAGCTTCAGCAGCGGAACTGCTGCCGTCAGCGCAGCCATGGCGGGGCTGGATCCGTCCCACGCCACCAGCACCGGGCCGTTGACGTCGAACCGCCGCGCCGTTTCCGGTACGGCGACGATCGGCTTGCGCGCCTTGAGCGCGATGGCGGATGCGACCGAGCGCATTTCGGGTGCAAAGGGATCGTCCATCTTGCGGTTGACGACGATCAGGTCGGCAAGCCCAGCATTCCTGACGATGCAATCGGCAAGGTCGCCGCTCGCCCGCAGCATCTCGAACGGGATCCCTTCCTTCTCGAGCCGCTCCTCGATGCGGGCGCAATGCTCGCTTTCCCGCGCCAGCTCTTCCTCGACCATCGCGACTTGCGCGACGTCGCTGAAATAGTCCGACGCCATAACCGGCAGGCCGACCACGTCGAGACAGACCAGGTGCCCCTTGAGCGCGGCCACGAGGTCCAGCGCGGCCTGAAGCCGGGCCTCCTGGCCGGCATCGTCGTGGACGAGGAGCAGGATGTTCTTCACAGGGGCCTCCATGGCAACGGATCGCTTCGGGTTAGGATATGCCCGGCATACCGATAATCAGGAATATTACGGACGCCGAACATCCTGCCATCATCGAGCCCGAACGGACGGACGCGCGCGCCGTTCCGCCTCCATTTCCTGTAGGGATTACGGGGAATTACCTATTGCGGGAAATGCTCCAAAAAGGCGCAGCGGCGACGTCACGTGCGCGTGACAGGATTTCGAGAGGGCTGGGCGAAGGAACACAGATGATCCACGCAGGACGAACGACCGCATGAGCCATCGGATCCAGGGATCCGGAGGCGAACCGGAATCCGGCATGGCCAAGGTGTTCGCACGCGAGGCCTATCTCCGCTCCATCCTGGAAACGGTGCCGGACGCGATGATCATCATCGATGAGCGGGGCCGCATCATCTCCTTCAGCGCGGCGGCGGAGACGATGTTCGGCTATGCGGAGGAGGAACTGCTCGGCGAGAATGTGAGCACCCTGATGCCGTCGCCCGACCGCGAGCGGCACGACGGCTATATGGAACGCTATCTCCGGACCGGAGAACGGCGGATCGTCGGCATCGGCCGCGTCACCACGGCGCGGCGGCGGGACGGGACGACCTTTCCGATCAATCTCCATGTCGGCGAAACGCACATCGGCAGCGAGCGGGTGTTCACCGGCTTCATCCAGGACCTGACGGAGCGGCAGGAGACGGAACGCGAACTGCACCGCCTGCAGTCCGAACTTGCCCACGTCTCCCGAGTCACCGACATGGGCACGCTGGCGACCTCGATCGCCCATGAACTCAACCAGCCGCTTACGGCCATCGCCAATTATGTGGAAACAGCGCGCGACATGCTGGTCGAACCCGACCCGGACACGCTCGCCATCATCCGCGAGGCCATGGACGAATGCGCGCAGCAGGCCGTTCGCGCGGGCCAGATCGTCCGAAGGCTCCGCGACTTCATGTCACGCGGCGAGACCGAGCGCCGAATCGAAAGCCTCAGCCGCCTCATCAGCGAAGCGAGCGCCCTCGCCCTCGTCGGAGCCCGGGAAGAAGGAGTCGATGTCTCGCTCGATCTGGAACAGGCCGCGGATCATGTACTTGTCGATCGCATCCACATACAGCAGGTTCTTGTGAACCTGATGCGCAACGCCATCGAAGCCATGTCGGAAAGCCAGACCCGGCAGCTCGACATCCGGTCCCGTCGCGACGGAACCGGGCATGTGCGCGTCAGCGTCGCGGACAGCGGGCCGGGGCTGGCCCCCGAAGTCGCCGCCAAGCTGTTCCAGCCCTTCGTAACCACCAAGCCGGAGGGCATGGGCATCGGGCTTTCGATCTGCCAGACTATCGTGCATGCGCATGAGGGGAGGATCTGGGCCGAGCCGTCGAAACTCGGCGGCACCGTCTTTCACTTCACGCTGATCGATGCCGGAAGGAATGAGAATGGCTGATAACGGGCGCACGGTGTTTCTGGTCGACGATGACGAAGCAATCCGGCGGTCCGCCGGCTTCATGTTGCGCACGTCGGGCTATACCGTGAACGCCTATGCCTCGGGCGTGGACTTCCTGAAGGAGGTCAAGGATCTCGCCCCGGGATGCATCCTGCTCGACGTGCGGATGCCGGGGATGGACGGGCTCGAAGTCCAGAAGGAGCTTCGGGGCCGCGGTATCGTTTTCCCGGTCATCGTGATGACCGGGCACGGCGACGTGTCGGTCGCCGTCCAGGCGATGAAGGTCGGCGCCGTCGACTTCATCGAGAAACCGTTCGAGAAGGCGGTTCTCCTCTCGGCGATCGAGGAAGGTTTCGCGCGCATCGAGCAGTCCCAGCGCGCGCGGGCAAGGGCGGAGGAGGCCCGGGTCAGGCTGGAAGCGTTGACGGCGCGAGAAAAGGACGTGCTGCGGGGCCTTGCGCGCGGCCTTCCGAACAAGACCATCGGCTATGACCTGGGGATCAGCCCGCGGACGGTGGAAATCCATCGTGCCAACCTGATGAGCAAGCTCGAAGTGTCGAGCCTCTCCGAGGCGCTCCGGATCGCCTTCGCCGCCGGCATGGGCGAGGAAGACGACGGCGAGCAGGTCGCATAGCGCGATCCCGGCCGGGACCCGACCGTTCCGCGCGAGCCATGATCAGCCGAGGGAAGCGGCCCGGACGTTCGGCTCGACGCTGGCGATGCGGAACGGCAGCCTGCGACCGCCGGGTTCGATCAGGGTGACCTGTTCGCCCTGGCGCATCGGCCCGCTCTCGAGGTGCAGGATCAGTTCATCCTTCTCCCCGATGCTGTAGGAAAAGGCCCACCCCTCGACCGTGCGGACGACATGGCCGGCCATGTCGGGCTCGTTCGGCCAGAATCGACGCACGGTCGCGCGTCCCGGTGCCGCCCGCAACGCCTCTTCATCGATGACGCCCTGATCATTCACCGGGAGGCGCAGGAGGTGCGCGCGACTGGCGGAGCCCCGTGGGAATTCGGGCGTCCGCGCCAGTTCGAGACGAATGGTCTTCCAGTGCATGACAAGGGGATGCCGGGACGACCACGCCAGTTGAATAAGGACTGTTACGGATAGCATTCGAATATGTCGCGGCCCACTCGCGAACGCCGGGACCAGGCGACGCCCGTCAGAGCGTGACCAGAGCGGCCGCAATCATTGCCGCGGCGGACGCGACGAGCACAAGGCCTGCCCGCCACGCGCCGGCCGCCCCGGCAATGCCGAGGGCAAGCATGGCCTTGAGCAAGGTGTTGAAGACCACCGGCGCCGCCAGCGCATAAGCGGCATAGCGGCCCTCGAGCGTGCCCTTCGGCAAGGTCGCGAGCGCGGCTACCGCGGAATCGACGTCGACCAGGCCGCCGAGCGCGATGACCGCGGCACCGCTTCCGCTGACCTGCTGCTCCGCCCAGCTGCTTGCGGTGGCAATGACCGTTACCAGCAGGCCGAACATCAGGGCCAGCTTGAGATCGGGGGGCCTGACCGCCGCCGGCGCCAGATCCTCGTCCTGCGCGAAGCTGCGCCAGACGAGCAGGCCCGCCGCCAGAACCGCGACCGCCAGCGCGGGAACCGCGATCCCCAGGAAGACGCCGAGGACGCCGGGAACGAGAAGCGCGACCAGAGTGCATGTTCGCGCGAACATGATGGCGGAAGCGATGGCGATTGCCGCTTCATTGGCCTCCACCGCCTCGCCCGCGCGAATTCGGCGCGCGCTTTCCAGCGTCACCGCAGTCGACGACACCAGCGCCCCCACGAGCGCCGTCAGCAGCACGCCGCGACGGCCGCCGAGAATCCGGATCAGGACATAGCCGACGAACGATACCGAGCCGATGAGCACCACCACCGTCCACAGACGGCGCGGATTGAGGCCGAACGGTCCCAACGGCGCGTCGGGCAACAGCGGCAGGATCACGAGGACGACGAGCGCCAGCCGGACGATCGCCTTGATGTCGGCTTGCGTGGTCTCGACCAGCGCACGGTGCAGTTCCTCCCGGAGCGCCAGCAGGATCACCGCCGCTCCGGAGCCGACCGAGGCGAGCGCCATTTGCCCGCTTCCCGCCAGGGCGCCCAGTCCCAATGTCACCATCGACGCGAGCGCCGAGGTCGCGCTGACGTTCCCGTCGGCCCGGGCATCGAGAAAATAGCCGACGATGAAGGTCAGGCCTGCCGCCGCAAGCAGGATCAGGAAGACCGGCTGCACCACCGTCCCCATCGCCAGGCCAGCCAGACCGCCGAGCAGTCCCATCAGGGCAAAGGTGCGGACGCCGGCGACGCGCTCGCCCGGCTTCTGCTCGCGAAGCTGCCAGCCTCGCTCGATCCCGATCAGCAGGCCGATGGCGAGCGCAAGCGCGAGTCCGGGCAGGAAACCGCCCGGCCCTATCGCGGCCTCGAGGCCGTGCGCCTGCATCTGCACCGTCATCGTCCGAGCCGCCGTTCCATCCTGCTCCGTCGCCACGTTCGAGGCGCCATATCCGTGGCCTGGCCCATCATATCTTTAGGGATGTCTACGGATGCAGAAGCGTGGCATCACCGTCTAGCCGTTACGTGAACGAAACCGGGAGATGCACGTGAAATCGACCCTTCTCCACGTCTATGACGACACCGGGCTCGAAAGCCGGCTGTTGGCCGCGCTCGACCTGGCGCGGATGTTCAAGGGCCATATCACCTGCCTGCACGCCACGCCGTTCGAGGACTATCTGTCGGTGGACCCGCTGGCGGCGGCACGCATGCCGGAGGGATTTTCGACCAGGATGGAGAAGCTGGGCCGGGAACTCCAGGAACGGGTGCAGGACCGGCTCCGGCGCGAAGGTGCAAGCTGGGACTGGGTGCATCGCGACGAACGCATGGCGGCAGCGCTGATCCGCTATTCGATCCTGGCCGACGTCGTGGTGCTGACCCTGACCGGCCCCGCGATCGAGAAGCATGAGCCTCGTCCGCTTGCCGCCGCAGTGGCGACCCGGGCCCGCGCGCCGGTCCTTGCCGTCCCGGAGAATTTCGAGGCGCTGCAGCCGGACGCGCCGATCCTGATCGCCTGGAACGGGTCTCCGGAAGCCGCTGCCGCGGCGCGGGCAGCGCTTCCGCTGCTCCAGCACACCTCACGCGTTCAGCTGCTGCAGGTCGAGGACAAGCTTTCCCGCTACCCGCGCGATATGGTCGCCCGCTACCTGTCCCGCCATGACGTCCATGTCGAGATCGTCCAGCGCCGCCCGATCGAGGGGGACGTCACCCGAACGATCCGGGAGACGGCCATGGACCTGGGCGCCGGATTGATTGTGATGGGCGCCTACGGCCATTCGCGGCTGCGCGAGTTCGTGTTCGGCGGCGTTACCCGCGACCTGATCAACGACAGCACGATACCGCTCTTCCTCGCCCACTAGCTGGCCCAGAGCCCAATCCACGTCACGTCACCTTGGCCACGCCCCATCGGGAAATGGGGTGGGTGAGGTCTTTTTCTCTCCCCGAAGAGGTCAGCCTGACTTTTCTGACTGTTCTCTCCTCCCCGCGAGGTCGATCAGTCCAAAGCCCTCTCCTTGCCCCTGCTGCAAGGGGCCGGAGCAGCGCGACAGCCCTTGCTCCGCTCCGGACAAGCCCGCGCGAAGCGGCGTTCAGGCCTTCTCCCGCCTGCGTTCCCTGTGCGCGGCATATTCGTCGAGCAGCTTGCGCATCCGTGCGACGGCCTCCGCCCGGCGTTCGGCGGATTCGATCGCTTCGAGCCGGCGCTTCAGATTGACTGAAAAATCGGCATATTCATTCTGCCAGTCGCGTTCGAGCACCGAGCGGAGATCGACGCGGCCGGTCGCCAGCCGCCGTGCCCGCGCGCCGGGCGGAAGTTCATATTTCTCGCCGATTTCCGGCAGGATGACGGATTCCAGACTCTTCGCCAGCTCGCGCCGGAGGGACTCCATCGCCCCCGCCTCGCCATGGGTGAGGAACAGGCTTCCCGCGATCGGCTCGCGCGCCTTGATCCAGGCGAGCAGGTCACTCCGGTCGGCATGGGCCGAATAGCTGTCGATGCGCCGGATCTGCGCACGAACGGCAACCTCCCGTCCCGAGATGCGCACTCGTGGCGCTCCATCGAGAATGGTGCGGCCAAGCGTGCCCTGGGCCTGGAAACCCACGAACAATATGGTGGACTGGGAACGCGGCAGGTTGAACCGCAGATGGTGCCGGATCCGGCCGGCTTCGCACATGCCGGAAGCGGCGAGGATGATCGCCCCGGACATCTGATTGAGGGACATCGATGCCTCGACGGATTCGACGAAATGGAATGCCGGATGGCGGAAGATCTCGACGCTTCCGAGATCCTCCAGTTCCGACCGGCGTTTCCAGAAGACGTCGGTGGTCCGGGTCGCCAGCGGGGAATCGATGAACACGCGGGGGTGATTGAGGCGGCCGCTGTTGATGAGGTGAGCGAGGTCCAGCAGCAGCTCCTGCGTCCGCTCCAGCGCGAAGACGGGAATCACCAGATTGCCGCCGCGGGTCAGCGCCGCCTTCACTTCGGCCTCGAGGAACGCGCGACGCTGCTCCATGGTTACGTCTTCGCGGTCGCGGTCGCCATAGGTGCTTTCGCAGAACAGATGGTCCACGCCCGACGGCCCCTCCGGATCGGCATGGAAGGACTTTTCGGCGGGCCCCAGATCGCCGGAGAAGACGGTCTTCACCCCGCCGGCAACGATCTCTGCCGACGCAGAACCCAGAATGTGCCCCGCATTCCACAGCCGGGCGTCGAAGCCGGGCGCCGGCTGGAACGGCTCGCCGAGCTCCACCGGCTTTACCAGTTCGAGCAACCGGTCGGCATCCTCCGCCGTGTAGAGCGGTTCGATGGGAGGCTCGTCGGCCCGGTCGGCCCGGCGGTTGCGCCGTTCCGCATCCTGCTCCTGGATCCGCGCAGCGTCCGGCAGCATCTCGCCCAGCAGGTCGAAGGTCGCCGGCGTGGTCCACACAGTGCCCCGGAAACCGTCGGCTGCGAGCCGCGGCAGCAGCCCGCTGTGATCGAGATGCGCATGGGTGAGCACCACGGCGTCCAGCGCGGAGGCGTCGAACGGAAACGGCTCCCTGTTCAGGATCTCCAGGCTCCTCGGTCCCTGAAACAGGCCGCAGTCGACCAGCAGGTGCTGCCGACCGAGGGCGAGTTCGAAGCAGGAGCCGGTGACCGTCCGCGCCGCGCCGTGGACCGACAGGGTGAGTGAGTTCATCGAGCCTTCCTTGCTGTTTCGGAACGCGTGCCGTGGTGGCGCGGTATGCAGCCGGGATCAACCGGACTGTACGAGGGCAATGGTCAATCGGCGGTCATTTGCCGGTCACGAGTACCGCCGCTCCCTCGATCTGCCCCTCCCTCAGCAGCGCAAGCGCTTCGTTGGCCTGCTCCAGAGGGAAGACGGTGGTGGTCGTGCGGACCGGAATCCGGAAGGCGATATCGAGAAATTCCTCGCCGTCCTCCCGGGTCAGATTGGCGACCGACCGAATCGTCCGCTCGCCCCACAGATCGGCATAGGGAAAAGCCGGAATGTCGCTCATGTGGATGCCGGCGCAGATCACGCTCCCGCCCTTGCGGACCTGCTTCAGCGCCTGCGGCACCAGCGCCCCGACCGGCGCGAAGATGATGGCGGCATCCAGCTCCTCGGGGGAGTCCTCATCCGAACCGCCCGCCCACACGCAGCCGAGCGAGCGGGCGAAAGCCTGTCCCGCGGTTTCACCCGGTCGGGTGAAGGCGAACACGCTTCGTCCCTGCCACACGGCAACCTGGGCGAGGATATGGGCCGCGGCGCCGAAGCCGTAGAAGCCCAGCCGCTGGGCATCGCCCGCCATGCGAAGCGAGCGATAGCCGATCAGCCCGGCGCACAGCAGCGGCGCCGCCGCGACATCATCGCCGCCGGGTGGCAGGCGAAAGGCGAAGGCGGCATCGGCAACGGCATGGGTGGCGAAGCCCCCGTCGCGGGTGAATCCGGTGAACAGCGGCCGGTCGCACAGATTCTCGTGCCCGGCATTGCAATAGGGGCATGCCCCGCAGGTCCGCGCCAGCCAGGGAACCCCGACCCGATCGCCCACGGAGAATCCGCCCGCGCCCGGGCCAAGGCCGATCACATGCCCCACCACTTCATGACCCGGGACGACGGGCAGACTCCCCTCGATATCGCCGTCGACCACATGGAGATCCGTTCTGCAGACCCCGCAGGCGGAAACCTCGACGAGCAGTTCGCCCGGACCGGGCGCCGGAACCTCCCGCTCGACCAGTCGAAGCGGCGTCCCGGGCCGATCGAGCTGCATGGCCTTCATTCTGGTCATCAATCGGCTTTCACTCCATGACTGCGCCAAAGTACAGAGGGATAGGCAGCGGTCGGGCTGCCTGAAATAGGCACTGTCCCTTATGGGCACCGGACCGGCGCGCCCCGTCCAGACGCATCCGTTGACGCTGTCCCGGCGCTTGCCCACTATGGGGCCGATGTCCGCGGGCGCATCCTTCCCCCCACTGTCCAGAGACCGGGCGCTGCGGCATTTCGGAAAGCTGCTCGCAACGGATGCCCCGGCGGTCGCCGAGGGAGCCCGCGAACTGATCCGGCGCGAACCTCACGATGCCGAGGCCTGGCGGCTGCTCGGCCGGGCGCTGCGCAAGCTCGGCGCCGATGCCGAAGCCGGGTGGGCGGAACTGCGGGCCATCGATGCGTCGACCCACGATCCCGAACTGCTTCAGGCCGCCCACGCGCTGCGGACCGACGACCTCCCGCAGGCGGAAATGCTGCTCCGCGCTCGGCTGAAGGCCAAACCGTTCGACGTCGCGGCGATCCGGATGATGGGGGAGCTCGCGGCAAGGATCGGACGCTTTGCCGATTCCGAACTGCTGCTGCGCCGCACCCTCGAACTGGCGCCTGGCTTCACCGCCGCCCGCACCAATCTGGCAACCGTGCTGCACCGCCAGCATCGCTCGTCGGAAGCCCTTGCCGAGCTCGATGCGCTGCTCGCCGAAGATCCGGACAATGCGCAGGCCCGCAACCTCAAGGCGGCGGCACTCGGACGCACCGGCAGCTACGAGGAGGCGGCCCAGCTTTACGAGGAGGTGCTCGCGCGCTTTCCCGATCAGCCGAAGATCTGGATGAGCTACGGCCATATCCTGAAGACCGTCGGCCGGCGCGAGGACAGCATCGGCGCCTACCGCCGCGCGCTCGGCCAGAATCCCCGACTCGGCGAGGTCTGGTGGAGCCTCGCCAATCTCAAGACCTACAGCTTCGACGGCGCCGACTTGGACATCATGCGCAGTGCGCTCGGCCGGAACGACCTGTCGGAGGAGGATCGGCTCCACCTCCACTTCGCACTGGGCAAGGCGCTGGAGGATGCCGGGCGCCCGGAGGAATCCTTTAGCCATTATGCCGAGGGCAACCGACTCCGGCGGGCGCAAATCCGCTACGAAGCCGCCGACATCAGCGATCATGTCCGCCGATCCCGCGCACTGTTCACGCCGGCCTTCTTCGAAGCGCGGCGCCACTGGGGCTGTCCGGCACCGGACCCGATCTTCGTGCTCGGAATGCCCCGGGCCGGATCGACACTGGTCGAACAGATCCTCGCGAGCCATCCCGCGATCGAGGGCACGATGGAGCTGCCGGACATACCGGCGCTGGTGAAGCGGCTCGGCGGGCGCCAGTCGCGCGCGGAGCCCGGCGCCTATCCCGAATGCCTGGCGGAACTGGATTCGAGGGCGCTGGCCGAACTGGGACAGGAGTATCTGGACCGAACCCGCATCCAGCGAAAGACGGACAAGCCCTTCTTCATCGACAAGATGCCGAACAACTGGGCGCATGTCGGGCTGATCGCCCTCATCCTGCCCAATGCGCGGATCATCGACGTGCGCCGGCATCCGCTCGCCTGCTGCTTCTCCAATTTCAAGCAGCATTTCGCCCGCGGCCAGGGGTTCACCTACGCACTGTCCGATCTCGGATACTATTATCGGGACTATGTCGCGCTGCTCCAGCGTTTCGACCAGGTGCTTCCGGGCCGGATCCACCGCGTCATCCACGAACGGCTTGTCGAGGATCCCGAGGCCGAAATCCGAGCGATGCTCGCCTATCTCGACGTTCCGTTCGACGAGGCCTGTCTGCGATTCCACGAGAACGCCCGCCCCGTGCGGACGGCCAGTTCCGAGCAGGTGCGACGGCCGATCAATCGCGAAGGCATTGATCGCTGGCGGGATTTCGAGCCGTGGCTGGGTCCGCTGAAGGAAGCGCTCGGTCCGGTGCTCGCCTCCTATCCCGATGCGCCGGCCGACGGCGGCTACGGCGCCGACGGCTGAGCGGAAAGGCTGTCCCCGCCGCCCTTCGGAAGACGACACTCGCCCGCCCGTCAGGCCTCCGGTCCGGTTCGGACCGGACAGCCACTAGTGGCAGAATGACAACATCGCGACGGCATTCGCGCACTGCCGTTTCGGTTCCGTCATTTCCCGTTTGACGCCATGACGCGGGACCGCGCAGTCTCCGGTCACGGGTGTGCAAGGGGGAAGCAGACATGCGCAGCACCGAACCCACGACCAGGGCCGACCGCAGGACTTCGATGATGGCGGTGCTGCTCGCATCCACGATCTTCTGCAGCGCCGGAACCGCATCGGCCCAGGCCGAAGGTGCGGGCGGCCAGAGCAATACGACCGCCAGTTACGGGCAGGACGAAATCATCATCACCGCGCAGAAGCGCGAGGAAAATCTCCAGGACGTGCCGATCGCAGTCACCGCGATCGGCACCGAGAAGCTGGATCAGCTTCAGGTCAGCGACTTCGACGATTTCGCCCGTTTCGTCCCCGGTCTCTCGCTCCAGAGCGCCGGCCCCGGCTTCTCGACCGTCTATTTCCGCGGCGTTGCCAGCGGCGAGAATGCCAACCACTCTTCCTCGCTCCCGAGCGTCGGCACCTATCTCGACGAACAGCCGATCACGACGATCACCGGTGCGCTCGACATCCACGTGTTCGACATCGCCCGGGTGGAGGCGCTCGCCGGGCCGCAGGGCACGCTCTACGGCGCCTCGAGCCAGGCCGGCACGGTGCGGATCATCACCAACAAGCCCGACACCTCCGGCTTCTACGGGGAGGCGAACGTCGAGCTGAACAAGGTCACCGACGGTGATTTCGGCTATATCGGGGAGGCCTTCGTCAACGCCCCCATTTCGGAAAGTGCCGCCGTCCGCCTCGTCGGCTGGTACAAGAAGGACGCGGGCTATATCGACAATGTGCCCGGCAGCCTGTTCTTCCCCTCGGCAGGCATCACCTTCGACAATGACGAGTTCGTCGAGGAAGATTACAACGACGTCGAAACCTATGGCGGCCGCGCCGCATTGAAGATCGATCTCGACGACAATTGGACCGTCCTGCCGCAGATCATGGGGCAGGTTCAGAAGAGCAACGGCTTCTTCGCCGAGGAATCCGGCCTCGACAAAAGGGAGGTGTCCCAGTTCAATCCCGAGTTCGCCAGGGACAAATGGTGGCAGGCGGCGCTCACCATCCAGGGCCGGATCGGCAATTTCGACGTAACCTATGCGGGCGCCTATCTGAAGCGGCGGATCGAGGCGGAGGCCGACTATGTCGACTATGCCTATTTCTACGACGCTCTCGCCGGCTACGGCGCCTATTTCTACGACAATGACGGCAATCTGGTGAACCCGAACCAGTATATCCAGTCGGACGACCGGTTCACCAAACAGAGCCACGAATTGCGCATCGCCTCACCGGCCGAAAACCGGCTGCGTTTCATCGGCGGGCTCTTCTACCAGCGCCAGACCCACAATATCGAACAGAATTACATCATCGACGACATCGCCGATTCCATCACGGTACCGGGCACCGCGAGCGACATCTGGCTGACCAAGCAGATGCGCATCGACCGGGATTATGCCGTCTTCGGCGAGCTCAGCTACGACCTCACCGACAAGCTGACGGGTACGGTCGGCACCCGCATCTACAAGTATAAGAACAGCCTGGAGGGCTTCTTCGGCTACAGTGCCGGTTTCAGCAGCCGTACCGGCGTCGCCGCCTGTTTCGGCCCGCCCGTCGTCGACGGCTCGCCCTGCACCAACCTCGACAAGACGACGTCCGACACGGACTTCATCCACCGCTTCAACCTGACCTACAAGGTCAGCGACGACGCGCTGGTCTATGCCACCGTCTCGCGCGGATTCAGGCCGGGCGGCATCAATCGGCGCGGAACCCTGCCGCCCTACGCGCCGGACATCATCGACAATTACGAGCTTGGGTTCAAAACCAGCTGGCTGGACAACCGGCTGAGGATCAACGGCGCCATCTACCAGCTCAACTGGAAGGACATCCAGCTCTCCTTCCTCGGTGCGAACGGGCTCACGGAGATCCGCAATGCAGGCGACGCCCGCATCCGCGGCTTCGAACTGGATGCGTTCGCCCGGGCGGCGCCCGGCCTGACCTTCGGCATCGGGGCCGCCTATAATGACGCGGAAATCACCAAGGATTTCTGCCTGATCGCCAACGAGCAGTTCGACTGCACCATTCCCGGAGCCGACGGAACCGAGAACGCCCTGCTCGCCCCATCGGGCACGCGCCTTCCCGTCACCGCCCGCTTCAAGTTCAACATGCTCGGCCGCTACGAATTCGCCCTTGCCGGCGGCACGGGGCACCTGCAGGGGGCGATGGTTCACGAAGGGCGGCGTACCAGCGACCTGCGACTGCTCGAACGCGAAGCCCTGGGCGACGCCAAGGGCTATACCACGGTGGATCTTTCGGCCGGCCTCACCTTCGACCGCTGGTCGGCGGAGCTGTTCGTGCGCAACCTGTTCGACGTCAACGGACAGGTGGCGAAATCCATCCAGTGCCTGGAAACCGTCTGCGGCGATCCGGACGGCGTGACGGCAATCGGCCCCAAGATCTACACGTTCATCATCCAGCCGCGGACGATAGGGCTGAAGCTCGGCACGAAATTCTGATGCCATGACTGCCGCCACCGCAAACGGGGAGCGGCAGCCACGGCGCGTGTTCGGTTTCTGGATGTGCCTGGCCCTGGTCGTGGGCAACATGATCGGCTCCGGTTTCTACCTGTTGCCGGCCAGCCTCGCCGGATTCGGCTGGAACGGCGTGTTCGGCTGGCTCATGACCATCGCCGGAGCGCTGTGCGTCGCGATCGTGTTCGGGGCCCTCGCCCTCTCCTTTCCGCGCGCGGGCGGCCCTTATGCCTTTTCGCGCGAGGCGTTCGGCCCCTTCATCGGCTTTCTGGTCGCGTGGAGCTACTGGATCTCGCTCTGGGTCGGGAATGTCGCCATCGCCACCGGCGTCGTGGCCCCGCTGGCGACGATCCTGCCGGCGGTGGAGCGCCATTCGGTGATCGTCACCTGCGGGCTGGTCTGGGGCCTCACCACCATCGCATGTATCGACGCGCGCCTCGTCGGCCGGGTGCAGGTCACGGTGACCATCCTCAAGTTCCTGCCGCTGGCGGCCGTCGTGGTGCTCGCCGTCATCGTCCTGACCGGAAGCGAGGGCCCGGCCCTGCCGCCGGTCGAGCCCGCCGGGATCCGCTTCGGCGGCGACACCGGGATTGCCGCCGCCGCCGCAATCACCCTGTGGGCCTTCCTCGGGCTTGAATCCGCGACCGTGCCGGCCGAGCGTGTCGCCGGCGGCGGCCGCACCATCCTGCGGGCGACGATCGTCGGCACGGCCTTGACCGGCCTCATCTATCTGTTCGCGGCCTCGTCGGTGTCGCTGCTCATGCCCGCCGACACGCTCGCCGGGTCGGGCGCGCCGCTGGCCGACTTCGTGCGGCCCCATTGGGGAGACACGGCGGCACTCGCGATCACGGTCTCGGCTGCGGTGAGCGCATTCGGGGCGCTCAACGGCTGGATCCTGCTGCAGGGGGAAATGCCCTGGGCAATGGCGCGCGACGGCGTCTTCCCGAAATGGCTGGCGACGACCACGCGCCGCGGAACGCCGCTGCGCGCGCACCTGCTCTCCAGCTCGCTGCTGACGACGGTGCTGGTGCTCAACCAGACGCGAACCCTCGCCAACCTGTTCACCTTCCTGGTGCTGCTGGCGACGCTTGCATCGCTGCTCCCTTATTTCGTCTGCGCACTGGCTGCCCTGAAGCTGCAGCGGCAGCACAGGATGCCGGCCACAGCCTGGCTTGCCGGCGCGGCCTTCCTCGCCGCGCTCTATGCCGCCTGGGCGATCTGGGGCTCCGGCCTGGAGACGATCGGCTGGGGCCTGCTGCTGCTCGTCCTCGGCGTCCCGGTCTATTTCACCATGCGGTTCGCCGAGCGCGCGCGCTGACGCCGCCTGCGGCGGTCATTTGCTGAGATCGAGGATGATCGACCGGTAATGCTCCAGTGCCGGCGCAATCTCGCTGACCGGCACCCGCTCGTTGAGGCCGTGGGAAAAGCTGTCTTCCGGCCGCTGGAACAGTGCGGAAACACCGTAGCTCGGCACGCCGAGAGCGCGGAAATGCAGGCTGTCGGTCGCCCCCGGCGACATGGACGGAACGATGTCGAGCTTCGGGAAGCGGGCATGCACCGCCCTCGACACCGCCTTGACCACGTCCGGACGCAGCGGCGAGGCGTCGCTGAACGCCGGATCGTCGAGCACGGTCACCCTGGCGCTCGGATCGGCCGCCACCCGAACCAGCTCCTGGCGCACCGCATCGATCGAGACTCCGGGAAAGATGCGGCAGTTGATGTTGGCGGTGGCCCGCTGCGGCAGGGCGTTCTGCGCGTGACCGGCGTCGACCATGGTCGCCACGCAGGTGGTCCTGATCTGACCGACGAACTCCGGACGGGACGCGATCACCTCCGCAGCCGCGGCATCTCCGGGATTGTCGGCATAGCGCTTCATGGCGGCGCCCAGCTCACCGCCGATCTGCCGGCTGGCGGCCCGGAGCGCAGCGACGGTCAGTTCGTTGGACCGATTGGGGAATGTGTAGGCTTCCAGCCGGTGGAGGATGGCCGTCAGGCGGTAAATGGCATTGCTGCCGGTGGGTGCGCTGGAATGGCCGCCGGGATCGGTCACCTCGATCTGGAAGTCGGCATATGTCTTCTCGCCGGCCTGGAGTGCGTAGAGCAGCGGCTGGCCGGCGTCGTTGCGAAGCCCGCCGCCGCCATCGCCGTTGAGCACCAGTTCGGCTCCGCGGAACCGCTGCGCCAGCGCGCGCGTGGTCACCATCTGCGTTTCCTCGTCACCGCTGAGCGCGAGGAAGATTTCGCGCCGGGGCCGGTAACCCTCCGCCTTCAGCCGTGCCAGCGTCGCGATGATCGCGGTGACGTCGAACTTGTTGTCCTCGGCGCCGCGGCCGAAGATATAGCCGTTCTCCTCGACGGCGGTGAACGGATCTCGCTCCCAGTCATTCGCTTTGGCTTCGACCACGTCCATATGGCCGATCAGGACGAGCGGCTTGGCGTCGGTCGTGCCGGGATAGCGGGCCACGAGCGTCGCCGTATCGCCGATCGGCGTGATCTCGATATCGCTGTCCGCGAAGCCGGCGTCCTTCAGTACAGAGGCCAGATAGGCGGCATAAGCGGGTACCTGCCCCTGCCCTTCCACCGTGCGGAAGGCGATCGAGCGCTTCAATATCTCCGCGGCATCTTCCGGCGATCCGGCGGCGGGTCCGCGTGCCGCGACCGGCGCGGCCAGGCCGATGAGAAGCATCACTCCGGCCGTAGCAGCAGATATCGTCCTCAACCCGATCATTCCCGGCCTTTCCTTGCACCCAGTCCACGAACCATCCTGCCCAGCAAGGAACGGTCGGCAAGCACCTCGCGCGCCGCATTGTGGCCGGGCGCGCCGGTCACGCCGCCGCCCGGATGGGTCCCCGCCCCGCACATGTAGAGCCCCGCGATCGGCCCCCGATAGGCTGCATTGCCCAGCACCGGCCGCGCCGCCCAGAGCTGGTCGAGGCTCATGTTGCCGTGCATGATGTCGCCGCCGACGAGGCCGAACTTCCGCTCGAGATCGTGCGGGGACAGGATCATCCGGCCGAGGATCGACGCGCGGAACCCCGGCGCTGCGGCCTCGACCGTGTCGATGATCGTGTCGGCGGCGGCCTCCCGCTCCTCGTCCCAACTCCGGCCGTCGGGCAGCTGCGGCGCGAACTGCTGGCAGAACAGGCTCGCGACGTGGCAGCCCGGAGGCGCCAAGCTGTCGTCGACCGTCGAGGGAATCAGCATTTCCACGATGGGCTTCCTGGACCAGCCGAATGCCTTGGCGTCGTCGAACGCGCGATCCATGTAATCGAGCGTCGGGGCGAGGATGATGCCCGACCTGTGATGGTCGCCAGGCTCGGGCAGGACCGAGAAGCGCGGCAGCTCGGACAGCGCCACGTTCATCCGGAACGTCCCCGATCCGGTCTTGAACGCCCGTATCCGGCGCAGGAACGCCTCGCCGACATCGGCCGGTTCCATCAGCCGTTCGTAGAGCAGCCGCGGCCCGACGTTGGCGATGACGGCGGGTGCGGCAATTTCCTCGCCGCTCTCGAGCCGAACGCCGGCAACCTTGCGCCCGTCGACCAGCACCCGGGCTACCGGCGCCTCGAGGCTGATCTCCACCCCAACGCCGGCGCAGGCCCTGGCCATGGCCGCAGTGATCGCGCCCATGCCGCCGACGCTGTGGCCCCAGGCGCCGCGCTTCCCGTTCACCTCGCCGAAGACATGGTGAAGCAGCACATATGCGCTGCCGGGCGTATCCGGGCTGGCATAATTGCCGACGACCGCATCGAACCCGAAGGCGGCCTTCACCGCTTCGCTCTCGAACCAGGGATCGAGAAAGGCCCGGGCGCTCTTCACGAACAGATCGAGCATGTCGCGCTGCTGTTCGATCGGCATGCGGGCAAGCCGGCGCCCCTGGCGCAGGGCGTCGAGCAGCGACCTGGCGCCGTCGCCGATGTTCGGCGGCGTCTTCAACGCAAGGTCGCGCAGCACGTCCGCCACGTTCTCGAGCGCCGCATAATAGTCCGGCAGGCGCTCGGCATCGCGCTGCGAGAATTTCCGGAATTCCGCCTGGGTCCGGGCGAGCCCGCCTCCGAGCATCAGATAGCGCCCGTCCTCCTGCGGCAGGAAGTTGGAGACCGGCCGTTCGATCACCCGATAGCCGAAATCCGCCAGCTTCATGTCGGCGATGACCTTCGGCTGCAGCAGACTGACCGTGTAGCTCGCCACCGAATTGCGGAAGCCGGGATGGAATTCCTCGGTCACGGCGGCCCCGCCGACCACGGCCCGACGCTCCAGGACTCGGACCTTGAGCCCGGCCCGCGCCAGGTAGAAGGCGCAGACGAGGCCGTTATGTCCGCCGCCGACGATGAGGGCGTCGTACCTGCTGGTCACGAAACGACCGCAACCCCGCTTCTGGCGCTCCAGCCCGGTGCCGGCGGGGCGTGAAGGCGCGCTTCCGGTATGAGCGATCGCACCTTGCGGCAGAAGCTGCGCAGGCAGACCTCGTCCTCGCTGAGCGGGCCAACGCTGAAACTGGCCGATTGCATGCCGGCCTGGACCCGGGCGATCAGCTCGGTGTCTTCCGCATTCACCTGGCGATTGATCCGCCAGTTGAGATAGCGGGCCGCCTTCATCTCCCGGCGATCGTCGGGGAGCACGTAGCCGATTTCACGGATCAGGGTTTCTGTCGGAGAGACCGGCAGGAACTGCATGAAATCGACCTGGTCGGGATAGATGTCGAACGCGGTGTTCGGCCACAGCTTGAAGTAGAGCCACAACCTTTGCGCCTGTTCGGGCAGATACTCCACCGTCGGGAGCAGATTCTGGTACAGGCGTTCGGAGAGGTTCGGCGAGGGTCGGTCGACCAGATGTCCCCACATGCGGTCGACATGCTGCTCGGCCTCGACGCCGTAACCGCGGCCGAACAGGCGCGTGAGCCCGGGATGCGCCACCGGAATGTGCAGCCCGTCCGAATAATTGTCGGCCACATTCTTCCAGTTGACCGGCCGCGGACGCAGCGTGACGCGACCGAGCGCATGGAGTTCCTCGAACCGATAGGGTTCGATCTGCGCTTCGTAGGGGCGCATCATGTCGGCGATGGAAGGACCGCCGGAGACGAGCCGGATGAAGATGAAGCCGCGCCACAGCTCGAGCTCCACTGGCGCAAGACCATGAATGGCGGTGTCGAGCTGCGGATAGCTGCGCCGGTTCGGGACGCCGACCAGTTGCCCGTCCAGCCCGTAGACCCAGGCGTGATAAGGACATACGAGACGCTTCGCACAGCCGGTGGAGCCGTCGACGATCCGCGATCCGCGGTGCCGGCAGACGTTGGCGAAGGCGCGCACCTCGCCGTCGTCGCCGCGGACGACAAGGATGCTCTCCCCGAGGAAATCCAGCGTATACCAGTCGCCTGCATTCGGGATGTCGTTGGCGTGGCAGACGACCTGCCAGCTCGGGCGCATGATGCGCGCCATCTCCACCTGGAAATATTCGGGGTCACTGTATGTCCAGGCCGGAAGGCTCCACCCCTCCAGGTCCGCATCGTCGTGCGGCAACGCGGGACTGGCACGGTTCATCATCGCCAGTGTTTAGGCCACGAAAAGACCGATGCCAATCTGCTTCGCGCGACGGCAGCACGGCCTGTGCGATGCAAATCGCAGGGCCGGACGAAAAAGGATGATTGAAGGAACGGAACCGAAACGATATCGTCGGTTCCGCCCGCAGTAGGGCCGGTTCGCGCAGAGCCGGTCGCGCGTTTTCAGCGACCAGTCTCGATTGATCGTGTTGGTATTTTCGTGTGGCTGCGCGCGCGAGCGCGTGGTCCGATCGCCACATACAAGGCACTTGTGGGGGGTACCTTGGACAGCAAATTCGAGCGCTACGCACAGCGCGCAGGGGAGGAGTTCGTCGCCGCGGGGCGCGCACCGACTCCCGAACAGCGCAAGCGACACCGGAAATCGGCGGAATCCTATCAGCGCCTGGTCAGCGAATTGCGCGCCAGGCGACGGGCCGCGGGCGAAGACGCCACCCCGCTTGACTGAGGCCCCGGACCGCCGGTTGCGGCGGCCTGCCTCCTTCGGAGGAAACGGGGTCGGGAGAACCGCGCCAAGCATCGCGACACGTGTCGGGGCGCGTCCGCGTTCGTCCGCATTCCGCCACCCTGCCTCCCCCCGACTGCCGATCGTGGCGGATGACTGACGGGATACCGTGATCAAAAACGCAAGTCGAGATCAAGCATTGCTCGACTTGGCCCAGGCACAAGGTTATGACACTTGGCTTAAGGGTAGCAAGCAATGGTCAAGGCAGACGGTCTGCAGGACTTCGTCCGGCGGTGCAATTTGGCGACCGACGAACAAGAGCTGTTTGCCTTGTTGGATGAAGAGACTCGTCTTCTCGGTTTCGAACAATTTGCAATGACTCATCACGTCGACCTCTCCTCCGCACCGGAAGATTCGATCACGATCACGTCTTACCATCCTGCGTGGGTCGAGAAGCTGATCGAAAGAAGATATTTCGCTGACGATCCCATCCTCTCGGCAAGTTCGAGAACGGCAGTCGGATTTCTATGGTCGGACGTCGGCAAGATGATCGACCTGACCGATCGGCAGAAGGAGATTCTGGAGATGGCCCGTCGATACGGGCTTGCCGAAGGCTTCACCGTTCCGGTCCATGTACCGGGCGAGTATCAGGGAACCTGCAACTTCGGCGCGCGATCGCTCGACAAGCTTGCTCCCGACGCGCTTCCGAGAGCGCAGCTGGTCGGCGCCTTCGCCTTCGAGGCGGCCCGCCGCATCGTTCGCGCCCGGCGGCGTGTCGGCCGGAGAGGAGACATCCCCGCTCTCACCGCTCGGCAGCTGGACTGCGTAACCCTGGTCGCCATCGGCAAGACCGACTGGGAGATCGGACGGATCCTCGGCATTTCGGAGTCCACGGCCCACGAGCATATCGAGGCGGCGCGCAAGCGCTACGGCGTCGCCAAGCGCACGCAACTCGTCATCCGCGCGCTGTTCGACGGCCAGATCAGCTTTTCCGACGTCCTTCAATGACCCCCCTGAACAGAGGATGGTGAGATTGATCCAGAATGAACACGATGCTCGCCTGACCAGGGGAGATCGTGATGACTCTCGTCGTGAAATCCGACTCTTATGTGCGGGACCAGATCGCGGTAGCCAATATGCTCCGCGACCGGAAACGCGTCTTCGTCGACCTGCTGAAATGGAAACTGGCGGTCGTCGATGATGAATATGAAATCGATCAGTTCGATCATGCAGGCGCGGTCTATCTGATATGCTCGGACGCGGACGGCAACCATCGGGGTTCGCTTCGACTTCTGCCTACGACGGCGCCCCATATTCTGGGATCCCTGTTTCCCGACCTGTGCGACGGACCGGTGCCGACCGGTCCCAACGTCTACGAACTGACCCGCGGCTGCTTTTCGCCGCGGATCAGCGCGGCGGAGCGCCGGATGGTCCGCAATCAGCTGGCCACCGCCGCAGTGGAATTCGCCCTGTGCAGCGGGATCGACACCTTCACCTGCATCGCGAGCGGAGCCCTCTACAGCCAGATACTGGCGCTGGGCTGGATGTGCGAGCCGCTGGGACTTCCCCGTCCGATCGACCGGATCCTGGCAGGAGCGCTTCGCATCGCCGTCACCCGGGAAACGCCCCGGCTCCTGGTCGAGGCCGGAACCTATGTTCGCTCCCCACTCGAGATGGCCGCCCCGGCCTCCCTGGCAGCATGAGGGGCGCGACCATGCATGTGACGCCCGATGTCGAAGGCTGCGTCGCAGCCCTGCAGCGCGACGGCTTCTGCATCATCCACGATGCCATGCCGGCAGCCCGCGTGGCGGCACTGGCGCACGACCTGGCGCCAGCGTTCGAGGCCACGCCGCCCTCGGTCGGGCCCTTCTACGGCAGCGGAACCCGGCGGTTCGGGTCGCTGTTGAAGCGCTCGCCGCATGCGGCGGACTTCGTACGCCATGCCGCGGTCCTCGGCATCGTGCGCCGCCTGCTCGGCCCGTGGTGCGACGAGATCCAGCTGAACCTCACCCAGGCCATCGAGATCGCTCCCGGCTCGCCTGCGCAACTGCCCCACCGGGACCAGGACATGTGGCCGGGCCCCAAGGGCGAGATGGAATATCTGGTCAACGTGATGTGGCCCTATACCGACTACAGGGTCGACAATGGCGCCACGCGCCTGTGGCGCGGCAGTCACCGCCGGCAGGACCAGATCATCCTTCCCGAGGAGGAAGCCGAGTTCGCGGAAATGCCGCCCGGATCGGCCCTCCTGTTCCTCGGCTCCACCCTCCACGGCGGCAGCGCCAACATGTCCCCGGCACCGCGCCGGGGGATGATCGTGAGCTATTGTCTTGGATGGCTGAAACCATATGAGAATCAGTGGCTTGCCTATCCACCACCTATTGCCCGAACCTTTTCGCCGGACCTTGCCCGGCTGGTGGGCTATTTCCAGCACCGGCCAAATCTCGGCAATTACGAAGGCCGTTGTCCGTCGATCCTGCTCCAGGATCAGGTGCCCGACCATCCGGGCGCCAGGGACGAACTGCGTCCGGACCAGGAAGAATTGATTGCCGCCTATCTATCAGGCGAACTTCAAAGGGCAGCATGATGAACGCATCGACACGGGACGGAGCCGAAGGGCATTTCCAGGCGCAGAAGGTCGAAGGGGAGCAGGGTCCCTATCCCACGTCACTTTCGCTTAGCGCCCTCGCGCGGCTCCTGGCCGAGCATATCCGGCGCCGGGTCCGCTATCTGCCCTCGATCGTGGTCGAGGATCCGCAGTGGCTGATGACCCTGGAACTGTTCGTCGCGGGCGAGGAAGGGCGCACGGTGTCGGTTTCGAGTCTCTGCCTTGCATCGGGTGTCCCGTCGACGACCGCACTTCGCCACATCCGCACCCTCGAGCGCAAGGGCATGTTCAACCGCCTGCCGCATCCACGGGACCGGCGGATCTCCCACGTCCGCCTGTCGGAGAATGCCCGCACGCAGGTCGCACGCTATCTCCTGTCGCTGAGCACCGGGGAAGCCTATGAGGAATCGCCCCTCCGGCTGCGAGCCGCCCATTAGGTCGTCCGGGGGAATGCCGACGGAACCACCGATGGACATGCAACCCGGCGATCGCCTCAGGGAGGCCAGGGAGGTGCTGAGAACCCTTCGCCGGTGCCGGTCGACGCTGACCAGCCTGCAGATCGATCATCCCGCCAGCTACGTCGACATAGCGGTGCAGTTGCTGAAGCAGGCGATCGCAGCCGAGGCGGAGCGGGAGGACTGACGATCGGCGCCTGTCCCGGCAAAGCCCCTCAGCCGGCAGCCGCGATCCTGTCCGCCGTGCGCAGCGCCAGGGCGACGATCGTCACCGTGGGGTTCGCCCAGCCGCCCGTCGGAAACAGCGAGCTCCCCGCGACGTAGAGGTTACCGATCCCGTGCACCCGGCCGTCGCGATCGACGACTCCGCTCCTCGGGCTATCCGACATCCGCGTGGTCCCCATGTGGTGGTAGCCGCCGATCGGATGCATGCTGACCAGGGGATCGGTGCGCCATTCGGACGATCCGTCCATCAGCCAGTCCGCCGCCTCCACCCTCCCCAGGCGCAAGCGCCGGAGTTCCGAATCCAGCACGGACACGAGCCCGCGGACGCTGTGCACGTCCAGTTCGCAGGTTCGCCAGTCGAGCCTGACCCGCGGAACGCCGAGCGGATCGCGATCCTCCGACAGCAAGACCCTGCTGTCGGGATTGGGCGCCTGCTCTGCCCGTACGACCAGCGCCAGCTCGACCTTGCCCATCCGATACAGCAGCCACGGCCGCAGCGGATCGACGCGCTGCTGGGCCCAGCGGGTCGCCTTCTTGCTGTACATCCACAGCGCCCGGCCGGCCCGGCTGGGCGCCACCCGATGCTTGAGATGCTTGTAGGCACGGATGGCGAGGGCTTCGTCCGCATTCGCCGGCGGTCGCGCGGCGATGGTGAGCGACGTGTTGAGAAGCGCTTCCTTCCGCTGCAGGTCCTCCCCCGGAGTCACCAGCGCCGAGAATCCATGGCTGCCGACCCGATGCTTGAGCTCGAAGCCGCGAAGCAGATCCCAGGCGGCAGCACCGACCACCCTGCCCCCGCGGGCATGGGGATGTTCCATGAAATAGCGACCAACCTGATCGTGCTGGTTGCCGAGACCGGTCGGGAACACATCTCGCGAGGCGAGCAGGATCCGCGCATTCTCGATCCCGCCTGCGGCGAGCACATAGTCCTGCGCCTTGACGGTGAAGCGCCCGCCCCCCGCATTGCCGCCCCGCAGCTCGGCAATGCCCCGGCCACCCTCCTCTGCGACGATATCTGTCACCGTCGCATGGGTGACGATCCGACAGCGGGGATGGTCGCGCAAATCGCGACAGCTCTGGAAGGTGAAGCGGTTGAAGGCCTCGTCGAAGCACCACAGGCGCGGCTGGATTGCGGATGTATCGAAATGCGGGATGGTCATGCCGGCCGCCCGCAGGGCATCCCACGAAGGGTCGGGCGGCAGTTCGAACACGCGGCGGGCGCGCTCGTAATATGGCTTCATCTCTTCGTAGCTGATCGGCCAGCCGGAATGTGGCACCCAGGATCGTCGCTCGAAGTCGATCGGATCGAGCTCCGCGCACCGCCCGCCCCAGATCGCGGTGGTGCCGCCGAAGAAGCGCAGCCGGCAGCTTTCGAGATCGTAATAATCCTGTCCGACGTTCTCGCCGGCATTGAGATCGGACGTCTCGGGCTCATAGTCGAGCCCTCCGCTCTCGATCAGGACGACCTCCTGGCCCGCCGCCAGAAGCGCACGTGCCGCTGTAATACCCGCGGCACCGGCTCCGATGACGCATGTCCGGGTCTGGAGCAGCAACGGGCTGCCCGCAGTCAGATCCAGATACATGATACCCCGTTCACTAATCCGCGCCCTACATCGGCGCAGCCCCCGATATAGGGCTAACGCCCAACAAGGAAATAGTATGCGCCACTGCGCGTCCGGTCGGCGTCGAAGAAAGACGCTTTCGGGCGGCGCACGGGCCGCCCGGCCGATCGAGAGGTTACCGGCCCTGCTGCTGGGTATTTCTCGCCGCGGAAGTCTGCTGCCGCGCGGCGCGCGCCTCCTGGGCGCTGATGACTCCGTTCTTGTCGCGGTCGATCTGGTCGAAGTCCGCAACGGCCTTTGCCATCGCCTCCTCGAGCGACACGCGGCCGTCGTTGTTGGCGTCGTAGGAGTCGAGCCACGGCACGTTGGGCGGCGTCGTCACCTTGCGGATGCTGGCGTCGAACTCCTGCCGGCTCAGCGACCCGTCCTTGTTTGCGTCCAGCCGCGCGAAGACCGCGTCCAGCCGCTCCTTCCGCCGCTGTTCGAGAGCCGCGACTGCCTCGTCGCGCGCCTTCGTGGCCTCGGCGGTGTCGACCCAGCCATCCTTGTTCGCGTCGAGACGCGCGAAGCCCGCCTTGATCTGTTCCTGGACGCGCGCCTTGGTGATCGGCTGCGACTCCGGGCGGGCCGCGGGAGTGGTCGCGGCCGCCTGAGCCAGCAGCAGCGCGACGGTTGCACCGATGATCATGATGTCAGTTCCCCTCTGTGGATGGTTCGGGTCCGATCGAAGCGCGCCTGTGCACCGTCGATCATTCACCTGCGATTAACGGCGACGAGGCGGCCGATATAAAGCGGCTGTCCTGCAATGGGATGGCGCGCTCATTGGGAGGCGGCCGCCACGACCCGACGCGCGACGGTCGACGGTATGGCGAAGCCGATTCCGACATTGCCTTCGACCGGTGCGAGGATCGCGGTGTTGATGCCGATCACCTCGCCACGCATATTGATCAGCGGACCTCCGGAATTGCCGGGATTGATGGCCGCGTCGGTCTGGATCAGCCCCTCCCGGCTTTCGGGCGTAACGCCCCGCCGCACCGCGCTCACTATGCCCGACGTCACCGTCTGGCCGATGCCGAACGGATTGCCGATGGCGACGACATAGTCACCCACCTGCATATCGTCGGAATTTCCCATCGGCAGCGCCATCAGGCCGCTTGCTCGGATCCGGAGGACGGCGAGATCGATGTTGCGATCGACCCCGATCAGCTGCGCGACGACCTGCCGCCGATCCTGCAGGCCGACGACGATCCGCGACGCCCCGAGCACGACGTGGCGATTGGTGAGGACGAGGCCGCGCTGGGCATCCACGATCACGCCCGACCCGGCCGAAAGCGTCGGTTGCAGCACTTCGTCCGGCACGCCGAAATAGCGGCGGAAGATCGGGTCGCGCAGCAGCGGGTTCTGGGCATAGGGCGAAGGCTGGACGACGGCGATATTGACCACGGCCGGCGCCACCCGCCGCACGAGCGGCGCGAAGGTGAGTCGGTTGAGCGGGACCGCCTCGCCTGTCAGCTGATCCGCCGCCATGCTGACATTGGGTTCCTCGCCCGGCCGCAGGTGCGGCCAGGCAGCCACGATCGCGAACAGCACCAGCAGCGCTGCGACAACTCTCGCCATCAAACACCCTCCAGTTTCGCGTCCCGGCCGTTCGGGATCCGCCGGCCGCCAATTGTCACCAGGGAACGTCGAGATCCTGATAGTTGACGAACGACATGCCGCCGGATCCGCGCCGGCGCTCGAGCACGTCGGCGATCCTCGGGACGCTGTCCTCGATCGCAAGCAGGGCGTTGGGCCCGCCCATGTCGGTCCGGACCCAGCCGGGGTGAACGGCAAGATAGGTGCGGCCCTCGACGGCGCGCCGGCCGGCGATGCTGCGCAGGCCCATGTTGAGCGCGGTCTTGCTCATCCGGTAATCGTCGAAGCCACCGCTGGTATTCTGGCCGATGCTGCCGAGTTCCGAGGACATCACCGCGATCGTGCCGGACGCCGGCACCAGCGCGGCATAACGATCGACGATGCGCAGCGGGGCAAGGGCATTGACCAGCATCATCTCGCAGAACCGGTCGGGATCGACGTCGCCGATCGGGACCATGGTCCCGGAGATTCCGGCATTCACGAACAGGAGGTCGACCACCGCGCCCTCCAGCCGGCGCCGCAGGTCGTCGACGGCCGGCCAGTCGACGATGTCCAGCGTTTCGACCCTGAGCGCATCGCCCCACTGCTGCTGAAGCTCGACGAGGACGCCCGTCTGACGGACGGTGGCTATGACCGTCCACCCGCGCTTCAGATGCTCTTCAGCGAGAGCGCGGCCGAGCCCCCGCGATGCTCCGAAAATGAGTAGCGTCGCCATGGTTTGCCTCCATTGACGCGCCCCTACCAATTTCAGCGACGGCTCGTCTACGCGAATACTACAGGGATCGCTCCCGGCGGGTCATTCGTGCGGGCCGAGGCGCTGCGCGGCCTCGATAGCCTCCGAACGATGCAGGAAGTCACCGAAATGCTCGCCGGGCTGGCGTTCCCGCGCGAAACGACCGAGCAGGTCGCCGAGAATCTCGAGGATCTTTTCCTCCCCGATATTCTCACCGATCATCCGGTTGAGCCGCTCCCCGTGGAAGCCGCCGCCGACATAGAGATTGTACTTGCCCGGGGCACGCCCGGTGAGCGCGATCTCCGCGACATAGGGGCGCGAGCAGCCGTTCGGGCACCCGCTCATCCGGATGGTGATCGGTTCGTCGAGCAAGCCGTTCGCTTCGAGCAGCTTTTCGATCTTCGATACGAGATCGGGCAGGTAACGCTCGGCCTCCGCCATGGCGAGGGCGCAGGTGGGCAGCGCCACGCAGGCGATCGAGTTCAGCCGCAGTGCGCTTCCGACATTGCTCTCCGAAAGACCGTGCTCGGCAAGAAGAGCGTCGATTGCCGGGCGGTCTTCCGCAGCGACATCGGCGATGATCAGATTCTGGTTCGGCGTCAGGCGGAAATGGCCCTTGTGGACCTGCGCGATCGCGCGCAGGCCGTCCATGATCGCCCGTCCAGGGAAATTGGATACCCGACCGTTCTGGATGTAGAGGGTATAGTTGAACCGGCCGTTGCTCTTCTCGTGCCAGCCATACTGGTCGCCGTTCGACGTGAAAGTGAACGGACGCGCAGGCTCGAAGGCCCGACCCATCCGACGCTCGATCTCCTGGGTGATCCAGTCGAGGCCCTTGTCGTCGATCGTATATTTGAACCGGGCCCGGGCACGCTCCTTGCGATTGCCATAGTCCCGCTGGACCGCCATCACCGCATCGGTGCAGGCAACGAGCACGTCCTTGGGAATGAAGCCGACCACGCTCGCGAGCCGCGGATAGGTATTGGGCTCGTTGTCGGTCCGGCCCATGCCGCCGCCGATCGCGACGTTGAATCCCTCGACGCCGTCCGGTCCCGCGATGGCGATGAAGCCGAGGTCCTGCGTATAGACGTCAATGTCGTTGGAGGGCGGCAGAACGAAGCCGATCTTGAACTTCCTGGGCAAATAGGTGGGGCCGTAGAAAGGCTCTTCCGGCTCCGACGTCGCGATCCGCTCCGCGCCGTACCAGATCTCGTGATAGGCACGGGTCTTGGGAATCACATGGTCGCTGACCTGCTTCGACAGCCTGGCCAACTCCGCATGAACCTCTGAGTCGCGCGGGTCGGCGGTGCACATGACGCCGCGGGAATCGTCACCGCAGGCGGCAATGGTGTCGAGCAGGACGTCGTGCAGGCCCTGGATCGTCGGCCGAACGTCCTCCTTCACGACCCAGTGGAACTGGAACGTCTGGCGCGTGGTGAGCCGGACGGTGTTGTTGCCGTGCTGCTGCGCCAGCGAGTCGATCTTCAGCCACTGCTCGGTCGTGCAGACCCCACCCGGGAGCCGCACCCGGATCATGAAGCGATAATCGGGCTCCAGCTTCTGCCGACGCCGCTCGTCGCGGATGTCCCGGTCATCCTGCTGATAGATGCCGTGGAACTTCATCAGCTTGTTGTCTTCGAACGGCACGCTGCCGGTGATCGGGTCGACCAGCGCGCGCGCGATCGTCCCGCGCAGATAGTCGCTATGCGCCTTCAGCGTCTCGTCCGGCCCGAGATTCTCGAGCGGCTGCGAAAGGTCGGCGCTGCGGTCGATGACCTTGTCTTCAATACTCATGTCTGTTCTCAGTAAACGTCGCGCTGGTAGCGGTGATCGCGCTGCAAGGTGCGCACATAGTCCTCGGCAGCCTCGCGCTGCAGGCCGCCCTGCTGCGCAACGATGGTGATCAGGGCCTCATGGACATCGGGCGCCATCGCATTGGCATCGCCACAGACGTAGACATGGGCGCCCTCCTCGAGCCAGGCGAACAGATCCGCCGCCCGTTCGAGCATCCGGTGCTGGACGTAGACCTTGCCGGCCTTGTCGCGGGAGAAGGCGACGTCCATGCGGGTGAGCACGCCGTCCTTCAGATAGGTCTGCCATTCGGTCTGGTAGAGGAAATCGCTGCGGAAGTTCCGCTCCCCGAAGAAGAGCCAGGACCGGCCCTGCGCCCCCTGAACCTCTCGCTCCTGCATGAAGCTCCGATAGGGAGCCACACCAGTGCCTGCGCCGATCATGATGATCGGCGCGTCGCCCGCCGGCAGCCGGAAGTGCGGATTGCTCTGGACATAGACCGGAATGGTCGAACCCGGCTCCGCCCGGTCGGCCAGATGCGCCGAGGCGACGCCGGAGCGCGGCTCCCCATGCAGGCTGTAGCGCACCGGCGACAGCGTGAGGTGGACCTCGTCGCCGACCGACGCCATGCTCGACGCGATCGAATAGAGACGCGGCTGGAGCGGACGCAGGCCCGCGACGAAGGTCTCGGCATCGAGGCCGCCGACCGGGAACTTGCGGACGATGTCTACGACATGATGGCCGTAAAGGAATGCGGTCCGTTCCGAGGCGCGGTCCTCCGCGCGCAGCGCTTCGAGGTCCGAGGATCCGCTCAGCTTCGCCCAATGCTCCAGGAAACGCGGCGTCGCCGCGGTGATCTCGAAATGCCGCTCCAGCGCCTGGCCGAGGGTGGTGGCGTCGCCCTTCAGCGAAAGCGGGGCATCGGTCGACAGCCCGGCCGCCTCCAGCACCGCCGCGACCACCTGCGGCTCGTTGGCCGTCACCACGCCGAGCGCGTCGCCGGGCTCGTAGCGCAGGCCCGATCCGGCGAGGTCGATCTCGATGTGGCGGGTTTCCTTGGTCGAATGGCGGCCGACAACAGGGATATTGTCGATGATCTGCGCCTGGAACGGATTGCGCTTGTCATGAGCCGGGGCACCCTGCGGTGCCGCGGCGGAAGCTACGGCTGCAGCCGGCCGGGCAACGGCCTTTTCGGCCGCCTCGGCAGCAAGCTTGGCCAGGACCTCTGTTGCCCAGTTGGCCGCCGGCTCGTCATAATCGATGTCGCAGTCGACCCGATCGAACATGCGCGCGGCGCCGAGCTCCTCGAAACGCCGGTCGAGGCGCTTTCCTGCCTCGCAATAGAATTCATAGGTGGAATCGCCGAGCGCGAGCACCGCATAACGCAGCTGCTCAAGGCGCGGCGCCTTTCGACCCTCGACGAATTCGAAGAAGTCGACCGCCGGTTGCGGCGGATCGCCTTCGCCATAGGTGCTGACGACGATCAGCAGATCCTGCTCGTCCTTCAGCCGGCGCTGCTTGTACGACGCCATGTCGAAAACCTCCGGCGCGAGGCCCTGGTCACGGGCGGCCGCCGCCAGATTATTGGCCAGCTCACGGCAATTGCCGGTCTCGGTCCCGTAGAGGATGGTGAGCGTCCGGGATGCAGGTGCCGGCTCCGCCGCTGCGACCGGAGCCGCCGCGCCGCCGGCGGCGCGCAGCAGGCCGGCATCGAGGCCCGCAAAATAGCCGCTGACCCAGCGCGCCTGCTCGGGAGTCAGGCTGTTGCTGAGTTGCTGGAGATGCTGCCACTGCTCGAGCGTCAGTGCGCCTTCCGGAAAAAACTCGTGTGCCGTCATCCCACCCTCAAAGGCCGCCCTGTGATAGCCCCGCCGTCGCGACCGGCACGTACCTGCGAACATTCGGTGCGCGGACATTCGGGGCAATCATCGGCATGTCTCGCTCCGCCAGTCTCGGTTTAGAACAAAATTCTAAAACCGCATGGCATGAACTCTCGTGAAGCGTGCCGCACGCCGGTGCATTTCACACAGGCAGGCCGACACGGCGCGGAGATATCCAGCGCCTCTGCGCGAATCAAGGCGGCGGGGAAGATAACAGAGTTAATGCACGGCGATGCGGCGGGTTTAGAAGATTATCCTAAAATGTCGCCGGTTTGAGGGCGGCGGATGGGCCGCATGCAGCCGGCCTCGCCCGGCCCCCTCCCGAACCCGACCCGCCGTGCCGCTCAGGGGCTGGCGGGTTCGTCGTCCTTGTCGTCATCCAGCAGCACGTCATAGATGCCGTAGGCGACGGCAACCGCGAACAGCAGGGCCAGGGCGGTGCCCAGCGGATTTCCGTCGAAGAGGGCCTGATTCGAACCCTGGACGATCCGCTCCCCGGCCGGTGGCGGGGCCTCCGCCGCGCGGGCGGCACCGGACAGGCCGAGGCAGCCGATCGCCATTGCCAGGATCACGGGTCTGATCGCGCGGAAGCGTGGCATGGACACATCCCTTCCTTGTCTAGATATGTATCGTAGCAAGCACTGTCGAAGAAATCACCAATATTGGGTATATGGTGTCGATTTATGAGCGGCCTCAAACCGCCTGTATGGCCCCGCTTTCTGTCACCTTTGCGTGGAGTGGTCTTGAAACCATTGGACTTTCAGTGAAAAGTTTATCATTATTAATTTTCGTTTCCCCTGCGTACCGAGTCGCACGATCGTAATAACCACAACCTAGTCCCAACGTAGCGAACCAACTTCAAATAAGAACGGGGGCACTTTGTGGGCGAAAATCTGCTACTGCGCTCCGGCAGATCGGAGAGATTGCGAAACAAAGACGAGACAGGGACATCTCCCCGCATGACCCGGGGCTCCATCCAGCTCGAGGTGGCGGCCGACTGGCAGAAGATTCATCCCTCCTTGTGGCTCAACTGCTGGAGCCAGATCGACAGGCGCGCCCGCATGCTGGTGACGCCGGAACGGGTGTTCCTCTGCGGCGACGAGCACGCGCATGCCGCGATCGCGAGCGAGGAGGACCTCCGGCTGCGCGGCCTTCGGGTCGAGCCGGTAGACCCATCCGAACTCCCGAAGTTCGAGCAGCTGCTGAACGTCCAGAAGGGCGAGGTCAGGACGAAATGCCTGAAGACGCGCGGCAAGGACGACCATCTGCTCATGCGTGCATCTGTGCTCGCCAGCCTGTCCGGCATGCCGCTGGTGGGGGTCTCCTTCCACAAGACCGGCGCAAGCTTCTCCCCGGCCTGGGTGGATCTGGACGATGTCTTCAATCTCACCTCGTCGGAAAGCCGGATCGTCTCGATGCTGCTGGCCGGATCGAGCGCCGAAAGCATTGCCGAACAGCTCAAGCTGTCGATCAACACGGTCCGCACGCACATCAAGCACGCCTACGAGAAGCTCGACGTCTGCAGCCGGGAGGAATTGTGGCGCCGGCTCGCGCCCTACCGGCTCACCTGAATCCGGCGCCGAACTTCACCTTTCACGGCATCCACAGAAGAGTTCCGTAACGGGACAGTGGATAACACTGTGAATGAATTATGAATATATCACCAATTGCTGTGATGCGACTCGCCCCCACCTCTGCTTAAATCTCCATACAACAGGAGGATAGGCAGCTCACTCCGATAGACGAGTCGTTTCTACTCAAAATTGGGTAGGAAATAGCCTCGTACAGCTTGCTGCAGATTTGGAGGCTGGTGTGAAACCTCGATTTTCGGGGACGGACAACTGCGCTCCGGGCCAGGCGGATCTTGGACGGCGGCTGCTTTTCCTTTCGACGGCGGCGGTCGTCACCGCCGCGCTTCCGGCGCCGGCTTTTGCCGATCCCAATCCCCCACCCAATTCGATGATCCTGTCGCGCGACGTGCCGATGCGCAGCGCCTACCGGCCTGGCGAACCCGGCGACGTGTCGACCGTCGAGACGGCGCCCGTCGACATCATCTTCGGGGGGATGAGCCAGATGGCGACGATCCTCAGCGACGATCAGGTGTCGCGGGTCACTGCCGAACCGATCAGCCGATCGATGGGGGCGATGGACCACGCCCTCGGCACCATGACCTCGATCCTCGGCACCAACAATCCCTCACATGTCGCGACCGCCAACGCCAACGGCACCGCGGCCC
>Ga0182748_1000294_pt1 | contig 55909 bp, 44 predicted proteins | sample eDN3rd37CKraftOP_FD_128877 | JGI IMG/M metagenome (GOLD analysis project Ga0182748, IMG submission 128877) | Enriched Organic Plus compost microbial communities from Emeryville, California, USA - eDNA 3rd pass 37_C Kraft OP (version 2) (version 2) ... | reverse complement strand
GCCAAAGCCGAGCGGACCGTCGAGGGCTTATGGAATACCGTCGGCCAGATCGTCACGCTGTTCGAAGCACAAGAATGCGCCAACTACTTCAAATCCTGCGGATATGACCCCGAGTAAAGTGGATAATGACATTCTGCGAAGCTTCCATATCGGGTCCTCGTGGTCCGAACCCGCGACCGCAGGGTCTCCAAGAGTTTGACGACGAAGTCTATGGAGAGTGGGAAGACGAATATAGCCCGCTCTTCGGTCCTCAGGCTCAGGAATCATCGACTGCCCCAAGCCCCCGCATCAGCCGGGCAGACTCCCTTTCCGGCCAGCCGTAGGCATCCCGGGCATAACACTCCAGCTCGTGGCGATTGCGAATAAAGACAATTCCCCGCTCCGACTTGATCAGGCCCAATCCTTCAAGAATGTGAAGGGAAGTCGTGACACTGGGACGCCTAACGGCAAGCATGACCGACATGAATTCGTGGGTAAGAGCGATCTCGTGGCCTGATAATCGGTCATCGCACATCAGCAGCCAGCGTGCCAATCGTTGCGTGACGTCGTGAATGGCGTTCGAGACCGCTGTATAAGCAAGCTGAATGGAAAAGGCCTCGATGGATCGGATCATGATCCTGGAAAAATTGCGACTGCTTTCCATCCACCGCCGAAATTCCGCGTAAGGCATCGCATAGCCTTGGGCCGCAACCTGCACGAAGACATCATAGGAGCTGGTTTCGACGCCGGCGATGGCAGAAGTTGGAATATATCCATCGAAGCCGAAGATTCCCGCTTCTGCACGGTGTCCTTTCGTGGTGGTAACAACGATCGAACCGATACCTGCCGTAAGAAAATAGACCTTCTCGATCGGGTTTCCCATCTTTGCTAATAAGACGCCCCGCGGAAGTTCCACATAGGACGTTTCGCGAATGACGGCGTCGTAGTCAGAGGGAGGAAGCAAAGCCAGGAGTTTGTTGGCCCTGGCATCTTGCGGCGGTAATGACATCTGGTAGACCTCGGTCGTTCGTCGTCAGGGAAACCTGCGGAACAATGATTGGTTCCAGAACGCACTTCGCCGCAGTCTCGTTCCGAACTGTCAGCAGGGCTCGCCCACCCTGCTTCAACTATTGTTCTGGAACGCTTTTTCAACCGGGGACAGGTTACTTTCGAGCCGTGCTCTTGCCCTGTTAAGCCTGCTCTTGATAGTCCCGACCGTGCAGCCGGTTGCCATGGCAGCATTCTCGTAGCTTAGCCCGCTAAATATAACCAGATCGAGCACCTTTTGATGGGCGGGCGACAATTTACTGTATGCCTGCCCGACATCCTGCAATTCCAGCGCCAGATCCTGGGGCGCGCTGACGGTCGGCTCCTCCCACTCCTCTATTGTAGCCTCGCGGCGAGCTCTCTTGATTCTGGTGCAGAACGTGTTTTTCATGATGGTGAACAGCCACGACTTGAGCGAGCCGTAAGGGGTGAAACGATCACGATGGCGCAGCGCTTTCAGAAGCGTTTCCTGCACCAGATCATCCACGTCGGAACTCTGATGGCACATCGTTCTGGCGAACTGATGCAATGCAGGCACCAGCGCTAACACCTCTTTTTCGAAATCCGTTTTTGACGGCATGGCGTCTTCCTCCTATCACCGGTGAAGTAAGGCTGTGCCAGCCAGTTGGTTCCCTGCGGAGTGATCGTTCGTACGGTATCGTACATTTTTTTCACTTCACCACCTCCTTCCCGGGTTGCGGGTAACGTTAATCGGGAACGAAAGCCATCCTGATGAGTTCGGCAAGTCCAACAGGAGTTTGGCAGATGATGATGGCAACACAGGTCGTTTCGATGGAAGACGATGAAGCCTATTCGGTTCAGTTCTTTGACGATTGCGGTAACACCGTGTCCGTTTACTTCCAGAACCCTCAGAATTTTCAGCTGTCGCCGGCTGATGCAGTGAACGAAGCACTGGCGCGGATGCTGCATATGATCGAGGGAGCCGGCGGCCAGAGCGCTGTGGAAAGAATCGAAGGATAACATGCCTCTGAAGACCGGGCTTTTACGCGGCGATCTGCGGGGCGGCTGCATGCATCTTTGCATCGACATGCAGAATCTTTTCGGACCCGCGTCGCCCTGGCATGTGCCTTGGGTGCAGGTCATCTTGCCCAATATCGTGGATATTTGTTCGCGACACAGCGAGAATACAGTTTTCACTCGTTTCATACCCCCTAGGACACCTGACGCCGCGGTGGGAGCATGGAGAAGTTATTATCGCAAATGGGAAGCTCTTACGCTTGATCGTGTCGATCCGTCGCTGATCGAGCTGGTCGCCCCGCTGCGGGACTTTTCACCACCCGCCGCATTACTCGACAAGACCGTATATTCACCCTGGACCGAAGGCTTTCTCCAGCGATATCTGCACAAAAGGCGCGTTCATACTCTGATCGTCAGCGGAGCTGAAACAGACCTTTGCGTTCTTGCAACGCTGTTGGGCGCTGTGGATCGTGGTTATCGGGTGATCGTAGTCACCGACGCAGTGTGCAGTGTTTCCGACCAGACGCACGACGCGATCATTTCCCTCTGCCACGAGCGGTTTAGCGAGCAGCTCGAACTGGTTTGCACAGAGGAGCTGATCGATAACTGGCGTTAAATTCCTTACACGGGACAAAATTTTGGAGCCGGTTTCCTGACTACGCGCGATGTGATTCTGAGCAGTCGCCGGGGAAATGGCATGCGTCGGTCATTACGTCCCATGTCGCGACAGAAACCTGCTCATTTCTCTCTGTTCCGGTGGCTGGCCTGTGAATGTCTCCACGTAATACGGGATGCGCACGAGGCGCATGTCGGTTTCTTCCCGCGTCCGCATGGAAAAGTAGCCAATTTGCACCAGATAGAGCGTGCGGGCGCGGACATCTGAAACGGGTGCGTCAAATCCGAAACGTTCAAACATCTGCGACAGGCTTTCGAGACGTATGGCGTCAGCGTTCCTCACTTCTTCTTCAACTTCGGTGGATTGAAGCGCCCAGCTGCGGACTGCAAATTCAAAAGCGGAATCAAACAGATTGTGGTCCAGCCAGCAGTCGAACACGTTCAGCACCGCTTCCTGTATGGTCTCCGCATAGGCCTCAGCCTGACGCAGGAGGGCGCCTGTGTTTTTGTCGCGCCAGCGCGCGATAAGGGCGTCGAGCAGTTCTTCGCGGTCCTTGAAAAACCAGTAAAAACTCGTGCGCGAAATATCGAGCCTCTTGGCAAGAGGCATGATGCGAACGGCGTCAACGCCGCTTTCGATCAGCGCGTCATAGGCTGCCTGAAGCCATAAATCGGGCGAGCCGCGCCATCCCGCATCACTCGTGAGGTTTTGTTCCATGCCGGGATTTTATCCAGTCGCATAAGTTTGGCAAGGGCAATGTACACGTATGAATATTAAATTGACACTTATGTACATTTATAATTAGCTCATAACAAACAATCAACGGGAACTCTTGCCATGTCGGTCGATCCGCTGCTGCAGCCGCTTCAGATCAAGCATCTGACACTTCGCAACCGCATCATGCTTACCTCTCATGAACCTGCCTATGCTGAAGATGGCATGCCGAAGGAACGCTATCGCGCCTACCATGTCGAACGTGCCAAAGCCGGTATCGCCCTGACGATGACAGCGGGCTCGGCAGCGGTTTCGAGGGACAGCCCGCCGGCATTCAACAATGTGCTTGCCTATAAGGATGAAGTGGTTCCGTGGCTGCGCGATCTGACCGACGAGTGCCACGAACATGGTGCGGCGGTCATGATCCAGCTCACGCATCTTGGCCGTCGCACACGCTGGGACAAAGGCGACTGGCTGCCGTCACTGTCCTCGACGGGCAAGCACGAGCCTGCCCATCGCGCCTATCCCAAGAAAGCAGAGGATTGGGACATTGAGCGCATTATCGTGGATTATGCCGATGCAGCGGAACGCATGCAGGCAGCCGGTCTCGACGGGCTGGAGCTGGAAGCCTACGGGCATTTGCTGGACCAGTTCTGGTCGCCGCTGACCAATGAACTCGACGGTGATTACGGTGGCTCTCTCGACAATCGCATGCGCCTTTCATTGCAGGTGCTGAGTGCCATTCGGGAGCGTGTCGGCCCCGATTTTCTTGTCGGTATCCGCTATGTGGCCGATGAAGTTCTCGACGGTGGGCTGACGCAAGGCGACGGCATTGAGATTTCGCGCAAGCTCAAGGAAAGCGGTCTTGTCGATTTTCTCAACGTCATACGCGGTCACATCGAGACCGATGCTGGGCTCGTCGATGTCATCCCCATCCAGGGTATGCCGAGCGCGCCACATCTGGATTTTGCAGGTGAAATCCGTTCCAGCACCGGCATGGCCATCTTTCATGCCTCCAGAATTCAGGATGTCGCGACGGCGCGCCATGCGATTGCATCGGGCAAGCTCGATATGGTTGGCATGACGCGGGCGCATATGACCGATCCGCATATCGTGCGCAAAATCATCGAAAAGCGGGAAGAGGACATTCGCCCCTGCGTCGGCGCCAATTATTGCCTGGATCGCATCTATCAGGGAGGCGCGGCCTATTGCATCCACAATCCTTCGACGGGGCGCGAGCTGACCATGCCGCATCTGGTGCGCAAGGCCGAGAAAAGTCGAAGGGTTGTTGTTGTCGGGGCAGGGCCTGCCGGACTGGAAGCTGCCCGTGTGAGTGCCGAGCGCGGGCATGAGGTTACAGTTTTTGAAGCCGCAAACCATGCGGGCGGTCAGGTTCGGCTGACGGCGCAAAGTCCGCGTCGCCGGGAAATGATGGGTATCATCGATTGGCGGATGGCACAGTGTGAAAAGCTTGGCGTCGATTTTCGCTTCAATACATGGGCGGAGGCTGACGCCGTACTTGTTGAAGCGCCCGATGTGGCGATTATCGCTACCGGTGGCCTTCCCGACATGCAAATCCTCCGCGAAGGCAACGACCTCGCGGTTTCGGCCTGGGACATAATATCGGGTGATGTACATCCAGGTGCAAATGTACTTGTTTTCGACGAGGCGGGCGATCATGCCGGCCTTCAGGCTGCGGAATTCATTGCTGGCTCCGGCGGTAAGGTCGAAATCATGACAGCCGATCGTACTTTTGCGCCCGAGGTAATGGGGATGAATCTCGTGCCCTATATGCGCAGCCTGCAAAAGAGGGATGTGACCTTTACCGTGTCCTATCGGCTGGAAGCGATCCGCCGCGGCAATAACCGTCTGATCGCGCAGATCGGCAGCGATTATGGCGGCATTAGTTTCGAGCGCGACTATGACCAGATTGTCGTCAATGACGGGACGCGACCGATGGACGATCTCTATTTTGAATTGAAGCCCTTGTCTCGGAATCTCGGGGTCGTGGACTACGATGCGCTCATCGATGGCCGTCCCCAGAATCTGGTCAGAAATACAGGCAGTTCATTTGAACTTTACCGGATTGGCGATGTGGTTTCGGCGCGCAACACACATGCAGCGATTTATGATGGTTTGCGCCTCGCGCGACTGCTGTAATTGTGCCGTTGCCGTCATCACTTCAGGTTATGACGGCGCGGATATTTTTTGCGTTTGTAATCTGTTGGCCGGGAACTATCGTGTTTAACCAAGGGAACACTGGCGGCATAAAATATCAACCAGCCGCCGAACAAGCGATCCAGCGTCTGTTGCAGGAAATCGAAATCTGCATGCCGCGGAGATGATGGGATAATCGTGATGAACGAGAAGAATGGGGAGTCCGCCCGTTGAACGCAATGCGACCGACACTGGTGTCCGACAAGGCCGATATTCCCGTTTCCACCCCCAAGATCATTCAGCTTGAAGGGCTCAGCAAACATTTTGGCGCGCATCGCGTTCTCGAGAACATCGATCTTGATGTAGCGCAGGGCGAGGTTCTGGCGATCATTGGTCCGAGCGGCTCCGGTAAAAGCACGCTGTTGCGTTGCATTAACTATCTGGAGAAACCCGATGGCGGGATGATTACGGTCGGCAAGCTCAAGCTTGATGCTACCCAGGAGCCGCGCAAAGCGCAGTTGAAAGAACTGCGTAATACGGTCGGCATGGTGTTCCAGTCGTTCAATCTGTTTCCGCATATGAGCGTTCTGCGCAATGTCAGCCTGCCGCAAGAGCGCGTTCTTGGCCGCAGCCGCGCGGAGGCCGAGGAAAGGGCGCTTCAACTGCTGGAGCGTGTCGGACTTGCTGATAAAGCCACCCAATATCCGGGCCGGTGCTCCGGTGGCCAGCAACAGCGCATCGCGATTGCGCGCTCGCTGGCGCTCGACCCGCAGGTCATGCTTTTCGATGAACCCACCTCTGCGCTCGATCCCGAACTGGGCCTCGAAGTTCTGGCGGTGATGCGGGAACTGGCGGAAAGCGGCATGACGATGTTGGTCGTCACGCATGAGATGGGGTTTGCGGAAAATGTCTCCGACACCGTGATGATCATGGCTGATGGCAGGATCATCGAGAAAGGCGCATCGAAAGAGGTTATGCGCAATCCGCAAGAGGAGCGCACGAAGCGGTTTCTTCGTGCGGTGCACGACAGATGACAGCGGACAATGTGTTTCTCATCCTCAGTGGTTTGCCGTGGACGATTGCCTTGACGCTGGGTTCATTCGTAATCGGCTGCATTCTTGGCGTCCCGCTTCTCGCCGCGCGTCAGGCGCGTCTAGCACCGATACGGTGGATTGCCGCGGTGCTTATTCAGGTCGTGCGCGCGTTGCCGCCGATCCTGTGGCTGTTCATCATATTCTTCGGCATTGGTATGGGCATCATGCCGATCAATCCATTTGTCGCGGCACTGATCGGTCTCGGTTTGATAGCGTCTGCCAATATGGCCGAAATCTATCGCGGGGCGCTGGCGTCGCTGCATCATGGGCAATGGGAAGCGGCGACCGCTCTCAATTTTGGCACCGGATATACGCTGATCGATGTGGTTGCCCCACAAGCGTTTCGTGTAGCGCTTCCGTCGGCTGCGAGTTACCTCATCGGGCTCATGAAGGAAACTGCTGTCGCATCGACCATCGGCGTGGCCGATCTGGCATTTCGCGGTAATCAGGTGTCGCAGCTTACCTTCAAGGGTATCGAGGTCTTTGCGCTGGTCGGCCTGTTCTACATATTCCTGAGCCTGCCCGTCGCATGGCTGTCGCGCACTGCGGACAGTTATTTGAGAGCAAAGGTGGCGCGCTGATGTTTCCCACCATTGATGAATTCTACGAGTGGATGCCAGCACTTCTCGGCGGGCTTACGATCAGCCTGCAAGTCGCTGCCTTAAGCCTTGCGATCGGTATTCCGCTCGGGCTTCTCCTCGCGCTCGGGGTTGGTGCGAAGTCGCGAGCCCCACGTATCCTATGCCTGTTTCTGGTCGAAATCGGGCGCGGTGCTCCGGCCCTGGTTCTGTTGCAGTTCATGTATTTCGGCCTGCCGTCGACAGGTCTGACCATGACTTCATTTGCGGCGGCGGTCGTAGCGCTGGCCTGGAATACGGGCGCTTATACGAGCGAAATCATTCGCGCCAGCCTGCAGTCGATCCATCATGGTCAACGCGAAGCGGCAGAAGCCCTGGGCTTCGGTGTTCTGGACGAATTACGCTTTGTGCTGCTGCCGCAGGCTCTGCGCGTTGCGCTTCCGGCGCTGCTGGGCTTCGCAATTCTTATCTTTCAGGGCACTTCGCTTTGTTTCACCATCGCGCTGCCGGAGCTGGTCAGCAATGCCTATGAAATAGGGTCCAACACCTTTCGTTACATGCCCGCGCTGCTGCTGGCTGGTCTGCTTTATGCAACCATCTGCATCCCGGCGGCATGGATCGTTTCCTACGTGGAGAAGCGGTCATCCGCTTACGCCACCCGATAACTCAAAATAACAAAGGGGAGTAGCACATGAATAACGGGATCATCCGCAAGAGCATTGTGGGCGTGGCCATTCTTATGGGCCTGTCTGCGACAGCATTGGCACAGGATTGCAAGCCGAAGCACGAATTCAAGACCATCACGCCCGGCACGCTGACAGTCGCCGTCACGACCTATGCGCCGCATTCCTTCATGGATAAAAGCGGTAAGATGAGCGGCCTTGATGGCGAGATCGCAACAGAATTCGCCAAACGCGAATGCCTGACCGTGAAGCCCGTGGCGGTCGATCCAGCGGCGGCCATTCAATATGTTCTTTCAGGCCAAGCCGATATCACCACCGGGGACTGGTATCGCACGGCGGAGCGCGCCAAGGTGATGAATCTTTCCTATCCGCTTTATAAGGACCAGATGGGCTTATATTCCAAGGATGGGATAAAAACGGTTGAGGAACTCGTTGGCAAGAATGTCGGTACAGTGCAGGGGTATCTCTGGGTGACCGATGCCAAGAAGCTGCTGGGTGCCAATCTGCGTCTTTATCCAAACTCCGTGAACATGCATCAGGACCTTGCGTCGGGCCGTATCGATGTTGGCATAGACGGTTATTCGACGGGGGCCTATGCCGCCAAGAACGGCACATTGAAGGACATCAAGGTCGAAATCGCGCAGCCTGACGACCGTATCCGCGCGACCAGGGAAGCCGCGCAGGCAAGCCTGCCCTATGCCAAGAGCGCAACGGATTTCGGCGCCGCGCTCGACGCGAATATTGAAGAAATGCACAAGGATGGCACCATTGCCAAGATCCTGAAATCCTATGGCCTTGATGAGAGCGCTGGAGACACAGGTGCGCCAAAGCTCATCGAATAGAACTATCGGTTGACGCGGCGCGAAGCGCCGCATCCCATTCAGCTGAATTTCAAATTGGAGACTGCAACGATGACTGTTTACGCGGTCAGCCGGAACAGCCAGTCGTGGTATGGGGAACAGATCGGCATCCTTATTCTGGATGCCGCTTATCCCTGTGTGCCCGGCAATGTTGGCAATGCAACGACTTATAAATATCCCGTTCGTTATCAGGAGGTGCGCGGCGCCTCCATCGACCGGCTTTTGAACCAGCGTGATCCGGCGCTGCGGGAGGCGTTTGTCGAGGCGGCTCTCGAACTACAGGGGCGCGGCGTGAAAGCCATCGCCGGGGCGTGCGGGTTCATGGCCTATTTTCAGGAAGAGGTTGCGGAAGCGGTCGATATTCCAGTCTTCCTGTCGAGCCTGATGCAAATACCATTTATGCACGCAGTGGCGCGCGGCACCGTGGGTGTGATCACCGCCAATGCAGAGCGCCTGACGCCGCGCCATTTTGCGGCAAGCGGCATACCGGACACCATCCCGATCGTATTGGGTGGAATGGAAGATCAAGTCGAGTTTCGCGAGGCGATACTTGAAGAGAAGGGCACGCTCGATTCCGCCGCTATTGAGCGCGAAGTTTGCGAGGTGTCCAAAAAGCTGGTGCGTGACCATCCTGACGTTCGTTCCATTCTCCTCGAATGCAGCGACCTTCCACCCTATGCCCATGCGGTACAAAAAGCGACGGGACGGCCCGTTTTCGATTTCATCTCAATGATCAATTATGTCCAGCAGACGGTTGCATGCCGCCCGTATCAAGGTTTCATGTGACCTCAAGACCGGAGTTCCCTATGTCGCTCGATCACTATTTTCTCCTCGGACGATCTGGTCTGCGCGTAAGCCGTCTCGCGCTTGGCACAATGACGTTTGGCAATGCGGGGATCAGAGGGATCGGCGGCTCGTGGGGCACGGATGAAGCCAATGCCCGCGCCATCTTCGTCCGCTATCTGGAGGCGGGCGGCAATTTCATCGACACGGCGGATTCCTACGGCGCTGGTTTAAGCGAAACGCTGGTCGGCAAGTTTGTCGAGGAAGCCGGCGCTCGTGATAGGGTCGTGATTGCGACCAAATATTCGAACAATCTCCAGCCGGGCAATCCCAATGCCGGTGGCAATGGCCGCAAGAATATGATGCGTGCGGTCGACCAGTCGCTGAAGCGTTTGAAAACCGATTATATCGACCTCTATATGGTTCATACCTGGGATGGCATGACACCCGTGGAAGAGGTGATGCGGGCCTTCGATGATCTGATCCGCGCCGGTAAAATCCGCTATTGCGGCCTTTCCGATGTGCCTGCCTGGTATGCGGCCCGCGCGCAGACCTGGGCGGAAGCGCATGCATTGTCGCAACCGATCAGCCTGCAATTGCCCTATTCGCTGGTGGAACGCAGCATCGAGCAGGAATTTGTGCCGCTTGGGCAAAATCTGGGACTGGGCATCACCGCATGGAGCCCGCTTGCCATGGGACTCCTATCCGGGAAGTATCGCACGGGCGGCGAGGGGCGCCTCAACCGTGACAATGCCGATGGTCTTGGGCTTTTCACTGAACGCAACACGTGTATCGTTTCAGCGCTTGCGGAAGTTTCCGACGCTCTTGGCAAATCCATGGCGCAAGTGGCGCTGAATTGGGTCGTGACACAGCCAGGCATCGGCGCAGCCATTATTGGCGCGAGCAAGCTCGCACAGCTCGACGACAATCTGGGAGCGCTCGATTTTGCGATTCCAGATGAGTTGCGTGCCAGGCCGGAAGCTGCAAGCGCCCTTCAGCCTACCTATCCATATTCGCTTTTCGCGCCGGATTATCAGGGCGGCATTCTCAATACCGGCACTTCGGTCGGCGACAAGCCTGTGGGCTACCAGCGCCCGCATTTCGTGCCGAAAGTTGGTGAATACGCTTTCGGAAAGCCCTCAAAGAACGTCTGATCAGCCTTAAGGAAACGCCATGAACGACATGCCAGCGAAAGTGCTGCCCGTCGCCACCGTCGAACCGCCCCTTTTTGTTCTGACACTTGATTGCGATGACAAGCCCGGCATCGTGGCCGCCATCACCACGGAACTGGCGGCAATGGGCGGCAATATCGTGGAGAGTAACCAGTTTCGCGACAGGCTCACCAACCGCTTTTTCATGCGCATCGCTTTCAGTGCGCCGCCGGGTATGTCGCGGGATGCAGTGGAACATACCTTGAAACCGGCGGGCGAACGCTTCGGCATGAAATTCACTGTCGCCGATGCCAGCCGCAAGCCGAAGATCGTGCTCATGGTTTCCAAATTCGATCACGCCATGCTGCATCTTCTATACCAGATACGGGTCGGCTGGTTGAATGCCGAGGTTGCTGCCATCGTTTCCAACCATGAGGATAGTCGAGCAACGGCGGAAAACGCGAGGATTCCCTATTATTACTGGAGCGTGAGCAAAGAAAACAAGGTGGAGCAGGAAGCACTTCTGCTCGATCTGGTGCGCGAGACACAAGCTGATCTGGTAGTTCTCGCACGCTATATGCAAGTGCTGTCAGATAACCTTTCAAATCGTCTGTTCGGCAAGATCATCAACATTCACCATTCCTTCCTGCCATCCTTCAAGGGCGCGAAGCCCTATCATCAGGCCTTTGAGCGTGGGGTGAAACTGATTGGTGCGACCGCGCATTATGTGACGCCGGACCTCGATGAAGGCCCGATCATCGAACAGGAAACCGAGCGCGTCACGCATTCCATGAGCGCGGATGATTTTGTGGCGACGGGGCGCGATATCGAAAGCCGGGTTCTGGCGCGTGCTGTGAAGATGCATCTGGAAAATCGCGTCATGCTCAATGGACACAAGACCGTGGTTTTCGCCCAATAGGACGATGTTTTAGAGCTTCAGTTCCGCGTCTGCGCCCTGTTCCAGCAGCCAGTCGCGGAACAGTTCTGCGCCTCGCTTCGGCGGGCGCTGAGCGGGCATGACCAGATGGATCATATCGCCGGACCGATGAAAAATACGCGCAGCGGGAACCAGGCGTCCGGCCACGACATGATCGTGGACGAGGTGTTTCCAGCCAAGCGCCACGCCTTGTCCCTGCACCGCGGCCTCAATAGAGCTGAGCGCATCCGTAAAGACGAAATCCTGTTCGATGCGCGGGTTCGGTACGCCGGAGCGTTCCAGCCATTCACGCCAGCCGAGCCGCGAGCGATGGCGCTCCTCGAAATGCAACAGCGTATGATCAAGCAGGTCGCCAGCTTCCGCGATCGGTCCATGCTCCTTCAGATAAGCAGGGCTACATACCGGCCAGACTTCCTCCGTCACGAAAGGCCAGGCAAGGATGCCCGGCCATTTGCCTCTTCCCAGACGCGCTGAAACGTCGATATCCTCTTCGAGCAAGTCCTGATCATCGCGGCTGCTTTCTTCTATGCGCAGCGCCACATCCGGATATTTTTCCTTGAATTTCTTGAGGCGCGGCAAGAGCCATAATTGCACAAAGGATGCTGAAAACGACACGCGGATGATATCGCGGGAGTGTTTCTTGCGCATGGAGGAAATGACCATGTGCAGATGATCGAATGCTTCCTGCGTCTCGCGATAAAGCCTCTGGCCCTCCGCCGTCAGCTCCAGACGGCTGCGCTCGCGCCGGAAAAGCTTCAAGCCGGTGGCTTCTTCCAGAAGCTTGATCGTCTTGCTCACCGCTGGCTGGCTGACATTCAGCTCTTCCGCCGCCGCCGTAAAGCTCAGGCGACGGGCAGCCGCCTCGAACACGAAGAGATAATTGGCCGAGGGGATGAACGAGCGGAGTCTATGCATAATCTGAAGTTATATCTTCTCGGATTTTTTATCAAGCTCACAGGACCACGAACCCTCTGTAATGTAACGCACAAATTGGGACTACCCGGCCGTTTTTTTTGAGCGCTGGCCGTCTCCAAAAAACATGACAAGGAAGGGAACTTGGAATGCAGACTCATGCGCGCGCGGTTGTCATTGGAGGAGGATGCGTCGGCGCCTCCATTCTTTACGGTCTGGCGAAGCGAGGCTGGTCGGATGTCGTTCTTCTGGAGCGCACGCAGCTCACCGCGGGTTCCACATGGCACGCCGCCGGTCTGATCCCTTCCTATGCGCGCAGCATCAATATTGGCCGCATGATCAACAAGTCCATCGAGATTTATGAAGGTCTGGAAGCCGAGACCGGCCAGCATGTCGGCTGGCATAAATGCGGCCAGTTGCGCATTGCCAATACCCGTGACCGGCTGGACGAATATAAGAGCTATATGAGCGTCGCCGAAGTGCAGAATGTGCGCGCCGAACTGGTTTCTCCGGCGCGTGCCCGCGAATTGTGGCCGCTGCTCGAAAACAATCACGACATGCTGGGCGCGCTCTATCATCCCGATGACGGCCATATCGCGCCAGCCGATGTTACCATGGCGCTTGCCAAGGGCGCGCGCGACAATGGCGCCAAGATCTATCTTAACACCCAGGTCAACGGTTTTGAGCGTCTGCCCAGCGGCGAGTGGAAGGTGAAAACCAATAATGGCGATATCATCTGCGAGCACGTCATTTTGGCGACCGGCAATTATGCGCGCCAGACCGGCGCAATGCTGGGGCTTGATATCCCGGCAATCCCGATCGTTCATCAATATTGGATCACCGATGCCGTACCGGAAGTAATCGCACGCAAGCGGCAGGGGCTTCCGGAAATGCCGATCCTCCGCGACGAAGGTTTTGAAGGCTATCTGCGCGAGGAAGGCGACGGTCTGATGTTCGGCCCTTACGAGAAGACGGAACATCTCAAGCTTTTTGCCGAAAACGGCGTGCCGGAATGGTTCGGTGCCGATCTTCTGGAAGAGGATTTCGACTCTGTTTCATGGAATTGGGAACAGGCGATGGAGCTGGTTCCGGCGCTCGGCCGCGTCGGCATCAAGGCCAATGTGCGCGGGCCATTCCAGATGACTGCCGATGAATTGCCGCTGGTCGGTCCAGCCTGGGGGCTGGAAAATGTCTGGCTTGCCGAAGGCGTGCCGGGCGGCATCCTGTGGGGCGGAGCCATTGGGTATTATCTGTCCGAGCGTATTGTTGAGGGCGGCAACAGCATTGATACTTCCGAACTCGATCCGCGTCGTTTCGGCGATTACGCCAACAAGAACTGGACGCGTGAGAAGGTTCGCGAAGCATGGGGCACCCATGCCGAGCAACATTATCCGGGCCAGGATATGCCTGCCGCACGCCCGCAGAAAACGGCACCGTCCTATGATCGGCTGACGGAACTCGGCGCTGTCTGGGGATGTCTCAACGGTTGGGAAATGCCGAACTGGTTTGCGCCAAAGGGCGTAGAGGCCAAGGATCAATATAGCTGGCGCTGGACAGAAAGGGGCAAATATGTCGGCGAGGAAGTCGAAGCCGTGCGCAATGCGGTCGGTCTTGTCGAAATGACGCCGATGACCAAATTCGAGGTCAGCGGCCCCGGCGCGGAAGCCTGGCTCGACGGCATTCTGGCCAACCGTTTACCGAAAGTGGGGCGGGTCAATCTTGCCCATCATCTGACCAAAAAGGGCGGCGTGCAGGCGGAATATGTCGTGGCGCGCATGGATGATGACAGTTTCTATATGATATCGACACCACGCGCCGAACGCTGGAATTTCGACGACCTGTCGAAGCTGTTGCCGAAGGATGGCAGCGTTACCCTGCGCAACGTGACCAATGATCGTGGCTGTTTCACCATCGTTGGTCCGAAAGCGCGTGAGGTGTTGCAGACTTTGACCGAAATCGATCTGTCGAACGAAGCGTTTCCGTGGTTTGGCATCAAGTCGGGCACGGTCGGCCTTGCAAGCGATGTGCGCCTGCTGCGCGTCAACTATGAAGGCGAACTGGGCTGGGAGCTTTACCATCCGCTCGCCTATCAGCGTCACCTGCTGGAAGCGTTGCTCGGGGCGGGCAAGGAGCATGGCTTGCGCCTCATCGGCCTACACGCGCTGGAATCGCTGCGTCTCGACAAGTCCTATCGCGCCATGTACCGCGACATGAACACCGAGCTTAGTGCTTGGGAAAGTGGCCTCGATCGCTTTATTCGTCTCGAAAAGGGTGACTTCATCGGCAAGCAGGCGCTGGTGGAGGAAAAGGAACGCGGCATCAAGCGCCGTTCCGTCACGCTTGCGGTGGAAACCGATGGCGCCAGCACATTGACCTGCGAAGGCGTCTATCGCGGTGGCAAGCTGGTGGGGCGCGTCACTTCGGGCAGCTATTCCTATACTTTCAAACACGATATTGCGCTGGCCTTGCTGCCGGTCGAGCTTGGTGTGCCCGGCACGGAACTGGAAATCCCGGTTTTGGGTGAAATGCGAAAAGCCCGCGTGATTGAAGAATCTCCCTATGATCCTGAAGCCAAGCGTGCCCGCGTTTAACAGGCAGATCATGCAAAGCCGCGTTTTTATTCGAATGAAAGGTTAACCTCATGAAGGCCGTTGTCGCAGTGAAACGGGTTGTCGATTACAACGTGAAGATCCGTGTGAAGGGTGATGATTCGGGGGTTGAGCTTTCGAACGTGAAGATGTCGATGAACCCTTTTGACGAGATCGCGGTGGAAGAGGCGATCCGTTTGAGGGAAGCGGGCAAGGTGACGGAAATCGTCGCGGTTTCGGTTGGCCCGGCGCAGGCGCAGGAAACCCTGCGCACAGCCCTCGCCATGGGTGCGGACCGCGCAATCCTCGTGAAGACCGACGAGACGGTCGAGCCGCTTGGCGTTGCCAAGGTTTTAAAGGGCGTGGTCGAGGCGGAAAAGCCGGACCTCGTCTTCCTCGGCAAGCAGGCGATTGACGACGATGCCAACCAGACTGGCCAGATGCTGTCGGCGCTCTTGAACTGGAGCCAGGCAACCTTTGCTTCCAAGGTGGAACTGGGTGACGGTTCGGCCAAGGTCACGCGTGAAGTGGATGGCGGTCTTCAGACCATCGACGTGAAGCTTCCGGCGATTGTCACGGTTGATCTTCGTTTGAACCAGCCGCGCTATGCATCGCTGCCCAATATCATGAAGGCCAAGAAGAAGCCGCTCGATGAAAAGTCACCTGCCGATTTCGGCGCTGATATTGCGCCGCGTCTGAAAGTGCTGAAGACCGAAGAGCCGGGTGGCCGCAAGGCTGGCGTCAAGGTCGGCTCCGTCGCAGAGCTGGTTGAGAAGCTGAAAGCCGACGGCATCATCTAAGAAATCGGAAGGGACAAGATAAATGGCTATTCTTCTTATTGCCGAACACGATAATGCAACCCTTTCGGACCAGACGGCCAAGGCGCTGACGGCAGCGACCCGGATCGGCGGCGATGTCGATATTCTGGTGGCTGGCAAGGGCGCGAAAGCTGCCGCCGATGCTGCAGCAAAGCTGAAAGGCGTGCGCAAGGTACTGCTTTCTGAAAGCGATGCACTGGAAAACCGTCTGGCGGAGCCGACGGCAGCACTGATCGTGGAACTCGCCGCCAATTATGACACGATCATCGCCCCAGCCACGACTTCGGCCAAGAACATCCTGCCGCGCGTGGCAGCGCTTCTCGATGTGATGCAGCTGTCGGAAATCATGGAAGTTGTGTCGGCTGACACGTTCAAACGCCCGATCTACGCGGGCAATGCGATCCAGACGGTGCAGTCTACCGACGCCAAGAAGGTGATCACGGTGCGCACCGCCTCCTTCTCCGCGACAGGCGAAGGCGGTTCGGCTGCGGTTGAAAGCGTCAATGCGGCTGCCGATCCGGCCCTGTCGAGCTTTGTCGGCAATGCACTGTCGGCTTCGGACCGTCCGGAACTGACGTCGGCCAAGATCATCATCTCGGGCGGTCGTGCGCTTGGTTCTGCTGAAAAGTTCCAGGAAGTGATCCTGCCGGTTGCCGACAAGCTCGGTGCGGCGGTTGGCGCCAGCCGTGCGGCTGTCGATGCTGGCTATGCGCCGAATGACTGGCAGGTTGGCCAGACGGGCAAGGTGGTTGCGCCGGAGCTTTACATCGCTGTCGGCATTTCCGGTGCGATCCAGCATCTGGCGGGCATGAAGGACTCACGCGTCATCGTCGCCATCAACAAGGACGAGGAAGCGCCGATCTTCCAGGTCGCCGATTATGGCCTCGTCGGCGATCTCTTTACCGTCCTGCCGGAACTACAGAAAACCTTCTGACATTTTGAATTGCGTCGCGGCTGGCTGCATTATTCGCACCCTCAATGTTGGTGGAATGTCATCAACGCATGGAAGAAAGCTAACCCGACGCTCTCCGACGGCATTCGCTGCCGAAGGTGGAGCAACAATGAGGCCACGGCGAGCACTCGCAAGAACACCACTTGCATGGCGAACGGCGATGGGTGATAACACGCGAGGCTATCTGGGTGGTTGCGCCAGCCACCGATGACACCGTTGCGAGGCCGGTGGAATGTTCCCGAAAGCGGGAGCCAGCTTTCATGGAGTGATTATTTGCGGAGAAGCAGTATCCGCCGCCGATGCTGATCCAACGAACAACAACCGTGTCACCAGCCAGTTCCCGGAAAAAATGCCCTGCCCTCCGGCAGGGCGCCGCCAGCATCGTGCCCGATGTTTGGGATGTGCACATTGCCTTCAACTCCGCGCGGGCAATCTTGTTTCACGTTATGCAAAAGGGTCGTATTCCGCGGTGTGGGCAGGAGCCCTAGGCGCAATGCCGTTACTGTTTGCGGCCTGATGCGGCTCGATATCATGGCGTTTGAGATACCGTTGATGAGCCAGACGGGCGGATAGTTCGCTGAGATACGCGTGGTCTCTCAACCCGCTTTCGTAGAGCATGATGATGCAAGACGCCAGATCGGATGCGGAGTAGTCCTGGTCGCTTTCTTCAAGCATAATTGCAGCGTTGCCAAAGCAGCTGCGCATGAAGTTGACTTCCAGCGGATTGTAAATGCGACTTGCTTCATTAAAAAACGGCATGTCGGCCTCCCTTCTCGGGCAAAATTTGCCTGAAACGAAGCCCCCAACAACCATGAAGAAAGAGGACAATGGGCGCAATTCACTGTAAAGACAAGTCACAAAGGACGGTTCGGTCAAATTAATACTCAGCCGGGCGGCTGGCGAAGCGAGCGAGGCCGCGATTGCATTTACCAACCGATCAGGACGCACTTCTTGTCGCCGCTGCGGCATTGCTCTTGAAAATCGGACCGTTAGCCTTCCCGCTATCCGCGATAATTCTACATCATAGGCTGTGGGCAGGCACCTAGACAGTCTCGGTGAGGCTATCCCTCATGGCCCGCAGAATGATGATTGCCGAAGCCGCTCCGGGATCGACATGTCCAAGCGAGCGCTCGCCCAAACGGGCAGCACGGCCCCTTGCAGCCACCATCGAGCGGGTTGAATCCGCGCCCTTCTCCGCTGCTTCGAGAATTCCGTTCCACATTTCCAGACCGCTCAGACCGTGCGCTCGTGCGTCGACCGCCGTTTCCATCGCCGGTATCCATGCATCCAGCATGGTTTTATCGCCGCGTTGTCCTTTTCCACGTTCCTGAATGCCGCATGTCATCGCCTCAACGATGGCGACTTGGCCCTCCGCGTCCAGGCTTTCGCGCGGTTTCAATGCTTTTGAGGCGTAGCGGAATGCCGTTGCATAGAGAGGCCCGGTCGAAGCGCCTACGGCGTCGAGAAAAGCTGACGCGGCTGTTGCGAAAACTTCCGAAGGAAGAGTTTGCTCCAGATCAACTTTGGCAAGCGCGCTGTTCACCGCCGAAAAGCCCAACACCATGGTGATGCCATGATCCGCATCGCCGATTGCTCCGTCGAGATCTGAAAGCCATTCTTTTTCCTCCTTCATCGAAAAGGCGATGAGCTGGAACATTCGGCTTAGACGACGCGCTGCAGTTTCCTGCATTTGTACCTCCCAGATAATCTGGAATTCATGTAACCGCCGAAAGCGGCTTTAATCAGTTGACCCGAAGAAAAGCCGTATCGCAAGGATGCGACAAGAGGTCGGACAATTCCTGATCGAGGTGCATGACGGATATGGATGCCCCGTTCATGTCCAGCGATGTGCAGTAGTGCCCGACCCAATTGGCTTCGATTGTTATTTGCTTGGCGCTTAGGCGCTGTTCGACGCGTCTGAACAGGATGTAGAGTTCCATCAGGGGCGTTGAACCGAACGAGTTCACCAGCACCGCGACCCGGTCTCCGGGCGATGCGTTCATTTCACTGAAAATCCGGTCCATGATGTGATCGACGATCGCGTCGGCTGGCATCATCTTCTCGCGTACGACTCCGCGTTCGCCATGAATACCCATGCCGATTTCCATTTCTTCCGCGCCGATTTCGAAATTATGGCGCCGTGTCTGGGGCAGCGAGCAGGGTTCCAGCGCAACGCCCATCGTAAAGGTCCGCCGATTGGCTTTGCGTGTCACCGCCTCGCATGCCTCGAGCGACATGCCGCGATCACAGGCTGCACCGGCCGCCTTGAAAATGAAAAAGTTTCCCGCGACACCGCGCCGACCGTCGCGATCCTCTATGGGGGAAGAAGATATGTCGTCCGTCGTCAGAACGGTGCGTGTGGGAATGTCGGCTTCCTGTGCCATTTCGGCAGCCATCTCGAAATTCATGACGTCCCCGACATAATTGCCGTAGACAAAGAGGACACCTTCTCCGCCGGAAGCGGCCCTGGCGCATTCGAGGATGGGAGCAGGGGGAGGCGAGGAAAAGACATTACCGATTGCTACGGCATCGGCAAGCCCCTTGCCGACATAGCCCAAAAAGCAGGGTTCATGTCCCGACCCGCCACCGATCACCAATCCCACTTTTCCCGGTCGAGGGCCGTTGCGCGCAACGAGCGCGCGCTTCGATCCGTTGATCGGGGCGAGATAGGATCGGTGTGCTCTGGTGGCACCATCAAGCATCTCCTCGACGACATCGTCGGGACTGTTCAGAAATTTCTTGATGTGGGTGCGATAATGGCTGGGCACGTTGGCTGCCGGTTCCGCACGAAGCTTCTGGGAAAGCTTGCTGTCGATTTCAGTCACGCCGTCCGCATTGAGAATACCGCGCCCCGTCGCGGCATCGGTAATCAGGACGTTGATATAACCGCCGCGCAAAGCCGCAAGAATCGCCGGCACCTTGTCAAAACCACCCGCAACGGCGATACGCATGTCGATGTCGCGCAGCCTGTCGAGCGTGATGCCGATGGTCCTGTCGTCAAGCGGGCCGGACACGGGATGTCCATAAGAATCAATGAAGCGCCCGGCCACGACGCCAACTGCATTCTTGGCAAGATATTCCTGTATCGAGACGTTCTCAAAAAAGCCGCTGGTATGAATTGTCGAATTGGGCCGCAGCGAAGAAATGCCGAACAGCGCTTTATTCGCATTATCAAGAGCCTGGAACTGCTCTACGATAATCGGCTCCCCGATCAGCGCCGTTTTTACATCCGGGCTGGATACGATGGCCGGTGCTGTGATATTGACGAGGTGCGCATTCGTTGCCCGTGCCATGGCTGCCGCACACAGTTCGGGAGTGTAAGTGAAACTGGCGCGCGTTCCCCCGGTAGCCTGTACGACGGTCACATCCTGCAGATTGGATATGCGGGTATTTTCGGCAATGGCGAGGACTGTTCGTCCCCAGGCAACGGCGAGCGTGTCTCCAGATTTCAGAAGCTTGATTACTGCCTGTGCCGCCGCCGTTCCGAGCCGATCGATAAGTGTTTGTGCGCCATCATCATTGGGCACGACAAGACAGTCGCTCAATCCGAAATGACGTTTGAGTTCCTGTGCGATGGCAAGGGAACCGAGGCGGGAAGGTTCGATCGAGATGTTGACAATGCCGCGACTGCGGGCATCTGCTAGATAGCTGTTTACGGTAGCTCGCGAAATCCCCATGATTTCCGCGATCTCGCCCTGTGTGCGTCCATCTTCATAGTACAGCCAACAAGCCCATACGTAAGGATCGTCGCCGTAGCGCAGCGGAATGCCGTCGGTCGGTTCCACCTGTCCGATTTTGCTTGCGGTTGTTTTTCCGTTTGACGCCATCTTGTCTGCACTGACCCCTGTGTTTCCTTCTAGAGCATTTCCAGCAAAAGTGCGAAGCGGTTTTGCGTTGGATAATGCGTAAAAACAAAAAATAGAGCGGTTCTACTGGTTCCATTTTAACTGGAACCGCTCTATCTGCCGGTTGTCTTGCAATACAATGTTTTTGTTGGCGTTCTGTCCCAAAGCAGGCAGACCCGGTTTCTGACGTTGCACCGGGGCTCCCTGTTTGTCGAGGATCCCTACTGCAACCGTGTCCGCGCGCCGTCGGAAAGCTCCTTGAGAATAATGGCGCAGGATGTCGCCCCCGCATCCAGAACCCCCAGCGATCTTTCGCCAAGACGGCTGGCGCGACCGATCTTCGCCACCAGATCAATCGTGGAGTCACGGCCTTTCTCAGCGGCTGCGACCAGAGCTTCGAGAGCCTCGGCAAAGCTCTTTCCGGCAGCGGTGGTCTCATCGAATGCCTCGACGGCGGGCACAAGCGTGTCCAGCAAGGTTTTGTCACCGACTTTGGCAGAGCCGATTGACTGAATGCCTTCAAGCCCGGCATGAAGCATGCGGCTGAACGCAGCCGCGTCTATATTGTCGATGCCGTCGATTTTTTCGGCGAATTCGGTGAACATCACGCCATAAAGCGGCCCCATCGAGCCGCCGATCTCGGTCATGAGCACAGTGCCAAGCGTGTCAAGCGAAGCGGCCAGAGACTCGTTCTTTCCCTTCAGGCGTTCGGCGGCCAGGTTGAAACCCTTGGCCATGTTGACGCCGTGATCGCCGTCACCGATTTTCCCATCGATTTCGCTGAGATAGGCGCGGTTTTCGACAATCCTGTCGGCCATTGCCAGCACGATGTCTCCGGCTGTTGCGTTATTGAGTGTTTGCACAAGTCTTTTCCTTACAGAATGGTGGTGCAGCGCACTTCCACGTCGAGCAGATCTTTCAACTCGCCGTCCAGCGCCATGATCGTCAGTGTTGCACCGACCATTTCGAGCGAGGTGAAGTAATTCCCGATATAAGTGCGATGGATTGTCAACCCGCGTGCACGGATCTCGGATTCAATTGTGTCATTGAGGATATAAAGCTCGTTGAGTGGTGTTGCGCCGAGACCCGAAATAAGAACGGCAACTTCGGTGCCTTCCGCCAGCCCATGATCGTCCAGCACGATCTGGCACATATCTTTTGCGACTTCGGCTGCGGGCTTGAGCGGTTCCACGCGCACGCCGGGCTCGCCGTGATGGCCGATGCCGACTTCCATCGTTCCCGGTGCGATTTCGAAATTCGGGTGGCCGACTGCGGGCAGGGTACATGGTCCAAGCCCAACGCCAATCGAGCGACAGTTATCGATCGCCTTCTGCGCCGTGGCGCGAACTTCCTCAAGCGTGGCTCCGGTTGCCGCTTTTGCGCCGCCAACTTTCCACATGAAAATCTCACCGGCGACGCCGCGTCGTTTTTCGCGCTCATCGGCTGGAGCTGAGCAAACATCGTCATTTGCAACAACCGTCGCAACGTCGATTCCGTCCTTGGCGGCCAGCTTTGTCGCCATCTTCACATTCATGTTGTCGCCAGCATAATTGCCATAAAGGACGACCACGCCCTTGCCGCCGTTCGCTTCACGTATGGCGTCGTGAAAGCTCTTGGCGGTTGGCGAGGAAAACAGTTCGCCAACGGCTACCGCATCGAGCATGTTCTTGCCCGTATAGCCGATGAAGGCCGGTTCATGCCCTGAACCGCCACCCGTAACGACACCGACCTTGCCGGTGATGGGGGCGTTTTTCGCGACGATCACACGTGGATTGTCCGCAAGTCGAACGATGTCGGAATGAGCTTTGACAAAGCCCTTCACGGTATCCTCGACGACCTCGTCCGGATTGTTGATGAAGCGCTGCATGGTATCTCCTGTAAGATGAATGAGCGCTGGGCTCAAAGAATGGTATAGCCGCCATCGATCAGAAGATCGGCGCCTGTGATCATGTCGGCTCCGGCAGATGCGAGGAAGACGGCTGCTGCGGCGATCTCTTCAGGATAGGCAAAACGGCCTGCTGGAATGCGCTTCTTTGCGGCTTCGCCCTTTTCACCGGCCCAGGCCTTCTTGCCGAGCTCGGTGAGCACGATGGTCGGGGAAAGCGTGTTGACGCATATGCCATGTTTGCCCCACTCGGCTGCGAATGTCTTCGACATACCGATGACGCCGAACTTGGACGCGCAATAGGCGACATGTTCTTCAATCGCAACAGTTCCCGCCTGAGAGGCGAGATTGATGATCTTGCCACCTTTGCCGGCGGCGATCATGGCGCGGCCCACAGCTTGGGTGACCAGAAAGCTGCCCTTCAGATTGATGGCGATTGTCTTGTCCCAGTCATCAAGCGAAATCTCTTCGGCAGGAGCTAGATAGACGACACCGGCGCTGTTGACAGCAATGTCGATCGCACCGAACTGCTCCTTGACCGCCGCGATTGCGTCATTGACCGACCGCTGGCTGGAGACATCACAAACGAACGGTTTTGCGTTTTCGCCGAGCTCCCCGGCTTTGGCTTTCGCGACGTCGGCGCTGATGTCGAGCACTGCGACTTTGGCACCTTTGGCGATAAAAGCCTTGGAAATTGCGGCACCGATGCCGGAAGCGCCTCCGGTCACGATGGCGACTTTTCCGGAGAGCGGGAAGTTAAGGTCAATTTGGGGAGCTTGATCGGACATTTTTTGCCTCGGGAGTCTGGATTGTGAGCCTGACGGCCCGCCACCCTTTATGATTTTCATCGAGGGTGGCGGGGCCGCCGAGGCAGCGTTACTTGCGGCTTTCCAGGAGCTTGTCGACGTTTTGAGCGGTCACTGGCGTCCATGGAACATTGTAGTTCTTGTCCTTGCCGTCATTGAACGGCATATCCGGATATTGGGCCCAGATATCGGACTGAGGCTTGTAGTCGCCCTTCTTGGCGTGGAAGATTGCAAGATCGAGCGCGCCTTGCGCCTGCGCATTGGCATCCTGCAGAATGGAGGTCATCGTACCTTCCTTGACGGCATGGAGCGCATCGGTAATGCCATCGATGCCAGCGATTGCGAAATCACCGACCTTGAGGTTGGCGGCCTTGATCGCTTCGATGGCTCCGAGCGCCATCTCGTCGTTCTGGCCGATCACGCCATTGATCTGGCCCGGATGCGCGGTTAGCCAGTTCTCCATAAGGGTCTGGGCTTCCGCGCGGGACCAGTTCGCAGTCTGGTCTTCAAGAACCTTCACGTCTGGGCATTCGGCCAGCGCCTTCTTGTTGCCTTCCAGACGGGAAATCTGCGCGGATTGGCCGATTGGACCTTCAAGAATGACGACATTGCCCTTGCAGCCGATCTTGTCGAGCACGTCCTTGGCTTCCATATAACCCGAAACCGTATCGTCGGAGCCGACATAGGCCGCGAGCAGATCGGAGTTGACGCGGGTGTTCGATCCCACGACCGGAATGCCGGCGTCGCTGGCAGCCTGAACGGCGGTCGCGCCCGCCTCGATGTCGATCGGAACGAAGATGATCGCATCGAATTTCTGCGTAATCATCGTGTTGAACTGCTCCTGCTGGACCAGCGCATCATAACGACCGTCGAATATGGTCAGGTCAACCTCGCCGTTCTTGACCGCCGGATGCTTCTTCAGGGCTTCCGACCAGACCTGCATGAACTCGGCGTTTAATCCGTAAGGGGCGGCCCCGATCTTCAGCTTCTTGTCCTGCGCGAGCGATGGGGTGGCGATCAGTGCGGACGCCGCAGCGAGCGCGATCAATAGTTTTTTCATTGCAATCTCCTCCGTGTTGATTTGGCTACCGATCGGTAGGCCATTCCTGAATATTGGGGCCGGGGCGGTTAAGCGCCCTGGTTGCGTTTCTGGTCGAGCATGACCGCGCCTACGATGAGCGCTCCCTTCAAAACCTGCTGGTAGTAGGATTGGATGCCCATCAGATCGAGACCGTTGTTCATGACGCCGATGATAAGCGCGCCGATGAGCGTTCCTGTGATGCGGCCGACGCCGCCGGACAGGCTGGTGCCGCCAATGACGACCGCCGCGATGGCATCGAGTTCATAACTGATACCCGCTTGCGGAAGGGCGGAACCGGTGCGGGCGGACAGGATCATGCCCGCAAGGCCAGCCAGTCCGCCGGATATGACATAGACCGAGAAGCGCACCCGTGAGATGTTGATCCCAGAGGTATTTGCGGCGTGGGGGTTACCGCCAACGGCGTAAATATAGCGTCCGAACCGCGAGCGGTTCAGAATCCACCATGAGACTAGAAACACGATTGCGAGCAGAATGACCGGCACGGGAATGCCCAATATGTTGCCGGTTCCGATCCAGCGGAAATCTGGAACAAGAGCGGGCACGGGCTTGCCGCCGCCATAGATGAGCGTCAGGCCGCGCGCCGCGGAAAGCATGCCCAGCGTTGCCACGAAGGCGGGAACCGCAAAGCGCGAGACAATCGTGCCGACAAGCGCGCCGCAACCGATACCCACCAGCAGGCCGATGGGAATGGCTATGAACGGCGAATATGGAGCGCCAGCAATGCCAGCCGTCGCCGACGTGGTTGCTAGGCTGGCGCTGACAATACCGGCCAATGCGACCACAGAGCCAACGGACAGATCGATGCCGCGCGTCAAAATGACGAACGTCATGCCGATGGCGAGAATGCCGTTGATGGAGGTCTGCAGCAGAACGTTGGAAATATTGCCCGCTGTCAGGAAATATTCGTTGGAGAACGAAAGGATCGTGGCCAGAAGCAGGAAGGCGATGAATATGCCGTATTCCTGAATGACCAGCCTGCGGCGTTCGGAGCCAAACCAGCTTGCTGATGAATTGTTCTTTGCGGTGGACACTGTTCTACCTCTCCAGAACCGGCCGCAACGGCTGTCGCAGGCGACGGTTCCCTCTCCTTGGTCTTAAACGAAACGCGGTGCTTTCCCGGTCAGTCTTCATGTCGAAAGATGCACCAGCGACTGCGCGTCCGTTTCCGCCCTGCGATAAATGCCGACCGATTGTCCGCCGCGCATGACCATGATGCGGTCGGACATGCCGAGAACTTCATCGATCTCGGAAGAGATCATCACGACGGTTCCACCTTCGGCGGCAAATTCGCAGATGACGCGGTAAATTTCCTGTTTTGCGCCAACATCGACGCCGCGCGTTGGCTCATCGAGCAGCAAAACGCGCGGCTTTCGCAGGAACCATTTTCCCAGTACGACCTTCTGCTGGTTGCCGCCCGAAAGGCCGGAAACGGCCATCGTGTCATGCGCGACCTTGATCCTGAAGCGCTCGATCATTTCCCTGCTGGCGGATGATTCCTCGCGTCGGTTCATTGCAAAATGCGGGCTCATCGCGGGCAGGCTGGCAAGGCAGATATTGTTGCGAACGCTGTCGCCAAGATTGAGACCGGTGAGCTTGCGGTCTTCCGTCACGAAGGCCAGCCCGAGCGCCATGGCGTCCGAGGGGCGCCGAATGGTGATCGGCTCGCCTTCAAGTCGGATCGCGCCCTCAGAGGTGTTATCCAGCCCAAAAAGGCAGTTGAATATTTCCGAGCGGCCCGACCCCATCAATCCGTAGATGCCGAAAATCTCGCCCTTGTGCGCAGTAAAGGAGATATCGGTTATCTTGCCGGGCGCGGTTAGGCTGGAGACCTCGATGCCCGGAATTTCTGTCGGCGCGTTCGTCTTGATGTATTCGTCGCCCAATTCCCGTCCGACGATCAAACGGATCAATTCCGCGCGGGTGATGCCATCGAGGTTGCCGCTGTCGATATAGCTGCCGTCGCGAAACACGGTATAGGCATCGGCAATCTGAAAAATCTCCGACAAGCGATGCGAGACATAGACGATGCCTTTGCCGCTCGCCTTCAGGCGTTCGATTGCGGCAAAGAGCTGCTGCGCTTCCTTTTCGCCAATGGCCGAGGTCGGTTCGTCCATGAAAATGACTTCGGCGTCGTGACTGAGCGCCTTGGCGATCTCCACCAACTGAATCTGGGCAACGGACAGATTCATCATGAACTGATTGGCGCGAATTTTGAATTCGAGCTGGTCGAGAAGCTTTTGAGCGTTCCGGTTCATCGTCCTGAAATCGATGCCGCCGAAACGGCGGAGCGGTTCTCTGCCAAGATAGATGTTTTCCGCCACGGTCATGTGCGGGACAGGACTCAGTTCCTGCTCGATGATCGCTATGCCCGCCTGCAATGCTTCCGCAGGGCTGGAATAGGTGACCTCTTTCCCGCGCCGCCGGATATGTCCGTCATCGCGGGCGTGAATGCCCATCAGGATCTTTAGAAAGGTGGATTTGCCCGCGCCGTTGCCGCCGCAAAGTGCATGCACCGAGCCGGCGCGCAATTGCAGCCGTCCGTTCCGCAAGGCGGCAACGCCGCCAAAGGACTTTTTCAGTCCCTCCACATCAAGCAGAAGTTTCAATGCATTTCCTCCGCTGGCACCAGTAGTCCTGTCGCCGGTTTCGACGGTCGAGCCGCCGATTTGACAATATTCGATAAATGGTCGACAAATGTCAACCTATCGTGTAAGGAGGATGAAAAAGAAAAGAGCAGTCTCGATCACGAGCGCGACCGAGCACGGGAAGGGGAGAAAATGCATTTTTTATTCAACGACTTAGTGCAGCCTTACATCTCGATCGGCTTCTAGCCGCCGCTCGCCCCGTGATCGTGTTGTTAGCAAAGCAACTCTGTTTTTGAGAAGATTTCGGCGTTTAAGGGAAATGTGTTGACAACAGACAGAACTGTCTGACAAATGTCAAAAAGAAGCGGCGACCTTCAAACTATCACCTGTCAGGAGGCGGCAGAGTTTGAAGAGCAACAGATGCTTCGATAGTGGGAGGATGGACGTGTCATCGAACAGCCTGGATCGACAGACGCTATTTCTGGCGTTGATCAACATTGCAGTTCTGGCGGCAGGCGGCTTTCTGGCCGGTTCAAATTTTATGGACAGCTATAATCTGCAATCGATGGCGTCACAGGTTCCCGAATTGGGGCTTCTGGCCTTCGGTGTCATGCTGGCGATGATTTCGGGTAATGGTGGTATCGATCTCTCAGGCATTGCGCTGGCAAATCTATCCGGCATCGTCGCGTTCCTGCTGGCGCGCCATTATGTTCCGGCTGCCGATGCGCCTCTGCTTTTCTCATGGGTGTTCGCCGGCCTGGCGCTTGTCGTGGGGTTGATTGGCGGTGTCATCAACGGGATTGTGATTGCCTATGCGCGCCTGACGCCGTTGATCGCAACGCTCGGAACCCAGCTTCTCTTTACGGGAATCGCCGTCTTCTTGACCAACGGCTCCGCCATCAGCATGGGTTTTATCGAGCCGCTCGATAACTTCGGCAACATGCCCGTCCTTGGTGTTCCAATGTGTTTTGCGCTGTTTATCGCTATTGCTTTGGCGCTATCCTTCTTGCTGAAATACACGCCTTTTGGCGTGAAACTGATGCTGCTCGGCAGCAATGCCAAGGCGGCTCGCTATGGCGGTATCAACGAGAAGCGCATGCTTCTCATTACCTATACGCTGTGCGGCCTTCTGGCGTCAGTCGCGGGGATCATCATTGCTGCGCGCAACTCTTCGGTGAAGTGGGATTATGGCGGGTCTTACGTTCTGATCGCGATCCTGATTGCCGTTTTGGGCGGTGTGAAGCCGGAGGGCGGCTACGGGAAGATACTCTGCGTACTTCTGGCTGCTACGGCTCTGCAAATCCTCTCAAGCCTGTTCAATTTCATGAACATTTCGAATTTCTTCCGCGACCTTGCCTGGGGGCTTCTGCTGCTTGCGCTTCTCGCATCGGCACGCATGCACTTCAGCTATTGGCTGCTGCCAAGAAGGCAATAGCGACAACGCCGACGGCTCCGGGATGAAGCCGCCGACCGAGACCCAAAAAAACAATCTGCTTATATTAATGGAGGAGTCATATGATCATGTTTTCCAAACTGATAGCTGGCACGATGCTTGCCGGAACAGTCATGGCGGGCGCCGCATTCGCGGCGGACAAGCCAACCATTGTGACAGTGGTCAAGGTTACCGGTGAAAACTGGTTTACCCGCATGAACGAGGGGGTCGATGCTTATGGCAAGGACAATGCCAATGTGAGCACCAGCCAGGTTGGCCCGGCAAAGGCGGATGCTGCGCAGCAGACCCGCATCATCGAAGATCTTGTCGCCAAGAATGTATCGGCGATTGCCGTTGTGCCGATGGACCCTTCTGCGCTGGAAGGCGTACTGCGCCGCGCTTCACAGCGGGGCATAAAGGTCATCACTCATGAGGGCGACAGCCTGGTGAATACCGATGTCGATATCGAAGCCTTCGACAACAAGGCATTCGGCGCACGCATCAATGAAAAGCTTGCTGAATGCATGGGAAAATCTGGCAAGTGGACATCGTTCGTGGGATCGCTTGGAAGCCTCACGCATAACCAGTGGGTCGATGCGGGTGCAGAGAACGCCAAGAAGTATCCGGACATGGAACTGGTGGCGGAAAAGAACGAATCGTTCAACGACGCGAACCGCGCCTATGAAAAGGCCAAGGAAATTCTCCGCAAATATCCGGATATCAAGGGCTTCCAGGGATCGTCCGCAATCGACGTAATTGGCATCGGCCGTGCAGTCGAGGAAGCGGGGCTGCAGGACAAGACCTGTGTGTATGGTCTGGGGCTTCCGAAGGATACCGGGCCGTATCTCGAAAGCGGTGCTGTAGACCAGATATTTTTCTGGGATCCGAAGGATGCTGGCTATGTCATGAACAAGGTCTCCGATCTCGTCCTGAAGGGCGAGGAGATCAAGGACGGCATGGATTTGGGCGTGCCGGGCTACGAGAAGATGACCGTGATCAAGGGACCGGGCAAGGGCATCATTATCCAGGGGCAGGCCTGGGTTGATGCAGACAAGTCCAACTATAAGAACTTCCCGTTCTGACCGCAAAGTAACGCGCCAAGCTGACTTTCAGGGCCGCCCAGCACCACAGCGGCCCTGAAGGACCTTATCCGGGAGTTTCAGGAAATCGCCATGCTTGCCACCGAAAGTACGACACATTCTGCGCCACCGTTTCTCGAGGTCAGAAACGTCAGGAAATCATTTGGTGGCGTGAAGGCACTGAAAGATGTCAGCCTGACCATCGAAGCCGGACAAATCTACCACCTGATGGGGGAGAATGGTTGCGGCAAGAGCACTCTGATAAAAATCCTCTCAGGCGCGCAGCCAGCTGATGAGGGGCAGATACTGATCGACGGTGAAGTGGCCGGCGCACGGGCTGGCGATCTCGGTGCGATCGGAGCGCTTCGTGCGGGGATAGAAACCGTTTATCAGGATTTGTCGCTGCTTCCCAATCTATCCGTGGCAGAAAACGTGGCGTTTACCGAACAGCTCGTTGAAGCTTCAGGCCGCCTTGCCCGTCGATTGAATATTTCCCTGTTGAAGGAAACAGCGCGGCGAGCCCTTTCCGAAGTGCATCTGCCGACGGACAATGCGTTTCTTTCGCGCCGGACCGACACGCTGCCGCTGGCGACCCGCCAGTTGATCGCCATTGCGCGGGCGGTCGCTTCGGAGGCGCGTCTTGTCATCATGGACGAACCGACGACATCGCTTACCCGGCAGGAAGTTGAAAATCTGCTGCATGTGGTTGAGCGCCTGCGCAGCAAGGGTGTCGCGGTCCTGTTCGTCACCCATAAGCTCGACGAATGCAAATCGCTTGGCGGCCGTGCAATCATCATGCGCGACGGGCTCAAGGTCGCCGAGCTTGATGTCGCCTCGCACAGCAAGGCGGAGTTCAGTCACTGGATGACCGGCCGCGAAATCAGCGAAACGCGCTATCGCATCGATCCAAAACTGGGCGACGTCATGCTCGAAGTCGAAAAATTGGGCGATGGCAAAGCATTCCGGAATGTTTCTTTCACACTCCGAAAAGGAGAAATCCTGGGTATTACGGGCCTGTTGGATTCCGGCCGCAACGAGCTTGCACTTGCTCTTGCTGGCGTCAAAACCGCATCGACCGGAAAGGTGCGCTTGAACGGACAGGAGATTGCACCGCAGTCGACCGCGCAGGCCATTGAATACGGGATCGGTTATGTGCCGGAGGACCGCCTGACCGAAGGTCTTTTCCTCGAGAAACCGATTCAGGACAACATCACCCTTCCGATCCTCGATCGGTTGCGCAATGCGCTCGGTGTGATAAGCGCCCGGCGTGCGCGTCGCGTTGCCGAGCAAAGCGTCGCCGACCTGCAGATCGTCGCGCCGGATGTAACAATACCGGTTCAATCCCTTTCCGGTGGCAATCAGCAGCGCGTCCTGATCGGTCGATGGCTGACGATCAACCCCCAGCTTCTGATCCTGCATGGACCGACCGTGGGTGTTGATGTCGGCTCGAAAGACACGATTTTCCGTATCATCCAGCGTCTGGCCGATGATGGCATGGGCGTCATCATCATCAGCGATGATTTGCCGGAGCTTTTGCAGAACTGTGACCGCATTCTCGTCATGCGTCAGGGCCGTATCGTCGCTACGCATGCTGCCGAGGGCCTCAACGAAGATGCCATCTACCAATCCATGGCCAGCACGTCGAAGGAGGTGGCACAATGACCGAGATCGCATCTGCCACTGTTGCTGATAAGAGCCAGCGCGGCATTGGGTCGCGTCTTTGGGATCTGTTGGGTCGTCGACCCGAAATCTTCACACTGCTTCTGATCATTGTGACCTGTCTGGTGGTTATCGGTGCCAATCCCGATTTCCTGCAGATGAGCAATATCGTGGATATTCTACGCGCTTCAGTCGTGCGTGGACTGTTCGCGATGGGCGTGCTGGTTGTGCTCGCTTCGGGCGGGATCGACGTTTCGTTCACGGCGATTGCAGCCTTCGTGATGTATGCGCTTACCATGCTGGTAACGAACTGGTTCCCTGAAATGCCGATGACGATCATTCTGATCCTCGCGGCATTGGGCGGGGCGGCATTTGGCGCTCTGAACGGCCTTCTTGTTCAGAAACTTCAAGCGCCTTCGCTGATCGTCACCATCGGAACCCAATATGTGATCCGCAGCTTTCTGCTGACTTTCGTCGGAACCGCTTTGTTCATGAATATTCCGGTAGCGATGGACGCGTTCGGCAAAGCGTCGCTTCTTACGCATCACGCATCGAACGGTGTCGTTTCGGTTCTACCAGCAACTGTTCTGGTTCTCGTTGCCGCCGCTCTCGTGACCTGGTTCATTCTTGAGCGGACATTGATGGGGCGGGCAATCTTCGCTGTTGGCGGCAATCCAGGTATAGCCGAACGCCTTGGCATCAACCTTTTCCGCGTGCGTATTTTCGTCTTCGCCTATGCGGGTCTTCTGGCCGGTATTGCGGGTGTGGTTCACGTCTCAAGCAATCGCTTGGCCAACCCTTTTGATCTGGCCGGCATGGAACTTGAAATCATTGCCGCCGTTGTTCTGGGGGGCGCGCGGATTACGGGTGGCTCAGGTTCGGTGATCGGAACGCTGCTGGGCGTGCTTCTGATCACGATCGTCAGCAACGTGCTGATTTTCGTGGGAATTCCAAGCACCCTCCAGCTTGCCATTGTGGGTATTTTCATCCTGATTGCCGGTACGATCTTCGCTTTGCGCAATCGCAGCTGATATTAAATTGGCCACGCTTTTGCGTCATCGCACAGGCGCGGCCCCATGCATTCTCGGGGAGGTTTTCATGTCACACGATGTGTCGGTCGTCGGGCTCTATATTCTGGATGTGCTCGGCCGGCCGGTCGATGCAATTCCGTCGGGCGGAAATGTTGAATTTATCGATGAAATTCGGCTGACGGTTGCGGGAACCGCTGGCGGTACAGTTGTCGATCTGGCGAAGCTTGGCCTTAATTGCTTGGCCGTCGGTGCGGTTGGGGACGATGAGAAAGCCGATTTCGTTATTGCGACGCTACAAAAGTTTGGAGTCGATACGGAGCAGATGCAGCGCCTTGAGGGCGTGCCGACATCAGCGAGCATCCTGAATATCCGCCGCAATGGCGATCGACCGGCGTTGCACGCGCGCGGGGCGTCAGACCATTTCGAGATCGCCGACAGCGCGCTGGATGCGGTGTTGGCGCCCCCGATTATCCACCTTGGCGGAACCGGCCTTTTGGCCAAGCTGGATGGAGAGCCAAGCCGAAAGCTGCTTGCCGAAGCGAAGGCACGCGGAAGAACGACGACCTTTGACCTTCTTGGCGCAAATGATGGAACGCTCAATTTGATCGCTCCGCTTTTCCCGCATATCGATTATTTCATGCCTTCCATCGAGGAAGCGAAACAGATTTCGGGGGCCGAGGATGTCGAAGGTGCAGGAGCTTTCTTCCTTGAGCGCGGTGTGAAGCATTGCGTGTTCACGCTGGGCGGCGACGGCGTCTGTTTCATGGACGCATCGGGCGAGACCGTGCGTCAGCCCGCTTTCCAGATCGAGGTTGTGGATACAACCGGGTGTGGGGACGCTTTCGACGCCGGTTTCATTACGGCCTTGCATCACAAGATGGATTTGAAAACGGCTTTGAACTTCGCTCAGGCGTCCGCTGCACTGGTTGCAACGGGTCTCGGCTCGGATGCAGGTATTCGCTCCTTTGACGAGACGCTTGCATTTATGAACTCGGTGCCTGTCCGGCAATAATGTAATGAAAAGCGGGCGGGAGGAAATCCTGCCCGCACCCTTTTGTTTTAGCACGCATCTTTTCCGAAAACTGTTTCACATTTTTCGGGATGCGCTTTCATCGGCAAGCAGCTTCTCGGCAGCGACCATATCGGTCACCAGATGCGTGGCATAACCACCCCTCAGAACAGCGCGGATGGCTTCCACCTTCTGCGTGCCACCTGCGACGCAGAGCCTGTTTGGGACGCCTCGCAGTTCATTGAGCTCGATACCAATGACGCGCCGGTCAAGCTCGCGGACGATCTGATTTCCGTCACGATCAAGAAAGCGGCAGATTAAAACTGCGGCTGCCCCTTCACGCGCATAAGCGTCGATTTCCTCATTGCTGGTGACATCGGCAATGCGCATCGTGCTTTCAGCAGCAAGGCCGCCGACGCCGAAGACGATCATGCTGGCCTGGTTGATTAGCTCGAATTGGCGCTGGAGTACGGGTTCGCCCATCAGAGCATCTCGCAGTTCAGTCGTGCTAAGCACGGCAGGGGCCAGCATGTTGACGCTGGTTGCGCCCATGTTGCGCGCCATGATCGACGTGCAAAGCTCGGCGGAAAATTCTCTCTTACCGATGGAGGATCCGGTGACCTGCACCACTGTCAGACCTTCCATGGGCTGCGGCAGCGAAATTGCATCGGCGATGGCGAGTACCGTGCGTCCCCATGAAACGCAGATGGTATCGCCTGGCTTCACCATGCGTTCCATCAACCTTGCACCGCCAGCACCCAGCGCTTTCAGGCGCGCTTCGGGGGTGATTGATTTTTCCGATGGAATGACGAGCGCTTCCGACAGTCCAAACCGCGCGGCCAATTTACGGGCGATAAGTGTGCGAGTGGCGATTTCGGGGTTCATCAGGATGCGAACGACGCCTCTTTGTCTCGCCTCCTGCAGATAGTTGACGATGGTTGCGCGCGAAACACCGATCATCTGCGCGATTTCGTTCTGGGTTAGCTGGTTTTCGTAATAAAGCCATGCCGCCCAGACAACGGCATCATCGAACTCGGCCGGGATGGCATGCGTAGACGATGTTTGAGGGCCCGATGTCATGCTCGTTTCCTGTTGCCTGTGTTGTTCCTGAGTTGCACAGAAAAGTCTTTCGATCAACACGACAATCAATCGAGTTGACTAATGTCAGTTAATGGTGTCAATTGTATATAGAGGGAAGAGGAATCTCCACAAGTCTTTGTAGCGCCATGGAAAATGCCAAGTTTTCCGTGAAGGCGTCTTTGTGTCTGTGCTTCAATGAACAGGCCTGCAGCTAAGGAAACGGCAGATGAAATCGAATTGGTCACAACCGGATTTTGACAGAATTGTCGGCGCATATGAGAAGGCAGGCGTGAATCGCGATGTCGCGATCCGCACTTATACAACGCGCCTCTTGGGCTCCGAGCCGAAACTGGTTTTGCACGGTGGCGGCAATACTTCTGTGAAGACTACGCTGATCGATCACGATGGCAGCGAAGTGTCTGTCCTCTGCGTCAAGGGCAGTGGCTGGGATATGGGCAAGATCGAGCCTGCGGGGCTTCCTGCCCTGCATCTGGAACCGTTGAAGGCTATGGTGAATTACGAGACCTTGTCGGATGACGATATGGTCATGTTGCAGCGTCGCCTGTTGCTCGATCCGGCGTCACCGAATCCATCCGTGGAGGCTATTCTCCATGCCATATTACCGTTCAAGCATGTGGACCACACCCACGCGAATGCAATCGTGGCGCTCACCAATCAGCCACGGGGTGAAGAAATCATCCGCGAACTTTTCCCGGAGATGATTGTCGTGCCTTATGTAATGCCCGGCTTCGATCTTTCGAAGGCGTGCCTGAAGGCGTTCTCCGCAAGACCGGATGCACCCGGAATGATCTTGCTGAAGCATGGTATTTTCACGTGGTCGGAGGACCCGCGCGAAGCCTACGAAAACATGATTGCTGCAATTGATCGTGCCGAAAAGCGCATTGCCGAAGGCAGGCCGCATCCTTTCGGCAAGGCGAGCGCTGCACAATCTGATAAAGCCCTGGCCCCGGTTGCGGATATCACGCCGATATTGCGTGGAGCGATTGCACTTCCTGGAAAAGAAGAGGGAAGGCCGCGCCGTTTCATTCTCGAGCACCGCGTTAATGACGACATTCTGGATTTCTGCGGTGCGCCGAACGTCGCGGATCTGGCGCGGCGCGGGAATGCGACACCGGAACATGTCATTCATATCAAGCGGTATGGCGTGGCGCTACCAAAGCCGGAAGCAGATAACCTTGAAGCATGGACAGTCGTCGTAAAAGAGGCGGTGGCCGCCTATGCGGCCGACTATACGACCTATTTCGAGCGTAACAATGCGCGTGCGGGTGGCGGCAAGAAGATGCTCGATCCGATGCCGCGCGTTTTCTACGTCGAAGGCGTAGGGCTGTTCGCCGCTGGAAATACTCAGAAATCCGCTCGTATCTGCGCAGATGTTGCCGAAGCGACGATTGAGGTCATTCGCGGCGCTGAGGGGATTGACCGGTTCGAAGCTCTATCAGAGGAAGACCTTTTTGATATCGAGTACTGGTCACTGGAACAGGCAAAGCTGACCAAGCTGACAGAAAAGCCGCTGACCCGGCAAGTGGCGGTCGTGACAGGCGCAGCCGGCGGTCTTGGACTGGCTATTGCGGAGCAACTGAAAAGCCAGGGCGCGGAACTGGCGCTGATCGATATTGATGGGAAGCGGGTTGCCGCTGAAGCGAAGCGGCTGGGTGGATTTGCGGTTTCATGCGATCTGACCGATCCTGCTGCCGCAGATAATGCGCTCGCGCAGATTGCGGAGGAGTTCGGTGGGGTCGATATACTGGTTTCCAATGCGGGGGCAGCTTTCCAGGGCGCGTTGACGTCAGTTGATGACGATTTATTCAAGGCTGCGTTCGACCTTAATTTCTGGAGCCATCATTATATTGGGCGTGCTGCGGTCAAGATCATGCAGAAGCAGGAAACTGGTGGCGCGATCGTGTTCAATGTAAGCAAGCAGGCTGTAAACCCGGGACCCGATTTCGGACCCTACGGCACGTCCAAAGCGGCGTTGATGGCATTGATGCGCCAATACTCTCTGGAACACGCCGCCGATGGCATCACGGTGAATGCGGTTAATCCCGACCGAATACGCACGGGCCTGATGACCGACGAAATGGTTGAGGATCGAGCGCGCGCCCGGGGGGTAACGCCTGACGTCTATATGCGGGGCAATCTTCTGAAGCGGGAAGTTTCGGGTGAGGACGTTGCCGAGGCGGTTCTGCACCTTGTGCAAGCGCGCGCATCTACCGGGGCCGTCATTACCGTGGATGGAGGCAATGTAGCGGCAATGCTGAGATAATACCCCAAGCGTACAGTATCTGCTCGGTTTACTTTGCTTGACAGTGTTGGAGCGGCTCATCCGGGCCGCTCCACGCGCGACCGTGCTGCGGATCAGAACAGAGCCGATTTGACTGATCATGATATTCTGGAACGTTACTGTTTACGGTTTCTTAACTGTAGAAGGATCAGCTGTCCGGATTCTCAAGCCTCCTCAAGCCTTCTCAACGAGACCTCGGGCGATTTTTACTCGCCGGTATCAGCATCTCCATTACGTTTGACATAGCTGATAAAGTTAGGGATATCTAATATATAGAATCGTAATATAGATAAGATATTGATCGTCTTGTTTTACGATTAACCAAAATCTTGGTTCTATCTTGTTGTTGTAATACTTGCGGCGTATAAGCGCGATGGTTTGTTCCATTTCGTTGAAGGGGCGAGCATTACATTTGGTTGTGCGCGCCTCCCTCCACGAGATCATTTATTATTTAAGGCACCGCTGGTGCGAGGAGAAAGCATGTCTGACAGTTTTTCAATCTGGAAATCTTCCTGTCGAATGTTGGCGCGCGGCGTTGCTGTGGCGCTTGTAACTGCAGGCCTTATCCTACCCCAGGCCGCTTACGCATGCACCAGCTTCATTCTGCCATCGACGGACGGTGGCTTCGTTTATGGACGCACGATGGAATTCGGATTCAAGATCGATTCCAAAATGATCATGATTCCACGCAACTTCGAGATGACCTCGCAGCTTTCGGCCGACACAGCTGGCAAAAAGTGGAAGGCTAAATATGCCGCCATCGGCATGAACGCTTTTGGTCTTCCTGCGTTGGTCGACGGCATGAATGAAAAGGGACTCGCAGGCGGCATACTTTATTTTCCGGATTTTGCGCAATATCCGGATCCTGCTTCGGTGAAACCGGAAAATAGCCTTACCCCTTGGGATTTCCTGAGCTGGGCCCTCGGCAATTTTTCGACGGTAGCAGAAGTGAAAGCCGCGCTCGAAACAGTCACCGTCGTTGGCGTCAAACAGGCCGATATGGGCTTTACGCCAGGCGTGCATTATACCTTGCACGATGCGACAGGCGCATCGATCGTGATTGAGCCGATCGAAGGCAAACTTAAAGTCTACGACAATCCCCTCAGTGTACTGACCAACGCACCCTCCTTCGATTGGCATATGACCAATCTGCGCAATTATGTGAACTTGCGTCCGGCGAATGTGGAGCCGCTCAAAATCAATGATGCGACCATCGAACAATTAGGTGAGGGATCCGGCATGCTGGGCATACCGGGCGATGCGACCCCGCCTTCACGCTTTGTGCGCGTCAGCGCCAACATTCTATCAGCCCGCAAAGTGCCGAGCGGCATCGAAAGCGTGCGTCTGGCCGAACACATTCTCAACGGTTTCGATATTCCCGTCGGTGTTGTCCAGAATGCGGCCAATGAACAGCAAGAAGCCGTTGACTACACACAGTGGTCGACTGTGGCCGACATGAAAAATGACGTCTACTATGTCAAAACTTATGAGGAACAGATTCTGCGCGGCGTCGCCTTCAAGGATCTCGACCTTGATGCAAAGGAATTGCTGACGATCGGGATACCAACAGCAGTCGCGACATTGCCGTTCTTGAGTCAGAAATAAGAACAGGAGAGCGGCGAGAGCCGCTCTCTTCTTTCCTTTGGGCTAACTCGTTGCGATCACATCGCACGATTTCATCGCCGGAACGGTGATATCAAGACCAAGTCCATTCACGAAGCTTCAGTGCAGCAAAGCCCGGATAAGATCAGGTGCTGGGTCTGTGCCTTTGAATCTTGTGCACGGATGCCGGTGGCACGTTGCGGAAGGACCGACCGATTTCCTCCGACCCGAGTCCAAGTTCAGCGAGCAGCTCCGTATTGACCGGACAACGCATCGCATAGGTGAACTGATAGAATGAATCGAACGGGGCCAGATAATGAAAACTTCCTCGCAAGACGGCTTCCACCTGCACGTTATTCATCGCCAGGAGGCCAAAGCCACTGATGGTGTGGTGTTCGACCGCACAATAACGCGCCCAGACGATGGTGCTGTTGATTATGCCGGCACTTCGATCTCGCTCCGCCAGTTCGGCCAGAGTTTCAAGTATAGCCTCAAACACGCCGATCTCTATCCAGCGCCGATATCGGCGGAAAACGCAGTTCTACTAGACATATTCGTCAGGTAGATGCTGCCATTGCGCTCCTATGCGGACGATCCGCATCATGCCTTCGAAATATCGACGATCGTCTTGGGCTGAAACCCAGAGGTTTTTCGCGTTCGTACGGTTTATCATTGGAGGCGAAGAGCTCTCTTGTGATCTCAGCGCGCCCATATTGTCCATTCATGCGTCGCTGTCGAATCGAAACTATAAAACATCAGTAAAATTGCAATCAGGAGACTGTGGGGTGCTGCCCGATATAATGTTTGAAATATTAGTGGAGTAGTGTTGCACGGATAGCACTTAAAGTACGCGCTCGGTAGCGCCCTTTCCTGTGGTGTAGCTAACAGTCACCATTGGCGCGGGTGGTTTACGTCGCCTTGAGATTAATAAAAACAACAAATTAAAATAATTACTAATATATAGAGCATTAATGATCAGGAAATTCGATATGAATTATGTAATTATTCTGAAATATAATATAAGTAAAATTGAATATTGAAAAGATATTGACGAGATTTGCAATATTGTATAAATCATATATCAATTTTTCGTATAATAACTGTATGTTATTTTTCTTTTGATCTCGAAGGTGAAGTTTAGCGTGACCAAGAAATACGTTATTCGAAACGTCTTGAATTGCCGCAGTGTTGAATATTTTGCTCGCCCGCAGCCGGCTCAAATCGAATTGCGGAATTCGAAAAATTGTACACTGGTGTGCTCGAGTGCCGTTCGCCGCGCGGGGCGGTTTCTGTGTGCTGGCGTTTCGGTGTTGGCACTTATTGTGGGCGGTGCCATGTCCTCTGTTCTGCTAATCGGTACAGGTTTTGCTTTTTCTGACGATTTACCGGGAAATCCAGGCGGTAGTGCTGGGTTATATTGGGTCGCTGGAGGGGCAGGCAATGGACAAGGTGGCGCCATAAATGGCGGAAGCGGATTTCTGGCCGTTGATGGAGTTGGTGGGGCAGGGCATGACTCGACCAGTGATCCCCTGGTGCTTGGTGGCGCGGGCGGCGCAGTCGGTGCGGTAACTATCGGCGCAGGTGTTGAGAATATTGTTGGCGGCGCTGGTGATAAAGGTGCGAGTTCTAAAGTCTCATCCGGCGGTGGCGGTGGTGGCGCTGGAGCGTTTTTAGACGGAGGGGAGTTCAGCTTGATCGGGGGATCGAGTGTGATTGGCGGACGGGGCGGCGATGGCGGTGCTGCCCTGTATGGAGGGTCCGGCGGTGGCGGTGGCGGTGGCGGGGCGGGCGTTATCGTGCGTGGCGGTACTCTAATTAATTCTATGGATGCTACTATAAGGGGCGGCGCTGGCGGCAACGGTGTTAATGCGACAAGTGCCCGACAAAAACTTGGAGATGGTGGCGGTGGCGGCGATGGCATCGTTGTAGAGAATGGGGCCAGTTTTACCAATCTCGGGGCAATATTTGGTGGTGCGGCTGGCAAGGCTGCTGAAAACGCGACTGCCTATGACGGCATGGGAGGGGCGGGAATTCGCATCGGCAGCGATTCGCATGTGATCAATGGCGGCTCGATTTCATCAGGTTTTTCAAACAGAGGAGTTTCGAATACCGTTGATATTGTAGGAAGTAACAATATCTTCGAAATTTGGGATGGTTCGGACATCAATGGAAAAGTGGTCGTCGCAACGGGTACGAGTGGCAATACGTTTGCACTTGGTGGGGATGTAAATTCGACATTCGACGTTAGCGGAATTGGTGTCAACTACGTCGGATTTCAACAATTTGGCAAACTGGGCTCATCAACCTGGAAGCTGACGGGAACATCAACGCTTAGCACGCCATGGACGGTTTCTGGCGGCCTTCTGGACATTACTAGCGATGAGGCCTTGGGAGCGGTCGCTGGCGCTGTGACACTTGATGGTGGAGGGTTATCGCTTGACGGTAATTTCGATATATATCGTGACATTGTTGTTGGAAACTCGGGCGGCAGAATCGAAACGGAGAACGGAGAAAACACGCTTAGAGGCAATTTTTCGGGCAGTGGTACTTTTACCAAGTCGGGCAACGGCACTCTCCTGTTATTGAACGATAGCAGCGGCTTGACCGGCTTGACCCAAGTCAATTCCGGACAATTGGAGTTTGATCGAGGCGCGAAAATCGGCGGGAATCTCTCGGTATCGTCGGGAGCCTCTATTGCGGGGACAGGTACTGTAGGCGGTGTTGGAACTTTTGCTGGCGGTAGTACTCTATATGTGCAAACCGGCTCCCCGATGACGTTTGGCCGCGGTCTGACCTTTCAGCCCGGCAGCACTCTCGATGTAACTTTGACCGGAAGTCCGTCCGAAACCCCGCTTATCAGTGTCAATGGAGATCTGGCGCTGAACGGAACATTGAATGTCAGCGATAATAGCTTCATGGGGTCCGGTGATGGCGGACCGGGTGTCTACAGAATCATCAACTACACTGGTAGTCTTACCTCGAACAATATGACGCTCGGCCATGTTCCTGAAGGTTATGAAAATCTGGAATTGCAAACCTACGATACCGGACATGTTAATATCGTCAATACGCAAGGGATGGTGTTCCGATATTGGGACGGCGGCGATCCCGCCAACTATGGCGACGGTAAGATAAATGGCGGCGACGGACAGTGGAACAACGCGGGCGGAAACGATAGCTGGACGGACACTAAGGGACAGTTGAACGGCGAGTGGACGGATCATTCATTTGCGGTATTCCAAGGCGTGGCCGGCCGAGTGACGATAGATCAGAATTTTAGCCCAACAGTGACCGGGATGCAGTTCTTCGTTGATGGTTATATGCTTGATGGAGGAAGCATTAATCTTAACGGAAGCGACACGACGCCGATTATTAATGTCGGTAACGGTCAAACCTCGAGCTCTTCGTTTACGGCGATTGTCAATTCTCGCCTTACAGGCGGAGACGCCAGCGGAGAGGGATTGAGGAAAACTGGATACGGAACGCTCATTCTTACGGCTGATAATGATTATCTGGGATCGACTACGGTATCAGAAGGTACCTTGCAGATTGGAAATGGAGGAACTACCGGCGGAATTCTCAGTACGAGTGATATTAAACTGGAGCGATCATCTACTGACTACGGACGTTTGGTAATCGATCGTTCTGATGACATTGAGTTCGAAAACAATATTTCAGGTGAAGGGCAGGTTACACAGAAGGGGCAGGGGGCGGTTACTTTCACGGGCGATAACAGTTTCTCCGGCGGTTTGACGGTATTAGGTGGCGAAGCGCACGCAGGACGCGATGGCAACTCATTCGGTACAGGCCAGTTGCGTATAGCCACCGGTGCAAAAGTTTATCTTGACGACCATGATACCACGGTGGGAGGGATTGCAGCCTCTAATCCGAAAAGCGCTACCTCTGATGGGGATATAGTTCTCGGTTCTGGGACGTTAACTTTGAATCAAAAGTCCGACGGAACGTTTGCCGGCGCTATATCCGGCACGGGTGGCTTGACGATGAGCGCTGACAGCAAGGGCTCATCTCTCACTCTCTACGGAGCCAGCGATTACACGGGTACAACCCAAGTTTATGCTGGAACTCTGATTCAGGGGCGCCAAGGCGGTTTCAGCGGCGGTTCAACGTACAATGTTAGTGAAGGCGCTGGCCTACAGCTAGGCGGCTTCGATACAAATATGGTGTCCCTGTCCAACGACGGAACTGTTCGTTTCGGCGGAGGAGGCGGTACCACGCTTACCGTCGAAGGAAATTATGTTGGGCACGGGGGGACCCTCGTCATGACGTCCAATTTGGACGGCGACGATTCCAAAACGGATATGTTGAAAGTAACGGGAAGCACTGAGGGAGATACTACGCTTCAGATCGTTAACAGAGGCGGCTTTGGGGCACAGACAGTCAACGGTATCAAAGTTATTGATGTTGGTGGAGAATCGAACGGTAATTTTGCCCTGAAAGGTGACTATGTTACCAAAGACGGTCAGCAGGCGATTATGACATCGTCCGCTTTTGCATATACGTTGCAGAAAAACAGCGTGGCAGACCCAAATGGTGGCAATTGGTATTTGGTTAGCCAAAACACAAAGACGGATCCTAACCCTAACCCTAACCCTAACCCGGAGCCGGGGCGTTATAGCGCGGCAGCGCCGATATACCAAGCCTATGCTGACTCAATGCAGGCATTGAACAGAATGCCGACCTTGCAGCAGCGAGTCGGTGACCGTTATTTCGACGACGTTTCCGCGATTGTGCGTCTTGCTGGAGAAGGAGGTGAGCCAGCTACCGTTGCAAGTTGGGCGCGGGTTGATGGCGCGCATGAAAGACTCCAGAACGACACTTCGTCGGGGCGCTTGATGCAAGGAATTGATACAATTCTTCTTCAAACCGGCGTTGATGGAGAATTTTATGAAGACTCCAATGGCCGTCTCATTGGTGGTCTCACCGGTCAGTTCGGCCAATCTAAATCTCGAATATCAAACTATAATGGTGATGGTACTGTTGAAACGCAAGGGTGGGGTTTCGGTGGAACTCTGACATGGTATGACAACGACGGATTTTACGCTGACGGACAGGTACTGATCAGTTCTTACTCAACGGACCTCAGTTCGGATACGCTTCAAAAGCAATTATCAAATGGTAACAAGGGAACTGGTTACGCCGGTAGTGTGGAAGTCGGGCAGCGATACATTCTGGACGATAACTGGTCAGTGACCCCACAGGCACAATTGAGCTGGTCTTCCGTTAGATTTGACGAATTCAAAGATGTCTATGGTGCGAATATACGTGACGAGGGCGGGGACAGTATGATCGGCCGCTTCGGTTTCTCGGCCAAGTACAGTGACGGTTGGCAAGGTGGCGACGGAAAAAGGATTGAAGCTAATCTATACGGTTCGGCTAACTTCTATCAAGAATTTCTGGGCGGAACCCGTATCAATTACAGTGGGACATTGCTTGACAATAACACAGACCCCCTCTGGGCAGGCATGGGCCTAGGGGGCTCTTATAGATGGGCTGATAAGAAATATACCATCTACGGAGAAGGTACTATGAATACGTCAATTAACCACATCGGTGATAGCTACGCTTTTAAGGCAACTATCGGCTTCCAAGCGAAGCTATAAGTATCCAATTGAAGATATTGAAAATCTGAAAAGGTACCGTTAGGTATGAGAAAATTTAAATATTACACTTATATCCAGGTTGCGATATCTATCGCCACGATGTCGATTGTTGTGTATTTCAATCAAGAAATAGCAGATATTGTTAGTCACAATGTCTATATTAATAGCTTGATACTTGGTGTGTTTTGCGTCTCGACGATATTTTTACTTGTTGACGCGTTGTGCACGATTAGAAAAGAATATCTATGGCGGCGGTACGGGGCGGATAAACGTTATGCTCGTTCCGTATTCGGCGCTAGATTTGAAAGCATACCGACCCAAACGGGGGAGATCCTGGAGGAAATGGCCCAGAAATGGAAAGACTCCATCGGCTGGAAAACTACGGCTATGGAGTATATTTCTGGATCTCTTATAGGCGTTGGTCTGCTTGGTACTTTTATCGGATTGATGCACACTATGGGGTCGGTGTTTGATGTGCTTTCGTCCCAGGCTTCGGGTAAGGATCTCGTGTCTGGGCTCAGCGTTCCTTTATCCGGTATGGCAACGGCATTTTCCGCATCGCTCATGGGGCTTAGCACCTCGCTCACGCTCGGCCTACAGTCGATGCTGCTTGATAAATCAAATCGCGAGTTTTTTGCCGCCGTTGATGATTGGACAATTTCTCAGAAGGAAGAGGCTGAGCAAGGTGGGGCTGGTGATTACTCTAACCGGGGTGCAGGCGTCAAATATTTAAGCAGTTTGGCCAGGACAACCGCAGATCTTCATGAGGCGGTACAGGATCTACTTAAAGTTAATGGTGCACTTATGAGCCATTCCGTAAAGAGTTGGCAAGAAATAACAGGTGAAGTGCGCGAACTTCGAAATTCTATGAATGAGGTTTCAAAGGTCAGCTCTCGTATTTGTGAATTGAACGACGTGTCGAACCAGCACGCGGAAGTCCTTAACAATACTATGACAGCAAACACGGCTCGCGTAGAACGTATGCGTGTGGGGTTGGACTCTGTGATGGAAGGCAGCGTGTCACGTACGGGTGAGTTAGGAGATCATGTCCGGCAGTTGAATGAAAACATTTCTGTTCTGGTTAAGCAGTCCGTCGCCGATCAGAGTGCTCTCGAACGAATTACTGAGTTTCAGCGGATGGCCCACGATGCAAATTTTGCTTGTTTACAAGAAGTTGTTGCAACGCGCACTGCTTTAGAGGCGGCTTTTAATATGCGGACGCTCATGCAGGGGGAAAACAATGGCTAGATATGTCACATATTTTCTTTCGGCTTCCCTGTTGTGTATGCCGGTTTCTGTATCTGCCAAATCTTTGAAAGATGCGATTCTAGATGGAATAAGTTATAATACTTCTGGAAAGATTGCAGATGAGCAAAGTAATGCAGCAAAATACAAGGTCGATCAGGCTTATTCGTCGTATTGGCCTCAAGTAAATTTGATTGGTAAAACCAAGACAAATGATAGAGGTTATGGCGCAACTTATAGCCGTGACGATGATGAGACGTCTATGCTAACGTTTGCGTTTCAGTATACTCTTATTGATCTCACTCGCGACCGTCAGATTGCTGCTGCCCATAATGCCTATAATGCGGCCAAATGGAATGCTAAACTTCAACAGGAAAAACTCGCATTTGAAATCATTAAGGCATATCTGGATGTTTGGCGAAAACAAAAGACGAAATCGATAACGGGAGAATATGTCAAATCCGTTGAGAAGCTCGCAGGTAAAGTGCAGGCAAGGGTAGATGGCGGGCTTTCCGAGGCATCGGATTCAGTGCGAGCAATGGCGGCCCTTGATGAAGCTCGAACGCGTATGGAAGACGCCGATAAGTCTTTGGAGGACGCTCGCGTAACACTCTCTGCAATGATAGGTCAAACTTATACTATTAACGAGAAGTTTGATGAAAACGCGAAACCGTCTGTGCCGAAATTCCCCGCCACACCGGAACTCTACGAGAATAGCTTCGTGATCAAGATGCTATCCGAGAAAGCAAAGCAGAAGAAAGAAGAGTACGAATACGCGAGGAAAGACCCGTTTCCAAAGCTGCAGCTTCTTGGCAACTACAAGGAACGGTTTGAGGACTCAGATGCCCCATCATCACAGTTTTTTCTGCAATTTAGTATGCCATTAATGGACGGTGGCCTTAGTCGGGGAAAGACGAATGAAGCTCGCTCTATGAAAAATATCAGCGAGTATCAACTTCAGTCAGGCGTTCGAGATTTGAATAAAAATTTTTCTATACTTAAGCTTACGCTGGAGAAGGAAAGTAGAATATGGGGCTTAAATAAATCTTCAGTGGGAAAAGCCTCAAAGACACTAGACCTCTACGATAAAGAATTTATCATGGGAAATAGGCCGTTATCTGATATTATTTCAGCACAAAGAGAATTGTATAACGCCAGATTATCACTATTGAATTCACGATACAATTTTAACTCTAGTATATCGGCCATTTATAACCTGTTCGGGGATACTGCAAGCTCGATAAAGTTTATGTAGGTTATTATGTCACAGAAGAACCACATTTGGCCAGCTTACGTCGATATGATGACCGTGTTGTTATTGGTCTACATATTGATGAATTGTATGTTTTCAGTGATTATCTCCAATGCTAATTTGGATGAACATTCGGTCGCTGGAGCTGGTGATAACTCAGAGACGGTTTCAGGACGGATCGTTAATAATTTAGCCGGCAACCGAACCACTTCCACTAGCGAGAGCGACGCCCATGACACTTCAGACGGAGTAGCTATCGCATCGACATCTGATGAATCAGAGGTGAAGCGGAACGCAAAAGAGTTGCCAAAAGGCGAGGAGGTTCAGTCATCATCTGTGCGATCTAGCAATGTGCAAGCTGACGCTACAGGCACGTTTTCGGATGCACATGATGAGACACAGGAACAGAGCAAGGCCGCACTTACTTCAAACGCTGGCCAGCTCAGGGGGCCGGGGGTTGATAATGTAATCCTTCAAGCTCAGAAAGAGTTGTATCAGTATAAACGTGACGACCTAGTGGTAAAATTTGCGCAACGCCAAGAGGCATACTCCGATACAGAAAAACAAAATATTCTATCGTGGATTAATAAATACCGTGGAAGAGATGGTTATTATATTGTCGGAGTTTTCGTGCACGAAGATGATGCTACTAGTGCGAGTGGTCTCCTAACACAGCAGGCTGAACTCTACTACCAGTTAATGGTGATTTTTGAATCCCAAGATGTGGACTTGAGTAAAGTACATCTTAGAAATGCAGTTCCTTCTAGTGAGATTGATAATGTGGTTAAAGCGCGGTTTGTTCCTTGCCAAGGGCTCTGTGCCGGTGGAGCACAGTAGCCGAAGGGCAAATGGCTCGCAGGTATTTTTGTCCTTGGCGATTGCGATTCTTCTGATCGCGCTTCTAGCTATGAATGTGGATATTTCGATTCAAGCGCACGGCTACTTGCAAATTAAGGACAAGAATATTGTCGTCGAACATTCGATTGGCGGCCGCGTTGAAAAGCTGTTTGTTAGAGAAGGACAGGAAGTCGAAAAGGGAGAGCCCCTCGTTGTCATCGACAATAGCTATGTTTCTGAAGAATACAGCAAAAGCAAATCACTAGTATCCGTATTGTCTATGAGAATCGAGAGAATTCGCTCTGAGATATCTGGCCAATCATTTTCATTTAATAACAATTCCGTGGATACTTTAGCTTATCAACAGGAATTTGAAGTATACCAAGCTAATAAGAAGAATTACGAGGACGAGCTCAAAATTAGTCTGTCTGTAGAAGATGAAAGACGCTCAGAACTTCGTTCCAATCAGACATTGATTGACGGCTTGCGTAAGCAGTTAGAATACGATCAAAAGCAAGTCAAATTGGTGGCGGGATTGGTAAAGGTGGGGGCTGCGGCACAGGGGACTCTACTTACACGGCGTTCTGAAGAGCAGAAGACCCTTAACGATTTAAACAACGCGATCTCCAAATTAAGTATTTTGAATGACCAAGTGGCAAAAGCAAAACTCGATACCGAGAAAATAAGGAAAGCCTACATTAGTGAAAAACAGAATGAACTTCTGAAAGTCCAGGACCAGTTAGCCGAAGCACAGGCTAAATTGTCGGGCGCTCATGATCGAAAGCAGCAGGAACAGATTTTAAGCCCGGTGCGAGGCTTGATCCAAAAGCTTACTAAGTCTCATGAAGGAAGTGTTATTGCGCCAGGCGGGGAGATATTGGAGATTACTCCCAAAGACGTCCCTGTGGTGGCATCCGTGAAGCTCGAAACAAAGGACAGGGATAAAATCTGGATCGGCATGCCTGTTAAGGTTGAGATTAATGGCTACGAAAGAGCCGCGGAGAACTCTCTAAAGGGTAGTGTAATATTGATCAGCGCAGACTCGTTTTCGGAAGAAAGAGGCGCGAGATATTACTTGGTGGAAGTTTCAATCGATCAAAAGGATATAAAATCCAAGCTTTACCCAGGAATGTCAATTGTTTCTTACTTCTTAATCGGTAAAAGGTCTGTGGCCGAGTATTTCTTTAAACCGTTGCTTAAGGGGGCAAGCCATGCTTTTGCAGAGCCCTAAGGCGGTCCAACTGAAGGCGACTGAATAGAAACTTTGTAGCGACGAGAATCCGATGGATTGAATTTTTACATTTGGAACCGAGCGATATGAGATGTGGTTCAAATATCAAATTCTACGAACCGCGGATCGGTAAAAATATTGATGGTCTTTGCTGAGCCCGACATTTTCTCGGCATCTGATTAAGGACGGTACAATTTCGAAATCGGGCCTTTAGGGCAGAACGTTGTGCAATTCGATCCCGAGAACAATGTAATATTAGTTGGAGATATAATATGGAAAATTCGCAGGAACATATTGTTCTTATTAAGACGCTGCAGGATAATTCTCTTCCTTTCGCTCTCAATGGAGCAAAAGTTTCAATTCATGGCCAGGATTTCGTATTTGAAACTGCTTCAGGCGACGTTTTTAAGTTGCCTTTCGCGGCGCAATTCGCCAGCCTGACTGACCAGGCATTTAGCCTCAGTTTTTCCGATGGACAGCAACTCACCTCCAAGGAACTGATTCAACGAGCGATCAGCAATTACAAAAAAAATGACGTTCATCTGGCTAATCATGACGGTGACGCCCAAGCGGTTCCAGAGGATCAGCGACCACATGAGAAGGTGGTTGTTAAAACGGTCGTTGAAAAAGTGTTTGTACCAGATGCAGGAGTAGCAGTAAGCGACAGTTCTACTAATGGTCATTCCGATTCTGTTGACTCGCAAGACATACAGATGGATTTGGTTGAGATTCATCCCACCGCGCAACCGTTCCAGTTTAGCAGTTCGAGTTCGGGGGGGAGCGTGAGTCCGGTAAATCCGGTAAATCCGGTTAATCCAGTTAACCCAGTAGATCCTGGGAACGTGGGGGTGCCGCCTCTCCATCAGTTTCAACTGGGAACGATCATTAACGATTCGGATCATACCGTTATCGCCGGTGGTGGATCGCGGATCGATCCGAGTTTCGAGCAACAATATGGCCCTCAGACTATTGATTTGAGTGGTTATGGCGATACGTGGACAGTGGATGCGCGTATCCGTGGCAGCTCAAACAATGAGCACACTTTGACACGTATCTTCAAAATGGATAACGCCACAGAAATCACCGGCGTTACGGCCAATCAGAGTAGTTCTTACCATATTGTGACGTGGGACTCTGCGGAAGGCCAGGGGCTTGGGCTGGCGAAGAATGAGTTTGCTGTAGTATATTCGAGCGACGCGACCGACCATTTCCAAGTTCATGTGGAGTTTACGCCCCCCACGGCCAGTGGTGATACGTCATATGACTATGGCTTCCAAATTGTAAATGATCCTACCGCCACGTATGATTCGGAAGGAAATGTCCAGCTCGGAACGAGCCCATCCCCTATTATTGTCAAAGGTGGTTCGGGGGATACCAAGATTATCGCGGGTCACGGGGATGACGTGTACGATGGAGGAGCCGGCCATAACACCGTGGACTACAGGGATTATGATCGAGGAATTACAGTCGATTTCCAAGCTGACAATCGGGATATCCTGCAAAAATATGGTCTGATGGATACCGACTCGGCGAAAATATCATCTACTGGCTCTACCAATTCCCAAACGATAAATAGTATTCAAGAAATCTATGGCACGAAGTTTGACGACGTGTTTATAACCAATGATGGGAATCATATTTTCCATGGTGGTGAGGGCAACGATACTTTTGTCGGTTTTGGTGGCAATAATGTCTTCGATGGTGGTAGCGGGAACAATACAGTTGATTATCGAAATGTGGGCGGGCAGACATTTCAACACCTAGACATCGCTGCCAATTTGGGAGTTGATCTAAATGGTATTGAGATCGACTTGTCCGGGAATATTACAAAAAAGAACGGTTGGACAGATTCGGACGGTAACTTCGGTCAGGATCAACTGAATGGCATTCATACCGTTTACGGTACGAAATACAATGATCTGATTACGGGAAGTGACGGCGATGATGTGATCTATGGCGTGGCTGGGGACAATATTATCAGGGGCAGTGGTGGAAATGATAAGATTGACGGTGGAACAGGAAACAGTTTTATCGATTACTCAAGCTTAAGCGCACAGGTAGATGTTAATTTGAACTCGGGCACTGCTGAAAAGCACGGCATAGGCACTGATACACTGGCCAATATATATCGAGTGATCGGTTCTAGTGGTGGGGGCGACCTTGTCGGTCGTGATGGATTTACGAATACGCTGATCGGAACGGATGGTGAAACTTCCTTCACTGTACATGGCGGTACAGACTATCTGTACGGTGGAAAGGGGGATAATGTCTATGACGCGACCGATGCCGTTGTGACAATCTATGCCAACGGGCTCTCAAATAAAACCACTGTGAGCAACGGCCTCCTTACTTACTACGGTTCCGAAGCTGGCAACGACACGATAACTGATACGCTTGGCGTAAATGGCGGTAAAACAACCGTCTATGCGGGAAAGGGGACCTTGGACATTACGTTCAAAACCCTTTCTTACAATGAGGTTTATGCAGGTGGGGGCGGCAAAATCCTCGTTCATAGCGGAAATTCTTACAATCATATGTTTTTGGATTCCGCTACCAGTACGACTCTGGATTATTCGGGTTTCACGTATGGTGGGTTTAACGCCAATCTCGCTTCGGGCGTTATCATTAATGCGTCGGGTGCCTCGGATACGATAGCTCGAGGATATATAGACAGTATTATCGGTACGAAATCAGGTAGCGGTATCTACGACGCAAAAGGCTATCAACACAATCTCAGTATTACGGCCTTCTATGGCAACAATACGGTAAATATGGCCGACGGCTCCGTGAATTCTGTTAACATAATAGATTCGGCTGGCAAAAATAATGTAAACATCGGGGATGGCGGCAGAAATGAAATAACCATTAGTGGTGGCGACTACAATAAAATTTCTGGTATCGGTGTCAATGGCCAGAACGAAATTAAAATCAATGGATTGTCAAATAATAACACCATAGATATTGAAAAAGCAGCGAATAACCATATCGAATTCTCGAATGATTCCAGCTTCAATTCATTTACATTTGGCACTGGAACAAAGAATAACGATGTATTGATAGCCGGAAATGGGTCTTCGAATAATTTTAGGGCGGGTATCGGCACGGATCATAATGTCTTTCATATTCAAGGTTATGGATCAGACAATACCTTTACAATACTTGGTGGCCAACATAACGAGATATATGTCGATGGAGGTGGGGTCAACAACAAGGTTGATTATAGCGCCACTACGGGACAATTAATAATCGACCTTGCGAATGACAAGGCGGACTTAAACGGAAGCAATGGGCATGATGAATATAAGGGGATTGATTATATTGTTGGCAATAAAGCGATAGGTAATACTTATACCTCTAAGGAGGGGGTGGATACCACGTTCGACATTCGGTTAGGGACGAAAGCTGCTGTAATGGCGGCTAATAATGCTAATAATACGTATATTGTTACCGCCAACCATAATGACAGTTTGGATTACAGAAATGTGACGGGTTCTGTTGAGTTTAACTTAAATAATAACGGAAGTACGATCACCAAAGGTTCTTTTGCAGACACTGTTCAAACTGGCTATTTCAATACAATATATGGTAACAACTTTGGAGACAGATTTATCATTGGTTCTGGAATGAACAATCTAAACATCTTCGGCGGGAGTGGAGATGATTCATTTGTCTTGAGTACGACGTTAAATGTTAAGAATTCCGTTTATGACGGCGGATCCGGCAACAATACCTTCACCTATAACGACACAAGTTCGAATTCATTCAATGTCGTTATAAGTGGATCGCATAATGGCCAGTTTGATTTTGCAGGTTCCTATGGAAACAACGGATCCAATGGAAATTTTTCGGCCAAAAATTTTAATAAGCTGACACTTTCTGGCAGCAATATTAATACGGTTGATTGGGGTTCAGATAACAACTATGGTGTAAATGTTGCTATTCAAGCCCACGGTGCTAACAATACGAATATATTTTATGTTGTTGGTGGCGGCAATATAATCGACGGTGGAATTGGTATCTCAGTCAGCTCCTACAGCTTTGTCGATTATTCTCACTATTATGATGCAAATAACACAAACATTACCGTTAATCTCGATACAGGCTCTGTTAGCTTCGCTGATGGTCGTGCCGGCGACACCCTGATTAATGTTAATGCTATCGCGGGTTCGAACGGTGATGACGTAATAACCGGACATTCCAGTATAAACGATATTTTTTACGAAAGTGGTGGCAACGATCACATCGATGGTAACGGGGGATCGGGTAACATTTACAAAGCTGTTCTAGGACATGTAGTCGCCGATTTTGATGCAGGCACTATTAATAAATATGATGACGCTGGTATCCAAATCGGCATGGATACGATTAGTCATATTCAACAGTTCGATTCGGTTCATAATGCGGGGACCACAGATATTACGGCATCAAGCAGCTTTACCATGACATTCAATTTATCAGGTGGTGGTACTTATAACTTAAACGGAGGGCACGGTTACGCAGATACTGTTAATGTTACAGGGTCTAGCCTTCTTAAGCTCGACTATGGCAGTATGAATGACAATATGATAATAAAACTGTCAAGCGATGCAAATGGCATAATGACCACCGACGTGCAAAAGGATGGTGGTATCCACGATACGATTAATGGATCGATCAATAGCATCCACACTTCGCACGGCGATGATACGTTTATTTTTACCAAGCTTTCAGATCTCACAAGTGTGGAGATTGATGGCGGTCAAGGAAGCAATACCCTTAAGCAACAAGGTACTGGAGATCAGGATCTCAATTTGGGTGGGCTTACTAACGTACAGCATATAACATCGATTGATTTGACAGCATCTACACATAATACAATCAGTTTCAATTTGGATCAGTTCTTCCAGCATAATGATGAAAGTTCGGTCACCATGCAGCTCAACTATGCTGACTCGACGCGCTTGAATCTCACTTACGATCACAACGCCTGGAGTTTGAATCAATCAACTGCTGGTCATGACATTTACACGAATAATCAGAATGGTGATACTTTTACTGTTGAACATCCGACGCAGGCTCACGCAGCATAGTTGAACTTTACGGCGCCCGGGAAAACCTGGCGCCGCCTCTTTGCTGCGTTATCGATAGACAACTGAAAGTATGATCTTTTCATGAGCGTTCAACGTGACCAAGGCTGCCTTACGTTAATTTCCGCCACGCGTAATCTGGCGGATCTTTTTGATGTTAAGCTGCCTACATCCTTCACGGGCAGAATATTCGAACTCTATCCCGATCACGAACGGTTTGTGGATATTCTGAATTTTATTGGCATTGCACTCGGTGGTTTTTTTATTTCGTTGAGTGGTTCACGGATTAAGGATGGAGATGAGAATTGTCTAGTTTACCAAGACGGACGGTGGTCCTCTTCTTGGGATAGCGCTCCCGATCAAAAAGGACTTGTGTTCAAGTTTGTTCCGTCTGAGGAAACCCAGAAGCTGGAGCTGTCCGGATTAATTCGTCTCTGGGTCAGGCGCAGAACGGGTATCTTCAGCTATATTCTCATTGCTTTTGTTCTGAATATCCTCGCCCTCGGCACTCCACTTTATATGAACGCTATTTATGGAAGGGTAATCCCTGCATCTGCAGAGGCTTCACTATGGACGCTTTCGGTCATTTTGTTGGCGTTCTTTCTTCTAGAGATATATTTGAAAAAGAAGAAAGAACTGGTAGTTTATAAGTTGATTACCGATTTTTCGATATTTTTTGAGCCAAATTACATCAGGCAAATGATTGCTATTGTGTCCAACGAGCGTAACCGCTGGGGAGCTGCACGGGCGATGGGCGTCGCGAACTTGGCAAAAGTAAAGGGCGCGTTATGGGCACTGATTTCGTCGCAGTATATAGATATCGTATTTTGCCTGATGTATTTCATTGTGATTGCGATCATAGCGCAATATCTCGTACTCGCAGTGATCGTGATGACAATTATTCAGGTCTCATCTATATTGTATTATGACTATAAGTCGCAGTTAGATGTATCACTTACCAAGTATACGGGATCTATACTACCAATACCGTTTCTGGATGATTACAAGGCCAACGGAATGGACGGGGCCTTTGTTTCTATGTATCTTAACGGAGCTGAGCGTAACAATGTTCTGGAATCGAGAAAGCTCTCACACCGAGTTGCTCTTAGTTCGACATTATCGTTTGTTTCATCGACCCAGACGATAGTTATAGTTGTTCTTGCATACTATTTATTGCAATATGGAGAGCTCGCTCCTGGAGCTCTGTTTGCTACAATTATACTATCAGGTAAGATTAGTCAGCTTGTTTCTTCTTTATCGTCCTTCTTGCCCTTGAACAGAAATTTAAAAGAGACACTTCAGCAGATTAACGAGGTTTTCAAGGACGGAGCTAAGGGGGCGCCGGTCCGGGTCGGGGACGAGCCGGGCAAAGATGGGTGGAGTTTAGTCGGTGTAGATTTCGCGTATGAAAAGAGTTTGGGGCGAAAAGTACTTGAGAATATCAGCTTTGATATTCGATGTGGCGAGAAAATCGCGATAGTCGGTGCAGGTGGTAGCGGAAAGACTACTCTTTCTCGCCTGTTATTGGGACTCATGGAACCAAATAGAGGAAGAATATCGTTCAATTGCGACAAGTATGATCGTATTGCTGCACTTAGAGAAGATACGTACTATTTTCCGCAGAAAAACTTCTTTTATCATGATAATTTGTTTGAGTATTTTGACTGCACCGATGAGGAGCGGCTTAAAAAGAATCTGTCTGCACCTTTCATGAACTGGCTTCCGCAGACATTCACGGGCGGGATTTATTCTAGCGTAGATACCGCCCTTAACATTTCCGTTGATAAGATGCAGATGTTGGAAATGTGTCGATTCTCGTTATGTAACAAAAGTGTTTGGCTATTCGACGAGCCCTCAGCTTTTGTTGGGGCTAGCGTGGAAAAGCAATTCTGCTCAATGATCACTGAAAAAATACGTCCATCAACCACAATGTTGATTTTTACTGGCCGGTCTAATTTGCTTCATTTGGTTGATCGCGTTATTTTCTTAGAGAACGGGCGAGTTGCTTTTGATGGTTCGAGCGAAAAGTTCATTTCAATGTTGAAACCATGACGTGGGAGATGGTCCAAAAAGGCTTCGTAACAAGCTTGAGTGGCGATTCCGTCTGACTTTTCTGTGAACCAAATGAACGCGGGAACCCTGTTGGCAAGGCACTGCGCCGTATGGTCTCAAGTCAAAAAGCGCAGTTCCGGTGGCGGAATCCGGAGATCAATTCATACATCTTCTGGAGGCAGACTCGTAACACCATCCCCTCACGCCAACATGGTGTTGCTAGAGCGCGTCCGTTGAAGGCGGAATCGCGTTGAGGATTCCCTTGGTCGCCGAATTCTGCTTCCATCGCTCCGACTGGTGATTTGGTTGGAGGCAATATGCCCCGGGCTTTCAGCGAGGAT